>Ga0160429_1000225_pt1 | contig 66919 bp, 53 predicted proteins | sample SolpanmetagenomR_FD_108199 | JGI IMG/M metagenome (GOLD analysis project Ga0160429, IMG submission 108199) | Solar panel surface microbial communities from Lawrence Berkeley National Laboratory, California, USA - R | ecosystem: Engineered > Built environment > Solar panel > Unclassified ... | reverse complement strand
TTAATCTTTACCTTTGCACCCTGAACGTATTCGTTCGCGACTTATTAGAATGGCGGAAGCAACCCCGAAACGGCTTTTACAGGCAGCCAAAGACCTGAACATTGGCATCGACCGGGCCGTCGAGGCCCTTTCCCGCAAAGGGATTGCGGTAGAAAACAAGCCTACCACTAAGCTCACTGGTGAGCAGGTAAGCATGTTGGAAAAAGAATTTGCTGCCTCAGCCCAAGACAAGCAAGAAGCCCAGCGCCACACTCAGGCTCGCCGCCAAAGCGAACTGAATGCCCAAGCAGCCGTGGCTAAGCCTGCGCCGGCCGCCCCTGTGGCGCCGGTAGCTAAGCCAGCCCCAGCGCCGGTAGTGGCAGCAGCCCCTGTACCAGTAGTAGCGCCAGCACCGGCGCCAGTTGCTGCACCGGCCGCAGTAGTAGCTACTACACCAATAGCCCCTGCCCCAGTAGTAGCTACGCCTGTGGCTGCTGCACCTGCCCCAGTAGTAGCTACGCCTGTGGCTACTGCATCTGTGCCAGCGGCGCCTGCCCCCACCCCCTTAGTAGAAGCCAAATCTGCTCCAACTATTGCCGAAGCTCCAAAAGCTCCCGGCCTTAAAGTATTGGGCAGAATTGAGTTGGACAGCAAGGGCCGCGTTATTCCGGCTCGCGCAGCTGCACCAGCTCCGGTAGCGGCGCCTGCACCAGTCGCGGCTCCGGCTGCAGTAGTAGCCCCGGCCCCAGTGGCAGCTGCTGTACCTACTCCAGTTGCACCTAAGCCTACCCCCGCTGCAGAAGTTAAATCGGTTCCAACTGCAACATCAGCACCTACACCTGCAGCTCCGGTAGCAAGTGCGCCTGCTGTTGCTCCGGCCGCACCAGCTGCTGCCCCGAGCGCACCCGTACCGGCGCCGGTTGTAGCTACAGTTACTACCCCACCGGCTGCCCCTGAAGCTCCAGCAGCGGAAGAAGGTACTATCACAGCTAAGGCAGATCAGCTGAAGGGCTTGACAGTACTGGGCAAAATTCAGTTACCGCTCGACTCAAGCCGCCGTGGTCCTGGCGGGCGCGGCCCGCGCCCTGTGGCGTCGTCCGACGTTCGTAAGAGCGGCGTAGGTACTAATAATCAAAAGAAGCGCCAACGCTTACCTGCCCCTGGCCAGCCAGGCGGTGGTGCGGGTGCTGGTACCAGCACAGGTACTGGCCAAGCAGGCGGCGGCTACCAAGGCAACCGCCCAGCTGGCGCTGGTGCTGGTGGCAACCGCCCTGGTGGTCCGGGTCAGGGCAACCGCCCCGGCCAAGGTAATAATCGCCCCGGCCCCGGCAACAACCGCCCTGCTACGCCACAGGTACCGCTTACGCCTGAGCAGAACGACAAGCAGATTCAGGAGCAAATCAAAGCCACGCTGGCTAAGCTAAGTGGTGGCAAAACCAACGCTGCTGCTAACCGGGCTAAATACCGCCGCGACAAGCGCGGTATGGCTGCGGAAGAGCGCGAAGCACTGCGTGCCCAGAACGAGCTTGATGCAAAGACTCTTAAGCTCACCGAATTCATCTCTGCCAATGACCTAGCGTCGTTGATGGATGTGAACGTGAATGAGGTCATCAAGGTGTGTTTGGGTATGGGGATGTTCGTCTCCATCAACCAGCGTCTCGATGCTGAGGCTATTACTGTGATTGCCGACGAGTTTGGTTATGACGTAGAGTTCTTGTCGGCTGAGGAAGACGAAGAGCCTATCGACATGAGCGATGCACCGGAGGACCTCGTCCCCCGTGCGCCTATCGTAACTATCATGGGCCACGTCGACCACGGCAAAACGTCGCTGCTTGACTACATCCGTGAGGCTAGTGTAGCCAAAGGCGAAGCCGGCGGTATTACGCAGCACATTGGTGCGTATGAAGTGAAAACGAAGTCGGGCAACCCGATTACTTTCCTTGATACGCCTGGTCACGAAGCCTTTACGGCCATGCGTGCTCGGGGTGCCAAGGTGACCGACATCGCCATTATCGTGATTGCGGCAGACGACTCGGTGATGCCTCAGACCAAGGAAGCCATCAACCACGCGCAGGCTGCTGGCGTACCGATTATCATTGCCCTCAACAAGGTCGACAAACCCACTGCCAACCCCGAGAAGATTCGCGAAGAGCTTTCACAGATGAATATTCTCGTGGAAGAGTGGGGTGGTAAATACCAGAGCCAAGAAGTATCGGCTAAGTCAGGTATAGGCGTAGAGGATCTACTTGAAAAGGTACTCCTCGAAGCCGAATTGCTTGACCTACACGCTAACCCTAATCGCAACGCGGTTGGTACGGTTATCGAAGCTGAGCTGGACAAAGGCCGCGGCTATGTAACCACCGTACTGGTGCAAACCGGCACCCTTAACGTAGGCGATATCGTACTGGCTGGCCCGCACTACGGCCGCGTAAAGGCCATGACCGATTACCGCGGCAAAAAGAAGAAAATCGCTGGCCCTGCTACTCCTGTACAGGTGCTCGGTCTGACAGGTGCGCCGCAGGCGGGCGACCGTATCCAGGTAATGGAAACGGAGCGCGAAGCCCGCGAGCTAGCTACCCAGCGCCAGCAACTGGCACGTGAGCAGAGTATTCGTACCAAGAAGCACATTACCCTCGATGAGATTGGTCGCCGTCTAGCTATCGGCTCGTTTAAGGAACTGAATATCCTGGTAAAAGGTGACGTGGACGGTTCAGTGGAAGCACTCTCCGACTCATTGCTGAAGCTATCTACCCCCGAGGTGAAGGTGAATATCCTAAGCAAAGGGGTAGGTGCTATCTCTGAGAGCGACGTGTTGCTGGCTTCGGCTTCCGACGCTATCATCATCGGTTTCCAGGTTCGTCCTTCGCAAAGTGCCCGGCGTTTGGCCGAGCAGGAGCAGATTGACGTGCGCCTGTATTCGATTATCTACAATGCCATCAACGAGGTGAAGGACGCAATGGAAGGCATGCTTGCCCCTACTGTCCACGAAATCGTGGTGGCCAATGCCGAAGTTCGCCAAGTGTTCAACATTACGAAAGTTGGTACTATCGCCGGCTGTATGGTTACCGATGGCACCTTCACCCGCAAGACTCGGGTACGAGTAGTGCGCAACGGTATTGTGCAATACACAGGCGAAATTCAAGACCTCAAGCGCTTCAAAGACGATGTGTCGGAAGTGCGCCAGGGCTATGAGTGCGGTATCTCGGTTAAGAATTTCAATGACCTCCAAGAAGGCGATAACATCGAAGGCTTCGAGGAACAGGAAATCAAGCGTAAGCTTTAATCGCGCATTTATAAACGTAAAAAAGGCTGCCTTTCCAGGCAGCCTTTTTTGTTGCGTATACTATTTAGTGCCCTCCCCCCATCTCTCGGCCAAAAAAAGCCTCCTGACTAACATCAGGAGGCTTTCGCAAAATCTAGTAAGTTAAAAAAAGAGAAACTTCTTCTTGCGGCCGTGGTCGTGCACAAGAGGCTTGCCGTTGGTACGGGCCCCCATTGGCACTCGCCGTGATACGCCACGCTTCTGCTCCTGGCCAGGCAGCGCCCGAAACTTGCGCACGGTGAAGGAGCCCCCGTTTTTGTCAAGCTGCCGGTATGGGCCGCCACGCTCGGCACCCAAGCTCGTGTTGCCCGTGCGGGCTTCCAAAACCTGCATCTGCTGGTCGCGGGCCACATCCTCCGGGCTCATCTGCTGCTGGCGGCGCATACGGTCGGCGTTACCAGTAGGGGTCGGTGCGGTCCGAGCCGGGCTGCCAGGAGGCGCCGGGAAGTTGGGAGCAGTTGTCTGGGCTTGCGCGGAGGCAGTTGCGAGAAGCACTGAACCAGTCGCTAGCACCATCAGAAAAAAAGTTTTCACGAGCGATACTACAAAAAATGGGGGTAGGGCTAGTAAGGCTGGGCAGCAAAAGAAGGTTCCGAGCTAGTACTAGTAGCTAAACGCGGTTGCGCAGGGCATCGCGAATTTCGGCCAGAAGCACTTGGTCTTTGGTAGCAACGGGAGCTACTACTTCCACTACTGCAACGGGGCGTTTGAACTTATTAGCTGCCTTGACTACTAGAAAAATACAAAACGCAATAATGAAGAAATTAAGAACGGCATTGATGAATAAACCTATCTTCATAGGCCCCAACGCGATAGTAGAATAATCAACTTTGCCGACTATTAGGCCCAGCACAGGCATTATGATATCATCGGTTAGGGACGAAACTATCTTGCCAAAAGCCGCGCCAATAATAACACCGACAGCCAAGTCGAGCACGTTGCCTTTCGAGACAAACTCCTTGAATTCAGAAACAAAGCCCATACAAGTGAGAAAAGGATGATGGAATAAATGGGAGATTTTTGACCAGCTCTAACCTAGTACTTGCAGGATTAAGCTGGCCTATGTCGTTGCAAGTAAGGTGATGTGGTTGATAATCACAAAGTTTTGCACGATGTCCAGATGTTTTTGCAAAAGTGCGCGCAGCAAGCAGATTGAGCTCACCGACTAACAGCTTATACAGCTCGCCAAAGGCCTCACGCAGAGCCGTACCTTTAGGGCCACGCTTCCTACCCCCGCTTTTTCATTCGTTGCTCAATGATCGCCTCTTTCGAAAACCTACTGTATGACCTCGATGCTGCTACCGGCATTCTGACCATCACTGTGAACCGCCCGGCCAAGCTCAATGCCCTCAATGCAGCTACTATTGACGAGTTGGGTGTGGCCATTGACCAAGCGCGGGCTGATGCGGCAGTGCGTGGCATCGTTCTCACGGGTAGCGGCGAGAAAGCATTCGTAGCTGGGGCCGATATTGCTGAGCTAGCTGCCTTAAACGGGCCCGGTGCACAAGAAGCTTCGGCGCGCGGTCAAGCCGTATTCCGGCGCTATGAAACGAGCCCCAAGCCCGTGGTAGCGGCCGTAAACGGCTTTGCACTGGGTGGCGGCTGCGAGCTAGCGATGGCCTGCCACTTGCGGGTAGCAGCCGAAAATGCTCGTTTTGGCAAGCCCGAAGTAAACTTGGGTCTATTACCTGGCTATGGCGGTACGCAGCGACTCATTCAACTAGTGGGCAAAAGCAAGGCGCTAGAGTTGCTACTCACGGCCGACCAAGTAAAGGCTGACGAGGCTTTGCGTTTGGGTTTAGCAAACCACGTAGTACCACAAGCCGAGCTACTTAATTTTTGCAACGCCTTGTTGCTTAAAATACTGAATAAAGCCCCAGTGGCCATAGCCCTTACTATTGACTGCGTCAATACGTATTTCAACGAGGGTGGCGAGGCAGGCTACACAGCCGAAGCGCAGGCATTTGGCCAAGCATTTGGCACGGCTGATTTTAAAGAAGGCACAGCGGCATTCTTGGAAAAACGGCCTGCTTCCTTCACTGGCAAATAATACACAACGCGGCTGAATAGCTTAAACCTATCTGCGCCGCAAGCCTCCTGTAGCTACTTACCGAGCAGTTTTCCTGCTTCGGATTCGTTAGTAAATTAGTATGAGTATCGCGAAAAAGCTGGCCTCGCAAACGGCTATCTACGGCGTCAGTAGCATAGTAGGGCGGGTACTAAGCTATCTGCTGGTTCCTATCTACACAGCCCACTTTGCGGCGGCCGAGTACGGAATTGTCACGAGCCTGTATGCTTACGTTTCCTTTCTGAACGTGGTGTTCACCTATGGGCTTGAAACCACCTTTTTTCGCTTCGCCAACCGGCCCGGCGAGGACCGCCAAGAGCTGTACAACCGTACCCTGAGCTTGCTGCTCCTAAGTAGCATAGTTCTTACCGTACTATTAGCCCTGCTGGCTCGGCCCCTACTCGCGCTATTGCACCTGCCGCCAAGCCATTACGAATACGCTATCTGGATAGCGTTGATATTGGGGCTCGATGCAGTAGCAGCCTTGCCATTTGCCCGTCTTCGGTTAGAAAACAAAGCCCGTCTTTTTGCTGCCATTCGCCTCACTAACATCTTGTTATACGTGGGACTGAACCTGTTTTTTGTGGTACTGTGTCCAGCAGTATTGCAAAGCAAGCCCGATGCGCTACTGGCTACACTACGCCCGCTAGTTCAGGCCGTTTACAACCCCACTATGGGGGTAGGCTACGTGTTCTTGAGCAATTTAGCAGCATCGGCCCTTACCCTACTGTTGCTGGGCCGCGAATTACTAGACTTTCGCTTCCGTTGGCCGCGCCTAGACTTTCTGCGGCCGCTGTTGGCTTATGCGCTTCCTCTGATGATGATGGGCATGGCTGGTATGGTCAACGAAATGCTCGACCGCGTTTTGCTACCCACTTACCTACCCGAAGGTTTTTACCCTGGGCTGAGCAGCCTGGCGGCAGTAGGCGTGTACGGGGCGTGCTACAAGCTCAGCATCTTTATGTCGCTGATAATTCAGGCTTTTCGCTACGCCGCCGAGCCATTTTTCTTTGCTCAAAGCACTGAAAAAAACTCTCCTGCCACCTTTGCGCTAGTCCTAAAGTGGTTTACGCTGTGCTGCACGTTCATCTTTATTGGCATTAGCCTGAATCTGAGCTGGATAGGACCGCTCTTTCTGCGCCGGCCCGAGTACCTAACGGGTCTTGGCGTAGTGCCTATCTTACTGCTAGCCAATCTATTTCTGGGCGTATACTACAACCTTTCTGTGTGGTTTAAGCTCACCGACAAAACATATTATGGCACCTACATTGGTGCAGCAGGCGCAGTGCTCACTGTTGCGCTCAATATCCTTCTTATTCCTCTACTTGGCTACATGGGTAGCGCTTGGGCCACGCTGGCCTGCTATTTTATGATGGCCGCTATTTGCTGGTGGTTGGGCGAGCGGCACTTTCCGGTGCCCTACCCCGTTGGGCGGCTACTAGTGTGGCTGCTGGCAGCCGTAGCGCTGGTGCTGCTAGGGCAGGCAGCCATTCGGGAGTTGCCGCGAGGCATAGGGTACGCGCTGGGCGTAGGCTTGTCGCTGCTATTTGCAGCAGCAATTTATGGCGTGGAAGTGCGGCGCGGCTTGCGCCAAGCATAAAGAAAAAAAGCATCGAACAACGTTCGATGCCTTTCTGAGCTATGAAAACAAACTTAGCCAACTTCCTCTGCCTTGGCGGACTGCTAATGCAATCCCTCTTCGGTGAAGGCTGCTAACCACTACAAAGGTGCATCGACTATTGATTAACTCCTACCTATTTTAGACGAATAGGCCATTCTACTCTCTCAATTTTAGGATAAACTAGCTGTCTCAGCTTGCCCTCCTCCAAGCCAAAGGGTGTAAACTAGGCTCTTACACGCCAGGCTAGCGGAAGCATTTTTAGTTACAGAACAGGTGTGCTCACGGCACATTTGGTACCTTTGCCAGTCCAAAGCCTTTGCTTTTACGTATCTTCGTTTTCACACCCTACATGGCTTTGCAGCCAGCCCGCTCATGCTACTAACCACGCTTTTTCTGTTTCTCAGCAATCCCCGCACCATCATCTTCATCATATTTATTCTGGTGCTGTTTTTTGGAGCTAAGCGTATTCCTGAGCTTTTTAAGGGGGTAGGCCAAGGTGTGCGCGAGTTTAAGGATGCCAGCAATCCGGAGCAACCGATAAACCCGAATTACAACCAGCAGCCGGGCCAAAACCCAAATGGTTATCCTCAACAGCCAGGCCAGCACTCGAATGGCTACGCACAGCAGCCACCAGCTTACAACCAAAACGGCTACGCGCAGCAACCACAGCAATATGCACCGCCTGCTCCGGGCCAAGCGCCGCAGGCTCCTTACAACCCTACTAATACCCCTGCTAGCTAAGCTGCCAACGGCGCTTACTTCTCGCTTTTACTTTTCCGATTATGAATTCTCCCCTGCTTTTTTTAGGCGACATCGGCGGCTCTGAGCTGATTCTGATAATGGTCGTTATCCTGATTTTCTTTGGTGCCAACAAAATTCCGGAACTGGCCCGAGGCCTAGGCAAAGGCATCCGCGAGTTTAAAGACGCTAGCAGCGAAATTCGCAACGAGTTTGAGCGCGCTGGGCAGCCTAATCAGCAGCAGAATTACAACCCTAACCAGGGTTATAATCCTAACCAACCTTACAATCAGCCTCACACAGACTACACGCAGCAGCAGGCTCCTTACCAGCCTGCGCAAACGCCACCTGCACCAACTTCGGGCGACTATGTTGCTCCAGTAGCAGATTATACTGCACCGGGCGCCGTAGATTTGCCGACGGCGACTCAGCCTACTTATCACCACAGCACGCCTATTCCGCCTACTACGGAGGGCGGTGTGCCAGGTACGCGGCCTCGCCTCGACCAGCCATTAACCGACGTTTAAGATTTGACACCTCTGTTTTCTTCCCTTTCGGAAATCCAGCGCGAGCTGGCGGCGGGCACTACGTCCTGCCGCCAGCTCGTTGAGTATTACCTCGATAACATCGCGCAGCGCAACGCTGAGCTGAATGTTTTCTTAGAAGTTTGGACTGAAGAAGCGCGTCAGCAGGCCCTGGCCGTTGATGAGAAGCTGGCCCAAGGCACAGCTGGCCGGCTAGCTGGCATGGTTATCGGTCTCAAGGACGTACTGGCTTACGAAGGACACTCGCTTCAAAGTAGCAGCCGAATTCTGGATGGTTTCAAGTCGCTGTTCACTGGCACAGCCGTGCAGCGCTTGTTGGCCGAAGACGCCATTTTCATCGGCCGCCAAAACTGCGATGAGTTCGCCATGGGCGGTTCAAATGAGAATTCGGCTTTTGGCCCAGTGCGCAACGCCCAGGACCCCAGCCGAGTACCCGGCGGCTCGAGTGGCGGTTCGGCAGTGGCAGTTCAGGCCGATATGTGCCTAGCGTCTATTGGCTCCGATACAGGCGGCTCAGTGCGTCAGCCAGCCGCCTTTTGCGGAGTTATTGGGTTAAAGCCAACGTACTCGCGCATCTCGCGCTACGGTTTGGTGGCCTTTGCTTCGTCTTTTGACCAGATTGGGCCGGTCACGCATTCTATTGAAGATGCAGCACGCTTGCTAGAAGTAATGGCCGGCGCTGATGATTACGATAGCACTGCCAGCCAGGAACCTGTACCCACCTACACCGCTTTGCTGGCACCTGCTGCGCAGTATCGGATTGGTTATGTGGCTAATGCCATCGACCGGCCTGGCCTACAGCCCGAGGTACACGAGGCGCTAGAGCAAACACTCAACACCTTACGCGGCTACGGCCACGTGGTAGAGCCTGTGGATTTTCCGCTGCTTGAGGAAATGATTCCGACGTACTACATTCTCACCACGGCCGAGGCTAGTTCCAACCTATCGCGCTTCGACGGCGTGAAATATGGTTTCCGGGCGCCCGACGTGACGGACTTGGAATCGCTCTATAAAAAGACGCGAGCGCAGGGTTTCGGGCCCGAAGTCCAACGCCGTATTACGCTGGGCACCTTTGTATTGAGTGCCAGTTACTACGACGCTTACTATACCAAAGCGCAGCGCGTACGCCGGCTCATCAAGGAGAAAACGGACGAACTGCTACGTCAGTACGACTTCCTAGTGCTACCCACTACCCCTACTACTGCATTCAAGATTGGCGAAAAGCAGGACCCGGTGTCGATGTACCTGGCTGATATTTTTACGGTGCAGGCTTCGCTGGCCGGCGTACCGGCTATTTCCATTCCCGCAGGCCACGACAACGATGGCATGCCCATTGGCCTTCAAATACTAAGCGGTGCATTCCGCGAGGCTGATTTACTGGCTTTTGCCAATACGTTGACCCTAAAAGAGGTGGACAACTAGTTTAGCCAGTAGCTTTAGCAAAGCGCGAGGCGCGAACGAACGCGGCCGTTTGGTCGTATTCGTTCGCGCCTCGTTTTGGTTAGGTAGTTCAGTAATTGTCATTTACCTTAGCCCTATGAAAGCTTTGCACCAACTGCTCACGTCCGCTGCTAGCCCGCGCAAGCCGCGTTTGGTGGGACGGCTGTTGCTGCTGGCGCTGGTGCTGGGGTCGGCCCCGGTAATGGCACAGCGTGGCCGGCACAAGCACGAAGCGCCGGCCCCTACCCCCCTCGCACCCGCTATTGCCGATACGGTGCGCCAAGTAGTGGAGCTGCCTGCGGCTACCATCGACTCGCTGGCCGTGGAGCCGCTGATAGAACCCGCCGTAGACTCGGCCCGCCTGGTATGGTTGCAAACGCCGGCCACACTCTACGAGATGGTAGGTGACCGCATGGCGTGCATCGAAACCACCGCGCCGCACCAGTTCAATGCGGCAGTGCTAGCCTACGTGCGGCTGTTTACGGAGCGGCAGCGAGGCTACACGCAACGGGTGCTGGAGCGCGAGCAATTTTACTTTCCTACATTTGAAAAGTATCTGGCGCAGTACAACTTGCCCACCGACTTGAAATATTTGTCGGTGGTGGAGTCGGCGCTGATACCTACGGCCAAATCGCCGGTGGGCGCAGTAGGGCTGTGGCAATTCATGCCACCTACGGCCAGCGATCTGCGCCTAAAGCGCGATGAATGGGTGGACGAGCGGATGCAACCCGAAAAGGCGACCGAGGCCGCTTGCAAGCATTTGCGCTACCTCTATGGCGAGTTCCACGATTGGGAATTGGTGCTGGCGGCCTACAACTGGGGCGCGGGTAACATGCGCCGCGTAATGCGCAAAACGGGTAAGAAAAGTTTCTGGGACCTCTACCCCCACCTGCCCGCTGAAACGCGCAACTACGTGCCCACTTTCACGGCCATTATGTACGCCATGAAGTACGCGGCCCAACATAACCTCAACGACCCTAGCCTACGCTACCAGGCCTATGAGCCGCTTGACACGCTGGGCGTGCGCGGCCAGGCGCTAGACCTGCGCCGCTTGAGCCGCGCCCTAGGCTACGAAGACTCGCTGGCGATGAGCCGCTACAACCCCGAACTGCGCCACGGCAGCCTGCCCGCCGGCTACCGGCCCTACGTGCTACGCTACCCCGCCGCGGCGCGCGAGCATCTCGGCGACGTGGACCGCGCTACGCTGTTGGCTTATTGCCAACCCTTAACCGATTTGCCGCAGCCGCTGCTACCGCGCCCAGCGCAACTGGCGGGGACCACACCGTGGCCCAGCCGCGAAGAAGTAGCTGCTGCTGCCAATGCGCGGCCAGCCAGTTCGGAACGGGCAGTCCGCTACCGCCGCGTATACTACACTGTGCGCCGAGGCCAGACGGTGGCCAGCGTAGCCGAAAAATTTGACGTGAGCCCTGCTCAGGTGCGTCGCTGGAACGAACTACCCAAACGCACAGCCGCGCTAAAACCCGGCCGCGAGCTACTTGTGCTGGTGGCCCTACCCCCCTCAGAGGCGAGCAAAACGCTCGAGGTAGTTGCGGCTACTGCTTCGACTCGTGCGCTGACCTCGCGCCACGTAGTCGCGCCTGATAGCGCTACCCAAGCCTTAATAGCGGCCAACCTGCGCTATGCGCGGGAAGCACAGGCATCGGCGCTGCGCGAAGCGGCTCAGGTGCAAGAGTTACTACGGGTGCAAAAGCAGCAGGCAGCCCGGGTGGCAGCGCAGCAGCGGCAGGCCATTTTCAGAGCGGCGGCGCTGGCTAAGGCTCAGCAACAGGCGGCCCTGCTAGCGGCGCGAGCCAGTGCTGAAGAAGCAACCACTACAGCAACCGAGCCAGTGGTTGAAACGGACAGCGTAGTAGCTCCTCCCATTCGACGACGCCATACTAAAGCAGTGCTTGCCAGTACTTCTCGCGAAAATTCAGAAGAGGTAGTCACAAGTAAAGTTGTTAGCTTGCCCCCTACCCCTGCGGTAGAGGTATATACCGTACGGGTGGGCGACAACCTGGCCAAATTGGCCCACGCACGCGGTGTAACTGTAGCACAGGTGCAGTCCTGGAACCGGCTCTCGGCCGAAAGGGTGGTGCCGGGCCAGCGGCTACGTTTTGGCGGGCCGGCACCCGATGCCGTGGCTACTCGCCCTACCCCCCCCGCGAAGCATGAGCGACCCGAGCCGAACTTTAGTACCCACACCGTGCAGCCCGGCGACACACTCTACAATATTTCGCGCCGCTTTAAGGTGAGCGTGCAGGAACTACGGCGGCTCAACCACCTGAAATCGGATGATGTGAAGCTGGGCCAGAAACTAGTGGTACACTCCTAAGCCTAGCACGTATCGGCCTAATAGTTGGGCTTAGGTGGCTAAGCCCAACTACTAGTTCGCAGTCATAGCTGTACGAGTTAACTCATTTGTCAGCAAGCTTATAAAGCAAGCGCTGAGGCGAAAGGCAACCTTAGCACGGGCGTAATTCGGCATTTTAGCCGGAACTTGCCGCCTCGCGCCAGAGAACATTTGCCCATTCCTATGCTCAAAATCAATAAACAAGACGCCCTCGCCTACCACGAGCAGCTACCCCACGGTAAGATTGAAGTAGTGCCCACCAAGCCTGTGAGCACCCAGCTCGATTTGGCGCTGGCCTACTCGCCGGGCGTAGCGGAGCCCTGCAAAGAAATTGCGGCCAACCCCGATGACGTGTATAAATACACCGCCAAGGGCAACCTGGTAGCCGTAATCAGCAACGGCACGGCGGTGCTGGGCCTGGGCAACATCGGGCCGGCAGCCAGCAAGCCAGTGATGGAGGGCAAGGGCGTGTTGTTCAAGAAGTTTGCGGGTATCGACTGCTTCGATATTGAGATTGACGCTACCGACCCCGACGAGTTCATTCGCATTGTAAAGGCGCTGGAACCCACGTTTGGCGGCATTAACCTAGAGGATATTAAGGCACCGGAGTGCTTTCGAATTGAAACTGAGCTGCGGGAGAAAATGAACATCCCGCTGATGCACGACGACCAGCACGGCACGGCCATTATTACGTCGGCGGCGCTGCTGAACGCGCTGGAGCTGGTGGGTAAAAAGATTGAGGATATTCAGCTGGTGGTGAGTGGCGCGGGCGCAGCGGCCGTGTCGTGCATTCGGCTGTACTTGGCGCTAGGCCTTAAGAAAGAGAACCTGGTAGTTTTTGACAAAGACGGCATTATCAACCCGGCCCGCACCAATCTGGCCGATATGCAGATGCACCTGGCCACCGATCGCCCCATCAGCACAATGGAGGAAGCGCTACGTGGGGCCGACGTGTTTCTGGGCCTGTCGGCGGCTAATGTGCTGCCAGCGGGGCTGCTGCTGGGCATGGCCAACGACCCCATTGTGTTTGCCCTGGCCAACCCCGACCCCGAAATTGCCTACGACGTGGCCATGAGTACCCGGCCCGACCTCATTATGGCGACCGGCCGCTCCGACCATCCTAACCAGGTGAACAACGTGCTGGGTTTCCCCTACATTTTTCGGGGAGCGCTAGACGTGCGGGCTACCGAAATCAACGAGGCAATGAAGCTGGCCGCCGTGCACGCCCTGGCCGAGCTGAGCAAGGAGCCTGTGCCCGACATGGTAAACAATGCCTATGGCGACAACACGCTGGCATTTGGGCGCACCTATCTCATCCCAAAACCGCTAGACCCGCGCTTGATAACGGCCATCAGCCCGGCCGTAGCGCGGGCGGCTATGGACAGCGGCGTGGCACGCCTACCCATCACCGACTGGGCAGCTTATGACGACCAGTTGCGCCAGCGCCTGGGCCTCGACCAGAAGCTGATGAACCGCATCACCTCAGCAGCCCGCGCCAATCCGCGTCGGGTAGTATTTGCCGAGGCTGATAACTACAAGGTGCTAAAGGCGGCGCAGCTAGTGCGCGAGGAAGGCATCGCGTTCCCCATCCTGCTGGGCCCGCACGCCAAGATTCAGGCCATCGCGCAGGCGAATAACTTGGACCTCGAAGGCTGCGAAATTATTGACATTCTGAAGGACGACGAGCAGCGCAACGCCTACGCCCAGCTGCTGTACCAGAAGCGCCAGCGCCGGGGCATTACACTATACGAAGGCAAGCGCCTGCTGCGCGAGCGCAACTACTACGCGGCCATGATGGTCGAAACCGGGGCTGCCGACGCCTGCATCACGGGCCTCACCAAGGACTACGGCCGCAGCCTGATTCCGTCGCTGCAAGTAATCGGGCCGGCCGAGGGCGTGAAGCGTGTGTCGTCGATGTACATCATCCAGCACAAGAAAGGACCGTATTTCTTTGCCGACACGACCGTGAACATCGACCCTACGGCTGAGGAAATGGTGGAGATTATTGGTCTCACGGCCAACGCTGTGCGCTTTTTCGACACCGAGCCACGGGTAGCCGTTATCAGCTACTCCAACTTTGGCTCGCCCAGCGGGGGCACGCTGCCCGACAAAACCCGCCGTGCCACCGAGCTAGCCAAACAGCGCTACCCCGACTTGCTCCTCGATGGTGAGATGCAGGCCAACGTAGCCCTGAACCCCCACATACTGCAAGAGAACTACGACTTTTCGCCCCTAGCCGAGAAAGGCGCTAACACCCTGATTTTCCCCAACGTAGAGTCGGGCAACATTGCCTACAAGGTGATGCAGGAAATCGGCGGGGCCGAAGTAATCGGGCCAGTGCTGATGGGCATGCGCAAGCCCGTGCACATTTTGCAGCTCGGCGCTAGCGTGCGCGACATTGTGAACATGACGGCCATCGCGGTGGTCGAGGCTCAGCGCGACAGCAAGGCTCTGTAGCCGCCGCGCTTGGGGGATGAGGTTTGCATGTTATTTTTGAAGGAGTGAAGGTGGCTAGTGAGTAGTCGGAAAAAGTTTTTCCGCTACTTCGCCTCCTCACTCCTTCTTTTTTTAGTACCGGCCGGCGGCTTAGCCCCGCGCTGTGTGTTTGCTGTTTCGCCTCACCCTACCACCCATGATTGCCTACCTCGACGGTAAACTCGCCTACAAAGACCCTACCCAAGCTATCATCGACACGGGGGGGGTAGGCTACGAAATAAAGATTTCGCTGGCTACCTACTCCAAGCTGCCGGGCGAAAATGACAAGGTGAAGGTGTATACCTTCCAGCACATTAAGGAAGACGGACAAACGCTCTACGGCTTTTTGGATCCTAGCGAGAAAGCGCTGTTTTTGCATTTGATATCGGTATCGGGCATTGGGCCGGGCACAGGCATCAACATGGTGAGCAGCATGGGGGTAGGCGAAATTCGGCAGGCCATCGTGAATGAGGATGTGCGAGCTATCCAGAGCATTAAGGGGGTAGGACCCAAGACGGCGGCCCGCGTAATTCTGGACTTGCGCGACAAGCTGCGCAAGGACGAGCTGCTGGCTAAAGCCGGTGTAGACACTGTGCCGCTGGCGCGCCAGCACAATACCCAGCGCCAAGAGGCGTTGCAAGCGCTAGTAATGCTAGGCTTTGCCCGGGCCGCCGCCGAAAAGAATTTAGACCAGATTCAGCATAAGCATGGCCAGGAGCTAAGCGTGGAAGAGCTAATCAAATACGCCCTGAAGTCGCACTAAAGTATGGTGGCCAACTACTGATAGTAACTATGGTAGGCGGCATGAGGCACTTGCCTCAACTAAAAACTACTTGGTCCACCTCGGTGCGCTGAGTAGACGCTGCTTGCGCTAATCTCAGATAACCGCTTTGCGAGCAAATACTTGAGCTGCCCAAAAAGCAACCAAAACTTACCAGAATATACTCTTCAGTTGGTAGCCTTCGGCTATCATACCTGCTATCTGCTTGAAGTCTCTACTGTCAGTCGGTTCTAAACTCACTACCCCCGGTGCGCTGTTAGCGGCGGCGGTAGTCTCGTCGGTGCTACTGGCGGCTACATGGGCGCCAGCCGGTGCGGCTGGGCGGCGCTACCCAGCTGCGTGGTCTACGTGGGTCAGCCTGTTGGGGTTGCAGATGCAGGGCCTGCCTAGCCAAACGGTGCCGGCCGATACGGGCCGCTACCAGCCCAGCCGCCGGCCACGCCTGCGCACCGTGCGCGACCGCCAGGGCAGCCGGTTTTCGCCGCGCGGGCGCCGCTCGCCGCTCATCCTACCCCTGCCCAAGAACGTGAAGCTGGAGGTGACGCCCGACGACAGCCTCAAAAACTACAGCGTGCGCGAAACAGTAGGCGGCCAGATTGATTACCGCAACCCCACCGTTATCTCGCAGGAAGAGCTGCTGAAGTACCAGGAGCGACAGGCCATCAACGACTACTACCGGCAGAAGGCGATGGGCGGCGTGGCCGGTGCCCCCGCCGCGCCCGGCAGCCCGCAGGCCCAGCGCCTGATTCCAAAAATCTACCTAGGCCCGATTGCAGACCGCATTTTTGGCGGCTCCTACATTGATATTCGGCCGGCGGGCTCGCTTACGCTGCGGGCCGGGGCCAAATACAACGTGAACCGCAACCCCGCCCTAACGCTGCGCCAGCAGAGCGTGGGCGACTTCATTTTTGACCAAAACATGAACCTGAGTTTGAGCGGCCAGGTCGGCACCAAGCTTAAGCTCACGTTTAACTACGACACCAAAGCGGCGTTCGACTTAGACAACCAGATGAAGTTTGACTACGCTGGGCAGCCCACCGACATCCTGCGCAAGCTGGACCTCGGCAACGTGAGCATGCCCCTGAACAACTCGCTGATAACGGGCGGCTCCAACCTGTTCGGCATCAAGACGCAGCTGCAGTTTGGGCGGCTCGGGGTGACGGCGGTAGCCGCTACCCTGCGCGGCTCGCAGGACGAGGTGCGGGTGCAAAACGGTGCCCAGAGCCGCACCTTCGAACTGAAAGCCAGCCAGTACGAGCGCGACCGGCACTACTTCTTATCACAGTTTTTCCGGGATAAGTACGACCAGGCACTACGCGGATTGCCCACGGTGCAGAGCGGCTTCGAGATTCGGCGCCTCGAAGTGTGGGTAACCAACGACAACCCCACCACCGACAACCTACGCAACGTGGTGGCCCTGATGGACTTGGCCGAGCCTCGTAAAGAGCGCCTTTACCGGCCGCAGTTCTACAACACTGCCAGCGCGGCCACGGTGGCCACCCCGGTTCGCAACCAGGCCAACTACGTGTACCAAACGCTGACTGCCCCCGGCAGCACCCGCGATAACTTGCAGGTAGAGACGTTTTTGAGCAATCTGAACCCGCCTGGCAGCCAGCCAGTCTCGCTGACAAAAGGTATTGACTACGAGCGGATGCGGGCCCGCAAGCTCGACCCGCGCGAGTACACCTTCAACGCCCAGCTCGGCTATGTGAACCTGAACACGGCCCTGCTGCCCGACCAGGTGCTGGCCGTGAGCTACGAGTACCTCTACAACGGCAAGCCCTACACGGTGGGCGAAACCCAGACCGAGTACGGCAGCAACGCCAACCAGAGCGACGTCATCTACCTCAAGATGCTGAAAGCCACCAACCCCGGTGTGGGTGTGGCTGACCCGACCGTGAACCCGGACAACCCGAACCTGCTGACCCACAACACGCCAACCTGGGATTTGATGATGAAAAACATCTATCCCTTGAATACCTCGCAGATAAACCGCGACAACTTTCAGCTGCAGCTGATTTATAAGGACGACATCACGGGGGTAGACTTGATTTCGCTGAAGGAAGGGCAGAATATCCGGAACATTCCGCTGATTCAGGTGCTGGGGCTGGACCGCGTGAATGCTAACAACGACCGCAACGCCGACGGCAACTTCGACTACTTTCCGGGCATCACCATCGACCCTGAGCTGGGCAAGATCATCTTCCCCAGCGTGCAGCCGTTTGGCACGTATCTGCAAAACCAGTTTGTGCCTGGCGAGCAGGCGCTGGTGCAGAAATACGTGTACCAGGAGCTGTATAACCAGACCCAAAGCGACGCCCAGCAAATCCAAACCAAGGACAAGTTCTTTTTGCGCGGCCGCTACCAGGGCACCAGCACCGACGAAATCAGCCTGCCCGGCATTGGGGTGGCGCAGGGTTCGGTGAAGGTGTACGCGGGCTCGACGCTGCTGACGGAGGGGGTCGACTACCAGGTATTTTACGACCAGGCCAAGGTCAAGATTCTGAACCCGGCCTACCTCAACTCGGCCAACGAGCTGCGGGTGGCATTTGAGAAAAACGCCTTGGTGCAGGTGCAGCCGCGCAAGCTGCTGGGCGCCCGCTTCGACTACGCCCTGAACAAGGACGTGCTGCTGGGCGCCACGGCCATGCACATCCTGGAAAACCAGGCGCCGGGCATCAACCGGGTAAACATCGGCGACGAGCCGGCCAACAACACCATCCTAGGTGCCGACCTGAGCTTGCGCAAAGACAGCCGCGTGCTGACTAAGCTCGTGGACCGCCTACCCTTCCTGGCGACCAAAGAAATCTCGACGATTGCCTTTAGCGGCGAAGTGGCCAAGCTGATTGCGGGGCGGGCCCAGCTAGGACGTGGCGAGAATGGCGTGAGCTACCTCGACGACTTCGAGAATGCCCGCACACCCTACACGCTGGGCGGGCTGGCCGCCATTCCGGCGTGGCGCCTAGCGGCCACCCCTACCCCCATCGTGGGCAGTGGAATTAATGGCTTGGCTAATGGCTACCGCCGCGCCAAGCTGGCGTGGTACACCGTGGACCAGACTTATTACACGGGCGGGCCCAACGTGCCGCCCGGCATCTCGGGCCAGTCGCTGACCAACCACTACACCCGCGGTATTCCGCGCAACGAGGTGTTTCCGAACAAGGACCTGGGGGCGACGGGCAACGGCTTTGAGTACACCTTCGACATGGCGTACTTCCCTGGCGAACGCGGGCCGTATAATTACACGCCCAATATCCAGGGCGATGGGCGGCGCTTTTCGGCGACTGAACGGCCTGATAACAAGTTTGGCGGTATCTCGCGGGGCATTACGTTTGACACCGACTTCGACAACTCCAACGTCGAGTACCTGGAGTTTTGGATGATGGACCCGTTCCTACCCGGCGAGCGTGGCCAGATAAATGACTCGGAGAACCCGGCCGTTAACAATACCACGGGCGGCGACTTCATCATCAACCTGGGCAACGTGAGCGAGGACGTGTTGCGCGACCAGGGCCAGCACGAGTTTGAGAATGGCTTGCCCGTACCGGGCGACCCGGCCGGCGGCACCCAGCCCACACCCTACGGCGTGGTGACGACCCAGCAGTTTTTGACCGATGCCTTCAATGCCGCGCCCGGCGCGCGCACCAGCCAGGACATCGGCCTCGATGGCTTGGCCAACGCTGATGAGAAGGTATTTTACAACAACATAGCGGGCTACGGTGCGCTGGCCGACCCCTCGAACGACGACTTCCGCCACCACCTCGACCCGAGCTACGACGCAGCCAACACCCAAATTCTGGGCCGCTATAAGAACTACGACAACTACGAGAACAACTCGCCCGAGAACTCGCAGCTTAGCTCCACGGCCTACCCCGACAAGGAAGACCTGAACCGCGACAACACCATCCAGACCACCGAGCAATACTTCGAGTACTCGATTCGGCTGCGGCCGGGCCAGCTGACGGTGGGCCAGAACTACATCACCGACAAGGTGACAAACCCTATTTCAGCCAACGGTGCGGCGGTGGGCGACCAGGTGACGTGGTACCAGTTTCGGATTCCTCTCCGCGATGATAATAATAACCGGAAGCTGATAGGTGGCATCAGTGGCTTCAAGAATATCCGCTTTCTGCGGATGTACATGACCAACTGGCAGCAGCCGGTAGTGCTACGCTTGGTGCAGCCGCAGTTTGTGGCTAACCAGTGGCGCCAGTACCTAAGCGTTATTTCGGACCCCAAGATTGGCCCTATCGTGGGCAGTAACACCGACGCTGATGCCTTCAGCATCTCGACGGTGAGCGTGGAAGAAAATGGGCCGTCGGTGGCCAGCGCCAGCGGCTCGGGCGCCATTCCGTACGTGGTGCCACCTAACATTACCCGCGACATCGAGTACGGCTCGACGGCCGTATCGCGCCAGCAAAACGAGCAGAGCCTGCGCCTAACCGTAACGCGCCTGCGCGACGGCTACGCCAAGGCCGCGTACAAAAATTTGAGCACTAACCTGCTGCGTTACAAGCGCCTGCGCATGTACCTGCACGCCGAGGCCAGCACCACGGCTGCTGTGGCCGACGGCGACGTGCGCGGCTTTATCCGCATCGGCACCGACTACAGCCAGAACTACTACGAGTATTCGCTGCCCCTCACTATTACGCGGCCCGGCGCCACTGCCCAGCTGGAAGTGTGGCCCGAAGCCAACAACATCGACGTGTCCTTCCAGGACTTTATCGATGCGAAGGCTGAGCGCAACCGCCAGGGCATGGCAAACTACACGGTGCCCTACGTGAAGACGCTGGCCAATGGGGCCACCATCACCATCCTGGGTAACCCCGACTTTTCGCAGGTACAGGGCTGCATGATTGGCATCTTGAACCCAGCCACGGCCCCAGCCGATGCCAGCGAAAAGAGCGTGAGCCTGTGGGCCGACGAGTTTCGGGTGTTTGACTTCGACAGCCAGGGCGGCTGGGCGGCCAACGCCCGCCTGAACGTGAAGCTGGCCGACCTGGCCAACATCACGGCTACCGGCTCGTTTGTCGGCGTGGGCTTCGGGGGCTTGCAGGACAAGGCCCAGCAGCGCTCGACCAGCGACGTGCTGCGCGGCGACCTGAATGCCACGGTGGCGGCCGAGAAGTTCCTCCCCCCCCCAAACGCACTTAAGAGTGCCGGTGCTGGTGCAGCTGGGCCGCCAAACCATCACGCCGCAATATGACCCGCTCGACCCCGACACCAAGCTGGAGCAGAGCCTGCAGAAGTTTCAAAACAGCACCAATCCTACCGCGGCCACCGAGTACAAAAACCTGGTGGTAGACCGCACCACCACGCGCAGCATTTCGGTGCTGAACGTGCGCAAGGAGCGCGGCCCGACCCAGACTACTACCCACCCTTGGGACATTGAAAACGTGGCCGTGAGCTACGCCATCACGGAGCGCCTGCACACCGACATCAACACAGCCCGTGACTATACGCAGTCGTACACAGCCGCGCTGGCTTACATCTACCAAACCACACCGCGTAACTACACGCCGCTGGCCAAATTCAAGGCTCTGGACAATCCGTACCTCAAGATTTTTCAGCAAGTCAACTTCACGCCGCTGCCTTCGCGCTTCTCGTTCCGCACCGACCTCGACCGGCGCTACAACGAGCGCTTTTTGCAGCGCGTGACCGAGCCGGGCACCCTACCTACCACGGCGGGCATCGCGGGCGTGTTCTACAAGTCGTTCTACATCAACCGGATTTATGACCTGAAGTGGGACCTGACTAAGTCGCTCATCTTCGACTACACGGCCACCAACCGCGGCGTGATTGACGAGGGCCTGGGCCAGAGCGTGGGCAACAGCGACCGGGCCCTAGCTAACCGGGCCGAGCTGTGGGACAATCTCAAGCGCGGCGGCCGCACCACCAACTTCAACCAGACGGCGGCCATTACCTACCGCTTGCCGCTGGACAAGTTTCCGCTCACCGACTGGCTGTCGGCCGACACGCGCTACTCGGCGCACTACAGCTGGCAGGCGGCCTCTACGGCCCTCACCATTCCGTATCCGGTGGTGGCCAGCGACTCGGTACTGCGCCTGGGCAACACCATTCAGAACAACGCTGAGCTAAGCGCCAACGGTAAGATTGACCTGGTGAAGCTTTATAACAAGGTCCGGTTTCTGAACATCATCAACAACGCGCCGCCCGCCAACCCGCCCCGGCCGACTATAGATGACCCCAACAACCCTACCCCCCTCGGCCGACCCAAACCCACCGCGCTCGACACTGCCCAAAAAGACCCGTTGCGCTTTGTGAAGGCCGTGCTGCGGGCCGTGATGACGGCGCGTACCCTCAACTTCACTTACGCCCGTTCGAACGGCACGCTGCTGCCGGGCTACTTGCCGGCCACGCAATACGTAGGCCTCGACAACCGGTTTGGCGGCCTGGCGCCTGGCCTACCGTTCATTATTGGCCGGCAGTACGAGCCCAGCGAGCTGTATGGCTACGCTAGCGCCCGCGGCTGGTACACCGGCCAGAGCCAGTACCTGAATACGCCGCTTTCCAATATCCTAACTGAAAACCTGACGGCCCGCACCACACTGGAGCCGTTCCGGGGCTTCAACATTCAGCTCGATTTGCGGCGGCAAAAGGTGCGAAACAGCGAGGCTTATTACCGCAGTGCTATCGATACCACAAACACTTATTACCAGCAGTATGGTACGCTGGTGCCCTATGGTGACCGCCGCCTGGCCCCCACTCAGGCGCTGGGCAACGGCTCGTACAGCGTGAGCACCGTCACCATCCAGACGCTGTTTGGCGACCTAAGCGCTAATGGTGAAACCAGCAAGGCCTTCGACCGCTTTGTGCAGAACCGGCGCCTGGTGCAGCAAAAGTTGCAGGCTGCCAACCCCACTTTCACCCAGATTGTGAGCACAACCACGGGCACACCGCCCACCACAACGACGACGCAAACTGCCCAAACGGTGGGCCTCTACAGCTACAACTCGCAGGATGTGCTGCTGCAGAGCTTCCTGGATGCCTACCACGGCAAGTCGTCAGATGGCTACGAGGCGGAGAAATTCAACCCGTTCAGCGTGATTCCGCTGCCCAACTGGACCGTGCAGTACAACGGTTTTTCGGACTTGCCGGTCATTCGCAACGTCTTCCGCTCGTTCACCCTCAATCACGCGTATTCGTCGGTGTATAACATGGGCGGCTACACTACCTCGACCCAGTACGCCACGCAGCCCGAGTTTAGTACGCAGGGCGGCGGCACCGGCAGCATCTTGCCCTATGTGCTAAACGCGACCGGGCAATACGTGCCGTACTACGTGATTGGGCAGGTGAGCATCGTGGAAAGCCTTACCCCCTTCATCGGGGTTAACTTTCAGACGGTGAATAATGTGACTGGCCGCATTCAATACAACACGGCCCGCGCCGTGGCCCTCAACATTACCAATGCCCAGGTAACGGAGCTGCACACGACCGAGCTGATTATTGGCCTGGGCTACGCCGCCACCGGCCTCAAGCTACCCTTCCGGGTGGGTGGCGAGCAGCGCACGCTCAAGAACAACCTCACGGCCCGCCTTGACCTGAGCATCCGTGACAACGCTACCATTCAGCGCAGCATTCTGGGCTCGATTGACCCGGTGCCGGCGGCTATTGGTACGGGCGCCGTAATCGGCACGCAGGCCGTCATCGGCGACCCTGGCACGGCCACTAGTCAGATTACGAATGGCTCGCTGCAAATGCAGCTCCGCCCGACCATCGACTACCTACTCAATGCCCGCCTCAACCTACAATTCTACTTCACCCAAACCATCACGCAGCCCCGCGTGAGCAACGCCTTCCGCAACGCTACCACCGAGGGTGGTTTGCAGTTGCGCTACAGCCTGCAGTAGGGTAAGCCACTAAGTGAAGCTACCCGCGAGGCCTTGCTGCTGGTGAGCCACGGGCGGCTACGTACTTTTGCGGCCAATCACGTTTACGCTCGCGTACCTACCTCCTTACTCCTTTACTCATTTACCGCATGAATATCCCCGCCACCCTGCACTACACCAAGGACCACGAATGGATTAGCGTGGACGGCGATACGGCCACTATCGGCATCACCGACCACGCGCAGCGCGAGCTGGGCGACATCGTGTATGTGGACATCGACACCGTTGACAAGGACATTGCCCAGCACGACGTGTTTGGCACGGTGGAGGCCGTGAAGACGGTTTCGGACTTGTTTAGCCCCATCAGCGGCACGGTGTTGGAAGTGAACAGCAAGCTCGCCGACGCTCCCGAAACAGTTAACGCCGACCCCTACGGCGAGGGCTGGATTATCAAGATGAAAATTAAGGACCAAGGTGAGCTCGCCGACCTGCTGGCCCCAGAAGCCTACGGCGAACTGATTGGCGCGTAGCCGGCCCTGGCCCTATCCCCTTGCTTTAACAAAAAAACGTCATGCTGAGCTAGCTCGGCATGACGTTTTTTTACGCTTTCTCCGCTTGCCTATGAAATTTTTGACTGCCCGTTTTTACGGCATCCTTACCCTGCTGTGGTTGAGCGTAATGCTCGTGCTCACGCTCACGCCGGCCCAGGACATGCCCGACACACCCGCCTGGAAGTTGCTTTCGTTTGACACAGCCGCGCACGCGGGCGTGTTTGCGGTGCTGGCCGGCCTGGGGTGGCTGTGGGCCCGGCAGCAGCCGGGGCTCCGGGGCCGGGCCGCCGGCGTGGTACTGCTAGGCTGCATCGCGTTTGGGGCACTCATCGAGGTGCTGCAATACAGCATGCACCTAGGCCGTCACGCCGAATGGAGTGACTTGCTGAGCGACACGATTGGGGCAGTGCTGGGGCTAGCGCTGCTGCTGGCCCTGCGGCGGCAGTTACCGCCAGCCCCGCTGGCAGCAGCCGCGCTGCTGCTGGCCCTACCCCTACACGCCCAGCCAACTACGCCCGACCTGGCCCACGCCCGCCGCACCATCGAGGCCTTGGCCTCGGCCGAGATGCACGGCCGTGGCTACGTGCAGCAAGGTGAGCATCGGGCCGCCACCTACCTGCGCGAACGGCTGAAGCAGCTAGGCTTGCAGCCACTCGCACCCAACTATACCCAGCCCTTCACGCTGGACGTGAACACGTTTCCGGGTAAGATGGAGCTGGCTGCCAACAATGTGATGGGCCCGCATGGAGGCGGTGCGCTGCAGCCGGGCAGCGACTTCATTGCGGCGCCCAACTCAGCTGGCGGCAAGGTTCTGTACACACACCTACTACCACTCGACACCCTCGTTTTTACTAATCCTGACACGGCTGTGGCTTGGGTCCGCCGGCCCCTGCATCACCAAGCGCTGCTACTTACTAGCCGCGACCAGGCGCGCTGGTCACAGCTACCACCAGCCTTACGCCAACAGCTAGATTTGTTCGCGCAGGTGGTGCTGGTGCCGAAGCTAACGGCTTCGCTAGCCAGCAGCCAAGCAAACAATCCCCGGTTTGAAGTACTAGCCAGCCGCTGGCCACAAGGAAAAAAGCTGGTGCATTGGCAGCTCGATGCCCAGCTTTTGCACTCCTATCCTACTCAAAACCTGGCGGCCGTAGTGCGCGGCAGCGTCCAGCCCGATAGCTTTCTGGTGGTGTCGGCGCACTACGACCATCTGGGCATGATGGGGAGTAAAACGTATTTTCCCGGTGCCAACGATAACGCCAGCGGCGTGGCGTTACTGCTAGAGTTGGCCGCGCACTACGCCCAGCCCGCAAATCGGCCTGCCTATTCGGTGGCATTTCTGCTTTTCGGGGCCGAGGAGGCAGGGCTGGTGGGCTCCAGCTACTTTGTGCAACATCCGCTGCTGCCCCTACCCCGCATCAAATTTCTGCTCAACCTCGACCTGCTGGGCACCGGCGAAGAAGGCGCAACCGTTGTGAACGGCCGGGTGCATGAAGCAGCATTTCGCCAGCTCACGGCCCTCAACGACGCCCAGCACTACCTGCCTCGCCTCACGGCCCGCGGCCCGGCCGCCAACTCCGACCACTTTCCATTTTCGGAAGCCGGGGTGCCGGCTTTTTTTATGTACACCCGGGGGGGTAGCCTCGCCTACCACGACGTGCACGACCAGCCGGCCGCGCTCTCGCTCGCCGGTTTTGCTGGTGCCTACGGCCTGGCCCGTGATTTTCTGAATGCGCAGGGCGCTCGGCCGGCCCAATAAAAAGCCCCGACCGATAATCGGCCGGGGCTTCACAGATAATTATATATTTATAGTGTGTAACTAACAATAAGGCAGCTTGCTATTGATACCTCGCCGGGGCAATTACTTGCCGAGCGGCGAGGTCATTTATAACCTATCTAACACTACTAATCGTTCACCTTGGATAGTTTTAGCGGTTAGCTATTAGCTTTCAGCGAAGCCATAATTTTCTTGGCCAGCGGCTCCCACTCAGGCTTTTGGCGGTCGGCGCAGTTGAAGGTGCAGATAAGCAGTTTACCCTGCACATCAGTAAAAAACACGAGTGTATACTCCTCGTGGCCCATTTCGGGCTTCATGTATTCGATAAAGCCCACCTTGCGGTTGCTGATTTCCTTCACGCCTTCGCTGAAGAAAGTGGTCTGCTTGTACTGCTTATGATAAGCTTTGGCGAAGCTGGTTTCGTACACTTCTACCATGTCTTGGTCGGCCTCGTTGTCGGAGTAGTTAAAGGACAGCGACACCAGGTTGTTATTCGTGAATACTACGCTGGGGCGGCTGCTGGCGTGAGCATAGGTAAAGTCCATCTGCTGCTCAGTCATTACCTCAAAGCCTTTGGGAATGAGCACTTCCACACGCTCACTCAACACCCGCTTTTTTATCAGCTCAATCTCAGCAGCCGGGCGAGCCGCCATCAGCAGGCTTGCGCAGCAAGTCAATAAAGAGAGTACGAGTGTTTTCATAAAGTATGATAAAAATGGTAGGAGATACTTGTCTCACAGCGCCTTCTGGGCAACTAAGTTACACCAAGAATCCAAATTTTATCTACTTCTTAAATACCAGTCAAAAAATAACTAATGAACGTTTTAGTGAAATTATTTTTTATTCAAAGACTTTATTTTCAGCAATATAGTTACACACTATTAAAGTATTAATTTTTGTTTTTTAGATATTTTGGTTAAATTTATTGTTAAAATTTTCTTTAAAAATCACAAGTAAGCCGCGGAAATATACAGCTATTTTTTACCTTTTAAACACGCGGCTTACTTGCACTTTCTGGCTAACTAAAGAATATTATTCAGTTGCTCTTTGATTTTTTCTAACTCTTCCTTCATCCCAATAACCAAGTGCTGCACCGTCGCATCATTTGCCTTAGAGCCGATAGTATTGATTTCGCGGCCGATTTCTTGGGCCAGGAAGCCGAGCTTTTTGCCTACTGCATCGTCGGGCTGCCGGGTTGCCAGCTCGAAATAGTCGAGGTGAGCTGCCAAACGCACTTTTTCTTCGGCGATATCTAGCTTCTCAATATAGTAGAGCACCTCCTGCTCGAAGCGCGTAGCATTAAACTGCTCGTGCTGCGTGAGCTCGGCCAGATGGGCCGTGAGACGCTGGCGCACGTGGGCCACGCGCTGCGGGTCGTGCAGCTCGACGGCCGCCAGCTGCTGCCGGATGGTGGCCACGTAGCCCAGAATCTCCTGTTGCAGTGTCTGGCCCTCATCCTGGCGAAACTGCTGCATGGCGGCCAGTGCCTCGGCCAGCAGCGGCTGTAGCTCGACCCAAGTGGGCTCGTCGGCGCCTGCCTCGGCTTGGGCCGCTTGAGCTGCTTCGGAGGGGGTAGGCACCACACCGGGCAGGCGCAGGGCGGCGAGCAGGGTAGCCTCAGTAGCGGCCAAGCCCAGGCTTTGGGCTACTGCTTGCAACTCGTGGTAGGCAGCGCGCAGCGCCGGCTGGTTGAGCGTAGGCACAGCAGCGGCACTGGCTGAGCGGCTGAAATCGAAGTTAAAATTGATTTTGCCGCGTAGCAGGGCCTTGGTGATTTGCTGCCGAATTTCTAACTCGTGGGGCTGCAAAAAGCGGGGTAGGCGCAGCGTTAGGTCAAGGGTTTTGGAGTTGAGCGAGCGCAGCTCGGCCGTGGCACTGTAGCGGTCGGTTTCGCGGTGGGCCTGGCCAAAGCCAGTCATGGAAAGTAGCATGGATGCAAGAAGTTAGCGGGGCTAACCCAAAAAGTATAGGTAACAAATGAGTGGTGCCAGGGCAGCACACAGCCAAAAGTAGCAGCCAAACCGCCGGGCCCTACCCCCCTCGCTGGGCTTAACCTTGGTAAAGCTGGAAGAGGGCGAGGCTTGTTCCAACCTGGCGCTGCACGTTGGCATGAGGGTAAAACTAGCCGCCGAGCAGGGCGAGCCCCATACTCTGCTTCATTGCTTAGCACCGCAGCTGTATTACGCTAGTGTTACCCAGCTGGTTTATTACCAATGATTTGATAACGCGGGAGCAGGCCGGTAGCTGAACGGGCCGGGGGACCTTTGCAGCAGCATTGGCTTAAACCCCTTTTTATGCGCACTTATACCAAGAGTCGAACCGTGTCGCGGCTCGCCATTTTCTTTCTCCTGCTGCTGACCAAAATGGCTTCGGCGCAGGTAACTACCTCAGCCCTAGGGGGCAAAATCATTTCGGATAAAAACGAAGACCTGATTGGCGTGACGGTGGTGGCTACCAACGTGCCCACCGGCATCAAGCGCGGCACCGCCACCGAGCCCGACGGCCGCTTTACCATCCCGAACCTGGCGCCCGGTGGGCCCTACACCGTGACGGTAACCTACGTGGGCTACAAGGAGCAGACCATCAACAACGTGTTCCTGACGCTGGGCAACACCACGCGCCTCAACTTTGTGCTGGCCGCCGAGGCGCAGGCCCTGAACGAGGTAGTAATAACCGGCAACACGCAGGCTACCAAAACCGGCGCCGGCACCAACGTAGGCCGCGAGCAGCTGCAGCAGCTACCCACCATTTCGCGGAGCATTCAGGACTTTACGCGCCTCGACCCGCGCAACTCGAACAACTCGTTTGCGGGCAGCTCATTCCGCTACAACAATATTACCCTCGACGGTGCCGTGAACAACGACGCCATCGGCTTCTCGCCCTCGCTAGGCGGGCAGGGCGGCTCTAGTGGCCTACCCGGCGGCTCGGCTCGCTCGAACCCGATTTCGCTCGATGCTATCCAGGAAATTCAGGCGTCGGTGGCGCCGTATGATGTGAAGCTGGGCAACTTTACGGGCGGCTCCATCAACGCGGTGACGCGCTCGGGCACCAACGATTTTCACGGCTCGGTCTACGGCTACGGTCGCAACCAGGCCATTACGGGCCGCAGCATCGACGGCAACAGCACCAAGATTGGCTCGTCGTACCACGACTACCAGACGGGCTTCCGCCTGGGCGGGCCCATCATTCAGAACAAGCTATTTTTCTTCGTGAACGGCGAAATAGCCCGCCGCACCGAGCCGCAGTTCTACGGCGCTGGCCAGCCCAACTCGCCTGTCACTACGGACCTAGCCCAGCAAATTGCGGCTAAGCTCAACCGCTACAGCATCCGCAATGCCGATGGCACGCTGGGCACCGCCAGCTACAATGTAGGCGACTACGGCGACTATAACATCTACGCCAATAGCAACAAGATTTTTGGGCGCATCGACTGGAACCTGAACGACAAAACGAGCATTGCGCTGCGCCACAACTTCATCAAAGCTGAGGCAACCAATCTGGAGCGCTCGGGCAGCTTGTTTAAGTTTGGCTCGCAAGACTTCACGCAGAACAACATTCAGAACTCGACGGTGCTGGAAGTAAAGTCGAACTTTTCGAGCCGCTTTGCCAACAACCTGATTCTGGGCTACACCAACATCCACGACTACCGCAACCTGATTGGTGGCCAGGGCAACCTGTATCCGTCGGTGAGATAAACAACGTGAGCACCGACCCGACCCGCAACTACGGGGGGGGTAGCAACCAGATTTTGCTCGGCTCGGACCGCGAGGCCAGCATCTTCAACACCCGCCAGAAGACGTTTGAGCTGACCGACAACTTCACGTTCTACGCTGGCTCACACGCCTTGACGCTGGGCACGCACAACGAGTTTTACCACATCGACTACGGCTTTATCAACTCCTGGAACGGCCGTATCGAGTACAACAGCCCGAGCGACTTCCTGAACGACCTGCCGAGCCGCATCCGGGGCACCTACAACAAGGCGGACAACTCATACGACTACAACTACAACAACCCGTCGGCGGCATTCAACATCAACTTCTACAGCGCCTACCTACAGGACGAGTGGAACGTGACGGACCGCCTGAAAATCACGCCCGGCATTCGCCTCGACATCGCGTCCCTACCCACCAAGCCGGCCCTGAATTCGGCCCTGGTGAACAACCCGCAGAATGATGCCCGCACGCTGAACCAGACGTACGCGCACACGCCCTGGCAGGACCTCAACAACGGTTACCTCGGCAAGGTGCAGGTGTCGCCGCGCCTAGGCTTCAACTACGATGTGAATGGCAACGGCTCGGTCGTGGTACGTGGCGGCTCGGGCATCTTCACCGGCCGGGTACCGTTTGCCTGGTTTGGCTATGCGTACTACAACAACGGGGTGAATTTCAACTCGGTTGACTTGAACAACATCCAGACCACGGCCGCCACTGCTGGCAAGTATTACCTCAACCAGAACCCCAACAACATCTACGCCCAGCTGCCGGCTTCGGCCCAGAGCACGACGGAGGTAAACCTGATTGACAACAACTTTAAAATGCCGCAGGTGTGGCGCTCTAACCTGGCCGTGGACGTGAAGCTGCCCACGGGCACCCGCTTCTCGCTGGAAGGCCTGTACACGAAAACCATTCAGGATGTGAAGTTTCAGAACATCAACCTGGCCGATAACGTGACGTACTTCGGCGGGGGCCCGCAGTTCAACAACACTGGCACCAACGGCCCCAGCCTGAGCCCGCGCTACACGGCCGCCTCGTTTGGCAGCAAGGTTAATTCGAGCTTCTCCAACGCCTTCTTCCTCACCAACACCCACCAGGGCTACCGCTACCAGCTGACTGGCTCGGTAGGCCAAACGGTAGCGAGCCTGCTCGACGTAAACGTGGCCTATACCTATGGCAAGAGCTACGACATCAGCAACGGCATCCGCAACTCGCCGCAGAGCAACTGGGAGCTGAACCCGGCCCTGAACGTGAACGACCCGGCCCTGTCGTACTCCAACTTTGACCTGCGCCACCGCGTGGTAGCCAGCATCAACCTGCACAAATCGACCAACGATGGTCGTTTCACCGGCTACCTCACCTCGGTGCTGACGTACCAAAGCGGCGCGCCCTACACCTGGGTGTATAACAACAACTTCTTGGGCAACGGCCAGCAAAACGTGCAGCTAGCCTACATCCCCGGCTCGGCCAATGACATCGTGCTCGTGTCGCGGGCCAGCAGCACGGCTGCCTATGCCCAAGAGGCCAGCGGCGCGCAGTACAATGCCCTTAACAGCTTTATCAGCAACGACTCGTACCTGAGCACTCGCCGCGGCCAGTATGCCGAGCGCAACGCCGCCCGCACACCTTGGAACAACCAAGCCGATGTGCGCCTGATGGTAGAAGCTAAGCTTGGCAAGCTCACGCCCAACGAGGCGGGCGTAACGCCGACTGGCCACAGCATCCAGATTTCGTTTGACATCGTGAACTTCGGCAACTTCCTCAACAAGAGCTGGGGCCGCCAGTACTTCGTGCCCAACACGTTTAACTCGACGCTGGGCACCGGCCTCACGCAGGTGGCCTTTGCCGACGCCAGCGGCAACGTGTCGAACACCTATTCAGCTACCTTCAACCGCCCGGCTTTCACCTTCAGCAACCCCGCTACCTACTCCATCGACCAGCTAGCCTCGCGCTGGCAGGGGCAGCTAGGCGTGCGCTACCTGTTTTAGGCTGACATCCGCTTTCGCGCCGTGCTTCGTAAAGCCCGCCCTACCCAGGGTGGGCTTTACTTTTGAAGACGGTTTTCCACAGCCCACTCACACTTATCCACACCAGTCGTTGAGAATTCTGCACCTACCCAAGTGGTACCCGCACCGCTACGACGACCAGGATGGCGACTTTATAGCGCGGCACGTGGCGGTTATTGCGGCGCACGGGGGGGTAGGGGGCGGGCCGGTGGCATCGGCGGTGGTGTTTGCGGCCGTGGCGCGCGGCCCCCTGCCCACGCTTATTGCCGAAGACCACGACCTGAGCGGGCCAGTGCCCACCTGGCGCTACTACTACCGCGCCCGCCCCACCGGCCTACCCCCCCTCGACAAGCTGCTAAAGTTGGGGCTATGGCTGGTGTGCCAGCAGCGCGGGCTACGGGCGGCGCGGCAGCACTGGGGCGGGGCGCGGCCCAGCCTCGTGCACGCCCATGTGCTACTGCGCACGGGCATGCTAGCCTGGGCACTGGGCAAAATCTGGCGTGTGCCTTACCTCGTTACCGAGCACTGGGGATTGTATTTGCCGCCGCGAGTGGCCACTATTCCGAGCTGGCGGCGCTGGCTGACGGGGGCCGTGGTGCGGCAGGCCACTGCCTTGCACACGGTGTCTGGGGCGCTGGCGGCGGCCCTCGGGACGCTAGGCGCGCGGGCGCGGCGCACGGCCGTCATCGCCAACGTGGTCGATACGGACCTGTTTTACCCCGCCCCTACTCCCCCCGAGCCGGCCAGGTTGCTGCACGTGGCGGCGTTTGACGATGAGACCAAGAATTCGTCGGGGGTGCTGCGGGTGGTGGCAGGGCTGCGCGGCGCGTGGCCGGGGCTGCGGCTGCGGGTGGCCGGCTACGGCCCCGACGAAAGCCGCCTGCGGGCCTACGCCGCCGAGCTGGGCCTGGTGGCCGATGGCACCGTGGAGTTTTTGGGCAAGCTGACGCACGCGGCCGTGGCAACCGAGCAACGGCTGGCCACAGTGCTGGTGTCCTTTAGCCGGCTCGAAACGTTTGGGGTGGTGCTGCTGGAGGCGCGCGCCTGCGGCCGGCCCGTGGTAGCCACCCGCGTGGGCGGCGTGCCCGAGCTGTTTGAACCGGCCGGCGCTTTTGGTTTGCTCGTGGCCTCCGAAGACGAACCCGCGCTGGCAGCGGCCCTCACGGCCGTGCTGCGCGCACCCACGCAGTTTGACCCAGCCCGGCTGCACGCCGATGCCGCCGCACGCTGCGGCCCGGCGGGGGTAGGCCAGGCCTTTGGCAACTTATACAAATCAATACTAACTACCTACCCCTCTTGACCTTTGCAAAGAATTTGGCTCGGGCAGAGGCTTGGTATATACCCCTGAAATCCTACCCTACGGCACTTAGGTAGCTGAGCGATAAGGCAACCTGTGCCTGCGTTTCGGAGCTAGCTTCGTGGCGCCAGACTGCTGGCGCTGTTCTCTTTTTCTACTTTTCGTGCTTAGTACTAGGCCGTTCATTTCATCTTTTCGGCGGCGCGTGGGCAAGCTAGCCCGCGCCAGCCGCTAACCTATGCAGGCACTGCGCTCCTTACTCGAAACAGCCGTGGGCCTGGTGGTGCTGCTGGGCCTAGCGCGCTGGGCACTGGCGCTGTTCGGCAAAAAATCGACGGTTTACCGCCCTACGCCGGCCCGGCAGCTAGCCCTGCTCACGTGGCCACTACTAGCGGTGGGCACTGGCCTGGCGGCGGCCGGGCCTGGCCTGCTGGCTCCTACTGCCGTGGAGCGCGGGCTGGCCTTGGCGCTGCTACTGGCGGTGCTGGCGCTGGCGGCCCCGGCGCTGCTGCTGCACCTGCGCTACTACAGCCTCAATGCGGCCACTACGCTCGTGTTTGACCCCACCGGCGGCCACCTGCAAGTAGCCCTCGACCAGGTGCTGGCCTACGACCCAGCCCGCCAAGGCTGGCCCGGCCCCGCACCCGTGGAGTGGAGCCGCTGCCGCTGGCCGGGCGTGTTTTGGCGGCGCTACGAGTACCTGCGCCTACCCCTGCCCCAGGGCGATATCATTCTCACTACGCTGGTGCTGAGCGATATACAGCCACTGGTGCGCTACCTGCGCCATTTTGGCGTAGTAGTGCAGGAGCGCCGCCGCGCCTGGGCGTGGATTTGACGGAGCTACGAGCTGGCCAAAGCCTCTTGCGGCAAAAGGCGTTGAGAAAATCAATGCCCTCTCCACAGCACGTCAGCAGCTTATAAATTCTACTACACAACTCCTCTCTATACAAGATGTCCCTTTTACATTACCTCGACCAAGGCGACGCGGCAGCCACGCCACTGGTAGTGCTGCACGGCCTGTTTGGCACCCTCGACAACTGGCAAACGCTGGCCCGGCGCTGGGCTGAAGAGGCTGGCCTACGCATTATCAGCGTGGACTTGCGCAACCACGGGCGGTCGTTTCATGCTGCCGAGCACAGCTACGGGCTGATGGCCGACGACGTGCTGGAGCTACTCGACCACCTGGCCCTCGACCCGGCCCGGCTTACGGTGCTGGGCCACAGCATGGGCGGCAAGGTGGCCATGACGCTGGCCCTGGCCTACCCCCAACGCCTGGCCCAACTTATCGTGATGGACATTGCGCCGCGCTTTTCCGATATGGAGCACCAAGAGGACATCGTGGCTGGCTTGCAAGCCGTGGACCTTAGTACCATTCAGAACCGCCAGCAGGCCGAGGCGGCGCTACTGCCGCACATTCGGCAGGTAGGCGTGCGACAGTTTTTGCTCAAAAATCTGTACCGGCGGGAGGATAATTCGTTTGCCTGGCGCATCAACCTGCCGGCACTGGTGGCCCGCCTGGCCGACGTGGGGCAGGAGGTAACTTCCGCCCAGCCGTTTCTCAAGCCGGCGCTGTTTGTGCGGGGTGGCAAATCGGATTACATCACGGCCGATGACAAGCTGCACGGCATTCCAGCGCTGTTTCCCAATTCGCAGGTCGTGACTGTGCCCGATGCTGGGCACTGGCTGCACGCCGAAAAGCCAGAAGAGGTTTTTGGGTTAGTAAAGAACTTTGTTTTAATGAGTAAGGAGCAATTATCAGGGAATAATGGCTAAGGGCAATTGCGCACCGTTACTTGTTCATTGATAATAAAATAATGCTTTACCTCATCCCTACCCCCCTCGCCGAGGGTACTGCGGCCCAAGTGCTGCCGCCGCAGGTGGTGGCAGCCGTGGCCGAGCTACCCTATTTTTTGGTCGAAAATCTGCGCACGGCCCGCCGTTTTGTGAAAGAAGTGGCGCCGCACCGCGTCATTGAAACTATTCGCTTCGAGCTGATTGACAAAGACAGCACGCCTGCCCAGGTAAAGGCCGCGCTGGCGCCGCTGGTGCAGCAAAAAATGGCTGCCGGCGTGCTAAGCGAGGCGGGCTGCCCCGGCATTGCCGACCCCGGCGCGGCCTTAGCCCAAGAGGCTCACCGGCTGGGGCTGGTGGTGCGGCCGTTGGTGGGGCCATCGTCTATCTTGCTGGCGCTCATGGGCTCGGGGCTGAATGGGCAGCGGTTTGCCTTCCACGGCTATCTGCCCATCGAGAAGGCGGCCCGCATCGCGGCGCTCAAAACGCTGGAAAAAGAAGCTAGCCAGCGGGACCAAAGCCAGCTCTTTATCGAAACACCTTACCGCAACGACCAGCTGCTAGCCGACCTGCTGGCGCACCTACAGCCCGCCACGCGCCTGTGCATTGCCGCCGACCTCACTGCCCCTACCGAGTACCTACGCACCCTGCCCGTGGCCACCTGGCGGCAGCTGCCCGAGCTGCCAGCACTGCACAAGCGCCCGGCAGTATTTGCACTGGGCCGCTAGAATTCAGCCACTTATTTACCTTTTCTTAATCGGTGAAAGCCTGATAACGAGCTAACTACTTGCGGCAGCGGAGGGGGGTAGGGCCAGTAGCCTGGCCCTACCCCCCTCCGCTGCCGCCACTGCGCACCATTTTGGTTATGGCTGGCGAGCCGAGGTAGCGCACGCTGGCGCCGCTGCTGGCCTCGGCGAGCAGGGTTTCGCGCACAGCTAGGCGCACGGTGCTGCCGTTGCTGGCTTCTACTTGGCTGCGGTCGGTTTGTCGTGCTTCGCCGCTGAAGGTGGAGCCACTGGCGATGCGCAGGTCGAAGCGCGGAGCCTGGCCGCCGAGCCGCACGGTACTGCCGCTGCTTTGGCGCACTACTAGCACACTCACTACTAGGTCGGCAGCCTGGCAACTGGCGCCCGACTCTACTTCGAGTTGAAAACCGGGGGCGGCAAAGTGGTCGGTGACGCTTACCAGCGCCCCGCTGCCAGCCGAAAGGGCCGTGAGCTGGTCGGCCGTGAAGGCCACGCGTAGCTGCTTGGTGGCGGGCGCGTGCTGGCTAGTGCTGCCGTAGCCCCGGTCAGCGGGATTTTGATAATGGATAGACAGCACTTCCCCGGTTACGGTGGTCAAGATGTAGTCGCGGAGGTCGGCAGCGGCGGCGCTTACTTCGACGCGCTGCGTGGGACCAGCCGTGAGTACCAACTCGATACCTGTGCCTATCGTGATGGCGTGGAACAGAGCCAATGGCGCACCTGGGTTCCTTCGGCAGCGAGGGTAGGTACCAGCCCAACCAGCTACAAAAAGGCAATAAGTAGTATTTTTTTTATAAAAAAAAGCAGGAAGCAAGGAAGAACAAGCAAGAACTAGTAAAGCTGGCTCGTTGTGCAAAGAGAGCAGAGTATTAATTTGTTCGGCGGGCTCGCTACCCTGCTTCGCTGCCAGCAGCAGGTAATGACTTTTAGCACTATCCACGCCATGCACCCTTAAACTCTTGGATAAGCAAGTTCATTGTCAGACATTTGTCGTACAACTCTACTCTTCTTTACAGCTATGACTACACTTGCACTTGGCTGGCCCCGCGCCGGCCAGCGGCATCGGCGCACTGGCACCCGTCGCCTTACTCAAGCTTATGCTGCCGCCGGCCCCGTGCCAGCAGGGCTTGTTGGTTATCGGGTGGCCCTACCCCCCAAAGGGCTGCCGGTTTCTAGCTGTATTCATTCGCTATGCTAGCCCGCCCGCCTCATGACTATCGACCAGATTTTCCAGCTTTTCAGTGAGTGCACCAGCCTCACTGCCCCGAAACGGCGGCATCGTCGCCGCCCCAGCCGCCGCGATGTCGCGGCGACCAAGAACTCGGCCCAGGGTGCGGCCGAGGATACGGATGTCAAGTCCTAAGTGCTGGTTATCGACGTACCACTCGTCGTAGGCAAATTTTTCTTCCCAACTGATAGCATTGCGGCCATTTACCTGCGCCCAGCCCGTGAGACCGGGCTGCACCAGGTGGCGCCGCGCCTGCCGGGGCGAGTACAGCGGCAGGTACTGGGGCAGCAGCGGCCGTGGGCCCACCAAGCTCATCTCGCCGCGCACAATGTTCCAGAGCTGTGGCAGCTCATCGAGCGAAGTAGCGCGCAGCCAGCGTCCCACAGCTGGCAGGCGCTGGGCATCGGGTAGTAGCTCGCCGGTAACGGGGTCGCGGGCGCTCGTCATGGTCTGAAGCTTGTAAAGCGTGAACAGCCGCCCGCCTAGCCCCGGCCGTGCCTGCCGAAACAGCCAGGTTCCCCCGTTTTGGCTTGCGGCCAGCGCTGCCCCCAGCAGCAGCAGTGGTGCCGTGAGCACCACCAGCGGCAGGGCCACGGTTAGGTCGAGCAGGCGCTTGCCACGGTACATTTTTTTGACTTAGGAATTAGAAATTATGGTTTGTGCATTGGCTAGTGCATCTACTACCAGCGCGGCGCCGACGTAGCTAGCCTTTTCTTTGTGCGAAGTAAGGAAAAGGTGAGTTGAAAGCCCTAGCTAGCCTCAATTCACAAGTCATAATTTCTAATTCCTAAGTCAATTTGTTAGCCTTCCCCAACGCCAAGCTCAACCTGGGCCTCTACGTAACGGCCAAGCGGCCCGACGGCTACCACGAGGTTGAAACTGTTTTCCTACCCCTACCCTGGACCGACGTGCTCGAAGTGCTGCCTGCCCCCAAGGGCCAGGCGGCTTCCAGCCTCGCGCTCACCGGCCGGCCTATTCCGGGAGACGTGGCTACCAACCTGTGCCTCAAAGCTTATGAGCTACTAAAGGCTGACTTTTTGGACCTACCGGCCGCGCAGCTACACCTGCATAAGATTGTGCCCATTGGCGCGGGGCTGGGCGGCGGCTCGGCCGATGCGGCGTTTGCCTTGCGGGCTATCGGCGAGGTGTTTGGGCTGCCGCTCACCACTGCGCTGCTCGAAGACTATGCCCGGCGCTTGGGGGCCGACTGCGCTTTTTTCATCCAAAACACGCCACGACTGGCGCGCGGTAAGGGCGATATTTTTGAGGGTATTGCGCTAAGCGTGAGTGGCACGGCGTGCGTGGTGGTGTATCCGGGACTGCACATCAGCACGCCGCAGGCGTTTGCAGGCATTGTGCCGCAGGCGCCGGCCTACCCCCTACGCGAGGCCCTAGCCCAGCCCATGAGCACCTGGCGCTCCACCGTCGGCAACGATTTTGAAACCTCGCTGGCTCCTACCCACCCCGTGCTGGCCGCTATCAAGCAGCAGCTCTACGCGGCGGGTGCGACTTACGCTAGCCTGTCGGGCTCAGGCTCGGCCGTGTATGGCCTATTTCCTGATTTGGCAGAAGCCCCTACCCTGCCCTTGCCGGCCGAGTATGTAGTGTGGCGCGGAATTTTATAGACTTGCACTCGGCTGTCATTGTGCTCGCCATGACAGCCGACGTTTATAAATCAGCTAGTTCTTATACCACGGCCTCGGCAGCCTGGCGCTGGCGGGCGCGGCGCTGGTTCCACTGGTCGAGCACGGGGTGCACGAGCACGCTGGCCAGGATGAGCACTGTACCCGCATAAAAGCCGCTCGACATTTTCTCTTGCCCAAAGCCCGGCACGCGCAGCACAAACATGATTTGGGCCAGCACAATGCCGTAGACCGGCTCTAGGTTGATGGTAAGGTTGACGACGAAGGCGGAGATGCGCTTCATTAGCTCGACCGAGGAGGAGAAGGCGTACACCGTGCACACGCCAGCCAGCAGCAGCAGCCACAGCCAGTCGAGGCCGTGCCAGGCCAGCTGTAGCCCTACCCCCCCGGCGTGAAGTAGCGGCTGTAAATAGGGAAAAACAACACGATGCTGAGGCAGGCGCCCAGCATCTCATAAAACGTGAGCCGCACCGGCGCGTGGCGCTTCACGAGCTGCGAATTGAGCACACTAAACAGCGCCGACAACCCCGCCGACGCCACCGCTACCAGCAAGCCAGTAAGCTGCGTAAACTCGGCCTGCGAAATCAGGTACAGCCCCACCATAGCCAGCAAACCCAGGCCTACCTCGTAGGGCCGCACCCGGCGCCACAGCAGCAGCGGCTCGAGCAGCGAGGTCCAGAGGGCCAGCGTGGCCAGGCCCGCCAGGCACACGCTCACCGACGACAAGCGCGCGGCCAGAAAAAACGTAATCCAGTGCGCGGCTACTAGTGCCCCTACCCCCAGTAGTTTCATCGCCTCGGCCGGAGGCACGCGCCAGCCCGTGCGCCGCGCCAGCAGCAGGCCCGCCAAGCCGGTGCTGGCCAGCAGCGTGCGCCAAAACACCAGCTCGACCGGCGGCACCGTCAGTAGCTTGCCCAAAATGGCGGTGAAGCCCCACAACAGGACGATAAAATGCAGCTTTAGGTAGTCTTTTAGCATAATCTGTAATTGTCCGTGCACGTGCACCGCAGTGGCGGGCGGCAATCCTACCTACTAGTCAACTAAGCGAATTATTAACTTAACTGCACGAGAAAGATTGCCGGCCGCCACTGCGGTGCGCGCAATAACAGACGTGTGAGTTTACTTCGGCACCACGCGGTAAAGGAACAGCCCGATGACCGTGAACACCATACCGGGTACCCACGCGGCCAGCATGGGGGGTAGGGAGCCCACGGAGGCCAGGTTGCGCGAGAGCATCACGAAGATGATGAAGATAAACGCCAGCACGAAGCCCAGCGCAATTTGCCCACCCACGCCGCCGCGGCTCTTGCGGGCGCTCAGCACCACGCCGATAAGGGTGAGAATGATGGTATCGAAGGGGTAGGCGTAGCGCTCGTACTTCACACTCAGGTATTGGGCCGTGTCGTTGGCACCGCGCAGTATTTTGGTAGCAATCAGGTCGTTGAGCTCGGGCGAAGTAAGCGTTTCGGCCAGGCGATAGGTGCTGGCAAAGTCCTTCGGGTAAAGGTTGAGGGTCGTGTCGCGGGCGGGTAGGCTGAGCAGCACTTCGTCGGTTTGGCCCCGAAAGGTGCGCACCGTTTGATTGGTCATTTTCCAGGCCTGCTTCACTGAATCCCAGGTAATGGCGTCGGCCGTAAGGCGGCGGCGCAGCACGGTGCTGTCGATGGTTTCGAGGGCAAAGCGGTAGCCTACGTTGCGGGTAGCGTCGTAGCTCTCGAGGTATACGTAGCTGCGCGGCCCGATTTTGAGGTGAATGTTGCGGCCCTCATATTTCCAGGGTTCCTGCACGTGCAGGTTCTCAAACTTCACAATTTCCTTAGTACCCTTCGGAATTATCCAACTGATGAGTCCAAACGTGAGCAGGGCAATTACGCTCGCCCCCATAACGTAGGGCAGTAGCAGTCGCTCAAAGCTCATGCCGCTGGCTAGCATAGCCACCAGCTCGGTGCGCGCCGCCAGCCGCGACGTCACAAATACCACCGCGATGAAGATGGTAATGGGTGCTAGCAGGTTAGCAAAATACGGAAACAGGTACACGTAATAGTTCGTGAAGACGTGCCAAAACGTGAGGTTGTGGTGCAAGAAGTCATCGTTCTTCTCCGTGTAGTCAATCACGCAAATCACCGACACGAGCATCAGCACCGTGAAGAAAAACGCGGTGAGAAACTTGCTGATGATATACTTATCGAGGATTTTCATTTACTACAAAGTCGCTACTAAAATCGTCGTCATTGCGAGCGCAACGAAGTGAAGCGCGGCAATCTTTTCTCGCCAGTCGCATTATTCGCAGACGGTCGCTCATTCGCCAACATCTGCCAGCTCATGCCGCTAAGGATTAGGCTCATTCATCAGTGCCAGCTTCCTTACCCCCGGCCCGGCTTTCAGTTGCTTTTCGCGCTCAATAGTAGCCATAACACTTGGCGACTCTTCAAAATAAACCAGCTTATCCACGTTGTATTTCTCAGTAAATCACCCGTAGCTACCTGCTTTGTACTCCGCTACTCGCCGCGCTAACTCATTCGCAACTCCGATGTAGCGCACTGTACGGTTCTGGTTAGTAAGAATGTAGACGCAGATAGGGTTTTGTGAGGTGTGCTGGGCGAGGCATGCAAACGTGCAGGAAGGATTGCCGCGCGCCACTTCGTTGCGCTCGCAAGGGCAGACGGCACCCATGATAGCATGCGCTTACAGCCTCGTCATCAGCTTTTTCACCATCACATCCTTCCAGGGGCCAAACGTGCCAGCTACTATTTGCTGGCGCGCTTCCTTCACCAGCCAGAGGTAGAAAGTGAGGTTGTGCATGGAGGCTATTTGGGCGCCCAGCATTTCCTTAGCTTGCAGCAGGTGGCGCATGTAGGCTTTGGTGTAGAAAGTGCTGGCGTAGCCGCCTAGTTCGGCGTCGATGGGCGAAAAATCGTCGGCCCACTTCTTATTCGTGACGTTGATAATGCCTTGGGTGGTGAAGAGCATGCCGTTGCGGGCATTGCGGGTGGGTAGCACGCAGTCAAACATATCGACGCCCAACGCAATGTTCTCCAAGATATTGGCTGGCGTCCCTACCCCCATCAGGTAGCGCGGCTTGTCCTGGGGCAGAATGTCGCAGACCAGCTCGGTCATCTCGTACATCAGCTCGGCCGGCTCGCCCACGCTGAGGCCCCCGATGGCGTTGCCGGCGCGGCCCTGCTCGGCAATGAACTCGGCCGACTGCACCCGCAAATCTTTAAAGGTGCTGCCCTGCACAATGGGAAAAAGCGTCTGCTCGTAGCCGTAGAGCGGCTCGGTGGTGTCGAGGCGCGCGATGCAGCGCTTAAGCCAGCGGTGCGTCATGTCGAGCGAGCGGCGGGCGTAGTCATACTCGCAGGGCCAGGGCGTGCATTCATCGAAGGCCATGATGATATCAGCCCCGATACGGCGCTGAATATCCATCACGCCCTCGGGCGAAAACAGGTGCTTCGAACCGTCGATGTGCGAGCGAAACGTAACGCCTTCTTCCTTAATCTTGCGGGTGCCGCTGAGCGAAAATACCTGGTAGCCCCCGCTATCGGTGAGAATGGGCCCGTCCCAGCCGTTGAACTTGTGCAGGCCACCGGCGGCCTGCAGCACGTCGAGGCCGGGGCGCAGGTAGAGGTGGTAGGTATTGCCGAGGATAATTTGGGCCTGCACATCCTGCTTGAGCTCGCGCTGGCCCACGGCCTTGACGGTGCCAGCCGTGCCAACGGGCATGAAAATGGGCGTTTCGATAGTGCCGTGCGCCGTGGTGAGGCGGCCAGCGCGGGCCTTGGTGCCCGGGTCGTGGGCCAATAGGTCAAACTTCATTCTGCCAAAATTACCGCCGGCTTACCTTTGTGGACTAGTTCCGTGTTGCTACCTTCTTTCGCCTCCCTACCCCCCGCGCTTTTGCTACTGCTGCCGCTGCTTGTGCAGCTGTGGTTTGGGCTGCGCTATTTCCGGCCGTTTGCGCGGCGGCCCGCCGAGGCCGCGGCCGACGAGCCAGGCCCTGATATCGAGCCGGTATCCATAATTTTATGTGCCCACAATGAGCTCGACAACCTGCGCGAGCTCGTGCCACTGCTGCTGCGCCAGGCCTACCCCCCCGGTTTTGAGCTGGTGCTGGTAGACGACCGCAGCCACGACGATACCTACCTCTACGCCCAGCAGCTAAGCCAATACTATCCCGGCCGCTTTCGGCTCGTAACGGTGGGCCACACGCCGGCTGGCTTCGCGCCCAAGAAGTATGCCCTCACGCTGGGCATCAAGGCCGCCCGCTACGAGCGCCTGCTTTTTACGGACGCCGACTGCCGACCTAGCAGCCCCGATTGGTTGCTGCTCATACAGCGTGGCTTTGGCCAATCGGGTGGGGCCGATATCGTGCTCGGCTACTCGGGCTACGCCGAGGAACCAGGGTTGCTCAACCAGCTCATTCGCTACGAAACGCTGCTCACCGCGGCCCAGTACCTGAGCTTTGCCTGGGCCGGGCGGCCGTATATGGGGGTAGGGCGCAACCTGGCCTACACCAAAGCCACCTTTCAGCGCACCAAGGGGTTTGCTAGCCATATGCGCCGACTGAGCGGCGACGACGACCTGCTGGTACAGGACGCGGTGGCTGCTGGCGCCCGCGCCGCCGTGGTGGCCGACCCGCCTGCCCACACCCTGAGCCAGCCCGCCCACACCTGGGCCGCTTGGTGGCGCCAAAAGCGGCGGCATCTCTCGGCTGGGGGCCGCTACCGGGCCGCCGACCGCCGCCGCATCGGCCTATTTATGGGCAGCAACGTGCTTTTTTACCTGCTCACGCCAGCCGTTTTGGCAGTTGCACTGAGCCCCGAAAACTTGGTATCTTTGGCAATAATCTGGTTGGCTCGAACATTGTTGCTTACCCTAGCGGTTTATAGGCCACTAGCGCGCCGTTTGGGCGGCACCTTTTCGCCGCTGCTGTTGCCGGCGCTCGACTTTCTCTACTTTGCTTTTTACTGCGCTTGGGGCCTGTCCCTGCTCCGGCGCCGCCCGCTCCAATGGAAGTAAATCCTGCCGATATTCAAAAACAGTTTTCGTCTAAGGCTAAGCACGATTTCAAGCTTATTCGCGCCGCTGTGGACCACGGCGACGAGAAGGCCTACGCGGAGCTGATGCACATCTACAAAAAGCCCGTATTTCACGTGGTGCTGAAGATGGTGCGCAATCCCGATGACGCCGAAGACTTGACTATCGAGGCGTTTGCTAAGGCGTTTAAGAACTTGCACAAGTTCAACCCCGAATTTGCGTTCAGCACCTGGCTCTTCCGCATTGCGACCAACAATTGCATCGACTTTATTCGCAAGAATAAAATCAAGACCATGAGCATCGACTCGGCCGTGAAAATGGGCGACGGCGACGAGATTCAGCTAGAGTTTCGCGACAACGACCTCAACCCGGCCGATACCACGATTAAGAACCAGAAAATCGAAATCATGCGCCACGTGGTGTCACGCCTACCCGACAAGTACCAGCGCCTCGTGAGCCTGCGCTACTTCGACGAGCTCAGCTACGAAGAAATTGCCACCGAGCTCAAGGCGCCCCTCGGCACCGTAAAGGCCCAGCTGCACCGCGCCCGCGAGCTGCTCTACGACATGGTGAAGGACAAGAAAGAGTTTATTTAATCGCTTGACAGGATGACCTTAAGAACGTCATGCTGAGCTTGCAGAATCATTGCTACGACCTCGTTACAACGACTCGGTAGCGATGCTTCGGTAAGCTCAGCATGACGTTCTTCTTTGCTGCCCTACCCCCCTTTACATGACTATTCTTACCAAATACTTTCCCGACCTCACCAAGCAGCAGCTGGCCCAGTTTGCGCGCCTCGAAACCGAGTTTAAGGCCTGGAACGCACAGATAAACCTGGTGGCCCGTACCGACACCGATAACCTTGTGGAGCGCCACATTTTGCACTCGCTGGGCTTGGCCAAGGTGGTACAGTTTCCGGCGGGCAGCACAGTGCTTGATGTGGGTACGGGCGGCGGCCTACCTGGCCTGCCGCTGGCTATTATGTTCCCGGAGGTAAAGTTTCACCTCGTCGATAGCATTGGCAAAAAGATTCGGGCCGTGCAGTTTATGGCCGCCGACCTGGGCCTGACCAACGTGACGGCCGCCCAAATCAGGGCCGAAGATGTGCGCGAAAAATTCGACTTTGTAGTGAGCCGCGCTGTAGCCCGCCTGGCCGCCTTCCACCCCTGGATAGCCCACCGCTACAAGGCCAAGCCCGCGCGGGGCGCTGGTCTCTACTACCTCAAAGGCGGCGACCTAACCGAAGAAATCGCCGAAAGTGGCCTCGTAGCGCGGGTTGCGAACCTAAGCGAGTTCTTTGAAGAGGAGTTTTTCGAAACAAAAAAAGTGGTAGTGGTGCCGGTTCAGGTGCTTCATTGATAAAAAAGAACGTCATGCTGGGCTTGTCCAGCATGACGTTCTTTTTGGGTGCTACTTCGCTTCCTGCGGCGTGGCAAACAGTTGCTGCAGTTCGTCGAGTAGCTCGTTGCGCACGGCGTCTTCTTGGCCAGGGGCAGTGTGCACGCGGAAGGCCACTTGCATTGTAGCACCGGGCTTGAGCGACACAATACTGACCTGCGGCAGGGGGTAGGCAGTACCTGGCTGGTACTCTGTAGCAGCGGCAGGGCCCGCTGGCGTAGGGCATCGAGGTCGGTGCTGCTGTCGAGCTCCAGCTGCACTTCGACGGCTGCTTCTTGGGGGTGGGCTTTGTTGACGATGACGCCGTTGGAGGTAGCGCCGTTGGGCAAAATAACGGTGTCGCCCTGCGAGGTGAGCAGGATGGTATTGAAAATCTGGATGGCCTGCACGGTGCCGCTTTTGCCTTGACTTTCAATGACATCGCCCACTGTAAAGGGCTTAAATATCAGAATCAGCACACCGCCCGCAAAGTTGGCCAGCGTACCCTGCAGGGCCAGGCCCACCGCCAAGCCCGCCGCCCCCAAGATGGCTACGAACGAGGTAGTCTGGAACCCGACCATGCCCGCCGCCGAAATGAGTAGCAGCACCTTGAGCGTGATGCTGGCCATGCTGGTAAGAAACAAGCTGAGCGATATATCGAGCCGCGACGTAGCCTCGGCCACCAGCCGGCTTAGCCAGCTAATGACCCACCAGCCGACCACCAGCAGCAAGATGGCCGCCGCCAGGCGCGGCAGGTAAAGCACCACCAAACTGGTAAGGCGCTCGACGTAAGTAGTGAGCTGAACGGCGGAAAAAGCGGGCGCAATGGGCATAAATACTTAACAGAAAAAGCTGGGCGAAGCGACGGGGGTAGGGGCCGTTTATACGGCGGCCGGGCGCTAGCGGGCAGCTTTGAGCAATTCGACGCGCAGCATTTTGTCGCCGATTTCGAGCTGCTGCACCACGGACAGGCCCTGCACCACTTGGGCAAAAATGGTGTAGCGGCCGTCGAGGTGCGGGGTAGGCTGGTGGGTAAAAAAGAACTGACAGCTCTCGGTATCCTTGCCGGCCGAGGCCAGGCCCACGGCCCCAGCGCCGTAGCGGAGCTGGGCAAATTCGGAGCGCAGGTTGTAGGGCGTGCTGCCCGAGCCATCGCCGCGCGGGTCGCCACCCTGGGCCACAAAATCGGGCACCACTCGGTGGAAATACAGCCCGTCGTAGAAGTGCTTGTTAACCAAGCTCACGAAGCTGGCCACTGAGCCAGGCGCTTCTACCACCTTCAATTCTAAGACGATAACGCCCTTATTAGTCGTTACTTGCACGCGCTGGCCCACCGGAATAGTCTGTACCAGGGCCCAATCGATGGGGTGCTGGCTGGCCGGCCCCACGGGCGCGGGCGTCGGCTTTGGGGCTTTGGTAAGCTTGTCCAACGCCTGCTGCAAACCTAGCCAGGCTTCGATTTCGCGGGGCAGCGTGAGCTTGCGTTGGGCTTGGCGCAAAGCGGTTTCGTCGGCGGGCTGGGGGGTAGGGACGAGCGCGGGACTGGCCAGTGCCTCGGCGGCGGTGGCGAGCTGGGCCACGTCGCCACCGGCCAGCGCCCGCCGTAGCGCCGCCGTGAAATAGGCCTGCCGAGCGGCCGGGAAATCTTTATTGCCACGCAAGCTCACTAGCGCCGCCAACGCCGTGCCGGGCACCACGGGCGGGCCGGTGGCGAGCGTGGCTTGCTGGGCCAGAAAATCAAACTGGGCCGGGTCTTCGCTGAGCGCGGTGAGCAGGGCCGCTTTCTCGTACTGATTGGGCGTGTGCTGGTAGCGGCGCCGAATGGTGTCGGCCAGCACCAGGCGGCGGGCGGGGCGGGCATGGTGCAGCGCCGCTTGCAGCAGCGTGGCGCGGGTGCGCCAGTGCGGCGCGCGCTGCACATAGCCCAGAAAATCGGCCTTGGCCCACAGGCTATCGGTGGGCACGCGCAGCAGCCACTCCGCCGCCGTCAGCAACTCCTGGGCCAAGGGCCGGGCCAGGCCTTGGTCGATGCTGGCCACAATGCCCACGGCAGACCGCGCTGGCAAGGCCCGCAGCGCCGCAATGCGCACGCGGTGGTCGGCATCGGCGCCGACGGCTTTTAGCAGGGCTTCGATGGCCGCCGGTCGCGCCACCCGGCCTAGTGCCGAAGCGCAGTTTTCGCGCACAACATAATCAGGATCGCTCACCACAGCGCCCAGCAATACAGGCAGCGCTACTTGCGCCAGCGTCGAATCTTGGCCGCGCACGCGAGCCAGGGCAGCCGAGGCACCGGCCCGCGCTGGCCCCAGCCCTACCCCCTGCTGAGCCAGCAAACTCGCGGTTTGGCGCACGGCTTCGGGCGTGGCCAGGCCGCGCAGCGTGGCACGGTACAGCGCCCAGGCACAGCCGGGCGCGGCGGCCGAGTCGGGGCCGGGCGGCTTCACTTCCCAGATTTGGTTGAGCGTGCGCTTCGTGACGCAGCGGCCCAGCGCCTCGTAGGCGGCGCGGCGGGCAGGCGCGCTGGCTTCGGGCTGGGCGAGGCGCTGCGCAAGCGTAGGCACGGCGAGGCTGTCGCCAGCTTGGCCAAGGGCGTAGGCGGCGGCTTGGCGTACGCCAGGATTGGCATCGCGCAGCAGGGGCAGGAGCGCGGGCGTGGCTTTTTTGTCCTGCACCGAGGCTAGGGCCTCGGCGGCGGCGGCGCGGTAGGCCGGGTTTGTAGCTTGCAGAAAAGGCAGCAGAACGGCGGTTTTTCGCTCGTCTTGCGCAGTGGCGATGCGGCGGCGTGTGGCATCGGCGTAAGGGTGGGCGGGCCGGGTGGGCGGGCCAACGAGCAGCAGCGCCAGAAAGAAGGAAAGCATAAGCCAGGTAACTGATTGCTGCCGCAAGTAGCATCCAATCCAACTCACGCGCCAGTAGCGCTGCGTAGCGCGAACTTTGTAGTTCGCGTTCCCACGCCTTTCCAATCAGCTTTAAGCAACCAAACGGCGCGGGGATGCGAACTACAAAGTTCGCGCTACTATGCTTTCCGACCCGCACCAACTCCGCATCCAGGATTTTCACTACGACTTGCCGGCCGAGCGCATTGCGCCCGAGCCGCTAGCCGACCGCGCCGCCAGCAAATTGCTAGTGAGCCGCCAAGGCATTATTTCGGACAAAACCTTCCGCGACTTGCCGGGCGAACTGCCGGCCGACAGCCTGCTGATTTTCAACGACACGCGCGTGGTACGGGCCCGATTGCTGGCCCAGCGGCCCAGCGGCGGCGCCGTCGAGCTGTTTTGCCTTGAGCCTGTGGCCCCGCACCGGACGCTGGAGCTGGCCCTACAGCAAACCGCCACCAGCACCTGGCGCTGCCTGGTGGGCAACGGCCGCCGCTGGAAAAGTGGGCCAGTTAGCCTCGAATTCAGGTTTGCCGGGCAGCCCGCCACGCTGTGGGCCGAGCGCCAAGCTACCGAAACGGGTGGCGAAAGCCTGATTGATTTTCGCTGGGAGCCGGCCTCGTTGCCGTTTGCCGAGGTGCTGCGCGCCGCCGGCCACCTGCCCCTACCTCCCTACCTGCACCGCCCCGACACCGCCGCCGACGCCGTGCGCTACCAAACCGTGTATGCGGCCCACGAAGGCGCCGTGGCCGCGCCCACCGCGGGCCTACATTTTACGCCCGAGCTGCTGGCCGAACTAGGCAACCGCGGCATTGCCACCGGCCAGGTGACGTTGCACGTAGGTGCAGGCACGTTTCAGCCCGTAAAGGCCGACACGATGCACGACCACGCTATGCACGCCGAGCCGATTATCGTGCAAGCCAGCCTGTTGCGGCAGCTGCTGGAACACCGGCCGCGGCCGGTTATCGCGGTGGGTACCACCAGCTTGCGCACCCTCGAAAGCCTGTACTGGCTGGGGGCTGCGCTGGTACGCAGCCCTACCCCCCCGCCGAGTTGCAAGTAACCCAGTGGCAGCCCTACCAGCCCCTAGCTGCCGGCGAGGCCGATGTGCCAGCCGAAACGGCGCTGCAAGCGCTGCTGGCACACCTGGAGGCCACCGGCTCGGCGGCCATCGAGGCGAGCACCCGGTTGCTTATTGCGCCAGGCTACCGCTTTCGGCTGGTGCAGGGGCTGATTACCAATTTCCATCAGCCCGAAAGCACACTGCTGCTGCTGGTATCGGCGCTGCTGGGGCCGGGCTGGCGGGACGTGTACGACCACGCGCTGGCCCATCGCTATCGTTTCCTGAGCTACGGCGATTCGTCACTACTCCTTCCTTGATTAATAGGATGATTGCGGGGATTAATTGACTTTGGCACGGGCTTTGAAAAGCAATTCTCAGCTTTTAGCGGCAACCCAGCTTAAGTAGCCGCGTAAAAGCCCTCGAAAATATTTTTTCCCTCTTCAACGTCATGAAAAAAGTACTCCTGTTGGCAGTTACCTGCGCATTCCCCACTGCCTCTTTCGCCCAGACTACCCCCACTACCGAAGTAAAGGTGCGTGACAACGGCACGAAGAAAGTCGTGACCAAAACCGGCAAAACCAACGTAGGCGCTGCCCTCGAAAACACGGCTGATGCTGCTGGCAACGTAGCTTCGAAAGCTGGTCACAAAATCAAGTCGGGCACCCAAAAAGTAGGCCGCAAAGTGAAGCACGGTTCGGCTAAAATGGAAGCCAAAACCGAGTAGTTTCAACTCGCTATTTGCTATGTATAAAAAAAGCCTTGGTTTCGGCCAGGGCTTTTTTTGTGCGGTAAAAAGGGGGTAGGCAGCAGCTAGCTGCCGGCCGGTTTTTCGCGCACCTCATGTAGTACACTTTCCACTACGCTTTGGCCAAACAGGCTCACGCCAGCATTGAGCACTATCAGGGCTGCCGTGCCGGCTAGGACCCACGTTTTGGTGGGCTTGCCCTGCGTTTTCAGGCTGCCAGCCCAGTCTATCATGCTGGCCCCGGCTCCGATGGCGATCAGGCCAACAGGGGCAAAAATCAACCACTTTTCTTTGTGTGTCATATGCTGCTTGGATAGTGCAAGCGTTTGGCTTGCGGACGTGAACAGCCTACATACTTCTATCGGCAGGCTGCGGTTACTGTGCAGGTTGTAATAGTAGACTATAGGTAGGAGGTAAGGCTGTGTCGGGAGCCGCACAGCTTTTAGCTACTTTAAGCGGTTATTAACCTTAAAATGTAGCACAAATCTGACTATACTAGGTACTATTTAGCTTTACCCCCTACCTTAGCGGGGGTCATTTAGCTAAAAAGTAATTTTATGTCGCGCAGACAACTGCTTGCTCGTCCTTCGCTCGTGGTGTTGGCAGTCTTGGCGCTAGGCGCTGCTTTCCTACCCCACCACCACCCCGATGCCGCCCCCGATTCCTTACACGCAGCCGACATCGCTTGGATGCTGGTTTCGACGGCGCTGGTGCTATTGATGACGCCGGGACTGGCGTTTTTCTACGGCGGCATGGTAAACCGAGGCAATATCATCTCGACGATGTTGCAAAGCTTTATCTCGCTGGGCGTCATTTCATTGCTGTGGTACGTAGTGGGTTTTTCGCTGGCTTTTGGCGACGACATTCGCGGGGTGATTGGCGACCCACGCACGTTCTTCATGTTCAACAACGTGGGCACGGCGCCCCACCCCACGCTGGGCGCCGGCTTGCCGCTGGTGCTGTTTGCAGCGTTTCAGCTCAAGTTTGCCATTATCACGCCGGCGCTTATTAGCGGTGGCTTTGCCGAGCGCATCCGGTTTTGGGGCTACCTCATCTTCATCTGCCTGTTTAGCCTGCTTATTTACTGCCCGCTGGCGCATTGGACCTGGCATCCGCAGGGCTTTTTAGCGCAGTGGGGTGTGCTCGACTTTGCGGGCGGCACAGTGGTGCACATTTCGGCGGGTTTTGCGGCGCTAGCAGGCGCGCTGGCCATCGGCCGCCGCCGGGTGCACCTCGACGGCCACGCCCACGCGCCAGTCAACATTCCGTTCGTGATTTTGGGCACCGGGCTGCTGTGGTTCGGCTGGTTTGGCTTCAACGCCGGCTCGGCCATGGGCGCTAATGCGCAGGCCGTGCAAGCCTTCGTGACTACGCACTTTGCCTCGGCCGCCGCCATGCTCACCTGGATGGTGCTGGAGGCTGCGCGCGGGCAGCGGCCCTCGGCCATGGGCGCGGCCGTGGGCGCAGTGGTGGGACTGGTAGCTATTACGCCGGGTGCGGGCTTCGTCACTTACGGGCCAGCCATTGCTATCGGCATTCTGGCATCGGGCGTGAGCTTCGGGGCCGTTATCCTGAAGAATCGCACCACCCTGGACGATACGCTCGATGTATTTCCGTGCCACGGGGTAGGCGGCATCGTGGGCATGCTAGCCACGGCATTATTTGCGCAGAAGGGTGGCCTGTTTACGGGCGGCGGGCCGGCGCTGCTCGGCTATCACCTACTCACACTGCTGGTGGTGGGCGTATTCACCTTCGGCGGGTCGTGGCTTTTGTACCGGGTTACTAACCTTATCGTGCCCATTCGAGTAAATGCCGAGAACGAAACCCGCGGCCTCGACACTAGCCAGCACGGCGAAACGATGCTGGCAGCCTAGTGGCGAACAGGCGGCAGGATTAGTAACTCGCTGCCCATGACCCAGTTGTTTTTTCCCGAATACCACGCCGATATTGACCTTACCCTCGGCTCAGCGCGGCCACTTGTGATAGTTGGGGCCGGTGGGCTGGGCCGTGAAATTGCCGTGCTGGTGGCCCAAATCAACGAGGCCGGTGGCCGCTGGGAATTGCAGGGATTTTACGATGACCGCACACCGGCCAGCCCCACCGTGGCGGGCCTACCCTACCTGGGTACCTGCGCTGACCTTAACGCTACCCCTACCCCCCTGGCCGTGGCCGTAGCCCTGGGCAGCAGCGTCAGCCGCGCCGCCGTAGTGGGCCGGCTCACGTCGGCGCAACTCTCGTTTCCGGCGCTGGTGCACCCACTGGTGGCGCTGCGGCCCGCGCAACGCATCAGCCTGGGAGCAGGCTGCCTCATTCAGCAGGGCTGCATCCTAACTTGCGACATCAAGCTGGGTCATTTTGTGCTGCTTAATCTGGGTTGCACGGTAGGCCACGACGCGGTACTCGAAGACTTTTGCTCGCTGATGCCGCACGCCAACGTGGGTGGCGGGGCCTACCTCGAAACGGGCGTGTACCTGGGCACTAATGCTACCCTCATCCACCAGGTGCGGGTAGGCGCCCGCACCACTGTGGGTGCCGGGGCCGTGGTAGTACGCCACCTGCCGGCTGGCTGCACCGCTGTAGGTGTGCCCGCAAAGCCTATCAGCAGTTAGTAGTTGAATTCCTGTTCAGCCTATTAGCTCATGCTCCTCAACTCCTAAATTTAAACTTCTAACTGCCACGTTGGACCGTATTTACCTTTCGCCCCCGCACCTGGGCCGCCACGAGCTCAACTATCTGCACAAGGCGGTGGAAGACAATTGGGTAGCACCCATTGGGCCCAACCTCGACGGCTTTGAGGCCGACATTTGTGCCGCGGCGGGCGTGCCCTACTGCGTGGCACTCAATTCGGGCACGGCCGCGCTGCATTTGGGGCTGCTACTACTGGGTGTGGGGCCGGGCGACGAAGTGCTGTGCCCCTCCTTCACGTTTGTGGCCACAGCCAATGCCATTCTGTACTGCGGGGCTACCCCCGTATTTGTAGACAGCGAAGCCGAAACCTGGAATGCTTGCCCCGCGCGCCTGCGCGAAGCCATTGCCGACCGCATTCGGCTAGGTAAAAAGCCCAAGGCGCTGCTGCTGGTGCACCTCTACGGCATGCCGGCCCAGCTAGCCGAGATTCTGGCCCTAGCTACCGAGTTTAATATTCCCATTCTCGAAGATGCGGCCGAGGCGCTGGGCGCTAGCTGGCAGCGGCAGCCGCTGGGCAGCTTTGGGCGGGTCGGCGTCTTTTCATTTAATGGCAATAAGATACTGACCACCAGCGGCGGCGGGGCGCTCGTGACCCACGACCCGGCGCTGGCGGCGCAGGCCCGCTTTTTGGCGGCCCAGGCCAAGGACCCGGCCCCGTACTACCAGCACTCGCAGGTGGGCTACAACTACCGCCTGAGCAACCTGCTGGCCGGCATCGGCCGCGGCCAGATGGAGCTATTACCCGACCGCGTGAAGCGCCGTCGCCAGATTTTTGACTGGTACCGCGAGCACCTCGCCAGTCTGCCCGGCCTGGCGCTGGCCCCTACCCCCGAGCCCACCGGCAGCTTTTCAAACCGCTGGCTCACGACCATTTTACTCGACCCAGCTGCCACCAACGCTACCCCCGAAAGCGTACGCCAGCACCTCGAGACGCGCCACATTGAGAGCCGCCCGCTCTGGAAGCCGATGCATTTGCAGCCGCTTTTTGCGGAATCGCCCATGTATGGCGGCGCGGTGTGCGCTGGCCTATTTGCCCGCGGCCTGTGCCTACCTAGCGGCACCGCCATGGGCGACGATGAGCTACGCCGCGTAGCCAAGGCCTTGCACGAGGCGTTGGGGTAATTAAGCACAACAAAAAGAACGTCATGCTCAATTGAGCATGACGTTCTTTTTGTTGTGCTTAAAACTGCGCTACTCCCCTTACAGCTTGATGGTTTTCTTAGAAACCACCTGGCTGCCCAGCGTGACGGTGGCCACGTAGAGGCCAGCTTTGAGGCGCGAGCCATCGACGGCGAGGGCGTGCGCGCCGGTGCTAAAGGCCTGCGCGGTCGTTACGGTCTGCACTTTCTGGCCCATCTCATTGAACAGCTCTACGGTGACGAGCCCGGCCGTGGGCAGCGTAAAATGCACCTGAAACTGGTCGGCAAAGGGCACCGGGCTGAGCTGCACCACATCGGCGGTGGGCGTGGGTAGCACGCCGCCGCGCACGCTCAGCGTGGTGCCAAACAGCGACAGGCCCATGAAATCGGCCATGAGCGGCGTCACGGACGTGTTGTCGAGCAAGCCCTTGCCCGTGAGCTGCTTGGCGTGGGTGTCGGTATTGTCTTCGGCGGCTATCCACACATCCTGCGGGGTGTGGTTGCCTACGTTCCCGGTCTGGTTGGCGCCATTGCCGTTGGTGAGCGGGTTCGAGGCGTAGGCTACTACGATGCGGCGGCCCGTGGCCGAAGCCGGCTGCGGGTAGTCTTTGCCCTGAAAGGTGTTCAGCACATAGTCCGGAAACCAGCCGTTGGCCCCGCCGTCGCCGCGCACCAGGTTGGTGGGGGTAGCGTAGCCAGCCTCAGCGCTTACCGACTTCTTGATTTGGCCCGAGTAGGTGCGGATTTTGGTGCCGTTCTGCTGGGCATCGGCCTCGTCGTGCAGGCCCGTCACCGCAAAGCCGCCGCACTCGTGGTCCGAAGTACTGAAGACCAATGTCTTGCCGCTGGCCGGCGTGGCGAGCAGCGCACGCCCTTCGGCCACGGCGTAGTCAAACGCCAATACTTCTTTAATCATGTAGTCGGAGCCGTACACGTTGGTGGTGCGCGTCGAGCTAGGAGTGGCTGTCACGCCAGCGTCGCCGGTGCCCGCGTAGGTAGGGCGGTCGGCCTCAATAGCGTACTGGTTGGTAGTGCCGCTGCCGGCCACCACCGCAATGCCGCCGGTGTTGGAGTGCTCTAAGTGGTCGATGCGGCCGGCCTCTACCATCAAAAAGAAGCCCTTGCCGTTGCTTTTGGCCTGCAACACCTGGATGGCAATGCGCGTCATATCGGCCAGCGAGGGCTCCCAGGCAGCATTGGTTTGGCGGTCTTGCTCGTAGCTGGCGTGCGAGGCGTTGAAGAGGCCCAGCAGCTTCTTGCCGCCCGCGCCGTACTGCGCGATGTTGGTGCCGACGTTGAGCAGGGCGTCGCGGCTATTCACGTAGCTATAGTTGCGCTGGTCCACGGCGTATTTCACCAGGTCCACGTCGTCGGCGCGGGTGCCGTTCAGGGTCACGGCATTGCCTGCCGCGTTGGCAATGGGGTTGCCGGCAGCGTCGACCACCGCCTTGTAGGGGCTAGCCGCATTGCGGGGCAAAAAGTGCCGGGCGCCCCCGCCGAGCACCACGTCCAATTCTACGCCCACCTTGGGGGTAGGGAGCACCCAATCGCGGGTGGCCGAGTAGCGGTACGAGGCCGTGGGGCTAGCATTAAAAATGGCTTCGTACTGCGCTTCGGTCGAAGCAACGTACTGAGCGGCAATGTAATCTTCTAAATCCCGAAACCAGATGTGGCTGGCAAACGACGCCGGTGTGGCGTGCGTGATGCGGGCCGTGCTTACGAGGCCCACGGCGTAACCTTGCTTTTTGGCTGCCTCCAAAATGGTTTCGATAGCCGTGCCTGAGCCGGCGTTCAGGGCAATTACCTCGTTGTCTTGCTTGCCAGGCTTGCCGCAGGCATATACCGAGGCACCGGGAGCTGAGTCGGTAATCCAGGAGTTGAGCGAGTGCGTGGTAACGGTGGCGTTGTACTTGAGCTTATCCAGCGCCAGCACCTGAAAGCCCGCGTCGGTAGCGTAGCGCTTGCCGTCGCGGCCCTGGCCCATGGCCATGCGAGCGGCCGTTTTGGGGGCCAGCCCGAAGCCATCGCCGATGTAGAGGATGACGTTGTTGTTGGTAGCCGCTGCCTGCGCGCGCACCTCCTGCCCGGTGGTGGCGGCCAGCAAGCCGGCTGCGAGTAAAAGTTTTGGGTTCATAAACAAGGAGAAAGTGGAAAAGAAGACTTGGTAACTAACCGCAAAATTCTGACGCTGCCGTGAGGGCGTCGTTACCGATTAGTCATGCCTTCGTTACTAATCTTCCCCTGCATACTACAATTGATAACAGTTACGTAACCAGGCATTTGGCACCTCTTCTTCTACCTTTGTCCGTGTTTAGCTCGCTCCATTTTTAGCCCATGCGCCGCCTTTTCTCCTTTGTTTTTCGGCCCTTGGGCACGGCGCTGCTGGCCAGTTGCCTGCTTGCCAGTGCACCCCTGCTGGCCCGCCCCCACACGCCCTACCCCCTCGCCGGCCACGAAAAACCCGTTGCTTTGCTGCAGGCCGGCCGGGCCACCTGGGTAGTGACAGAGCATAGCGTATGGCAGCTCGAAAAAGGAAAATTTGTGCGCAAGTACCAGAGCGCAAGTCCTGTGCAATGCGCCACGGCCACCGATACCACGCTGTGGCTGGGTACCCGCCAGGGCGTGGTGGCGCTGGGCACCCGCCACTTTGCGCCGCGCCCGCTGGCCCTGCCCGGCCCCGCCGCCGAGGCTAATATCACGGCGCTGTTTCGGGATGCGCAGGGGGCGCTGTGGGTAGGCGCCAACGGCCAGGGCGTGTTTCGGCAGGCCGCCGATGGCACGCTGGTGCAGGAGCTGCACACGCCCGCCATTAACGGCGGCGTGGCCACAGCCGACAGCTCGGTGTGGATTGCTACCAACATCGGCCTGAGCCGCCGCCAGGGCCAGGAGTGGACGCGCTACAACGAGGAAGGCGTGGCGAACTACGAAATTCCGGACAACATCGTGGAGAAGCTGCTGCCCGACAACCTGGGCAACTTGTGGGTGATTATGTCCGACGGCATTTGTGTGTTTGAGGGACCAGGCCGGCGCGCGGCGGCCGAGGCCGAGCTGCCAACCGTGCGGTTTTTGGGCCACCCCGTCAACGAGGTCTACGGCGTGGCTTACTTACGCGGCGAGGGCCGCCTCTTCGCTACGGAGATGGGCCTGCTGTTGCTGCCTCCTGAGCCCGCCGCTAACCCGGCCGCGGCGGTCAGCGACCAAGTCGAAACCAAGCAGCTACTGCGCCCAGTGCCTAGCCCCGCGGGCCCTACCCCCCCCACACTGGTGCAACTTGATGCTCAGCAGCGCCTGTGGCTGGTGAGCGCCGACGCCGTGACGGTGCTCACACCCAAGGAGTTTCACCAGCTGGCGCACCGCTCGGCCACGGCCAGCCGCTAGCCGCTAGCCGCTAGCCGCTAGCCGATACTACTCAGCAGCGCCACTAGCTCACGCTCAATTTCAGCAAATAGCGGCCGGGCAGCTACGGTAGGCTGGGTGCAGCGGAGCTGCAAGTCTAGCCAGGCACGCCGAATCGGCGTTTGGCTATCGTCGGCGCCGGCTGGGCATTGCGCCAGCAGCTCTTCAAGCAAGTGGCCAAAGGCGCGGGCTTCGAGGCGCTGCAAGCTAGCCGCGGCGGGCGTGGCAACGTCGAAGAAACTGGCCGCGCCAAAGTCGCCCAGCAGCGCGTCGCCGGCCACCGTAGCCAGGATGTTGTGGGCGTATAAGTCGCCGTGCAGAATACCCTGTGCGTGTAGATGCGCCGACGCCGACGCTATGCCGTGGGCCAGCCGCCCGGCCGCCGCGAGGCTAAATGTGGTGCCGGGCGCGTACACGTCGCGCGTGCAGGTGGCTAGGCTGGGTGGTCCGGCCAGGTTGCCGTAGGCGGGGTCAATCAGCTCCAGCACCAGCCCCTCGGTCCCGGCCGGGTGCTGGCTGATTTTGCCCTCCACCGCAATTAGGTTGGAGTGCTGGCCCGCGCCGATGCAAGCGGCCATTTCGCTCTGGGGTAGGCCATCGCTCGTTACGGCACCCTTGAACAGCTTGACGGCCACTTCGGTAGTAGCAGCTCCGGTGGGCTGCTGCCACCGCGCCCGGTAAATGACGCCCGAGGCGCCCTCCCCTAACTGCTGCTCCAGAGCCAGCTCAGGCCAGGCAATGCTGCCGATAGGGTGCCGCGCCACCACAGCCGCCTCGGCCGCTGCGCCAAACGGGTTGCCCGCGTAGGCCAACCACGCCAAGCTCGGCATAGCCAGTAGCCACATGGGTAACTCGGTTAGCTGGTTGGCCGCAATGCGCAGCAGGCCCAGTTGCGTGCAGTTGGCCAGTTCGGGGGGCAAGGTGCGCAGCTGGTTGCCAGCTAGCAGCAGCTTTTCGAGCTGCGTGCACTGGCCAATTTCGGGGGGTAGGGCCGCAAGCTGGTTGTCGGTAAGGATAAGCCAGCGCAGGTTGGGCGGCAATGCGGCAGCTGGTAGCGTGCGGATTTTATTCGCCTTGAAGCTCACCATCCTCAGTCGCGGACATTGCCCTAGCAACTCAGGCACAGCCTCAAAGTCGTTGTCGGAGCAAAACAACACTTCTAGCCGGCTCAATCGGCTCAAATCGGGGGGTAGGGCCGTGAGCCGATTGCCCGACAGGTTGAGCACCTCCAGCGTATCGGCTAGGTCAAATATTTCCGGCGGAAATTCGGTGAGGCCAGCCGACAAATCGAGCCGGCGCAGGCCGGTTAGCTTGCCCGCCCGCAGGTCTTCTAAGGTATGCATCGGGGCAAAGGTCGGCACGCCGGCCGCCGCGCGCCTAGTGGTGGTGCTGTTCTTCGGGCGGGGGCGGCAGCTCGGTGGCCGCTCGGTAGAGCAGCGCCGTGGGCACGCGCGGGTAGTGGTGGTGCAGGTGGTGAAAGGCAAACGAGGCCGTAATGGGCGTCCAAGCCTGCGCCAGAGCCGCCGCGGTGCGTGCCGCCGGATTGCGCGACGACACGTGGTGCGGCACATAAGAGGCCCAGATAGGCATGGTCGCGCTCATAAAAAATGCTACCCCCCAGTACACTAGCCCTACCAGCGAGCCGGTAAGCCAGTATAGCCCCGCAAAGGTGACGAGCAGCGTCAGCGTGCAGCCAGTTTCGAGCAATTGAATCCGGCGGGTATTGGGGGCGATGCGCAACGACTCGCGGCGCAGCATGAGCGTGTGCCAGGGCCCTTGCCACAGCACTCGGCCAAAGCTCCAGGTGGCGGGTGCGCCTTCGGGGTCGGCCTCGGTGAGGCAGCGGCCGTGGTGGCGCAGGTGCGTCACTTGCAGGCCGTGGCCGCTTTTCAGAATAAGTAAGCCGCTGAGGGTGAGCACGTGCTTATTAGCCGCTTTACTGAGACCCAAGGAGTTGTGCATGGCGTCGTGCATTTGCACGAAGGCTGCCAGGCACATCACTGCCGCCAGCGGCACAGCCAGCCACCACCAGCCGGCCAGCGCCAGCCCTATGTAGCCTGCCAGCAGTACCCAGGGCCGGGCCAGCTCAACGCGCCGCTGGGCAGGAGTAAGTTGTAGGTTCATATTGTTGGATAATAAGTAGGGGGTAGGAAGCCGTCACGCTCATTATTTAAAAATTAGTCGATTCTTTCATTCCCGGCTTTCGTAGCGCAGCGGCAGGGCGTAGGCCGGAATGTCGGCGGGCAGCACCTCGCGCCAGCTGGGCTGAAAGGAACCGTAGTAACCTAAGAGCCTACCCACCAGCTTGTTAGTGACCTCCACCTGAATGCGGTAGCAGCCCGCGTCGTCGTCGTACCATTCCTCCACGTCGGCCGTGCCCGCCAGCAGCGCCGGAAACGGGAAGCTGACGCGCCGGCCGTAGAAGCGCTGCGCGCCCGAGTGCAGGCGCAGGCCGCCGCGAGCCGTCACGCCCAGCTCGATGTCTACGGCCAGGTGCTGGTGCGTGCCCAGGTAGTCTACGATGCCGCGCGTAGCGCTGCGAATCATCGTGGCGTCGAAGCAGCGTACGTGCCTCGGAAAGCTGAAGCGCCGAATCCAGGCCACGGTTTCGCGGCCCAATGGGTCACGAAAAGCGTAATTCTCAATGCGAAACGGCACCTGCCGACCCGTTTCCGGAAACAGAATGCGCTGCCGCAGCCCCAGCCGCAAAAACGGCTGCGTAAAAAACGGGCCGTGCCAAACGCGTTCCATCGTGCCTTCGCCCACAAACACCCGATTGTCTTGGCTGCTGAAAGCCAGGCGCTCCTGAATACGGGGGTGTAGCTTATAAAAGTCGGCGCCCAGCTGCTGTTGATAAATAGAAGACATTGGCAATGAGCAGGTAACAGTGAGCAAAAAACTAGGTCACCTGCGGCGAGGGTTGCCTAGGCGGCACGACCAGGCGCTCTACTGCGGGCGGGCGGCGCAGGCAGCGGGCAGCGCTGGGCAGCATCTCTTCGGGAAGGAGCAGGCGCACGGCCGCCAGCGCCATCAGGGCCACGTTGAGGGTGAGCGGGTTGAAGGGCGCCACAAACACGGCCGGCTGGCTGAACAGCGCGCCCGCACCCAGCCCCAGCAGCCCCCACAAGTGCAGCCAATACACCGGCCGCAGCCGCTGCGCGGGCAGCAGCCAAAATAGCAGGCCAAATAAAATTTCGCCTACCCCCACCCCCGCCGCCACCCGGTGCGCAGTGGCCGCCGAAAACCCCGCGCCCTGCAAGATGCGCAGCTCGCCCGTGTCGGGGAAGAGCAGCTTGGGCACTACGCCTTGGTACACCCACACCGCGCCCAGCGTGGCCCGCGTAAGCCAGTCGGCCAGGGCCAGCCGGCGCGAGAAGGCAGGGCGCTGGCCGGTTTCGAGCCACAGCCGCAAGCAGTCGAAGCTCCAGGCCGTGGCCCAGCCAATGAGCGGCCGAAACGCCAGCCTATCGAGCCACTGCCCTACCCCCCCAAAGCGCGTCTGATAATCATATTTCGTGAAAAACCGCAGGCCGTCGTCGGTCGGCACGTATTTCCAGAAGCCCGCACCCTCGCGGATGAGCGACACCCACTCATCGGACCAAAATTTGAGGATTGACGTACGCTCGCCGTTCTTATCGCGGGTACCCAGGCTTTCGCCCCGGCCCGCCACGCCCAACCCAAACCCAATGCGCGTGGCATACAAAAACTGCTGCGGCGCAGTCTCTTCGGGCCGGGGCAGGTAGGTTATCTCCGTAAAGCGCAAGTCCCACTGCTGGTGCAGCTCGGGCTGCTGCGTGTGTTGCCACAGGGCTTCCAGCGGGCACCGGATGCGGGCTTCGACGTAGAGGGGCGGGTTCTTCATAACGCGTGCGAAAGGTACTGTTCGCCCGTTATAAAACCTACAAAATATGCTATTTATACGCGCTCCTTAACTTGTTCGCACTTACTGAGAAACCTTACATAAACGGAGGGGGTAGGGCCGCCGCAACTGGCAACCCTACCCCCTCCTTAATGTTTAAGCTTATTGGCCTTAGTGGCTGCCTTCGCCCTCGCCCAGCGCGTGCTCCAAATCGACGAGCAGGTCGGCTACTTCCTCGATGCCCACGCTAAGGCGCAGCACGCCGGGCGTGATACCCAGCGCCGCCCGCTGCTCCGGCGTGAGGCCGCGGTGCGAGGTAGCGGCTGGGTAAGAGCATGACGACGACACGCCCGCCAGCGACGGGGCCAGCGGGAAAAGCTTGGTTTTTTGGATAAAGCGGTCGACCGCTTCAGCCGTGTCGTCGGCTAGCCGGATGCTGAGCATACCGCCGTAGAGGCCGCCCAGCAGTTGGTGCGCCGCCAGGTCGTGGCCGGGGTGGCTTTCCAGGCCCGGGTAAAATACCTGGGCTACGGCCGGGCTATCGGCTAGGAAGCGGGCCAGCGTGAGCGCATTTTCGGAATGCTGGCGCATACGCAGACGTAGGGTTTTGAGGCCGCGCACGGCGAGCCAGCTCTCCAGTGGGGCCAGCATGAGGCCGAGGTTGGTAGCCACGCGGCGCAGGTTTTTGGTAATGGCCGGGTCGCGGGCCACCACTACACCCGCCGTCACGTCGGAGTGCCCAGCCAGGTACTTAGTGGCCGAGTGCCACACCATGTCGGCGCCCCAGCCCAGCGGCTGCGTGAGCATGGGCGACGTAAAGGAACTGTCGATGAGCAGCAAAATGCCCTCGGCCTGGCAGGCGTGGGCCAGGCGCGGGCCGTCGAGCACCACCAGCAGCGGGTTGCTGAGCACCTCGGCCAGCACCAGCTTGGTATTGGGCTGCCGGTGGCGGGCCACGTCGTAGAGCTCGGCCAGCGGCACGTAGGTCGTTTCGATTCCCAGGCGAGTCAGCTCCTTCGAAAGCAGCACCACCGAGCCGCCGTAGAGTTCGGCGGGGCACAGCACGTGGTCGCCGGCCTGGCACACGGCCAGCACGGCGGCCAGTAGCCCAGCCAGGCCAGCACCGGTAGCCACGCCGCCACCCGCGGCGCCCTCCAGCCGAGCCACCTCGGCCACTAGCTCGTCGGAGTTGGGGTGCTCGGAGCGCGAGTAGCCATACATGCCACCATGGTCGGGAGCGGTATAGTAGGTTTCGAGCTCGGCCAGCGAGCTGAATTTGAAGACCGAAGTCTAATAAATCGGGGTGACTTTCGGGTGTATCGGGGTCAGGTCCATAGTGGGGCGAAGGTAGCGCCGGGGCTCTTTACCTGGTTAATTTAACGTGCGCCGAACTTCGGAAGCAGCGTTTTTTTCTTCCAGATCAGTCTCCATCACGCGCTCGGCTTTAGCGGTTAGCGTATCGGGCGCGAGATGCTGCAGGGCCAGGTTTTCGCGGGCAAATACCTGCATCAGCACGACGAGGTAAGAGAGCAGCAGCGGCCCGATAACCAGGCCCACAATGCCAAAAATATCTACACCCAGCGTCAAGCCCACCAGCGTCACCCAGGGGTGAATATCGCCCATGTACTTGCCCAATTGGATACGCAGCACATTGTCAATGTTCATAATGACAATAATGCCTACTAGCAAAATGCCGATTCCCTGCCCATTGTGCCCCTGCGAAAACTGGTAGAGCGCGGCCGGCCCCCAAACCAGCGGCGTACCCAGCACCGGGATGAACGCCATAAAAAACGCTATCACTGTCCAAAAAAGCGGGTCAGGCACCTGAAAAACCCAGAGGGTTGCGCCCGTGAGCAAGCCCTGCACCAGCGCCACGATGCCTTGGCCAAGCACGTTGGCATTCACGTTGTTGCGTAGCGACTCGCTCAGCTCATCCAACGTCTTTTCGCGGAAGGGCAGGTAGCGATGTAGCCCAGCCAGAAACGCTTCTTCCTGGGTGAAGAGATAGTACATGGTGAAGAGCATCAAGCCCACTATCACAATGACGTTCAGCACACTGCTAGCCAGCGTAGGTATCCATTGGCTTACTTTGGCGGCGCCTTGCTGCAGCAACTGGCGCACCTGCGCCTGCTCGGTTACCTGCACACCAAGCTTGCGCTCGATGCCCTGCACTGCGGCCAAAATCTGATCGGTGTTTTGGGCCACTATCCGCACTTTGTCGATAAGCAGCGAGGTAAGGGCGAAGAATGGGATGATGAGCACCACTACTGCAAACAGCAGCAAGAGCACCGTCACGAGTGTGCGGTTCCACTTGCGCTTGTGCACGAGCGCCGTAAACCACGGCCTTAGCACCACATACAGAATGCCCGCGCCCAGGAAAGCCGTGAGGTAGCCGAGTAGCCCGTAAAACGTGAGCAGTCCCAACACTACTATCGTCACAATGAGCAATAGGTAGCGTTGGCGGGGCGAGTAGATATTCGTTTCGGTAGTATTCGGCATAACGCGGCGGGTAGGCAACTAAATGAATGAGTATTGCCTGAACGAAAATTCTACGCAAATGGCTGGTTCCGCCCGCTCGGTGGGGTAGGGAGGTGCCTATACCTACCCCCCTTATACCGCTTAAATCTTGCCAACTACCCACAAAAAAGCGCCCGCGCCGGCCGTAGCCAGCGCGGGCGCTCCCGCGTAATACCAGACCGATGACCTAAGCCGAGGCTGACTCGGCCAGCACCATTACTTGGTTGCGCAGCACCTCTACGATGCCGCCGCTGATGTGGAACGTGCCACCGCCCGTGCCCGTCACCGTCACGTCGCCTTCGCGCAGGGCCGCGATGAGTGGTGCGTGGTTGTTCAGCACTTCAAAAGAACCATCGGTGCCCGGAAACCGCACCGATGTGGCCTCGCCCTCATATACTTTCCGGTCGGGGGTGATGATTTCTACGTGCATAGTTTTAAATGTGGGAAATGTAATGATGTGAAAATGTGAGAATATGGCAGGTATGAATAATTGATTTTCACATCTTCCACATTCTCACATTTCCCACATTTAAAAATTACTTCGCTTCAGCCATCAGACGCTCGCCCTTGGCTACGGCGTCTTCGATGTTGCCAACCAAGTTGAAGGCCGACTCAGGCAGGTGGTCGTACTTGCCGTCGATGATTTCGTTGAAGCCGCGGATGGTGTCCTTGATGTCAACCAGCACGCCTTTGAGGCCCGTGAACTGCTCGGCCACGAAGAAGGGCTGCGACAAGAAGCGCTGCACGCGGCGAGCGCGGTTTACAGTCTGCTTGTCTTCCTCCGACAACTCGTCCATACCCAAGATGGCGATGATGTCTTGCAGCTCTTTGTAGCGCTGCAAAATTTCCTTCACGCGCTGGGCGGTGTTGTAGTGCTCGGCACCCAGGATGGTAGCATCCAAGATACGCGAGGTCGAGTCGAGCGGGTCAACGGCCGGGTAGATACCCAGCTCGGCGATTTTGCGGCTCAGTACCGTCGTGGCATCCAAGTGGGCAAAGGTGTTTGCCGGAGCCGGGTCGGTCAAGTCATCAGCTGGCACATACACGGCCTGCACCGAGGTAATGGAGCCGCGCTTGGTCGAGGTGATACGCTCTTGCATCGAGCCCATTTCGGTTGCCAGCGTGGGCTGGTAACCTACGGCCGACGGCATACGGCCCAGCAGAGCCGATACCTCCGAACCCGCCTGCGTGAAGCGGAAGATGTTGTCGATAAAGAACAGGATGTCGCGGCCAGCACCGGTGCCATCGCCGTCGCGGAAGCTCTCAGCGATGGTCAGACCCGACAGTGCCACGCGGGCGCGGGCTCCGGGAGGCTCGTTCATCTGGCCAAACACAAGGGTAGCCTGCGATTTTTCCATCTCGGCCATATCCACTTTGCTCAGGTCCCAGCCGCCCTCTTCCATCGAGTGCTTGAAAGCCTCGCCGTAGCGGATGATATTGGCTTCGATGAATTCACGCAGCAAGTCGTTACCCTCGCGGGTACGCTCACCCACGCCAGCAAATACCGACAGGCCCGAGTAGGCCTTGGCCACGTTGTTGATAAGCTCTTGAATGAGAACGGTTTTGCCTACGCCGGCACCGCCAAACAAGCCAATCTTGCCGCCCTTTACATACGGAGCGAGCAGGTCAATTACTTTGATACCGGTGAAGAATACTTCCGACGACGTAGCCAGCTCCTCGAACGCCGGAGCGCTACGGTGGATGGGCAGGCCGCCCGTGCTGGTGGGCTGCGGAATACCGTCAATAGCCTGGCCAATAACGTTGAACAAGCGGCCTTTCACGCCGTCGCCGGTGGGCATCGTGATGGCGTGGCCCAGGGGGCGCACTTCGGCACCGCGGGTCATGCCCTCGGTCGAGTCCATGGCGATGGTGCGTACCCGGTCTTCGCCCAAGTGCTGCTGGCACTCCAGCACAACCACTTGGCCGTTGTCTTTGGTTACTTCCATGGCATCGAAGATGTTGGGGAGGTCGCCTTCGCCCGCGAAGCTTACGTCCACCACGGGGCCGATAACCTGGGTGATTTTGCCCGAATTCGCCATTTGGTTGATTTTTACTAGGTTTTACTAAGTTACTATTCTTTTTAGGGTGCAAAAGTACGCCTCAAACCCGTCTTTTCAAAGCTGTAGCGTTGGTGAATCTAACCCCCACCCTCGAGAGCCTGCTAAGGGCCTACCAGCCCTACCCCACACTTTTTTTTAAAAAAAATTTGACTTCCCTCTTGCCTCGTATGTTTCCCTTATTACCTTTGCAGCCCCGAACGGCACACCACCCGCCGGGAAAAGCTGTCCGATGGTGTAACTGGCAACACGCTTGATTTTGATTCAAGAAAGTCCAGGTTCGAGCCCTGGTCGGACAACGACCGCCTCTTAACAGGCAAAATAAAACGCCCCTTTCACCAACTGGTTGAAAGGGGCGTTTTTGCGTTGGCTACTATCTGGCCGTCGGCTGCCAATCGAGGATAGATACGGGCTGGGGCGGCACCTTTTCGAGGGTTTCGCCGTCGCCTTGGCCTGTGCGCTGCACAAACAGGCTGAGGATGCCCGCCTGCTTCCATCGCTCGGTGTCGTAGCTAGGTTCCCAGCTGCCGAGGGGGGTAGGGCTAAGGTCGCTCAACTGCCAATTATTTCCCTCTAGGTCGGTGCATTGCGCTATAGAGGCACGGTCCTGGCGCTCGCTATCGCGGAAGATCACGCACACCGTGCGCCGGCCGTGCCGCTCGCTCACCACCACCTGCGGGCGCGAGATGGGGATTTTTTTGGTACCCGCGCCGCTCAGGCTAAAGGGCGTGGTGCGCTGCGTGACCTGGGCTATTTTCCAGGTTTTGCCTGCCAGGTAAATAAGCTGGTATTGAGGCACTTGCGTGCCGGCCGGGCGCCAGTAGGTGGCAATGTAAGGCTGGCCCGCCGCGTCGGCCGTGATAGACGTTTGATTTATCAGCTCGCTGCCCTGCGGGATGTGTGCAGCGTACTCGGCGGTTTTTTCGGTGATGGGCAGGTGGTAGGGTTCGCCGGTGCTTTTTTGCCAGGTTTTGCCGCCATCATGCAAGCGAGCGTAGGCCATGTCGTGGTTGGAGGCCACGTCGGGCGACTCGCGCCACACCCACGACAAGTGAATGGTGCCCTGGGCGTCGAGGCAAGCCTGCCAGTAGGCGTTGCGCTGGCCCTCGCAGTCGATGAGCACGGTGTGCAAGCGCGTCCAGCGCTGGGTTTTGGGGGCGTAGCGGTTCAGCACGAGGTTGCCGTTACCCGAGCTGCCATCGCGGTACAGAAAGAGCAAGTCGCCGCCGGGGAAGCGGTGAAACTCGGGGTACGTCACGTTTTGTTCCTGCTGGCCGGTCATGGGCTGCAAGGCGCTCATCGTGAGCGCGCCGGGCGCGGTACCGCGGCAGTACCGCAGCGGGTTGCCGTGGTGGTCGAAAGACAGATGCACGTAGCCCGCGCCATCGACCATGAGGCTGATAACGTTGTGCGCATCTGTTACTTTACCTTGGTACTGGGTGCGCTGCACCTGCCACGGTCCGGCAGGAAGTCGGCGTTTGGCCAGCACCACGTAGCCTACCGAGTCGTAATAAGCCGTGTACTGGTTCTGGCCCTGGGTCACGACCGAGTTTTTGCGAAAAACGGCGCCGTTTACGTTGTTGCGGGCCCAGCCCAAGCCTACGGCCGGCGTTTGGGCCGCCGCGCCGTAGCCCCTACCCCCTAGCCAGAGCATCAAAAGCCAGAGAAAGGGAGGAAGTGTTTTTTTATGCATTGGGCGTCGCATACCCCCTCGCTGGGGCGTAAAGCTTTCACAAAAAACAGGTGATTCTTGCGGCGCGCTGCTGGCAAGAACCACCTGCTTAGCAGGCGTGCCCTTCGCCGCTGGGGCGGTGGGCTACGTACCCAGCGCACTGCACGCCGCTACGGCTGTGGCACGGGCAGCTCGCTCAGCAACGGGTGGTCGAGGAAAGACAGGGCCGTTTGGGCAGGCTTGAGCAGTTCTAGCACCGTGATGTCGTTCTGGCCTTTGCGCAGCCACTCGGCGGGCACGTACAGCGTTTGCTGCGGGCCAATGGCCCAGTAGCGACCTAGGTTGTGGCCATTCACCCACACCACACCCTTGCCCCACTGGCGCATATCGAGGTAGGTGTCGATGGGCTGGCTCAAGGCGAAAGTGGCAGCGCGCAGCGCCGGGCCACCCGCGGCGGTGGGGGCAGGGCTGCTGGCCGCAGCTGCCACAGTGGGCACCTGGGCAAAGGGCAGGCCGTACATGCGCCAGTTCTTGACTTCGCGGCCGCTCAGCGTCACGCGCTTGGTAAT
>Ga0160429_1000224_pt1 | contig 67228 bp, 75 predicted proteins | sample SolpanmetagenomR_FD_108199 | JGI IMG/M metagenome (GOLD analysis project Ga0160429, IMG submission 108199) | Solar panel surface microbial communities from Lawrence Berkeley National Laboratory, California, USA - R | ecosystem: Engineered > Built environment > Solar panel > Unclassified ... | reverse complement strand
TCAGTATTTCAGTATTTCAGTATTTCAGTATTTCAGTATTTCAGTATTTCAGTATTTCAGTATTTCAGTATTTCAGTATTTCAGTATTTCAGTATTTCAGTATTTCAGTATTTCAGTATTTCATTGATTGAAGTTGAGTAATTGTGTTATGGCAGTGACGACCTGGTGGCATAATTGTCACGTGCTTCATAGTTCTAGCCTCTTCCGTCACTCGCGCTCAGGGCTGTTTCACATCTCGCTCTCTACAAACAAGCACTGGATTCTGTTTTGCTTGCTTCACACAATTACCTAGTTCACCACCTCCTTCAGTCTCTTTTCAATCATCCTCCCTCTTCCTCCCACATCCGCACCTCAAACCAGCTGAGCTTTCGTTGACCGTATCTCACGCCTTACCCTCGGACCTCGCAGGCGTTGTTCGACAACAGATCTATACTTTACAACTTCCACACCGTAGAAAAGAACATTACGATAGCACACTTTGTCTGTAGACACCTCATCGCCCAACATGCGCCGCAGCGGTTCTTCAAAAGCCAAGGCACCGGCCAACGGGTCAACTCCTCAGAAGTCGGCAGCACAGATTGAGAATGACAACACGTAAGAGTCCAGATGTCACACACCTTAGCACATTTTTCGTTACAAGAGATTTCTTCACGCCCCGCCACAGAACGCCTTCATGACTGCAACAGCTGAAAGCTAACATGGCAAACGACTCACAGATGGGCAACCCTCGAATCGGGCGTCGAACGTATTATGACCAGATTACGTGATGGCATCGACATGAAGACGTACATGGAATTGTATACAGCGGTTCACAACTTCTGTACAAGCCAGAAGAGCATGACACAGGCGAATCAGATCGGCAGTGGGCAGGGACAACGTGGAGGTAAGGAGTGAGGTTTTCCTAAATAGTGTGCGTGCGCAGGCATGGGCGTCACTTGCAGGAGCAACAGGAAGGACGTTGATGTCGAGGGAGATTATCAGCACTAGAAGCTGGCTTCTGCATTCGCCATGACCAGTCGTTCATCATTTCGATTGTGGCAGGCACTATATGCTATGCTCCACTACAATATTCCTTCGAGCAAGATCAAACAGATCAGTACTAACTTTGTTCCACAGCACACCTTCTCGGCGAAGAGCTGTACCAACATCTCATTGACTACCTCACTCGTCATCTCACTGGCGTTATGAGCGGTACACAGGGATTGACAGATGAAGCACTTTTGACCTATTACATCCGCGAATGGAAGAGATATACGACCGCAGCACAGTACAACAACCATGTCTTCCGATATCTAAATCGTCACTGGGTGAAACGAGAAATGGACGAGGGCAAGAAGAATGTGTACGACATCTACACCCTTCACTTGGTTCGCTGGAGAGACGACATGTTCCAAAACACACAAGAACACGTTATGCAAGCTGTTTTGAAACTGGTGGAAAGACAGCGCAACGGCGAGACCATCGACCACTCACAGATCAAGGCGATAGTTGACTCTTTCGGTATGCCCAGCCACAAGTTACTATTGCGGAACAATGCTAACAAGATTACCAGTCTCACTTGGTATCGACGAGTCTGACTGCACGAAAGGCACACATGAGGTCTACAAGCTCTACTTCGAGATTCCATTCATTGAGCAAGCAAAGGACTACTACAAGAAAGAATCACAACAGTTCCTGGCAGACAACAGTGTTGTGGAGTACATGAAGAAGGTGAGTCTTTATCAAGAACAATTCATGAGCTTTGCTGATTGTGAAATTAGGCCGATGCACGACTCGAAGAAGAGAAGAGCCACGTTCCCCTCTACCTCCTACCAGAGATCATGACTCCCTTGATGAAAGCTTGTCAGGACGTTCTCATTTCCGATCATGCCAATCTTCTACGAGACGAGTTCCAGATGTTATTGGACAATGACCGCATCGAGGATCTCGGCAGAATGTACAAACTCTTGCAGCGTATTCCTGATGGCCTGGATCCTCTACGCACACGTTTCGAAAAGCACGTTTCCGCTGCTGGAAAAGCTGCTGCGGAGAAGGTTGCTAGCGCTGGTGAGAACTTGGAGCCCAAGGACTATGTTGATGCTTTGCTTGGTGTGCACACTCACTACGCTGACCTAGTCAACAAGGCGTTCGGTGGAGAATCGGAGTTCGTGCGATCACTTGACAGTGCTTGCCGAGAATTTGTGAATCACAACAAGGTCTGCGAAAGAGCTAGCAGTAGATCGCCCGAGCTATTGGCCAAGTACACAGACACTCTGCTCAAGATGACAGTAAAGACTGCTGAAGAGGATGATCTAGAAGTACTGCTGTCTCAAATCGTAAGTACTGCACTAGAAGTGTATTGAAGGATTAACTAACATTGACAGATGACGATCTTCAAGTACATTGACGACAAAGATGTCTTCCAAAAGTTCTACTCACGAAATCTTGCCAAACGACTCGTCAACACCACTTCATCATCGGACGATGCGGAGACCAGCATGATTGCCAAATTGAAAGAAGCTTGTGGTTTCGAATATACCAACAAGTTGCAACGCATGTTCCAAGATATGCAAATCTCGAAGGATCTCAATGCAGCGTATCGAGAGTTCCAGGAGAACGCTGGTGTTGACAAGAAGACAAGCGTCGATGCCCACTACCACATCCTCGGTACAGGATTCTGGCCACTCAATCCACCCACCACCAAATTTACACCTCCTCAGGAGATCACCAAGACATATGAGCGCTTCAACACCTTCTATGCGTCCAAGCACTCCGGGCGAAAGCTCACCTGGCTTTGGCAGCTCTGCAAGGGTGAAATGCGTGCGAACTACACCAAATCACCTCAAAAGACACCATACACCTTCCAAGTTTCGACTTACCAGATGGGCATCCTTCTGATGTACAACGATGCTGGCAATGATGTCGTAGCTTATGACGATATGGCCGCCACCACATCTCTCAACAAAGAAACACTCGACCCTTCCATTGGTATTCTTGTCAAGGCCAAGGTTCTTCTTCCCGAACCTGCAGACGCTAAACCTGATTCTGGCACGTCTTACCGCCTCAACCATGGCTTCAAGCACAAGAAGCTCAAGGTCAACCTGAACATTGCCATCAAGTCGGAGACAAAGGCAGAGGCTGAGGACACTCACAAGACGATTGAGGAGGACCGTAAGCTGTTGATCCAAAGTGCCATCGTACGCATTATGAAGAGCAGGAAGAAGTTAAGGCATCAGCTTCTCTTGCAGGAAACGATTGCACAGATCAGCCAGAGATTCAGACCAAGTGTACAAGACATTAAAAAGTGCATCGATATCTTGCTGGAGAAGGAATACCTTGAGAGATTGGAGGGAGACGAGTTGGGCTATCTGGCTTAGGTGGTGGGGATCGGACAGAGTAGAGAGTGGTTGGAAGAGGAAGAAGATTCGTCATCGATCATGGCATCTGCATTATGTTTTCTTCTATTTGCACATTCGGCGTTGGCATGGTTTGTTACAGGCTGGCTGGCGGCATCACTTTATGGTGCTTTTCTTGTTTCTGCTTCTCTCGCGATGTTCGAAGCGGGCAGGAGCGCACTGCTGCTTTCATGATGAGGAAGGTGCAACGTTACCAAAGGCAAAGTCGGAAATACACGACAAGAGGAAAGGATGGATGATGGACAACATGTCGATATGCTCGAACCGACCACAGAGAGTAGGCCTTGAGCCATCTGACTAAATAAGACTGTCAATGATATAACTAATACCTTGCTCACTACCTGTTGTCCTTTAAATGGCTTTCTTTGGTGGCATGTTGTTCGAAGTCTTAATACCTGGCAAACTCGATATGAGTCTGATACGCAGAGGCCGAGTAAATGATGAGGAATAGATCAACCAAGGTCCTCCAGAAAGTTTAATATCCAGTGTCTACTCTGACTCTATATGCGCACACTCTCCCATCAATATAGTAACATCCATTTTACTTACATCCCAAAACACTTTTTCCCACCTCCATCAATCTACAACAAAGAAACAAGGCTACACAATATCTATAACATCTCGTCACTCTTCAATCGTACCAGGTCCAGATCTCCTCCTCCGACAGCATTCATCTAAATCGGTTCCTCCCTTGGCTCAATCAACACCTCATTAACAGCCACATACTCCGGCTGACTAACAGCATACAGCACAGCCCTAGCCACATCCTCCGGCTCCAACACCTTCGCCCCAGTCGGCGCCCCAAACTTCTCCAGCGCCTCTTGATCAGTACTCATTCCCAACAACTCCGTCGCCGTATTACCAGGCTGCACGCTCGTCACTCTGAGCCCAGTACTTGCCGTCTCCAATCGCAACGCTTGTAACGTCGCTTCGACGAAGAATTTACTGGCAGAGTAGACACCGAGGCCAGGGAAGACTTTGCGGCCAGCATCAGAGGAAATGGCGAGGATGTGCCCGGAGTTTCGTGCGAGCATGGAGGGGAGCGCGGCTGAGAGACAGTGTAGAAGGCCTTTACAGTTGACGTCGACAGTTTGTTGCCATTGAGCAACTTGCACGTTGTGCATCATGGTGAAGTACATGACGCCCGCTGCACAAATCAGAATGTCTACTTTACCGAATGTATCCGTGGTTGTTTTGATGAGTGAGTCGACTTGCGCCGCGTTGGTGACGTCGGTTTCGTGAACGAGAATTTTGGAGCCAGGCGTTTGCGAGGTTATGCGGCTTTTGAGTGATTTGAGCGCTTTGGTGCGGCGGGCGGCGATGACTACGGTGGCGCCGGCGGAGGCGAGGGAGGACGCGATGGCGGACCCGATGCCTGAAGACGCTCCTGTGATTATTGCGACGCGACTGGCGAGAGGTTTGGCCCTTTCTGCCGAGCTGGATTTGACGATGTCGCCGGTTGCGAGAGGGGCTTTGGAGAGCCAGCCGCGAGCGTAGTAGTCGCGTGCATAGGAGCGGAGGAGTTTGCTGTCGATTTTGGGACGTTCGAGGTTGTGTTGATCGAGGAGTGGTTTTGTTGCTGCGTCGTTTAGGACGGTAACGTCTCTTAGAAAGCCAATTGAGGGCATGCCGCGCTTCAAGATACCTGCTGTGGTAGAAGCATCTTCAGGCTGCGCACTGCTTATCTTTTCGTTCCAGAGAGTGACCCATTCGTCCCATGATACTCTCTTTGTGGGATATCCGAGCTCGCCGAATGAGTCGAAGACTTCTTGAGCAGTAGGTGGTTTTGGTTCGCCAACGTGGAAGACGACCTGGTTCGTGTCTTCGTGGTTGGCGAGAGTAATGATAGACTGGCTAACGATATCGACAGGTGTCATTTCGGCAATCCACCCTTCGACGTTCGGTGCATATCCCAGTTGCAAGGACTCGACGAACAGGGCAGTAAGAAGATCGAAAGTGTTTGTCGAACCTAGCGTGGTGTGGCCACTGATGGTTCCTGGTCGGTATATGCGCACTGGCAGTCCTCGAGCACCAGCTTCTTGAACGAGCTTCTCGGCCACCCACTTGGTTTGACCGTATCCATCCATCAGCTTTTTGACGACTTCGTCTACATCAAGTGTCGTCTCTTCAGACCATCCCTCGGTCGAAGCTGGGAGTACACCATTTGTCGAAATGTGGTGTAGCGTGGCGCCATTCTTTCCTGCCAGGCGGATGATCTCACGCGTGCCAGCCACATTGGCACTTCGCATGGCGGCGTATGGATATGAAAGGTTGACAGTAGCTCCAGCGTGGACAATCACATCCACTCGAGAGGCAAGTTGTTCGTACTCGTCTTGTGAGAGGCCGAATCTTCTCGATCCCAGATTTCCAGGCAGGACTTCCACTCGGTCCAGGATGTAGTCTTCCCAAATGCCCAGATCGATGAGGTTTTTACGGAGTCGAGACATACCTTCCCCACGTCCACGGCCAGAAGGATTGCTGAAACGTACGAGACAGACGACTTTGGCAGAGGACGCTTCGAGAATGGATTTGAGCAGGAAAGCTCCTAAATAGCCAGTGACTCCAGTGAGGAGTACAGTAGTCGCATCACTTAACGAGCGGAATCTCATATCTTTCGTCAGCTTGATGTCATCAGGAAGCACAGAATCACTTCTTAAGACAGCTGGAAGATCAGCTTGCACGGCTGAGATGTGACCGTCTCGGACAGCTTTCGCCACTTCCAGATGGCCTTCTAGAGTTGGGTTTCCAGCAAGACGAGCCGCAGGTATAGGCACGCCATAAGCATCTGATAGTCGACGAGCGAGCTCAGCCAAGGCTAAAGAATGCCCACCAAGGTCGAAGAAGTCGCGTTCTTGCGTTATCACATTCAGTGGGACTTTCAAGGACGCAGCCCATAGTTTTGCAATCTCCTCTAATTTCGAGTCACGTTCGGGCTGCTTCTGCGATGACTGTACCTGGAAGTTTGGCTTTGGTAGTCGCTTGAGATCGATCTTTCCTGACACTTCATGTCGAGGTAGTTCAGGTAGCTCGATCCAGAGCGCTGGTATCATGTAAGCTGCAAGATGAGGTGCCAGAGCCCGGCGTGCTACAGGGCTGTATCCAGAGTCATCTATACTCAAAACTGTCCGGCCTGGAGTGTGTCGTCCAGGCACAACATATGCAATCAATTGTCGTTCTAAACCATCTCCGTAGGCAACAACAGCACAATAGCGAACTGTGAGGTGCTTGACAATAGCACCTTCCACTGCAGCAGGAACAACACTGTATCCACGCAACTTGATCATAGCACCCACTCGTCCTGTGATCTCGAGCAGTCCGTTAGGCAGTAAACGTGCGAGATCTCCAGTACGATACATGAGTGCGCCAGGTCTTTCGTCGTAAGGATCAGGTACGAAGGCTTTGGCTGTGGTTTCTGGCATGTTTAGGTAACCGCGAGCGAGCATATGACCACCAATGAAAAGTTCTCCAATAGATCCGGGGCCGAGTCTTTCTCCACTCTCTGCAATAACATAGGTGTACTGAGGCACTATTGGTGGACCAACCGGGCACACTGCAGCATTGCTGCCTTTCAGCATCTCCCGGATATCTCCACAAGCAATTTCATGAGTTTCACTAGCACTGTAGCAGTTGAGTAGTCGTGTATTTGGTAGAGCATCCATAGCCCGCTTTGTCAAATCGGTCCTAACAACCTCTCCGTTGAACCAGAGCGTTTTCAGGTCAGGCAACCGTTCTCCAGTATTCATGTGTCTGGAGATGACTGTAGCCAGCAGTGTTGGTGTCATTAGTGTCTCTGTAACATTTTTCGTGATCAACAGCTCAATTAGAGCAACAGGATCGTAACTTGATTCGTCCGGAACAATGATTACTGTAGCACCTCTCAATAGTGGTCGTAAACACTCCCATACAAAGAAGACGTTGCACGCTACTCGATCGCCAGGATGTAGGTTGCTTACTCCAAACCGTAGGTCGTAGGAGAGCACTGCTGCTCTATGTGGATTGACGATTCCCTTCGGCAGTCCAGTAGTACCAGAGGAGTAAGTGACGAATGCGAGGCGGTCGAGATCATCATCAGCTGGCACAGGAGGTGGCTCATACTCGTCTGAATCCGGTTGATAGATTGGATTTCGTTCAAGAGTAGGCCCTCGAGGGTCCATGACAATTGCAGGTATTTCTGCTTTCAAGTGGCCAAGATGAGCTGTGTGCGTGATGACGGCTTTCGGGTCAGCATCCTCGATGACGCTAGCCAGAAGTCCAGGAGGATACGCAAGCTCGAGCACCAGGAAGGCACCACCAGCACGAAGGACTGCAAGACAAGCAATCACATAATCAGCACTTCTACTAAGCAATAAGCCAACAAGGTCGTTTCGACCAACGCCATAGTCTTTTCGCAATGTCTCTGCGAGAACTTTCGTTGCCTGATCAAGCTGTGCATACGTAAATGTTCTCAAAATTCCCTCGAGGGCCATTGCATCAGGGGTCCTTTTGACCTGGTCGAGGAAAAGGGCGACCAGGTCTTTGTTAGTATCAATAATCGTCATTTTGGAGGGATGGTGAAGGTATGTAAGGTGGGCAAAGCGAAGCCTACCTTTGCTAGCAAGAACAAGGTAGAAAAAAGGAAGCTACGTCAACAACAATCCCAATGGCCTCGGAGCCCTCCGATATGGTGTGATTGCTAGTGGGGTAGTGGGGTAGAGGTTGTTAGTCTTCTAGAACAACAACACCTCCACGTGCCACAATCTCTTTAGTCTTGAAAGCAGACAGCAACCACAGACTCTCGAGCTAATGTATGTAGCGCTCATACCGTGGAGTGCCTCCAGCAACCTCCTTGCCGAATCAAACCCTTCAGGGTATCCTCATCAAGGTCGTGGAGCCCTCGAGGAGTTATCCTAGAGTTATTAGACGTCAAACGAATCCCTCGTCATACTTGCCTGGTAATGCCGATGCCAGGGCCTCGGGCGACCACTTCTATTGGTGTACGAATAGATTTCTTCAAAGTCGTGAATCAAGCTCATTTAGAGTTATAAAATATGGAGGAGAGGGTCGTCGATCCTCCCAATGGTAGTCTGATGATGTAACTTCGTAGCAAGATGGAAAAGACTTGAAATGCAAGTCAGATTCGCAATTCTCATCGATTAACAGTGCTATCTTGTCGAGCTATCACAAGTATATGACACTGCTCTGAACACAAAAGAAGTTACAAAAATGCCATCATGGGGCAACAAGCCTTCTGGCAGCATGAAAGCCGCTGTGCTTTTCAAGCCTGGCGAGGACATTCCCCCAACAGAGTGCTTCAAGGTCACTGAGGACTATCCACGGCCTACTCTACCCTCGCCGGATTGGACATTGTGCAAGGTCTATGCGGCAGGTCTTAACAGAGCTGAGCTTCGTGGTCGGGCTGCATTTCCACCCGGTCTTGGTAAGTCATCCGTTGTGTGCAGTAGTACAAATCTCATATCGAACTTTAGGTGAATTCAATATCTTCCAGAAGGAGTACCACGAAGACCCACCCAAGATCTTGGGTGAGGAGTTTGTGGGCATTGTAGAAGAAGCGGGAAGTGCTTCCGGTCTTGAAAAGGGTGAACATGTCACTGGCTTCATCTACGGAGGCGGCAAGGCACATGATGGTGCATATGCAGAGTATACTCTCTGTCACAAACGGCGACTTTACCGACTACCAGAAACGAAACTTAGCTGGGAGACCCTCGGAGCCATTCCCATGAGCTGCTGGACTGCTTTCGGCTCAATCTTCGAGGCAGGCGGGCTAGATAGAAAGGGTAGAAAGGCTACGCTATTAGTTCATGGAGGTACCAGCAGTGTAGGAGTGTGGGCAATACTGCTAGCGAAGGACAAAGGCCACACAGTCATTGCAACGACACGAAAGCAAGAAAAGGTGGCCAGATTGAAGCAGATTGGTGCAGATCATGTTGTGCTCGAGGACGAGTTCGAGGACAAGATACCTAAGCTTTATCCTGATGGCGTTGATGTTGTCCTTGAGCTCGTTGGACCAGATCACATGAGGAGGAGCTTGAGTGTTACAGCTAGATATGGAAGTGTAGTTGTGACTGGAGTACTAACCAAGCAGTGGGGCTTGGAAGGCTTCAGACCCTCGATGATACCTACATGTAGGAACCTGACGTTCTATGGCATGACGAATAGAGGTTCCCTTGGCGCAGAAGACGAAGGCCTGGAGATGGTGGATGGAGTATTAGCGGACGTAATTAAGAAGGTCGAGAGTGGTCATTACCCGAAGGAGGTGTTTCTAGATCGCACTTTTACGTTGGAGGAAATAGGAAAAGCACATGAGTACTGTGAGAATAGCGAGGCAACAGGAAAGGTAGTCTGTATGGTGTCGTCCTAGGGTAGAAGCTCACATGAAGCGTAGCCTAATAGACCTGTAGCGTTCGCTTCCTCTTTGGTCCCTTTCTTTACTCTGCCTTCTGCGATTCTTTCACTTTCGCATCCTCGTCAACACTTCAGTTCTCTTTAGTGGTTTTGTTGTTCGTTGCTGCCAAACAACTCTAGCAATCCCTACAACTTCTTCTTCGTTCAAGGGCTGCTTCAGATTCTACTCCACAGACTAACTCATCTTACTCACCCTTAATTACAAGCCGTTTTTAATGTCTTCGATGGTTCTCAGTAAGTTACTCGCGTTGAGTACTGTCATATCTACGCTCTATCCGGCTACATTACATGACAGTAAGTGCGAGGCTAGCTACTGTGAGCCAACATTTAATATAGAGGGGCCCACCCCGGCGACATTCACAGCGTTCCTGGAACTTCAAGTTCGACAATATTGATGACTGAAGCTGTTGGTTCCGTGAACGACCATAGTCACTATACTCGGCAGGTTTTAAGTCACAGCAGAGTCACCTTCGAAGAGCTTTTGTGTTGCCGAATAATCAGTCGAAGACCTTTTTGTGTTGCAGGGCACTCCTTACACGTTGAGAAAAATGTCAACCACCGGGGAATAATTCACATCCTAAATAATCTTTCATTGGGATGTAGCAGTCTAGTCATATGGGGATAGGGTTGGAAAGTGTACGGCACTCCTCAGACACGGTTGTCCCCATGACATAAGTAAGCTTCACGGAGCCTGAATCTCAATTGAAATCTGATCGGGATGTTTCTTCGAGTTATGCGTTTCTTTGAAGTGTACTGTGTACGGCACGGCACCCCTCAAAGAAAACTGAATTTACTGATGCAAAGTATAGCAATTGTCGATCGACAACGTATCTAGTGCTTGGGCTCTATTTTTGATGATTCGTCATTGCAAATATATCTTTTCAATAGCGGAGTTACTGACGAATACGTTAGACAAAGAAAGTATCAAGGGACTAATATCATTTCTGACCAGCGATATGACATTTAGACGGGGCCACCACCTTTCACTAGTGCTGACGACGATAGTGAGCGTACTGGTATGCCTCGTATGGATAAGCGACCTCCTCCAGTCTGTTAACAGGCTACGGCTTCCTCGATTGCAGTGACGGTCAGCGATGATGATGCCAGTGACAATGGTAGATAAGATCTCGAGTTTAAACGGAGACAAGACGAAGAAAAAGAATAAAAAGACGAAAAACAAGCAAGGGACAAAGAAGTGGAGGTACTGATGGAATTCACCCGAATATTCCCAGATTGCGACCAATCTCTTACGAACGTGATAGTGCGTGGTAGCAAGTTTAACCTCGACAAGGCTGAGCTTATGGTGCCGAAATCGTTAAGAAGGTGCGGGTGGGCTGGTGCGCATTGCGGTTGCCTGGTGAGAGTTAGCTGGTCATTGTTTGATCATACAAGCGAACTCGTGAAGACTTTCATGTCTTTCTTTCGACAGCTACTCGAAGCGCAGGGCTTGACCTAGGAAGTCAACGGTGCACCAGCGAAGCTCTTCTTCACCTTCCTAGTCTGTTGCTCGAATGAAGATTCTGCTGCATTGGATCAGCTGGCTAATTTCGAGTCTCCTGTCTAGAGAGTAAACGCTCTTGTCACCCTATTGCATCAAGCCCCCAATGAAAGAGTTTGAAGAATCTATTCATCTATATCAGCTGTATCTCCGCATCGTCTATGTCTGATTCATCGTGTAAATGCACTTGTGCATGCTGTCTGTTTGCACTGTTCGGTTCATGCATGCAATCAGCGGTGCTTATTCCTTCTTTTGTTACTCTTCTACCGAGAGCCTCGACCACAAGGCCTGTAATGTGCCACTTTCCATCTCATTCATGTCGAGCTCACGATTTGCCTACTCCGCGCAGTGTCAGATAAGCGTCAGTCCCCCATCCGTACAGACTTTGTACTGCGATGCCTCCGCCAAAATACTCCGCATATGCTCGCCCAAGAGGCAAGCCGTACCCAAGCCCTGCAAGGCTGCCACCAGGTCCAGCACCTGCTATAACTGAATAAGGGTCGCTCATTGACGATACGGCATCTGAAGCCTCTGAGTTGCTGAAGGTTGTGAAGCCATACGACCATAGGTTGGCATAGCTGTTCAAGCGATGTTAGCATGTGGTAGATTGTCGATAAGCATGGAGTATGTGGTTTCAGGACTTACTGCTCTGGTGATATTCCACCACCGCGATCTCTGATACGTATAGTCACACCAGGTGCTACAGATTCCAGCCCAGCAGCGGAGCCAGTAGCCGCACTCGTTTCACCTTGATCCTCATTACGAAGTGGCTTATCCGAAGGATACTCTGGAGATGGTGTAATCGTCACGATGATTGGCTCCCTCTCGTTGCCCTGCTCAGCAACAGCACGAAACGAGTTCTTGATCAGCTCCGTCAATATATATTCCAGATGTGTTGGGATATAGGCAATCTGTGTGTCTGGCTCGCCATCAATGATAATGTGTGGCCGAATGCCATATTTCAGCTCAACCATCTCCGCCACGAACTCCTCGCAGTTTCTTATTACTTCTGATGGCTGCAGTTGTGTATCTATCACGCCGATATTGCTCGATTCCTTGTCATTCCTTGCTTCAGGTTGGGAGGCATAATGTAGCGCGATATGTTGTTCTGCTATAAGTCTTGTTCCAATTCTTGCGCGCAGATGTTCGTCTAAGAACTTGGTCACTGTTTCAGGCCCGACATAGTCCTTGACCTCGAGGAATCCGCGAGCAACCAGAGGAATAGTGTTGGAGTGTCTTTGTAGCAGTCCTTCCATCGCTTTTAGTACACCCTGCTCGTCCTCTTTCGTCTGAATCTTCTTATCAACGTATGGTATACAAGCTGCCAGCGTGTGAACGTAGTTGTCGTGTATAGTCCTGATGGCGGGATTTGTGACGACAATGAAGGGCAAGCTTCGGAATGCTTGTATACGGTGAGCGAGGCGAGTTGGCAGTATATTCATAACCGAGTTGGCTACTCTGTAGAGCTCTTTATCAGAGAGGGGAGGACGACCATATCTGAAGACAATGAGCCAATGTTCTAGATAGGATAGCAAGGTGGATAGACTCTTACTGCACAAGGTCTGCTAAGCGTAGAGGATGCAGTGGTCGATTCGCCAGACGAGCAAGGTCCTCATCGCTGACGGAAGCTGGAGCTTCTTGTGCTGGTCTGGTTGATAGACCTTTTCGGAAGGCATTGAGCCATGTTGAGAAGTGTTGTGACGAGCGAGCAGCAGGCACTCCTCCAAACGATCTTGAGCGAGCAACGGATGCTCCTCCAACTAATCTCATAATCTCATTTTCACAGACAAGAAGATGTTGTAGACAAGCTTGATACGAAATTGATAATCTGGAGTCATACAATGTTACCTCATAGTTCTAGAATACTAACGCACGTGCTCACATCAGATAAGGCTTCATGCAAGGGACGAGGCTCGATTGTTTGTGGCCCACCAGAGCAAAACAAAGTGAATGAATGGGATTCTTCTTATTCTCTATTCATCTCTGCGATGCAGTTCATTACATCAACTTGCTCTGTGCAAAGCGTGCCGTACAATACAATGACTGTTCAAAGGTTTTTCACCTCGATACTGTACCTGCCAAATTCAGCTTGAGTCGATCGATCCTGCCATTCCTGATTGCCGCCAGGTACAAATATGGACGACGTTTTCGATTCCTGTGTACTCCATCTCTCACGACCGAGTCACAGCAGCTGTAGGGATTTGAGATCTCAATGTAGCCGTATTGTCGTCGTCCTCGTCATCAGTGTCTGCAGCATCTGCAATCTGGTCTAACAGATCATCAACATCCTTACTACTCTTCAGTACACCAAAACTCCGTCTCTTAGCTTTCTGTTCAGAGTCATCGTTATGTGCCCTTCGACTCGCCGTCACACTATCCAATTCCTCGCTGCTCATACTGCGGCTCCCTACTAGGCTAGGTCTTCTAGCCTGACTACCTCCATAACCTGGTCTGTTATGTTGTTGGGGTACTGCGAACTCGCCTCTCTTCGGGCTAGTTGTTTGACTATTCGCAAAGTTTACTGGAGGTCCTGGACTGCTCATGCCGAGTAATGTTTCTATGGCGTCTTGTTCTTGCTGGGTCGGAGTATTGGCGCGCAATGATGCCGTCCTAGCATGAGTGAAGGGCTTAGGCGCGTATTTTGACGCCCTGTTCCCGGACGAGCCTGATGACTCCGACATTCGATCCTCGGCATAATACGTTCGTGGAACAGAGGTCAGCTCAGGTGCAGGCTGAAGTCCAGAGCCAGCGGCACTCAGCACCGGACCATAACCAGTAACACCTCGCGGGTAGCCTGACCAGCCTGCGGATGGATCAGATGATGTGATTGATGCCATGTTCGCTTGAGCTGACATGGGTAACGATAGGTCTCGAGATCGCCTGTTTCTGTTCATCACTTCTCTCGGCGACTGGTATTGACGACGTTGTACACCATTCATCAACGATGCTGGCGATGAAAGCTGGGTTGCTACAATGTTTTCGACTTGATCAATGGAATGTTGCTCCCAGCCATTCTGTACTTTTACCATGGCATAGGTCAACCTAGTCTTAAGTTGCTTTGAGAGCTCGCTAATCCTGCCGGACGACGACACACTCTCTCGCCTCATACTTCCCGGTATTGTTGCTGGACTGGACATGGCAGCTTCATTGGTGTTCTTGATTACGCCATTGGCTGTCCGTTTCTTTCCGATTATTGGTGACTTGGAAGATCTTGAACTGGGTGACGAGGAGCTTCGGCTTCGTGGTACTTCCAATGCAGGTGTGAAAGGCCGTGTTGGTGAGACGCCTGCAGGTTGTTCGAGTTGGATGAAGGAATCTTGAGCATCGCGTGGTCTCGGACTTTGGCTTGACGGTGGAGTTGCTATCGTAGTTATACTTATGAAGGACTTCTTGTCTTCAACAGATTGGACATTGGACGTCTGCGAGTCCGATTGCGAGTTTGGCACGAGAACCTCGGCGTTCATGGCTGCTGTTCCCAGACCTGGTGCTGGAGAGGTCATGCAATCTGGTAGGAGGCTGGATACGCGACAGGCGTCCACGATAATGTCGAGTCCTGGTTGTATGTGTACTCAATTCAGCCAGTACAGTTTCTGTGACCTTCAGCGCACTCTAACTATGCAATGAGCTAGCCAGGAAAAACGTCTGCGTCGTGTGGTAGTTTGTACAAAGATCCTGCTGTCGTATGACGAATTGTCGTGGCGCCCGAAGACACGCGATTGACTCGACGGACGCGTTTTTGAAAATTCAAGGGACCACTTCTTGCCACTACGATGCTTTTCGTCTTTGAAGAGCCAAGCTATTCTGTATCCAGTATATCATGTCCTGAGCTTTCCGAGAACACCACAATAGCAACCTGGCACATGAGCAACTAGATGCCTTCCTTCTCCATGGACGCGTCAAATCGCGTTTCCCTTTCACTTGGTATTTAGCCGTGTAGCCGACGGGAGTGAGGCCGAACATCCCATGCGAATGACCATTCCTGTACTTATATAACAAAAGACACTACGCTACTGTATGCTGCAGTACATTCACTTCCTCGCATGATGCGATTTCGGACCTTCTCAGGCATGAAGTAGAGAGTCCCTGCAAACTGTCTGCCACTGTTCTTCCTCCATAGCTGTATCGTCTCGAACGCACAGTGTAACGATTCAGCATCCGGTTGTCTGGCTTTTTCCAGCCATTACGTCGCTCCTTTCCGTCCGGACCTCTTACAGCTCAGAACAACAGTAGTGTAAACAGCTCCAGCTATGGCATAAGCACTTCAGTCTCCAGTCTCGTAGGCGACAACCATAGCTCGTGGACCTGATCGCAGATCCGTTCAATCAGATCTTCCCGCACAAACCCTACCCTTCCGGCCAAGCTTGTATACTTTGCACAATCCTGATGGTGTGGAAAGCATCATGCGACTGTGGTCCGCGTTGATAGGAGTGTATTGTCCAGTGAGACAATGCTTCGCTGCCCGGCTTCAAGTGTCAGTTCTTGGGCTGAAATGGCGAGCAACCACTGAGTATGTTTGCGATTACAGGAAATAGTCTGTGTGTCGAGGTTGTGCTTCACCTCGGCACCAATGAGTCGGAGTATCAGCACACGTCTAGTGCTTGATGGTACTGGTCGTGAATGGGCTGGATGACGTCGAAGTAGCAGGAGGCCTGATCGTTGACTGTTTGAGGCGTCGCAGCAGGAGTACCTTCGCTGAGTTAGTCTGTCTTACTGTGCTTCATCTGCAGTTTGATATTAGCATGATACATTTGCTTAACACGAACTATTACCGAGCAAAGCTCATACCTCTTACTCTCGACAACATCATGCCCTTCAAACACCATCCGCCATCCTTGCTGCACCACCGCCCACCCTCTCCAAAATCCCCGCAACCGCCTCTCCCATCCCCTCAACCCTCCCAATGTCTCCCGCCAGCACATCCCTGAACATCGCAAACGCCTCACTCTTCCCCTTCAGCATCATATTCATCCTCTGCGCCACCTCCACAAACTCCCTATTGTACACATCTGGATTGCGTCCGTTTTCAATGTATTCGATAATCTCCGGCGGAACAGCGACGGCGATTCGGCGCGATGTGCGGGCGAGGGTAACGAGGTGAGTGGTTAGGGAGCGGATTGTGGAGGTCATGGCGGCGGAGGTAGTGGCGGGGGTATGGTAGTCGTGGGATTGGAGCATTAGGGAGTAGAGGGCATGGAGGATGTCGCGGAGTTGTTCTGTGAAGGAGAGGGTGTTAGTGGCGGAGCTGAGTAGGATGAGGTAAGGCGTCGTGGATTAGGCTAGCATACCATCGATCTGATCGAGAGGTGTGGTTTGAGGTGCCATTGCTATGCGTATGTTGGTGGGAGATTGTGTCAAGGCTCGAGCTGTTTCTTGGGCTGAGCGTATCGTTGGGGAGAGCAGGACGATTGAGAGAGCTGGTAAGGACCGGGAGCCTTTTCTGTGGTATGTAGGCCGTGGAAAGGATGCCTAGCTACCTTGACCACAAAAGGTTGTTGTTAATGATCGGCAAATGAATCCCTGAAGGTCCTCATCTCGGATTACCTAATCAGCCTTTTTTCCAATGGGATGAAGTTTGCATCAGAATGTATCTTGCCATTCCAGCGACAATGTCAAGAGGGTAGAGGTTAGGATTTGTGCCGCTCCAAACGCTAGTTCACCCATTATGACAAATGTATCAGCTCCAACGCACCTCGATCCAAGCGCTCTAGGCACAAAACAATAGTACGTCCAGCACCCACAACAACATCATGCCCACCTATATCGTGGACTCTCCTATTTCACTCTACAGCTAATCACGATCACCCAGTTGGGACGCAGCCTACGACCTCGAACTCCGCAACCATACCGAAAACCCATCAGATGAGGGCACTGTCTGGTTCGCCGACTCTGGTGCCGAAGAGAAGATAATATCCTACCTCGAAACTCTGGAGATGGACAATCAAGGAGAGGTAAACATTGAGAATGAGAACTTGAGAATACTGGATCTGGGGACAGGGAATGGTCATCTATTGTTTGCGCTGAGGGATGAAGGGTGGAAGGCGAAGATGGTCGGGGTGGATTATAGTGAGGCTAGTGTTGATTTAGCTAGGAGGATTGGTAAAGCCAGGAGGGATGATCAGGAACGGGAAGGGTGCGATGGTGATGAGCTTCAGGACGAGAGTGAACGAGGAGAGGATCATGAAGAGCAAAGACAACAAGAAGAAGAAGTTACGTTCGAACACTTTGATATCCTCAATAACCAACCAGGTCCCTGGCTAGACTCGGGCTTTGACATCGTCCTTGACAAGGGGACCTTCGACGCCATCAGTTTGAGTGACGAAGTCAATGCTCAAGGGCGAAAAGTATTTGAGACGTACGGAAGCAAAGTCGAGCCATTGATGAAGATTGGCGGATGCCTAGTAATCACCAGCTGTAACTGGACAGAGGAGGAACTGAGGAAATGGTTTGAGAGTGCGCAGTTGGCGTATCATGATACAATCAGATTCCCTAGCTTTACCTTTGGTGGCGCAAAAGGACAGACTGTGAGTAGTGTTTGTTTCAGACGGATAGAGGAGAAAGGTTCGAATGGCAATGCTTCGTGACATCCTTGGCCTCTATAGTGTTCACTGTCAGTGATATTGTGCCTTCATTTTCACGTCGACTTTCGCTTCAGCCGTGCAGTAACAAGCCATCGCTTCCTCCCTGTAACATCCTCTTTACCTCCATCGCGCTCTTTCATCCACGGCCGTATATTTCCCTCTACATCCTCTTCCTGAATGAATTCGACCTCCAGTCCTTCCTGTTCCGCCACATCAAAGAATGGTGCTAGTTTGGCACGACCTGTGTGAAACCCTCCTATAGCATACACTCGAGCATCAGAGTCTTCGGACAGAAAATGAAGCATCGAACGTGCTAGATTTTGATGCTGCCATGGCATCCAAAAGCAGTCTTTTCGAGATTATCAGCATCGCAGTCATGGAGTGAATCTGGAAGTGGGCACGTTGATCTCACCTGCAGCAAGCACTTTTGTGAATCGTCCCTCATTTTTGCATGAAAAATCATCGTCAAGTACACCCCACTCATGTCCTGCCACTACTGGTCGTGACAAGACGTTTGCCGGCACATTCACCTCGACGTTCTTCTCCAAGTTTTCAAGTAGGACTTGAGCCGGATAATCCGTAATCACAGTCTCCTCAGCACCACACAGACTGCTCACAATACCACCAAGACCAAGTCCTACAAAGCAACGAACAAGTCAATCCTGCATTTCTTCCTGCAAACACAGTACAATAAAGGATAATCACCTGCACCAAGCTCAATCACTCGATCGCCTTGCACGTTCCATACTGAATCTGCATCAGGTATTGAAATCACTTCTGCAAGATAGACGCCTGCATTCCAGAGGTAGTGGGCGAACAGGGATCGTTCATTGGCTTCTTTTGGGTCGGCTAGGGTGAGTTTGATGTCGCCGAAACGGGACGATTTGTAGATTATTGTTTGGCCTGGATCACCGTGTTGATTGTGGGTGTCGTCGGGGAAGATTGTGGTTAGGGCGGTGTATAGATAGTCTTCGGGAGAAGTGGATTCTTCGTCTTCTTGGATCACCACTTTGTTTGTGAGTAGCATGTTGGGTAGGATGGACGGACGTTGATGATGAGATTTGCGAAGATATCATTTTTTCGGATTAGTTCTACGTAGGGTATTCTCTCTCCCTCTCTTTCCTAGGTACGAAATAGTTTATGTATATAGGACAGTTTCTTTTGTAAAGGCTACATTCTGTTTCATCTTGCCCAATCATTAGCACGTCGGAGTGGCAGGGGATAGCTTTTAGCCCAGCAAGTCAATGTAACTCTAATAGAAGCTGATGCTGTGGCTGAAGAGAGCACGAGCTCACATCAAAGCGGCGGTCGGCCGTTCTCTGAACTGCCATCATCTGAAACGGCGAGGTTTGATGGCTAAGAGACTAAGAGTTGAAGCTTGCACGGAAGTGGTTAGTGAAAGCATGTCACCACGCTTGCACGCATGATGGAACAAGGATCAATATTGCTTGGGTTCATGCAAGACAATCCCTATTATTTACTGTACTGACGGGACAGGTATATTCATTGCTAGCGAGCGGTCAATACTTCTGGTCCAGATGCGTGTGATCTGCTCTGCTCATCATTATTGCGCAAGTCGGAACATGTTGCGTTTCAAAACTCAAAAACCTACCTCCTTGACCACATCCGGACAGCCTCTCCACCTACGCAGGAAGCTACAGGATAGCCACCAGCCACCAGCCACCAAACGCAACAGTGCGGTACTTGAGGATGCAGCTCTAGAAGGACCTCTCCTCTTCCTCCGCTAAGCTACGGCATTTGACTCCACCATCCTTTCGTCTCGTCTCATCTTTTACCTGCGCTTTCAACCATTCCCGGCCGGCCCTTCGCCACAATTCAATTCGATATATCGTCAATATTCCTTTGTATCCACCTTGTATACTCAGCCCAATACCAGCCCATCTCTCCTACCTTACAAGAAAGAGGGAGCTAGCCCTACTGAACCTCCAACAACTCTACCATGGGACACTAGTAGCTCGTCTCCTGTCACATCGTCTTTTCGCAATCACCTGCCTTGTCAAGCATGGATTCCACCGCCTATCCCATCAGCAGCCCTAATCAGGACTCGCCTCGAACCTCGTCTGATTCGCGCACCTATCGCACCAATGGCGCTCCTCAAGACGAACCCAGCTGGCGGCGCAGAATGCACAAAAGAGTTGGATCAAGAGACAATCAAGATATGGAAGTCTTACTACTCAATGAAAAGGTCGAAAGTCTAAGACGCGAACTGGAGGCAGAACGAAGGTTGCGCAATGACGAGATCAAAAACATTCAGCGCTCACTACAGCGAGTCTATCACGACTGCGCCAACCTTGCAAGCAGAGATGCAGAGCAGCTGGTTGATTTGGACAACAAGGTGGAAACACTGTCACAAAGATATCGTGCAGATCATGGAGAACTCAACACGCTGAGGAAGAGACTGGATACCATGGAGAGTCTAGTAACCTCTCTACATGCGCGTCTTGAATCAAACGAGTATCAAGGACAGTCTCGGCATGTACAAACGCAGGAGCACAGATACCACGATTCTCCACAACAACCTCAACAGGAACATCATCGAAACTCCCTGCCCAATCGACTCAGCGGTCCCGATCGTTCCAGCCACACATCCTCCGTCAACAGTCCGTGGACGGCGCAAATCATCTGGGTGCTTTCAGCGTCTCGACCAAACGTGTCTGAGGTTGATGGCGTCGCCTATCTCAAATTACAGTCACGATCTACTCATAACAAAGTCTTCTTCACCACGGACAGCTCTTTGGCCTTCTTCCTCGGTATTGAAGGTTCCTTTCCTCACATCATCAGGCGCAGAGCTTGGATGCCACTAGCCTCGCATAAAACATCCGAAAATGACGAAGTCGCGCGGATCACGTTAGACAAACTACCAGCTCGCATGCGAGATGATCGACTTTGGACAAGACCATGGCTGGAAGAGCATTGTGTCACATACGATAGTGCTGGAAAGCCACACATCTATATTGCACTTCAAGAGGAAGACCTGACTTTAGCCGAGCTCGATGGTGTGGCCGCTGCCACAAAGAAGGATACTTCCAGTCGTATAGATAGCGTGCACGCTGCACAGCCGCCACAAGTCACAGCTGGTCCCACACCAATCTATGCCAGCAACCGCACTTCCACTCGAGTCCAAACTCCAAAAACCTTGGATACACCGGCAATCACCACCGCAAACGCTACACCAATGAAAACACCACCATTATCCCACGCAAACCAACACCAACACGCCCATCTTCAACAGCCCCACTACTTCCAATCAGCCCCAACCACCGCCCGCGTCTCAGTCGATTCTCCCTCATACGCCTCCACACCATTCACTTCCACCGGCCTCACTACGCCCACTCCCGCCAACCCAAGCACGACCAACACCACTTCCAACCCCTCGGCCCATCCTGCCCTCCGCAACAAAGCCCGCTCACACTCCCTCCAACTATCAGCGCTCCCACAATACCCCCAACCTCACGGCACGCGTGCCGGCCCTCTGTCGCCCCAAGAACAAGCCCTGCTAGCACACAACCCGCAACCCGGCCTCCATCCCATCCTCGCAGGCGGAACCGACGAAGCAGCCTCCAGCATAGCCGCCAGCGACATCAAGCGCAACCGCAGTCTAGGCAAAGCAGAACGTCTGCTAGGTCGCACGCACAACGTAGCCGCAGCAGCAGAAGCTCGTGACCAGCGCCCTCGACCTGCTACAGCTGGAAACTCCACTACGAATATCCATACGGCCGGCAGAGGAGGAATGATCGGGAAACGTAGTAATTCGGGTGGTGCGGTATTGCAGCAAGTAAGCAGTTATACCCAACAACAACAGCAACAATCCAATCGTACTTCGAGATCCGGTGAGGGAATGGTAATCTACGACACGCCGACTCGGCCGGCTAGTGCAAATGCTTTGGATGCATATGGTAAAGCGCCACGGCTGCCACCACCACCGCTGCAACCGTTGGCAGATGAGGGACGGAAGAGCCCGAGGAAGAAGAAGAGTTTTGGACGGTTGGTGGAGAAGTTGACGGGGAGGAGTAGAAATAGCATTGGCGCGGCGGGTTCTTCTCCTGCTCATCATGCATGAGACGGTGAGATGTAGTTGATATTGATGGTAGTAGTGGTGGATTGGAGCTCAGGGAGATGAGATTTGTATGTATATGTGTATGTGTATATGTGTAAGTGTAAGTGTATATGTGTAAGTGTATGTATGTACGTTATATTGATATCAGTATCATTTTTCAACAAAGAGAAATAAGATATCATGGACATGTCAAGACGTTGATGCCACAAGATGATACCAAACAACTTCTCTTCTTTTCTCTTGTCTTCTTTTTTTCCATTTTATGTCATTTCTCTTCACTTCTCCTCTCCTCCCCCGTCGTCTCCCTTGCAGGCGTACATTTACAGCCAGCGGAATCCGGGCTGGAAGAAGAAACGTCTTGTACTTGCATTGTATGTAACATAGTCAAAAATCAAGGAAGCAAGAGATAAATCTCGCCAAATCGCTCGCCGTGACACAATTCATTGGCACGGAAAATTGCACGAGTTCCGCGTTAGACGAAGAAGTAAAACTTCGCTATAAGGTAGATCCCGAAACACGACATCGAGTAGTATGATCAAACAGCCACGATTGGAGGAATCTGGCGAAGAGACCAAAACACAACTAACTTTGTCTTTTTGCTGTGGCATTAGATAGCGTCGATCCGATACAACCGAATGAATTCTTGAACGATGACTAAAGCATGAGTGGTAGAGGAAGTATATGAGTTCGGCCTTGTTGTGGATAGTCTTCTGAGGGAAGAAGGACGGAACTTGTATTGGGTATAGTGGTGTGAGAGATGGAGGGCGATGTCAGTAGCTTGGTCTGGGTCTGGTTGTGCTATTGCTGAAGAGTACAGTATACGCAATAGTCAGATTCCGTAAGGTTATAGAGCCAGTCTAGAACTTGTGATTATTTCTCTAAAATGATTACTTTGGCATACATATACACTACAACTTAAGCGACATTACACCAGCTAATCTTCAACATTAACTCATTCACATCACCTCACCCCGTCCGCGGCAACATCTTCAATTCCTCATACTTGCCAAATACATTCTTAAATGCTTCCCACGTATCAACATAGCCAGTCCACCCCGCCTTCCTCGCTTTAGTCATGCTAATAACTATATTGAAATTCCTGCCCAGCACAAAGTTCAAAAAACCAAGCGTCGCCTTCTCAAACGCATCTTGGTCCAGTCCCTCTCTATCTGCGACTCTCTTCCACGCTTCCTTCACATCGTCGCGCTTGGCCCATTTTTCAAGGTCGATGCGCATCTCCACGGCGCTTTGTTTGTAGTAGCCAACGAGGCCGTTCTCTGCAGCCGTCACGGAAGCGGGTGGAGAGGGTGCTAGTTTGGTGATGACACCGTCTGGAGCAGGCTTGGAGAGATCCTCGGGGTCGAGTGTTAGACCGAATCGGGTAGCGACTTTGCGCCACATTGAGGACCAGGTTACGACGTCGCCGTTGACGACGTTGAAGGCCTGGTTGGAGCAGCTGGGAGCGGTGGCAGCCCAATGGCAGAAGTCGGCGTGGTAGTTCGCGTCTGTGAAGCAATCCTAGGTAATGCATTAGCGACGAACGTCCTTTCGATGTTGAAGATTTTACGTACGAAGCAAGTATAAAAATCGGTGCTGCCTGGAAATGAAAGAGTCTTGCTGCCAAGCTCTTTTGTGACAGCAGCGTAAAGTCCGAGAGTAAATGTAAGGTTCATGAAGTTGCCCTTGGCATAGCCGATTACGTCGTTGGGGTATGTGACGGTCCAATCCCACTTGGACTTTTCGGACTCTTCTTGCAGGATTCGCTGCTGGACGTAGTAGAAGTTGGGTGGCCAATCTCCACCCTCAATCCAAGGATCACTGTTGGGAACGTAAGTAACGACTTAGACGCAGGAGACTTATTAACACTTACGATTCCTCCATTGGCAACTTTGTAACTCCAGTCTGAAGCATATACTGCTTAGCTCCAGTGACGAGGATGACACGCTTCAACTTATCAGCAGCCCCAGTTTTCTGTAATGCCTGTAAGAAGCTTCGGAGCATGCCACCGTTTATTTCGCACATCTTCTGCTCGCTTTCATCTTGGAGATATGCGGCAAAGAATAGGTAATCTCCTTCTACACCCTTTAGCTCTTTGGCGAGATCATCGGCAAAACCAGTGAGGTCAATGTGATTGTGCTCGACAGATGGAGGATACTCGTCCTTCTTGGAACGTGACAGTGCATGGATTTTGGTCCATTCCTTTCGAGCTCCAAGGTTCTTCACGATGGCACCACCGAGAATGCCTAATAATGCTTTAGTCAAGTTTTCCGCATCGATCCTGGGAGTATATTGACTCACCAGTGGCTCCCGTAACGATTGCTGTAGGCATGACTGGGAAATTTGTAATCTGTAAAGGATTCCTGTATTTGTAGCAAGTTCGTGATGAGCAATTGTCAAGCTATAGATAGTGAGAGCTTTCAGATGTATGTTGTTGGTACGTCAGCCAAGCAGACTTCGCTCAAGCATTACGCCGAATCATCCGAAGCATAACTCGGTTTGTCCGAGTAAGTATAACCATTGTTGATGTGACTTAGATGGTAAAGTAAACATGAGCAATAAAGCAGCATGCTCTGAATATCCGAAACCAGATCAGGTTGGAGAAGTGATCTGAGGAATGTCAGTGACAAATTATTCAGAACGCCGTGATTGTGGACCAGCCCTACCTGGTAATAGAGAGCAAGTAAGGCAATGTCTGCTGCGACAGCGGTGATGATAAAGCTCATTACTGTGAACACAGTCTGCAAATTGCCACCTTTAATGACCCAGACGATGGAGACTGCGATGGTGGCGATATTGACTGCGATTGCAAGGATCCCGAGCTTTTCAGCCCAAATTCCCTCCACGAACTCGAGTCCGTATGTTCGATCTGGATTTTGCTCAAACTCAACAAACCAGTCAATCCATTCGTGGATGGTCCTCACACGATCTGGATGGCTGTTAATAGTCAGTAGGCGGACTACTTCTGGACGAGCATCGTCAACATACTGGTAGCAGTGCATGAATTCATGAGAATTTGGGACATTCTTCGGATCCTGTCTCAACGGCACATCGTTTCGTGAGAACTATGCGCGATTAGAGAGTGATGCAAGAACTGGTATGTGAAGGTTGCTAAACTGTTTCAGCATGGCAAATCAAGACTCACCTCAATTGGCACGATATGTCGAAGACGTCGAAATAGGAAGATGCGGCGCCATTCAAGTTGAAGTTGAGTACGATAAATGTATCGAATCTCCTTCCACAATTCTTCGTCCGTCGTACGATATGGATCAAAGGTGAGTGGGATCGTTCTCCAGCCATGTGTACGACGGTGGTAAGCACCTATGCACGATTAGAGAGTGATGCAACAAATGGAATCTGGAATTAAGCACAAAGAACGATAGTCACTTCTTGTCTACGGTGTTTTTCTTGAGGTGCAGAATATCTGCGAGGTCTAGGCCGGCGCTTCCTGCCTGACCGCCTATCATCTGGCGGTGGAGGTGGTGGTGAAGGCTCTGACTGTGTACTGGACCGAGTGTATCTTGCTGGCATGACGAGGACAAGAATGAAGCACTTCTTGGCAGAAAGAGTATCGAGGTCGTGCTAAAGTTTGTTCAACACTTCCGCACAACAAAGACGTGCCCAGCAACGACTTTGAGTTTTAGCGGCGGCTTTTAGCTAAACGCGGGGAGGACCCCTTCGAGCGCTTGGAGGTGCAACTGTACAAACGTGATTTACTGGAATGTAATCCATGACAGACCACACGTACGCAGGGTGACAAGGCCATGCGCTGTGTTGCCGGACAACAGGCATTCGCGATAGTAGATATACTGTACCTCGACCCAAACGAGAAAATCCGGCAGAAGAGTCTGAGCCGCGTTGGACCAGATGTCGATCGCGATCACGATGACCGTTGACGAAGGTGGGGCCTACGCTCTCTCTCCGCAAGTTTCCCCTCAGTCTTACTCTTGTCGAGCTTCCTCGTCTCTTCTCCTATTCCTGCTCTCATCCTGACATCTTCCCTATATTTCTCGTCGGTAAGATACCAGCAGTTCTATACCACGCTCCATCATGGCTACCACTGCTGCTCCCATCCCATTGAGAGAAGGAAGGGAACGAAAGCCCTCTACCTCCGCTCCATTGGGTGATCTTCAAGGGTAAGCTCTTCTAGACTCTGCTTTTGCAACCGACAATCACTAAACACCCTATAGACCAGTTGGACCTGGCTTCTCCCGGCCCAAGCACAAACGTACCGTCACCGGCATTGTCCCCTCAGAGATCAAGAGTGCCGAGTCCTCTATACCCCACACACAAAGAGATGCCTGGAAGAAACACTCAGCAAAGCCATTCGAGACAAAGGATGATTTCGAGAAGGAAGCAGTCCGTCACATCGAGACAACCCTAGCCAGGTCCTTGTTCAACTGCGACGAGAGTGCTGCGTATGCTGGTACCGCACTGGCTTTCAAAGACCGTCTCATCGTCAACTGGAACAAGACGCAACAGAGGCAGACTACTGCTGACCCCAAGAGATTATATTGTACGTGAAGCAGCTGAGATAGTAAAGCGAAGACCCTCACTAACCCTCTTGCAGACCTGTCATTGGAGTTTCTTATGGGAAGGGCGCTTGACAATGCCATGCTCAATGTTGGTCTCAAAGACGTTGCGAGAGAAGGTCTCTCTGAGCTTGGCTTCCGTCTTGAGGACGTGATAGTTCAAGAGAAGGATGCAGCGCTGGGCAACGGCGGTCTGGGTCGTCTCGCAGCATGTTTCCTCGACTCTCTCGCGTCTCTAGATTATCCTGCTTGGGGATATGGTCTCCGTTACAAGTATGGTATCTTCAAGCAAGAGCTTGTCAACGGTTATCAGGTCGAGGTTCCCGATTACTGGCTCGAGAAGAACGTGTGGGAGTTCCCGCGAAATGATATTACTGGTAAGCTTGGAGTTTAGCACTGCCCTTTATGCAAGAAGACATGTCTAACATATCATAGTTGACATCCAGTTTTTCGGACAAGTGAGGAAGTACCAGGACGAAAAAGGAAAGATGAGGTCGGTTTGGGAAAATGGAGAGATTGTAGAAGCTGTGGCCTATGACAACCCAAGTACGTTCTTCTTAAGTTTGCCTTGAGTGAGCACATACTGATCAGAAAATAGTTCCTGGTTATGGCACTGCAACCACAAATAACCTTCGCCTTTGGTCGAGTAAGGCATCGACAGGAGAATTTGACTTTCAAAAGTTCAACTCTGGCGAGTATGAAGCCTCTGTCAATGACCAACAAAGAGCGGAAACTATTTCTGCTGTCTTGTATCCCAACGATAAGTGAGTATATTCCCAGTATAGCAGTACTCCATGGACATCAACTGACCCATCACAGCCTCGAACGTGGTAAGGAGCTACGCTTAAGGCAGCAATACTTCTGGTGTGCCGCATCTTTGTCGGATATTGTCAGGAGGTTCAAGAAGACCAAGCGCGATTGGAGCGAATTTCCTCATCAGGTTGCGATCCAGCTCAATGATACGCATCCTACTCTGGCGATTCCCGAGTTGCTCCGTATTCTGGTCGATATCGAGGATCTCGAGTGGGATCAAGCTTGGGATAGTAAGACAAATCACACTATTGGAGCTGAGATTATGCTAACTGGCAATAGTTGTTCAAAACACATTTGGCTACACGAACCATACCGTCCTTCCTGAGGCTCTTGAGAAGTGGTCGGTTCCCTTGATCGCACATCTCCTTCCCCGTCATCTCCAAATCATTTACGACATCAACATGCAGTTCTTGCAGATGGTGGAGAGCAAGTTCCCGAAAGATCGTGACATGCTTTCGCGTGTCAGTATCATCGAGGAGTCCGAGCCAAAGCGCGTACGCATGGCCTATTTGGCCATCATTGGTTCCCACAAGGTCAACGGTGTTGCTGAACTTCACTCGGACTTGATCAAAACGACCATCTTCAAGGACTTTGTCAAGATCTTTGGTCCTGATAGGTTCACCAATGTCACCAACGGTATCACTCCAAGACGCTGGTTACACCAAGCCAATCCCAGACTCTCTGAACTCATTGCTTCAAAGCTTGGCAGTAATCAATTCTTGAAGGATCTCACCCTTCTCAATGGTATTGAGAAATATGTTGATGATGCTGCCTTCCGCAAGGAGTTCAGGGACATCAAGTACGCTAACAAGGTTCGCCTTGCCAAATTCCTCAAGGAGGCTCAGGGTATCAGTGTCAATCCAGCTGCGCTCTTCGACATCCAGGTCAAGCGTATACACGAATATAAGCGTCAGCAGCTCAACATCTTCGGTGTCATCCACCGGTACTTGAGACTCAAGAAGATGAGCCCAGAGGAGCGCAAGCAGGTCCAACCACGTGTGCATTTCTTCGGTGGCAAAGCCGCACCTGGCTACTGGATGGCCAAGACTGTGATTCATTTAGTCAACAAGGTCGGAGATGTTGTGAACAATGATCAAGATATTGGCGACTTACTCAAGGTTGTGTACATTGAAGACTACAATGTCAGCAAGTGCGAGATCATCGCTCCAGCTTCCGATATCAGCGAGCACATTTCTACGGCCGGTACTGAAGCATCTGGCACTTCAAACATGAAGTTCGCGTTGAACGGTGGTCTCATTATCGGTACATGCGATGGCGCCAACATCGAGGTAAGTCATGTATCAGCGTTGCCTGCTGGACTATGCGTATCATGTTCTAAGAGCAGAAGCTAACACATTTGACATCAGATTACAAGAGAGATTGGTCAGGAGAATATCTTCCTCTTCGGCAACTTGTCAGAGGACGTAGAAGACCTACGCCATGCTCACAACTATGGCAAATTCGAGCTCAACGACAATCTTCGTGAGGTTTTTGATACCATCAAGAGTGGTCGCTTTGGCGATGCTGATCAGTTCTCGCCTCTTGTCGATGGCATTGTTGATCACGGTGACTTTTACCTTGTCTCTGATGATTTCCAAAGCTACTGCGATACCCAGGACTTGATCGACAAGACCTACAAGAATCAAGACGACTGGCTTACAAAGTGTATACTCAGTGTTGCCAGGACGGGATTCTTCACCTCGGATCGTTGCATGGTTGAGTATGCTGACGAGGTCTGGTCAATCGAGCCATTGAAGCCCGAGCAAGACTGAAGATGTGGGTGAAGTTAGCCATTAAGCGATGCAGCATATACAGAGTACAAGGTTGAAAAGAGTAGAATAAATGTAGGGTTACTTAATATATTCATGTCATGCTCAGTAAATCTCTATATACATCGTCTTTGTGACCTTCTCCTCCAGCTCCTCCTCTGACAGCGAAGGAGACTTCTTTCGGATTTGTTGTCGATGATACTCCTCTTTACCAAGCTCCTCTTTCGCAGCTCGTATAACCTTGTTCTTGTCGTCCATAAACCTGTCGCATCGCTGCAACGTGTTCGGATTTCGTTCTTCATGACTGCACAAGCATTGCTTCGCACTTGCCGTTTCGTGCTTCAGCATTGGCTTCTCGATCCGCACGGATCTTTCAGTGACATGCACGAAGCATCTGATGAACAGGTGAAGGGACCGACTATCCCGGTCCCGATTTGCGCTCCGAGCTTTTTGCCGTCAAACATTATGTCGCGGACCCAGGCAGGCACTTCGCCAGCAGGTGTCCATTTACGGGGTGCTTTCGACAGTCAGCATGTGAGTCAGCTGTACAAAGGCGTTCTTTCCAAGAGCCAGAGCTTTAATACTAGATAGAGATTGACACGATGTGACTTGATAAGCTAGAGACAAAGATTACATTGTCAAGGCATTGATAGTAGTACTCAATCTCATTTCGAAGCTCATGGAGATGTTTTCAAGTTCGTTTCAGTGTTCTTATTTATTTATTGTAATCGTGTGTGTCGTATGCCATGCTAAAACAGACCAACGCATCAGTCTTGACACTATTGCTTTGTCCAAGGCTGGGAGTGAGTTGACGTTGTGAGATCGCATTCCTAGTACGAGAGGCGGGACCTGTCTGTAAAGGGAGTGGCGGCTTGGTGATAGAAGTAGCAGTTTGTAAGATGACACCAGCGGCTGCATTCACCACGACGAGAGGAGGTTGGTGTCTTGCTGGATGCGTAAAGCTGCTTGAGAAGGTGTTAGAACACAATTGTAATCGTATTCCGTGATAGTGGGCAGAGCTGTGAGTTCGTTAGTAAAAAGTGAAGTAAAGGATAATGAAAAGTGAACATACCTCGTGAGTCACCAGGCTTCTAAAGTGAGAGAAACTTGGTAAAGCAACGCCAGTGGAGATCACGTTGAGTTGTAGATGGTATGGATTTGCCTGCCGGTAAGCTCATACCAATGTGTGTGAGAAGTGGCGAAGTAGAAACTGATTCTGAAGGTCTCGTTTTACTGGATCAGCTAGTGGCTCATCTGGCCGCTGCTTGTTGGCTTGTGTTAATGCAGGATCTGCGTGTGACGGTGGTTGAAGCGAGGTCTAAGACAAAACACCACGCTTTCCCGATCCCAAACCCATGCCAAAAGAGAATCATCCAAAAAAACAAAACCAAACGCCTCGTCAGCCCTTGTGACTGATGCCGCCAAGGAAATAAAGGAACCTTTGGACAGACCTGTGCAGAGTCTTCAGTTTGTCGTTCAGTTGTGTGATGGTGTCAAAGAAGTATTCGATCTCATGGTTGGTCAAGTCTGTCGGATCTTTCTTGTAGAACGAACTAAGTTGCTGAAGCACTGTTGCATGGCTTATAACAGTAACGAAGGCTGTGTTGTCTGCCAGTTGCTTCGACCACCACCCAAAACCACCACCTAATGCAAAACCCCCCAATACAAAACCCCTACAGCAAAACCACCTAAACGCCAGTAAACATCAGATTCAATAACGGTTGGCGAAGTCGATTTTCAGAGGACTACGTAGGGGCAAAGCAAGAAAGTAGAGGAAGCAGGTGTAAGCGAAGCCAGTGTGACAAGCTGATACCAGCCTCTACTCCGAAGCTTCGGGCTACTGTCAACAGCACAGTCCAGCCATATTATCAATCGAGCCATTGAAGCCCGAGCAAGACTACAAATGACGAAAAGCAGAAAAGAGCAGAGTAGATGTAGTGTTTACTTGACATATTCATGTTGGAAAAGATGTTCATGTTCTTCATGACAAGCCTGAGATGCCAAGCAAGCCTACTAGTCCTATAGCCCATGACTCGCAAACATCGACTCCGTCTATGCATTGAGTACCTTACCTCTGCCATTGAATCACCATATCACTTCCTACACAATGGCGTCCGGATATGGCATGACCGGTGGTATGTATACAACTCTACCTCTCCATCTCCCTCCACAAAAAGCCCTTCCCCGTGTAACAAGCGGTTCCAATGCGTACTCAAAGAGACCGTCCAATTAACCAACCCTTTCCATAGGACCCGGCCGCTGCTTTCCCTTCTGGCAAGAAGTCCTCGCCTGCTACATGGTCAACACCTCGTCCGAAGACACCTCTGGCCAAGCAAAATGCGTGCCTGTGCTCGAAGACTACTACGAATGTCTCCACCACAAGAAAGAGGTATGCCTATACATCTCCATTCTACATCACACTCCGAGCCTGCCCATCTCTGTTCCGCAGTAATTGTGACACATTCCACCATCTCGACACCTCTACCTCTCCACCTCGGCATTATTCCTCCGTCCAAAGCAAGACAAAACGAGACAAGATCAAAGAGCACAATAGCTAATACAGTGTCTTATAATGCTATAGCTAGCGCGTGTACGAGCAATGCAACACGCCTACCGCGCCAAAGTCCTCAAGACCCCTCGCACAGACGCACCCAGTGCGCAAGAGATCAAGACGCTGGGATTGTTGCCGGATCAGAAGCCTGAGGATGTGCATTTGAAGCCGATTAGCTTTTTGCCGCATATCAAGCCGAGTATTTCGTGAGCTTGGCGAACGATGAAGGAGTGGGAAGAGGGCAAGGGTTGAGGAGTGTGTGAAAGAGGAGATGTCTGGGCGACTGGAGGGGAGAATGGAGCTGTATTATACCCGAATATGAAAAACACTTTTTTATCAAGATTTCGACATTGATGATGTGAACAGGTGGCATGGTTGCGTTGTGTGTTTGTGCAATTGATGAACGAGGAAGATTCGGAGAGTGTCGAGGGTAACAGTGGCTTGGAAGTGAGATGAGCTACATCATGACTGCGCTCTTCAAAAGGAAGCTTCACAGCCATCAATCACAATGCCTTGCATGACCTCAACCAGCATCGAACGTATACTGCATATCGAGTGGAACTCACAGACCATTAACTTTTGGCGTCCCCTGTAGCCATTTATTCTGCAAGCAAGAAAGAAAGACATATCTCTATTTTGAACTTCTACTTTCTACCAAAGTCTCGATATGCATTTTGAATATTCAATAATTTTCCACCTCGCTGATTGGGACTCTGCAACCCTGGCCGACCTTTTCTCTATTCAAGCACAGATTTTCAGGACAACACATTGCAAATCTTGGGGCCAAGAACGTGCTGCAGAGATGCGATTTTCTTGCATTGAGTCGAATATTCTTTGCTTCAGACTATCATACGTAGCTACAACTTGCCGTTACCTCACTCGGCTTCGGTGATGTAGTGCAGGATACTGGAGAACGTGAAATGTCAGTTCAAAGAATCGTGTAATGGCGCGAAACCGACCACTTATCAACAGTATGGTACGGATACAGCTGCATTATTGATCTGGCTGAACGCGCTCACTCGTGGCTAGGTGAGATTGTTTGCTCTGTAACATGATATGTCGAAGCAGAACGCCAACCTATGACAGTCTTTTGTACACTAGTAGCTATATTCGAATATTCTTTCATAGCTGGACATGCTACACTATCAATGTTACATACTAAGATAACTAACTAACTATACGCATAAAGTGTCAGCAAATGACGAGCCTCCGTTTGCATTTTGCAGACCATACTCAGACAGAGCAAGCAAAAAGGATATATACTCATAAAATGTTCATCGCAAACGCCAATACCCGTTCCCATTGCATGAACACTCTTGCGTTCAGATACTGGCCCACACAGCCGCAGCCAAACCACCACCTCCAAACAGAAGCGTCAAGATACCCGCGCCAGCCTTGTCCGCCGTGGTAATGTGAAACCCTGGTTCCTTGATCCCGGATCCTTGTCCGGTCCCAGCCAGCGGATTGCCCACACTCGTTCCTCCACTCTCACTCGTCACAGGTGCCTTTGCGAAACTGATCAAGTTCGCCTGAATGACTTCCAAGGCATTCATCTCTTGACCGACACCATACGTTCCATCCCAGCTTTCAGTATACCAGATCAAGCCACACGTCGTGCCGTATCCAGGATAGCTCGTTCCGGTACAAGCTGCTGCTGCGGCTTCAGCTGAAGGTTGGAGACGGGCCATGACGAAGTCGGTAGTCCATGGAGCAACTTTTGTGGTCGCTGCCATCCAACGGGAGAGGTAGGCTTTGAATGATTTCTGGTCGGGATCACAGTTGGAGTGGGGCTCGCATTCAATCTCCCACATGATGTAAGGAGATGAAGAAGGAGTGTCACCGCCAGTATTCTGAGTGAAGAAAGTGTCACTTGCATTGAGTAAGCCTTGCACGCGAGTGTGCCAGATATCAGATTGTGTCTGATAAGCAAGTGTATTAGTATGGATACAGAAGATGGAATCGCTGCAAGACTTACAATATTCCACATATAGGCTGCACCAAGAAGATAGACACCGACGTTGTAAGACCATTGTAGATGATCGACTTGGGTACAGTTAATATTGGAGTCGGTGCCGTCGTATACGTTGTACTTGTCGTCAATCAGGCCGACACTCTCAGACCAGTCCCAGGCTGTTTCAGCCCAGTTTTGATAATAAGTGTAGTTGCCAGTATATTTGGCTGACAAGATTGTTAGGTTCGACTCGAAGCAATTCAAATCATTTATGGCTTACCAAGTCGTGCGGCCATATTGAAGAAACAGCCGTTCGAGATGGCATTCTTGTAGTTATAACCATTGTTGAACGGGAAGATCTGCCACCTCAATCCACCTCCACAAGTCGCATTATCCCATCTTGAAACTTGTCTGTTGAACACCGCCTGTGCCAATGCCAACCATTGTGGATCACCAGCAGGAGGGTTGGGGAAGTTGAGTTCGGCCGCTGTGAGCACCGCCATGCCCCAAAATGATTGATCGTCGTTGCCCAGATCAGCAGATTGATTGCTAGGTTCGTAGTTTTGATTTGCGCCTACTTGAAATTGTAGGCCCTGTGTTGTGACGGCGTTATATGTGGTGTCGCCTGTATAATACCAGTAATCAATGAGTGCGCCAAACATGGCGCCTGCTTCCCACCAGTAGTATGGTCCTGGCAGAAGACCAGGTGTGTTTCCAGAGACATTTCCAGAATACTGTTGCATCATGTTATATGCTGCTATGCTAGCAGCTTCTTTTATCGAGTCTGATGTGCAATATCAGTTAGTCATGGTTCTTCGGTGGACTCGAGTCTTCGAACTGACCTTGCGACGACAAGTCTAGGGAAATAGCTGATGATATAGTCGCATGAAGGGCAATGGCTGGTAGCAGCACTTGTCGTAGTTGTGAAAGCATCTTGTGGATATGGAAAAGAAGTCGCGCTAATGCACCGGAGGACTTGGCTGAAGATGTCGAAGCAGGAGTCGACGTGGTATTGGTCAGGAAGGCGAATCCACGAATAAGTATGTAGCCGACTTGACTGTCGTATGGGAGGTTCGACGGTGAATGGGTGAGAGCAGTTGTTGGTGGTATACAGAAGTGGCGTGGAGAAGAGGCTCTTTGAGGTTGAGATGTTGTGAAGAGGTGGAGGCAAAAGCGCCGAGCTGAGGGTCAAATGAGACGCGATGACTCGAACTGAAGCTGCGCTGATATTGTGAGCAGGATGTTGTTGTTGCCACAAGTTGCCACAAAAAAGACGAGTGACAAGTAATTCGCAATAAGTAGATGTCGGGACTCAGAATTGGCAAGGAGGGCAAGCGCGACACAAGCTTTCCTTTGCATTCTTGTCTTGACCTTGGCCACTTTGAAGCTTCTATCTGTGGGGAAGACCAAGGGTCCTGACAAACAGAGTTGTGCTATTTGTGGACTTGAAATCTCCTCGTCGTCATTGAAGAGGCGATCATGGCACGGCACGAGCTCTACTAAACAATCTCTTCTTACATCGAATCTCCTTGAGTCTATGCTTCGCCAGTGTAGTTGCGGTTCTTCATGAGGACTACGGTTGAGGTTCTACAATGCAATCACGCAGATGCTTATACCTTGGTCATTATTCAGGATCACCTTATGCGGCAGCAAGATCAGAATTTCCGCCAGCTTCTGCTACAGACTTGAATATTACGCCCTGAGAGCCGCCCATGGCTTTTAGACAGCAGCTGATGCTAATCAGTATACGAGTAACACGTTGAGTCCTCAGTGATGAGAAGAAATCCAAAAATGACCACACAGGAACTGCGCCCCTGGTGCAGACTTCGCAGTGGAGGGGTGAGCTAGTTCTGTTGAGGTCTGAATCCTGAAGCTCTCTTCGGCAATGATCAGCCCTGGTGCTCAGGCTCGAGACAAAATGATGCCACTTGCAGTGTCCTTTTCAATCCCCGTGGTGTTTTCACCTTGGTAATTTGTGCACGTAAACTTCTATAAAGGAAATTGTACTGACCGAACTTCGCTGAGATAACCCTTTTCACTAAACTTTCTCCTTCAAAATCTTCACGCCCAACGCCGACAACACATCTCAGAGCACCTGCTCTCTCGGCTCAATGGCATTGGTAATCTTGACATTTCCGTGCTGCCATTTGAGTTGCCAAAGATCAGCCTAAGTTAGCGTTTGGGATGCTATGTCGGAGCAAGGACGTAAGCGCGAAGAAGTACGAGTATGTTGACTTGCTGGAAGGATATCCAGGATGTGAGAACTCAGCAGGAGACGAGCATAGAAGGACAGCAGAAAGGTGGACGAGTAACGTTAACATAAAGGTCTGCGATGTGAATGATCGCAAAGGAGGTCCTTGCATCACGTAATGGTTTCAAGCACCGCCACTGGGAGCTGGTGCTGGTGTTGGAGTGGAACTTGGCAGCGTGGCCCGTGATTAGGGATCGGGCTTGTGAGGCACTAGCGTTGCTTCGTGCGCTTGAATAGCGCTTTGGTTAAACTGCTTTGAGTAATGTCCTTGTTTCTCGTGTTGTTTCAAGGCATTTTTATATGCTATGTTTTCAAGTCATTTTTCCTTTTTTTCTGGCTTGTTTTGCACATTGCTCGACACATCCTGTGTTCTATGTTGGTGTTGACTTATTTTTTAGTTCGTTCCCATTACGGCACCATCTGGTCTCGCTTCGATCCCTTTCAAAGTCCTCGAAAGTGAACTACGTCGCCGCACGCAACAACAATCAAGACCCAACAACTCCTCCGTTTGTTCACCTTCGACCTCGCTTTAACTGTTGCCACACGCAGATCCTTCCTTAACACAAGTCAATAAGCAGCGGCCGGATGAGCCACCAGGCACCAGCTGATCCAGTGAAACGAGACTCTCAGAATCAGTTCTTACTTCGCCACCTTGTACAGATTGGTGTGAGCCTGCCGGCAGGTAGATCTACTTCAGCGGCTGTCAACACTATCACTTCTGTGATGGCCACGGAGGTGTAAATTCCCGGTAGCACCCCCAGCACGACCTCTCAAAAATCCTCGCGGACGCTAAAGGAAACGTGTGGTATCCCTACCTGCATAAGCGCAACACTGGGCAACGAGTATCACTATGTGTTTATAAACTCGGTAATTTCGTCACCGAGGACGCCGCCACGCATTTGATGGACGACATTCTCAAGCAAGTGGGAGGCACACTACTTCGGAAACCGACTAGGCGTTAAGACGACGGTACTTAGGCTGTCCGTACCGAAATAAGCCAAAGGCCTTGTCCACAAGTTGTGCACGGCGCGCGCGTATGGGAGAAAGGCAGCATCGCGAAGATGATCGAGAAGGAGACGGGCAAGTACCCATTGCTTAGTGAGGGAGCAGATGGTGGGCGATGATGCATATTATGCTCCCGAGTTAATAGCTTGCATCAGGTTTAAAGTGTGTGACCCACAGTGAGGCGGATGAAAAAGAGCAGGGGATCAGTTGAATTGGTGGTGAACAAATGAATTCCTGCAAGACATATCAAGGAATGGTGAATACAAAAGGTCAGTAGGAGGGTGGAACATGGGCAAACGCCGAGGAGAAGTATCTGAATAATGGATGGCGTTCAGGGAACAATCTTGAGAAAAGTACCAGGAAAAACCTGCTCTGCTGACGCTCTTGACTTGACAAACAGAAAAAGTGCTCCGGCACTCTCCACGACTTTTTTCTTTGGGTTCACGGTTCAATTTCCTTCATGGTCTACTGCCGAGCCTCTGGGTTCTGACCTGATACAAGTCTTTGGTCTCAAGCATTGACGATAGATCATGCTTGCCACTATATTACTGGAGGTGATAATCACACATCTAATACCACGAAGTTGGGACTTGCTGAACTATTCCTGTCGCTAATGACAGTATCAGAACGAAACGAATATAACAGAATATCACCTCAACGCTGCCTCCTTGTCCCAAACCCAGTGAAACATGCTCAAAGGTCAACACTATTGTATCATGCTTACCCACGTATCTGCCGTTCATGACCTTCTCGAAGACATCAACATCCCCTTCGCATAAACAGCAGCTACCTCGATTCAAACTCATCTGAATAGGTCCACTCAAATCACAACATCTCGGCACACAACATCACTCACATTACTCAAACAACTTCTCAATACACCTCTTCAACTCCCTATTCTTCCTCCCCTCTTCCCACCGCCACCCAGCAGGTCTGACACCGAACCAAATTCCCTTCATGACCCTTTCACATCCCAACACACCCTTGAAGCCTTCCTTTGCCTCCTCTTCTCCGTAACCACCTCCACCGTCCTCCTTTCCCTCATCTCCTCCATTGCTACCTCCTTCCTCATCCCCATCTTGATCTTCGCCCATGGCACAAACAAATCCCACCCTCCCCGCCAACGCCAAACTCCTCACATTCCCCTCCCCCGTAAAAACACACACGACCTCAAACCGTGGCCCGGTGTCCTCCTCACACAAATACGCCAGGAACCTCTCTAGAGCTTCAGTAGCATAGCCTTGCCTTTGGTAAGCTGGACGTAAGCGCCATCCTACATCGGGTACTATTGTAGTGTGCGGGGGGTTCGATGCGTAGCTTGATCCTTTGGTTGATGATGGTGAGGATAGAACGCGCGGCTGGCGTGACTCCAGTGAGTGCGCTAGGGAGACGTGACCTATAACTTCCCCTACTCCTTCAACATCGTAATCGTCATCGTTGTCTAACTCGTCAATCTCGACCTCGGTACCAGTACTAGTGTCGTTGTGATTCAACCGCCCCTTGGTCTGTGCTGTTTTGCTCAAGCGTAGAAGATACACAACAGCACCATCAGCCCAAGGCTCAGGTGCTCGCTGCGCACAATACTCGAGAAAGCTGTCTATTGTATCCAGACCGGGGAAGAGTGAGGTGGCGTAGGTGATGTCCGAGGGCTTGGTGTGAGAGAAGAGGCAGAGTGTCAAACGGGCTGTTTGGAGGGTTGGTGGCAGGGTAGATGGGGTTGTTGGCGACTGGATTGTAGGTGCTGGAGGTTGTGCTGCGGGAGCGAAAGACATTCAGAAGTCTTCAAGTACAATGGTTGAGACTGGACATCAAGAAGGCGGTCGGAGAGCACGATGTGTGCTATGATCACGAAGTATTGATATGATGCTGTTCTTAGGTCATTGTAGAGTCATGGGAGTTTTGTACCACAGTGGATAGATGTGTAACTTGGACATCATGGGGCCTGAATTGAATGAGCAGAAGGTGGTGGTTCTGGGTGTCGTCAACAATACCTGGTAATATGGAGCAACAAGTCAAGGGCAAACTGTAGTCAAGGACATCGAATGACGAAAACATGATCTCAACTTCTGATATAAGTAGTGATATATTCGATTAATGTCTAACATAGCTCCAGTTCCTCCAGCTCTCCAGCTCTTTTCCTGCACGCCCCTTGAACAGTAGTAGTAGATGCTGTGTCCATATAATATATGTTCGTTTTCTTCTTCTCACCAATAACGCCTGACCTCAAGCCAATACAAGTGTATTACCATCCTCCTCCTCCTCATATCATCATCATCAATAGCTCAACGCCTCAAGCCCTCCTCGAAAACTTCAGATAACAATCATCCTTAGGGAAGATAGTAGCAAACACCTTAATCTCCTCGCTCAACGGTGTCTTCATGTGCTCCCAGTCCAATTGTATACTCGCCATTCCAATGAGCGCCATCAGGTTTCCTTGTGCATACTGCTGACCGAGACAGTAATGTGGGCCAGTGCCGAAAACAAGCCAGTTCTTAGGATGTTGTTCGGCGGTTCCAGTAATCCAGCGGTCTGGCTCGAAAGAGTCGGGGTTGGGATAGACTTCAGGATCGTGGAGGGAGGGATAGGTTGTGGGTACGATCATGGCGCCTGTATGTGATGTTAGACATTTAGATATTCACACAGGTTATGGAAAAGCTTACCCTTGGGTACAGTATAGTTCTCAGACACTGGAAAGTCCTTCTTCGCAACATACGGAACCATAATTACGGGAGGCCTGTAACGCAGAGTCTCCTTGACAACGGCGCGGGTGTAGGTCATGCTTTCCAGCAGGTTCATAGATAATGGTGCGTTACGGTCACCACCTCTGAGAGACATATTCTCCTCGCGCACTTTGTTGAGGAATTCTGGTCGATCTGCCATGATCTGGAAGAGCCACGTACAGGCACTGCTGGTAGCGTCCTGCGAGGCGAACAAAAAGGTAAGAAGTGTGAGGGAGATCTCGTAATCAGAGAACTCGCGGATAAGCATGTCAGGCTTCTCTGCATCATCGACCTGGAGACCCTTTGCAATCTTCTGACGATACTGCTCTGACACGATCATGTGCTTAACCCAGGCGTCCAAAATACACTCGACTTCGCCTCCGGCAGCCATGCGAACCTTGCTCTTCGCGGAGCACTTTGCAAACTCCTCAATAACCATATCCGCAGCCTTCTTACCGTACCAGCTCTTGGTATACGGAAGAATAATTGGAAAGTTGACCAATTCCAGAGCGGCGGTAATCAGGTAGTAGTCGTCCGCAATCTTCTTCACAGCTTCCTCGCTCATGTAGTGACCAGCGAACGTGCGGCATGAAACAGCACACATCAGTTCGCGGAAAGCGGGCATAAACTGCACAGGCTTGCCTCCAGCCTTCTTGTTGATAGCAAGAAACTTCTCAAAGTACTGGTTGTAGACCTCCTCTTGACCTGGCAGATAGATTTCCAGGGCTTGACGAGAGAACAATCCATTGAGACCTTTGCGATAATCGACATGAGCCTTGCCATCCATGAACACCCAGTTGTCCGGACGAAGCAGCTTGTGCGCGCTATCCACGACACAAGGCTTGACGAAGGATGGCGAATTGAAGACCTTCCTCGCCATGTCGCGAGTCGACGCAATAACAACGAACTTGTGGAAAACCGAGACACAGCTCAATGCGCCAGAAGCCCATTTTGCTTGATATTCTTCGAATTTTGGGTTTACTGATTGGAGAAAAGGACCGACGAAGGGGATCTTCCAGGAGTCGCCGGCGATGCGACCTTTCTTAATAATGTAGTTGACTGTGTTGCGAAAACTGGGTCAGCCTTCAAAATCATTGTATCTGTATGATTGACAGGACCAGCCTGTCACATCAAGACTGGGAGACGTACTTTGGTCGTACACGATGAGGACAGCGAGGGCTGTCAAGACAATCGACCAGGCACTGACGCCAGCGAGTGAGCGAGCAATGAGACCATCGGTAGTGTGGTCTGATATGCTTGCGCCATTGGGCGGTGCAAGACTCGCATTATAAGACTCCATATTGCGCCAGACACCTTTAAAACACCGTGGAACAAGTCACTATCAGTCAGATCAAACAGTAAACACCCACCAGATGAATGAGATACTGCACACGAGTAGGGAGACAAAAGTGGTGGCGGTGAAGGCCGCCTAAGTCTTCGATATTTACCATGCTAAAAAAGTGGAGCCCGAGACGGAAATGAAACGGCCAGGAACAGCAATTATGCAGCAGAACGATGATGCAGTGAGTATAGTAATGTATATATCGATTCATAATGGTCTACATTATTGCTAATGCATCCCATTTTTGCATCATCTCGTTGTCATTGTCGTTCGGAGGGTATCAAGAGGGGCTTTCATCATCTTTGATTACGACACCATGTATAACATGACCGCCATTTTCCACTTCTATTCAACCATCTTCAATCCTGTACTTCACACACCACAATATTTTCCACGGTCCTGTACTTCGCTTTTCATCCAGAATCTTCCATCGACTCTGTGCTCTAGTCATGGTACAACCGTCTTACTTTGAACTTTGCTCGTGCAAACGAAAGTGCCAGACAAGATCTTTGGGCACTTTACTGGGCCTTCTTGGGTTGAGCTTGAGCCTGGCGAACGTAGCGGTTGATATCAGTAGCCTCCGCGCCGGCGCGCACAGTATTCTTGACCTGCTCCCAGACTTGACGAACGGCAGGAGGAGTGCTCTGGTTGGCAAGCTGAGCATCGGCCCTAGCAACGAGGTTTGTAATGGCGTGCTGGACAAAGTTGCTTTGAGAGTGACGGACACGGAAGAAGATAGTGTAGATGATGAGTTGAATCCATGATCCCTTCTGGAAGAGAATAGCGGACCCGAGGAGACGGAACCAAAGACCAATCTCAAGCATGGCAACGAGGGTCATGCTCATGTCATAGTAGTCCTTGACGAAACGTCCAATTGATTCGGAGAGAGCAGATTGTGCTTTGACAGCATTCGCACCAGCAGCACCAGAGGCTTGGTTTTGTTGAGCTTGGGGCTGGGGTTGTAGGGTGGGAAGGAGGTTTGATCTGGTGTAGGTGGCAACGTGGAAGATTGAGTAGACGGCAAAGGGCAGGATGGCAAGCGGGGTCTGCTTGCTGAAAAGCCAGACGAATGCCATAACTAAGGAGGCTCGTCAGTGTTTATATACGACGCTTAGAAGGGTTTCATTGCTCACTTAGGTAGTGTACGTTCTCGTCTGCGACCATGCCAATTGGTGCCTGCTGTCCCTTGGCTTGGCGAGCTCTGGCACGGAATGCTTTGTAGACGACAATACCGTAGGTGACTGCGGCGGAGACAAACGCGGTGCGGTAGGTGAATGTTGCCATTCTACTGTTGTAGTTGAAAGTAATGTACGATAGAGAGTATCGGACTGTGCAGAGGAGGAGAGACACATGACCCACAAACCAAGCGAATTGCAAGGTTTGAGCTAGGGCCATGATCCTCTGGGTGAGAGGGAGGTCGGCTGAAGGAGGCGGCGACATTGTAAAGGATTCTTGCTTAGGTAGGCAGCTGCAGTCCTGGTTGATGTATCAGTAGAAGCTCGAACAAATGGGTATCTTGTTGCGGACGATGTTGATCTGGACATCAGAGGACGAGATCGCACACAAGATGCTTTTTGTCCACGTCATCGTCCAAACTATGGGCTTCAACTTACAATGTAATGATAGGAGTGAATCAAGGAGCAGTACGATCGCAACACTTCAAATATGAGAAGAAATGGAATGCAACAGAGAAGCTTGCGAAAGACAGAGGACAAGCTGTAAATGTGTCAAGAAGGAGGTCGTGTGTTGCGCACCTGCCACGTTCGTTCTCCAATGCCTTGGTGGGGATCTCTTGGCCAAGTGACATAATCAAGCGGTACAGGCACAAGCCACACACCCCTGAGTACTACTAGATAATACCTTTGTAAATTCAGCTTGCTGCCCAAACTATGCGCTATAAACCTCATTCTAACCATCACTATAAGTACAGAGAGTCTGTTGAGACCGATTCGTTGTTGCCCTGCGGCTTGATCTAACCCAGCTTTTCCCACCCTACACCCTCCCATATAACAACATCCTGCACAGACCTGCCATGCATTGGTATCTGAACTATACGCCGCCAAAACAAACCTTTGTGAAAATACCATAGATAAAAAGACTCATACGTGCCGGCATAACCAGGGGCGAATACGAATCCGGGAAGAGAATTTTCGAATGCCAGCCTCTTCTTATCTTAACGAAGTGAGAATTTGTTCCTCTTAGCCTCTTTTTCTACTGGACGGCCAGTCTCAATCCTGTTTCGCTTCTCGTCGAGCTCAAGACGTTGCTTCTCGAGCTGCTCCTTCATCTCCTTGTGTCGTTGGTAGAGTTCTTCCTCACTTTGCTTGAGCTTGCTCTCCTTCTCAGCCACCTTCTGTTGGAATACCATCTTCATCTCAAGCTCCATCTTAGCAAGCTTTTGCTCATGAAGCACACGTTCTTCCTCTTGCTTCATAGTGGGGTTAACTTCCTTGAATACACTGGGGTCCTGAGCAACACCCATGTGCATGAGCTTGTCAGAGCGGTAATTCTCGTACAAGACGTTGTTTGTGTGTTCTTTGAGCTCCTCCATGTGTGTACGGATAATCATCTGGCGTAACTTCACGAAGTCGCAGTGGTCCTCGTTGTCAACCTCGATGACACCCCAGGGATAACGACGGCCACGAACTTGACGACCCTCGGCGGTTGTCACATCTGCGTTAGCCCCAACAACAGCGAAGGGGACCTTGGCCATGATCTCATTGTTCTCAGCAATTGTCTCTTCATCATCCAATTCATAGCGAGGACTTTCGAAAATGCGGATACGGTTGTGCTGAAGGTCGTTGAGGATCTTTTGAGAAGGTTAGCGGGACGGGAAGAAGGTAGAGCTTTGATTGACATGCGTACCCTCTGCTTGAATGTCATAATCTCCTCGTCTGTCATGGTATCGGCTTTGGCAATGACGGGAATCAGGTTGACCTTGTTATGAAGTCGGCGCATGACCTCAATGTCGAGAGGCTTAAGAGAGTGACCCGTAGGCTGGATGAAGTAGACGCAAGCGTGAATTCTGTTATCGATGATGTTTGAACGGTTGACTTTCTGCTCAGTATCCAGGTAAGCATCGTAACGCTGGTCGATGTTGTCGACAATCTGCCTCCAGGAATCGTCGTTGTTAATGAAATCGCCGAAACCTGGCGTGTCGATGACTGTCAAACGAAGACGGACTCCGTTCTCCTCGATATCGGCGCTGATTGACTGGATAGCGACCGTTTTTGGGTGGATGTCCATGCTTGGGGGTTTGCGCTCCTTGGGAGGATACAATGAGGTGTTGAATAGGGTGTTGACGAGCGTCGATTTGCCAAGACCAGATTCACCTATTCTCTTTCAGTACCCTTACTTATATCTTCTTGAGCAATGTCCTAAACATACCGACAACCATAACATTGAAGCTGAACCCTTTCCTGACACTTCTGCGATGCCACTGGTTTGGCAGGTTGGCAAATCCAACGTAACCGGTGAGCTTTCTGCGGACGATGTTCTTCATGTCTGTGTTGGACATCTGGCTTAAGAGTTTTGGATCTTTGATGGAAGGTGTCATGGTTGATGCAGTCGAGGGTCGCTCAGGAAGGGCAGTAAAAGGCGTCGTAGGCTTGCCGTTTGCCATTGTAGGATCGTGAGGTGTAGGAGACGGAGCTGTTCTGCTAGGAGGTGCCATTGTAGGCGCACCAGTGGATGCTGTATGTTCAGTCAGTTTTGCTTGTTGCCAGATTTGTACTAACATGGTTGCGCATAATTCCTAGTACTCGAGAGGGTCGTGAGATGAGTATGTGGATTGCGCGCCGTCAAGAATAGATGAGGAATGAAACATTACGAACCCATGATTGGCGCGAGCGAGAGGAGCTTTTGTGGAGTAACGATACTTGGTGACAATTCCTCTGTGGTTGTAGACATGATGGTCAGTTGTCGATATTTATTGGAATACTTTCGACTGTTTCAAAAAGGCTCCGCACAACAAGCAGCATAAGGTTCAAAAAAGAGTGGACGTTGATCGGAGCAGAGCAATGCTGTCATTTGTCTGAAGGACGACTTACAGAAAGAGGTTGAGCGAAGGTGAGATCCACGTGGTGTTGTCTAGTCTGCGAACGTTTCACAGAACAGATGAAGAAGTCGCGATGATGATGATGTGTTTGGTGAACATGAGGTGAAAGCAAACACGGCCTTCCTGCCGATGAAACAAAGCGCGACGGGCATAAGGGTCTTGGCAGCAATCTAAGGCTTAAGAGATCAGCACCACCGAGATTACCCCTGAGTTTTGAGTATGTTGACCTCGGACATGATTGAAACATCTCTCTCTCTTTCTGACCTATACGTTGTTGAAATTGATATGAGCTGTCTTACTGTGTATTGGTATGACAGTGGACCCAATGAATCGTGGTTGCCAACAACGCTGTAGAAGCTATTCGGACGTAGCGGACCACGTCGTCGTCAGAATTCGTGGCGCATGTCAAGTGGGACGTCTCAGCGACAGTGCCCTCTTTTCTCGTAGCAGCCTCAAGATTTAGTTTCATCTCATATCGACGAAGCTACAGCACCATCTCGGAGTGTCAGAGCTACTGCTGAGATGTATACTACACCGCAAACGAAGGCCCTTCCCAGCGTGGCTTTAAGTACGCGCAGCTACTTCACAGCAATAGATCGTAAGACGTCCTTCGTTGCTGACCTGAAACTTGACCCCAACTTGAAACATAATGGATCTGAGTTCACCTCATAACACGTGTTACGCGACTTCTTCCATTCTGCGATTTCTATTGTTACAGTCATTTGCCTAGATCTTTGTTCTTTTGTGCCCTTTCTTCTTTACCTCCAATTTCTCTCACGCGATTTTACTGCCATTGCTTTTGCGAAGACCAAGCTCAACCTGTTAGGTTTAGTGTGGGTATCATGACTGCGCACTTCAGTATCCTGACACGCGATGTCGACATCTCTTGGCCTGTCAAAGACGTCAGTAGCGCAGCCGCTGCTCAAGTGTAGCAAGTTGTCGCTAATTGTGCTCAGATCGTCTATGTCTCAATTGTCGGCCTTGTAATGGTAGCCGCACTTCTCGAGTGGTTCTTGTGGTTGAGGTTGGATAACTACCATAAGTTACCACTTATGGTTGAAGATTGGCTAACACACTTGACAGCGCTTTTTGGTACTGTCTAATCAAGGTCTACCGAAAGGCCGAGAACCTGAGCACCCGGATTCTGGCCATTGTGATGATAATTGTCTTCACACTCTTGCGGTATGAAAGATGTTGCTTTGAACTGAAATGATTTTGACAAACTGCACAGAGCCATCTTTCTCCCCATTATGATCGTTACCTTACCTTTACCACGACAGATCACCCAACACTTTCCACATGCCCTAGTTGACTTCCTACAATGGTTTGCGTTCTGGTCGTTCTCCGGTCTGCTTGTCATTCCGTGGCTGTTGTGCATCTACCAGGTATGCTGGTGCAGTGATGCATGGTCACGAAGACAGCTTGATATCCAGTAAACTGATTGGAGTAACAGCTCATTACGCACTCTCTCGGCCGCACGAAGAAGATCAAGCACATTCTGGATGAGATAGCTGCTCCAAAAGTGGTCATTGTCTTACCATGCTACAAAGAACCACCAGATATCCTGCTCAGAACTGTCGACTCACTGGTCGAGTGCGATTATCCTCAGGCCTGTCTTCATGTCTTCCTCTCCTTCGACGGCGATCAAGAAGATGAATCCTACCTCCACACCATCGAAAGACTAGGAGTTCCTATGGTCAGGACGTCAGGTTATCCTACGAGCATTGATGTCACATACAGAAGCTGCCGAGTCACGATTTCACGATTTCCGCACGGTGGAAAGCGTCATTGCCAAAAGCGCACATTCAAACTCGTGGACAGAGTTTATAGCGAATACCTCAAGGCGCATGATAATCTCTTCGTGCTCTTCATCGATTCGGACTGTATTCTAGACAAGGTAACTGCAGATAGTCTACCGTGATATTCAGCTCGGCTACTTATTATTACACAGGCCTGTATACAAAATTTCATGTACGAAATGGAACTCAAGCCAGGGAGCAATCAAAATATGCTAGCCATGACTGGAGTAATCACCTCGACTACAGAAAAGAATACTCTCATCACCCTCCTTCAGGACATGGAGTACATTCACGGCCAGTTGTTTGAACGAGCTGTTGAGTCTGGCTGTGGCGCAGTGACATGCCTACCAGGAGCATTGACGATCTTGAGGTTTTCAGCTTTTCGAAAACTTGCAAAATATTACTTTGCAGACAAGGCCGAGCAAGTAAGCTCAATCTGCGTGGCTGAGAGAGGTCGGCACAAGGACTGACCAGACTTAGTGCGATGATCTGTTCGACTTTGCGAAGAGTCACCTAGGCGAAGGTACGTCAGAGAAATACGTGTAGTACCTTGAGGAAGACATGTCGACATGCTTGGCTATCTTCTACCATTGTTCTACGATGATATGAGGATAAATATCCCTCTTCGGTGAATTTGGATTGCTGACAGACGACAGATCGCTGGTTAACACACCTGTTTATGATTGCGGCCGAGAAACCTTTCCAAATTGGTATGAGTACAGGCGCCTTTTGCAAGACAGAGGCTGTACAAACGTATAGCGCACTGCTCAAACAGCGTCGTCGATGGTTCCTTGGCTTTATCAGCAACGAAGTCTGCATGCTTACCGACAAGAGGTTATGGTTAAAGTATCCATTTCTTCTTGTTGTCAGACTCGGGCAAAACACGATACGTACTACTGCGTTACTATTCTTCATCATGGTCATATCCTTGCTCACAACTGCGCAAACCATTGATGAACTGCCTATTGGCTTTATCGCTATCGCGCTAGGATTGAATTGGGGCTTGATGGTAATATTTGGAACGATTCTGGGTCGAAAGAAGCTCATGTTATATCCTGTACTCTTCGTCATAGGGGTGAGTCTATTCACTAGATATGATCTGTTGTGTGCTTACTAAACTTTCAATCTAGCCATTCTTGAATTGGTAATCGTCTCTTCTTACTCGATCACAAAAAGCTAACTGGAATAGGACATACATGGTCTACGGGATATTTACTGCCGGGCAACGAAGCTGGGGCGGACCTCGCGTTGATGCAGCAAAGGCAGGAGATACCATCTCACCACAAGCCGCAATCGAACGCGCCGAAGCAATGGGTGACGATCTCAACATCGTGCCCGAAACATTCCGCTCCGCGGTGCAAAGTCGCTACATCAGTACTGGTCGTGAAGCTCCCCATATCAGTCTCCAGCCCTCGGACAGTCTCCAAGGACGCTTTCGCAGCACTGGTGGCTCAGTCTGGTTTCCTGCTGGTGATGTTCTGTTTCCACTACAGCGACGCGCAACAGTTCCTGCACGCTTGTCTGTCGACTCGCTGGTCGGTGACGTGTCAACTTCCACTTACTCCATTCATATGCCGCACCGTGCCGAAAGCAGCTTCGACCTCGAGAACCAGCTTCCAAATCAGCCTGCAAATCGCTCCAGGGCCTATCCACCATCGGCGCAAAGTGCATTCTACGAACATCGACGCAATGCCAGACTAAGCGAGCAAAGTCTACGCAGCACTTCGCGCCCAGGCTCCCAAGACAGTATCGACCTTGGCTCCATCAGTCGCACTTCACTGTTCCATGAGAATCTGGATGCGAATGGCTCTGGGTCTGACATTCCGCTGTTGGAGCTTCCACGACCAGCTTCGCCTGATTTGGGCAAGCGCTCACTCGGATATGAGACTGGCACTGGCAGGAGAGGCAGAAGTTCGTTGGCGAGGAGCTTCAGCGCTCAGGATCTTGAACACGATGAGAATGTGAACCACATGGGACAGGATGAGGAGGATTAGATTGCTCGAAGGATAATGGACACTATGCGAGTGTTTGACGATGATAATTCCTGTCTGATTTGCTTCTATGCTATGTAGCGAAATGAACTCCATATGCTTTATATCAATGCCAAAAGTGTCCATCATAATCAGTCTCATGCTCTAGCTCAGTAGTCCTACAATTGTTGTGCCACGTCCTTGCTCTATCACTCTCATTCATCCGTGTATTATTGCACAGATTCTATGCCCGACCTCACTACCAATGCTCTAGTCATTACACTCATATGCACACATTGTCCCTTCCCTCCACTACATTACATCATCCCATCCCTTCCCCCATCAACGCCCGCGCCCACTTTAACACCCAACCTCGCCGCCTTCTTCCTCTCCCACACGCCCCTCACCACCTCTCTAACAAGTTCCTCGCCTTCCTTGAAATTCGCTCTCGCAAGCGAAACCACATCATCCACCTGTTCCGGCGTGTAAACGAAGTTCCATGTAGACATGAAATCAGATGTCTGCGGGTCGATGGACGGCACGGATGGATTGGGTATCAGAGGGAAGTAGATCACCGCTAGGCCGGCTGTTGGGGAGTGGAGGGGGTTGTGGTCGTCGTCGTCACTAGCTTTGCTCTCTGACGTTGATGGGTCATTGGTATTGGAGGCTGGAGGGGCGCCCTTGGGCCTGAAGCGCGTAGATGCTCCTGGCAGCGCATGGTCCTTGTCCTGGGCATCATGTGGTGAAGATGACGAAGACGCCAAGTACACTTTATCGGGAGATGCGGTGTCGCCTATCCAGACTGTACAGTAGCCTAGATCTGTACCTTCGCTTGGATCTGAACGAGTTGGGCTGGATTCTCGTTTGAGCATACGTGCTTCTGAGGCGTCTTCGCCTTCGAACTGTGGTATTTGTTCTTCATTTGAGGAGGTTGGCGAGTCTGGGAATGTAGTGTGATTGGGATCGTCAGCACTGTTAGGCTTATTGCTACCTGTGGATTTTTGAGCAACTGCAGCGTCTTTGGCTACATCTGGATGTTTGTCGTCGCCAAGATTCGTTGGGACGGCCCAACCACTACCAGCTGGCCACTTATCGTGACCGCGCTGTTTCGAGTAACCCTCGGCTACATGTAACCAGTTGTCCTTTCGCACATCCGCAGAAGCGTCAAAAGCAACCAGGATATCTACGTCACGTCCGGGACGTAGCAGTGGGTATATGGGAAGATTGTTGCTCATTCCGGCATCCATCAGCTGAATACTGGGCGCATCATGTACGCTCTCAGGACATGTTTCAGGCAGTCTACCGCGCATGCCCAGCGCAAAATTCGGCACCTGTGCAGGGCTGACGGGGTGAATTTTGATCAAGTCTTCATCCTTGTCGGTCAAAGTCTCGTCGAGCACGCCGAGACCAGTCAGGCCTTTGACTAGTGGACGGATCTCCTTGTAATAATGAGAGAGTGTGGCGCAAAAGGCGCTGCCGAAGACGCCCATGAGCATTGGCAGGCGTAGTTCTGGCAAGCACATTGAGTCGTCTCGCCATACAGTCTTGCCGCCCTCGAATTGTCGCCCGATACTCCAAGTGGGGATACCAGCTCCGAAATCTTCGCACCAGAACTCGAATGGTGTCCATTCTAGCCATTGAAAGTCTGGTCTATACGCTTGATGATCTGTTGATGGTCGTTTATTGCCGTTCTGTGATATGTCCGAAATAGTCACGACGGCAGATTCTTGTTGCTTCAGCTCGGCTTTTATAGCTTCCTCTGGTATGTCGTGTCGGACTGCTGTGTAGATAGGTAAGGGTTGTTGTCCCTCGTTGATAAAACGCTGCTGGTTTGAGATCTTCAAGTCCAGGTTGTCTATGGAGAGTTCGTTGCTGGGAACGAGCAGCCTTGCTCCAAGCATAACGCCATAGACATCCACGAGGCCGAAGTCGGCATCTTTGACTCCTTTGTACTTCTCGAAGCCACCGCTGAGCAGATATTTGCTTGTGGGTGTAGTCGTGAGCATTTGTAGTAGAGGTGGAGGGAATGCTATATGTACATCTAGACGACGCTTCAGGTGTTCAATTAATCGATCATGTCTTTGACCAGTGATTGATGAGTAGTACAAAGACTGTAACCAACAGCTACCACTCACACCAGCTGTATAGGTGACGATATCGAAAAGACCCACTTCTTGTGCTGAAAGATACGACGACGTGCCTGCCACAAGTGCGCGAAGTCCACCTCCGCTGCCGCACATTGCTATCGTGGGAACGTCGTCCGGATGTATCTCTGTTTCAGATACACCGAGATACTTTGCTAAAGCTCTCTTCGTATGTGACTTGCGTTTCTTCAGAAAAGCCTTTTCCTCCTCACAAAGCTCTTTTGAAACGCGAACAGTAGCGTTGCGAACAATCTCTGGGTTGATAGTAGGGTCGTGGGCTTCTCGCCAGATATCGTCTGCCAGCGAGCCTGGCGCTTGCGAGAGCTCTGTGCTCAATTTGTCGTAATAATCGGGGATCAGCTTCGCCCAACTTGGAAGCACAGCATCTGAGATTCTGCCTGTAATTGATGACCAATCAGGCAAAGTTGGGAGCAGTGACCTCTCTTTGGCTGGAGTAGTAGCTTCACTGCTCAGATTCTGTTGTTCTTGAGGATTCGGTTGTTGTGGCCTCTCAAGCACAACTACCTTGCGAGTACTTGGGGCATCATCAGCAATAGAACTATCTGCATGCAAGATGTTCTTGCTCTGTTTCGATTGATGGTGTAGCAGAAAAGCTCCCGATAATGCAGTCACTAGCACTAGAGCTCCAAGTTTTGGTGTTTTACGCTGTCTATTTTGCCGAACATCTGGCGAGATGGTCGAAGTCCATCGTCTTGAATTGAGCACGCGAGCCTCCACTCTCGTCCCAATACTGCGGACCACGTACATGCACGTCGGAGGAAGGTGTACTGATCAATTTTGCATTTTGCTTATTCTTGAATCATAACATGCGAAAGAGTGGCTGGGATGCAGAAGTGTTCATGGGCAAAATTACATGCCCCAAACCGGGCAGGAGCCCAACGTCAGTGCCAAGACACGCCACGTGTTTCTTCATATGTTTCATGTTTGTTCTGCTGGTTTCAGCATTGATAAGGTTATACATAGGAATTGTCATGGTTTCAGCAGCGGTAGAATCAATGTCAGAAACGCGTATTTCACTGCGAAAAGATAGGTGGTAATAGCGTGAACAACTTTCCGAGCTCTTCGTCCAGCTTCGGATGTCCTGGATGGCTCTATGAAAGTATATCGACACGTTGAGCATCAGGACGGTTGTGTCTCAGAGACAGTGAGATTGTGCTGCAAGAGGTGACAAGATACAGACGAGAGTGAGTGCTCGTGTGGAAGCAGAAGAGGCCAACACAATGAATATTTGTTTACACCCTGGCTGTGATGTCCGTTGCGGATCGTTGCGCCAAAAACCGAAAGAGGCAGCTGGCCCCCACGTCAACAACAATCTCACAGCACGAGATTTGTGTCCAAAGTCTCAGAGCTGCTGACTGGACTTTTGCTTACTTTACGCACCGCTTTCTTGCGTCTACGTCTACATATAAGACAGTCCCGGGACATCGCATGCAAATTGAGGCGCTGCACCTTACTGTCTCCAAGCACCAGTGATGGAAAACCTCATTCACAGCACCATGAGTCCTGTCGCACGGCTATTGCTCATTCCGGCCGTCTTCATTGCTAGTGTGTTACTGTTCACTCGTTTGTATACTCAATGGAGGTACCGAAAGCAAGTGCGACAATATGCCAGAAGCCCTTCGTCCGAGAAAGAGCAGTTTCTCTACCACCCACCACAAGTACCCTACACGCTGCCTTTTCTTGGTAATGCTCTCGATTTCCTAGTACCAACTCCTGGCCTCTTCTTCCGTCATCTATTTCAGACACACCCACGCGACACTGGTGCTGCCACTCTAAACCTAGGCACCAACTCGACACATATCATCTTCAATCCTCATGCAGTCAACGCCATGTTCAAAGATCGTCAGCTCAGCCGAAAACGCTTGGATCGCATGCTCATAAAGAAGTGCTTTGATGTGCAGAGTGATGAAGTTGAGATATACTATCGCGATCCTGCTATAGAGCATGCTCTCAATAAGGAGTACTTATTAAAGACTGAAAGGGTCAACGAGTTGACCATACACTTCAGTCGAGTACTTGCAGAGAAGCTCGCGCATGACGCCGAGACACTTCCGGCAGACCAGGATATTGGATTGTATGCCTGGCTTCGCGACCGCATGTTTACTGCATCTACTACCGCACTAATGGGCAAGCACCTCATCGAAATGTACCCAGAACTCTGCACCGACTTTTTCGGTTTCGATGGTGAGATGTTAAGCTTCTTCTTCTCAATACCCAACTTCCTACTACGCAATGCCCACAAACGTCGTGCTAGACTTCTTACCCGGCTGGAAGAATGGAATCGTGCTATGCTTGCTCAGTGTCCCGATGGAAAGGCTATAGACCCAGCTGGTAACATTGATTGGGAACCCCTCTTTGGGTCACGCCTGAACCGAGCAAGACAACAGTTCTACGCCAATAAGAACCTCCAACTAAAGTCGCGCGCGGGCTTTGATTTAGGCCTGATGTTTGGCCTTTCGAGTAATGCTATCCCTGGTACTGGTTGGATATTGATGCATCTCCTCAATCCCGTCGGCGATGTCACACTATACCCTCGGGTCTTGGCTGAGTTGAAAACAGCTCAACGAGCAGACAGATCTCTGGACGTGCCGGCGTTGATCACATTGCCGCTGCTTAGCAGCGTATATCACGAAGTTCTTCGTCTATATGTTGATGTGCTGGTGACTCGCGATGTTGACCGGGACATTGTGCTCCCACTTAACGAGGCGGGCACTAAATCGATCAAGCTGCCGAGGGACTCCATGGTCATGGCACCATCTTATCTCGGGCAACACGACGCAGGGGCTTGGACGACTGAAGAGGCACCTGTAGAGACCTTTTATGCCGAAAGGTTCCTCGCACAGGATGCAGAAACTGGCGGGATCAAATTCACGCTCAATGGCACGTCAGGAAAGGTCAGTCTGGCGTGGTTGCTTTTTACATTTCATCACATCACTCACACTAGTCTTAGTTCTTTCCATTTGGCGGTGGTGCAACAATGTGCCCCGGTCGTGTATTTGCAAAACAAGAGGTACTTTCGGCAGTAGCCATGGTATTGCTCGGATTCGAGTTCGAGGTGCTTGGATTCGTGGACGACAAAGGCAAATCAACGCCAAAGTTCCCTGGTTTGCGAAGTAGCTATCAAGGCAGTGGTGTAATGGTCGCGAGTGGCGATTTGTCTGTCAAGATTCGTAGGAGAATTAATTAGGTATGGATGAAGATGAACCACGACATTGTTAAACTTGCCGTTACTCGGAGGACAACATGCGTGTCTCAGAATCCCCGGGCGTGACAATTGGGCTTGGAGAAGAATTCCCAGCTGAGGTGGAGTATTGGTCGCATGGTGGGCGACAACGAGTGTTCGTAGTCAGCGACGAGCTGGGTGAAGATGAATAAAAGCAAAAGACCAAGAATTCTGCCGGACAGGAACACCTTGACGCGGTGGTGGACACAAGGAGTCCTAGCCCAAGTAGTCATAACTGGGATTTACCTCCTCCCTCCAGCATATAGAGTCCTAGAATTGCTCCAGCACCCTTCGCGACATATCTTCCTTCTCTCCCTATAGTGCCGGCCACAACACCTCCCTAGGCATCCACAGTTAGGATTCCGCCTCCTTTCACGATCAGTTCAACTGCTGGAACTTGCCCCAGCACTAGTAACAGCACCACTGATCCTATTGAACCTGATGGCGCCTTTGACATATCCTAATGCGAGCCTCTCCACGAGATGGACAATACTAGAGAGCTCCTAATACATTGTAGGAACTCCAGCACCACTCACTCATGATCTTCAGCAGCCTCAAGAATCGTGAATCCAGGTTCGAAAACATGGCTAAGCTTCCCAGCAAAGAATAGTAGCCTAGCAACCAACGCAAACCACTTCACTTCCCAAGCATCCTACACAGACTTTTCGATGAGTCAAAAATTCCAAACACTCGCTCAGAGCAATCCGAGTACAAATATCTAACAATCTCTACATGTCCCTACATGTCCAGCAGAAAAACCAAAGCCTGCATTCGTATCCAATTCCAAAGTGATGTCCACGTCGCTGTCAGAATTCGTGGGTCACAAAGGGTACTGTCTACAAGCTATTATAGCTGCTCCTTACCTTACGCTACTCTCTCGTATCCTAGTGGCTTCTTCGGAAGATACTTAGAACTCAGTTACGTCCGCTGATCCTGGAAGGTCGAGGGTATCCTTCACAGCACTTCTCTCGTTTGCCCGTAGCCCGCGAATCCTGACGTCCGCATTTATCCTACTCGAAAAAAGCACCCATACCCCAAAGTCTCAAAAAATGGCAACCTGGTCCTCCCTCCCCTTCGAGCTCAAGTCTCGCGTCCTCTTTTTCAGCATCCTCAGCGCCGACTCATCACATATCATCACTGATGAATATGCGTCCCGCCTCCTCTCAATCGGCGTGATAAACCCGTCTCGCGACAAAACACTCCAAGCTCTCAAAACCCGTATCATCGCCTTCCCCAACATGGCCACCGAATACTACATTTCTGCACCACATTCGCCGCATCACTGCGAGATCTTGCGGCGAAATGGACGATGGAGCGGACATGCCTCCTCCGACCCCGTCCGAAAGGGTACTGTAGTTGTCGTGTTGCCATTGAATTGAAAAGGAGCTGGGAAGCGATAGGGCCCGTGACCCAGCAGACATATCACAAGTATGTTGTACTTAACGTGTTTGCGCAGGCGGTACGACCGGGTTGAATTCAGCATGGAAATGGTGTTTATTCAAGCAAGTTGGATTATATCAGGATAGACTTTGTGACGAGGGAGCAGTACGTTGTGTCTTCGATGTAGCAGTATATTGTGCTACATGAGCGTTATTGGGATGCAGGAGGCTATGAGGAGGCAGAGGAGATGAAACTGGCTGAGCTCGTAATGAGCGGGGTACTCCGGGATGATGAGCATGAAAGCGAGGATGAAATTAGGGTGAGGTCGGCGGATGATGACAGTGCGGATGAAGCAAGAGGGAAAGATGAAGATGACGATGACGATGATGATGAGTGGGATTATTTCGAAAATGAGGATGAAGATCAAGAAGCGGAGGATGATGAATATGAGGATGAAGATGAGGATGGACAGATTACAGATGATGAAGGACCGAGACGTTTTACGGCAGATGGGCAATTCGAGACTGAGGACGAGGGAGACGATAGCCAGGGAGATGATGATGAGGAAGGTTGAGACGTGAGGATGACTATCACGAGGACGATAAAAGACAAGCTACGATGACATAGGAAGGAAATAACTAGGCAAATGAAAACGTGCGGGATGGACTCCAGTAAGCTCACCTAGATGAATTTGTTATAGTCCAATTCAAGATGTTGATCACGAACAAAATACAAACTCAGGCTACTCAGCTTCCACATCCACCAACATACACCTCCATCCACTCAACATCTCGCTCCCTCCACACCACACTCCCCAAATCAACCAACAGCACTCCACCTACCCACCCTCCCTCCAAACCTATCCCCCACAACCTCAACGACTCTCTTCCCTCCTCCACCGCCAACAAAACTCCCCATCAAGCTCAAATCAACCCCCCAACTGAACGTCTTGCCCAAGGCCGGCCTCATGCCTCCATTTTCTCCAAAGACACTCACTCCTTCATCCGCGCCACTCTGCTTAGTATATGTACTAGGCACACCCACGACACTATTCAGAATCAAGACGCAGAGAGCGTGCGAAGAAGTCAAGTGGCGGAGAGAGCGGAGGAGATGGGTCAGGAGTGCGTGGCCCTTGACGTGATTGGCGTGCATCAAAGGTGACAGGAGGCGGGGCAGGGAGGGCAGGATTAGGAGGGTTTGGGGACGGTGGGGTTCGTGATGATGGGTGGGAGCTGGTGGTGGGGGGAGTGGTGGTGGGACGTGTGGTGATGGGATGTGTGTATCGTTGTTGTTATTGTTGTTGGCGATTATTGTATGTGGCAGGTTGACGAGATAATCGTCTAGTAAGAGATCTTCATCGTCGTCGAAATCGTCGGCTTGGCTGTCTAGGATCTCCAATTTTTGTGCTTGTGCTTGTTGTGCATTCGTCTTGGTGATGTGAGCCTGCTCATTGTCGACTTGTTCAGCCATCTCCACAGCATCTTCAGGCGCATCACCACTCGCGACATCAGCAGCTCCTCCTCCTCCTCGTTCTCTCCCATCATCATCACATCCACCTCTTCCACCACCCTCATCCCTCTCCAACTCCCTCAACGCCGCGCCAACCTCACCAATACATTCCATCAAGCCTCTAAAATCAAAACATCGCATAATCTTGACTCTATCAAGCAACTTTGCCGCTTTTTCCTCCACGCTCTCGATCGCACTCTCCCCATCCCCTTTCCCGTTCATATCTGCAGCAGCCGTCCGCGTCATACCGACCAGTCCGTCGACCTTGTGGTATACATAGCCGCCTTGATGCGTGAAGTCAGGCTGGCGAAGACGAGTGCATAAGAGGTTGTGGAGACGATGGGGCGAGAATGTGCCTAGTGTGTCGATGTAGAAGGCTGGGTTTTGTGCCGGAGGTGGTGATGTCGTGGTGAGGACGTGCGAGGCCAGTGTTGAGTAGGCTAGCTGGAGAGGAATGGGTGGTATTAGGATAATGCGTTTGTTCTTTTTGCCTTTGCGAAGGGGTTTCTTTATGCAATGGAGACAGGTCATATTTCGCTACAGTGTCACACTGTGCTTGAATCTTCCCGCATGCATGTACGCATCGCATACACTGTACACACAGACATCAAATAGGCATCAAACACGTAAGATAGAAACACGCTTCACACCACACCATACCACACTCACCTCATCGCCCAACCCCTCTCCATCATCACCACTCCCAGCACCACTCCCACCAGCACTCAAACACACAATCCCACCTTCTCCATAATCAAGCCCTCCTCTCAAAACTTCACCGTCGACTTCTTTCCAGCCTGTTTCGAGCTTGCGTCTTTTGCGTGGTACAGGTTCGTTTTCAGGCAGCAATGCGTGAACGTCATTATTGTCATCTCGGCGAGCCTTGTGCAGATTGGAGAGCGTTGATGCTAGGAGAGGTTGTGCGGGTTGTGCTGGCATGACTTCCAGGTTTTTTTATTGGTTGTGTGAACACAGAGGAAGGATAGTAAGGTCTGTAAGGATAGAGACGGACGAGTATGTAACGATAATGAGGTACTACTGTATAGTGCAAAGATACACAACAGAAGACAAGATTTAGAAGAACGTTGATCAAAATGTTTAACCAATCTATTCAAAGACTAATGTGCATTCTATACCTTCTACAAACGATACCGTATCCTCCTTTCATGAAAAAAGAAGAAAAGAAAGAAAGAAAGTCCTTGTAATCGTAACCGCTGAAGCCTGTCGTATCCAAGAGAGCATGAATAAGGCCAACACCTTGTCTTTCACCAACCCAACCCAAAGACCCTGTTGTATGTACCGTCATCAGCTCATACAGTATGCTTGCATCGCTCAAGTGTCTCTCCTCTCCCTTCGAGGTCGGCCAGCCCTCAAACTCTTCATTCTGCTCAATAGACCTCCACCAGATGGTGCTTCATCACCATTTGCACTTTCGTTCGTCTTCATTCGATAAAGTGGAACCTGTGGCGAGCTCACTCCTCTGTTTCTAGTGACTGTTTCAGATACATCCACTGTCTTCCCATCGATGACTTGTGTCTGGTTTTCATTGAAGAACGGGTTCACCTCGACCATTCGACCTCTTCCACCAGCACTTTCATTTTGCAAAGAAGGCACAGGTGGAGTGGGAGATCGTAAGTCGTCGACATAGACATATCGTGCGTCGGGTGATGTCACTCCCTGTTGTCGTGGCCGCGATATGCCTCGGAATCTTTGCGCTAGCGACTTCTTTCGTCCAAGGCCACCTGCCGCTGAACCATCTTGCTCAGAAGGAGCTCTCTGCAGCGCCAAACGAGAAGCTGGGACTGGAGCGCCCTCAAGGAAAGTTGATGTACCTAAACCGGTCGACTGTTGACCATGAACCGGTTCAATGTTACTCCTAGCATCGAAGCTAGAAGGGGGAGCTGCTGTCGTGTCGCGGGCGAGGGCTGGCTTTTGCAGACGTGTGAGTTCAGGAGCAGTAGCGTTCGTAACGTCAAAATCCTGGAATGCTTCTGCTTCGCGGCCATGGTATCGAGCAATGTCGAACTTTTTCAGTTGGTTCGAGCCGCCCATTGTGTTGTTTGCTGATCCTTCTGGAAAGGCTTGCATTGGTGCGAATGTCTTGCCACTGCGATTGCGGTGCGGTCTGCAGGCGTCAAAAGGTCCATCATGGTGAAACACTAAAGATTGTCAGTGATTAGAAAAACCAGAGCATCTGCAATGACTCACTTCCTGTTCCATATATGCTCGTCACGTCCAGCTTGTCGATAAGGTCCATCTTGACATTTGGCTTCTTAGGCTTCCCAGCAGCTGCTGCAGAACTACCATGATCTCGTGACCTGCCATCCCTCGCTCTTATCTCTCTAGCTTTTCGTCTCTCTCTTCGCTCTTCTAATCTAACGTCGAGAACAGACGTATCTGAATTGCGCCTCGACATGCTAGGCTTGACTCTTTCGTGCTCTGGTGTTGCGAAGATATCGAGAAGCTTCTCCGGCGAGGCAGGTACGCCTGCGCGCTTATTCTCATCATTTGAACGTGAGTGACGGTGGTTTTGTTGTGGGGGTTGATAACTGGAAGGTGGTGCTCCTCCGCGAGATGGGGATCGGCCTGTAGAATAGTTAATATAGTGTATCTAATGTCGAGATGAGCTAGACCTACGTCCAGGTTGAGGTCGTTCATTGAGACCCATGCCGTTCTGTCAAAACGAATTAGCAACGTTCAGTGCATTGCGAATGAAGATGTCTCAACCCAAAGACAAGACTGCCAAAAACATTGGAAACAACATACCATCGCCTCTACGGGGACATTACTGCCAAAGTTGTTCTTTCTCGGTGACGTGCTCATACCATGTGATGGAGGCTGAATAGGCTTCCCGGGCGATCGCTGAGCGTTCTGAGATGGGATGGCTACAGGATATGCGGGCACTTGATAGTTGTCCAGAAATGGATTCGTGTTTTGACGAGGAGGCGGTGGTCGGTTTTCATTGTTGACGGCACCATTTGTGGGTGGAGGTCCGCGAAACTGAGCTGGCGCCAGGGGAAAGCCGGAAGGGTTTGGAGAGATTGCTCGTCTGAACGGATTGTTTGACGCAAGGTTGAGATTCATATTGCTAGATCCAGATACAGGTACAGGTCGTCGGTCGGTCGCTTTTGGAACAGACGTGTCAGTAAGGTAATGTCTTGCCGCTGGCCGAGCAGGGCGCGGAGCCTGTGCTGTTGCCATTTGAATGATGATGTTTGATTGAGATGTAGATATCGCTGTCGGCGTGGTTGTCCGGTTGTGAAGGATGGAAGAAGGATGGAAAGGCTCACCATGCAGCGGATATCGATAGTCAAGAGACATTGATCAAAACGTCGGACGGTGCAGGGTACTTGTTCAGTAGTACAGGCCGCTGATAGGTCAGAATCTTGAGGAATGCTTGCAGTAGCGGCGCAGACCGCTCTTGGCGCGGAAGTGGAGAGTTTAGTGAGTTGGTTGTGTGTGACGGCCTCGAACGATATATACAATGTCGTAGTCGCTGTTGCAGATAAAGTGATACTATGTATAGGCCAAGATGTCTGAGGCGACAACGGAAGAAGGCGACAGGGAGATGATGAAGAAGACAAAGGACGAAGGTCTGATGAAGACTTTGTGATGATCAGAAGCCAAATAGCGTGGTGATGAGCAAACACGGTTCAAGGAGCTAAGCCGTACCCGACTTTCTCAATTTACGACATCGCAAAACAAAGACTCTGGAGGTTCATATATATCTTACATATTTCCCAGTCGACAACGCAATTAGTAGCAGTCATCGCAGCCTTACCGTCTGAAGCATTATTGTCGCCGGAATACGACCTTTCCTTCCATCACGAGGTAAGCTGAATAGCAGGGATAAGCACCCCGCAAGACCCTCAAAGTCACAAGATCGAAGCCTGTCCATCTAGTGGCAGTTTCAGATACGCGCGACGAAGATGGTGGCTGAACTGGACTTCAGCCCTTCAGGCCTTACGAAGTTCTAGGCTACATAGGCTAGGCTAGACCGTAGTCTGCTTCGTGGTGCTCTTGAGCATCAAGTCGAGCTGGGAATATGACCGTAACTTGATATTGTAGGAATTGCATCATGTGCTGATACATCCATTGACCACAGCGGCACGACACGTTTTGCAGCCCAGCCGAACATCGAAACGGCTTTTGTCTCATCTGATCAGCTGTCGTCTGGTCTTTCCCACAGCCTGATGAAACTCGGGAACCATGAACGGTACACACCATAGTCGAGAAGCTGAGTTAAATTATGCTGGTTACTCACGTTTCGAGCTTGAGCTTGAGGTGCGTCTATGCATGATGATCAAATCACCTTGTACCTGCACCTATCTGCTCTCGAGCATTTCAAGCATACACACATCAAATTGACACCTCTTAGTTCGTGCAATGTCTTGCCAATCCTTGGTACCTCAATCATCTTGCCGTTCTGAAGCTATACGACGATCCTGCTTTTATTGCCTATCTTGGTTACCTCCAATATTTCAAGGAGTCGGAGTATGTCAAGTATTTGCTCTATCCTACAGCCACACTCAAGGCACTCGAGCTCTTGCAACAGGAGAAATTCAGGAAGGCTATCCTGAGCCCGGAAACTGTGGCTAGAATGATCGAAGGTGGTGTAAGGGCTACCATGGGTGAGGGAGAACCGAACTTGAATTGAATGTTGTAATATCTTCAGTTTCAGGGCAGCCATACTGTTTCAATCCACCGACGAAGACGTGACAGTCGTAATGGCAGATCGAAGGGGTCGAGTTCGTCGAGCAGATCATGATCAGAGAAGTTAGGGGCGCAACATAAGGCGCATGGTTTGCAGGACAGAGCACAAGGATTGGGCATATGGTCGTGCGTTCATGAGACGCATTTTCATTGTCATCTTCAACAGAATCTTTGGCGTAAGATGACTACGTCAAGCTTGATGCTAGATATGCAAGGTTTTAGCTGACCAAAAGCAAGGTATGAGGAGGGGTATCAAAACTCCAACATCGGCTTGCCTTCTCTGTGTTCTGGTCAGGACAAGTGACCTCAAGCTGTGCTTCCTTTTGTCCTCTTCAAACATCGCAGCGTGCTGCAATGGTTATCCAACCGCCCAATGACACGAATTCCTGTCGTTCCTTTCCTGCTTCACTTCGCGTCTCTGTTCGTTATAGGCGGCTTGTGGCCGGACATGCCATTGTCGAACACGATGCTTGTCCTGCAATCTTGCGTGTCCTGTACCTGTGTCCTTCACTCTCTTCTAATAAAAGTTCCATCCAAATTCAGAGCACGACTGCCTTAACAACACAATCTGTATCTTATCCCAAGCAAAACCCAAGTTCATATTCCATGCCTCCTTAATCCAGCTCATCAATCCTCCCTCTCCGGCGGCGGTCCAACCGGCCTAATCATCGCCTCCAAGCACTTCATCCTCACCAACTCTTTCGACTGTCCCAATCCAATACTCATATAGCTCAGCATGGGCGGATGACCAATGTAAGACGCATAGCTGTCGCGATGGATGTTGGAGGTCCACTCGAATTTGGTGGTATCAGCGTGTCCGGTACCGATGTAGCGGGTTTGAAGGGCTTCGAGTTGTTGTTGGGTGCGTAGTTTGTCGGCCTGGAAAGAAGGGTGGTTGTGTTAGTTTTGGTCGTGATATGGAACAAGGAGTGGGATGGGATTGAAGGATAGTGGGTGTACCATTGTGATGAGTGCTGTGGTTAGGGTGTAGATGCGAGAGAAGATGCGGGAAGTGTCAGCAAGATGATAATGAGAGTTGAGCAGGTAACTTTTGAAACTGATCTGCGTTGTCGCAACCTTGCTGGGCTGACCCCACTTCGAGTCCACAACTTCTGAAACTCAACCTGAAACACTTCAATTTACTACACATCAAGGCGTGATTTTATAAGTCAGCGACGCCGTTGTCACATTGTGACCAACTGCAATGGCTGCACCGAACTCGCCACCGGCCTCGCCACCACGAGCTGCACCACCAGCAACATACACAACCCTCCCCACTCTACCATACTCCGCCTCTTTCACATCCGCACTTTCTCGCACAGTCCTCGACCCCTCAGTCACCTTGTCAGACAGCCTGCGTGGTATTCGCATCCAGCAGGGCCGGATCTCGACGTCCTCCGACCATTTAACACAACCCTCAACCACCACCCTATCATCTGTTGACTTCGGCGCACTACCACTACTACGAGATGATGAGCTTCCGATACTACTCGGCGATCCAAGAAGAAAGTATGAATCTGTAGTACCTGGTCTACGATTAACACATCCAGGGGGTAGACTCGAGGGAGGACCACTAGGCACAGAAAGACCCTCAGCACGAGACTACCGTATAAGATTATCATCCTCGGGCGGCTTGCTTGACGCCGAGGGAAAGCCTTCTAGCATACCGCCCCTGGACACCACATCGTCAGAAGCAATATCTTATGAAGGCTATCTTGCGCATATAGTATCCACTTTACCTGCATCAGCAAAAAGTAGTAATCAATCTATGAAAACGGCCTTGCGTATGGCTATAGCGGATGAGATTGAGGCGCAGATTGAGGAGCTTAAGAGTCAGATGGTGACGAGAGAGGAAGCGGTAAAGAAGAATCAGGAGATTGAGAGGAAGATTGCGGACATGGAGATGCAGAGAAGGGTGGAGCGGAGGGTTGAAGAAGGCATGAGGAAGAAAGGAAGAGGTTGATTGATGTCCATAATCAAGCCGAGACGCCCCACGCAGGATGGGTGCCAGTCAAGGTTCGGCGTGTGCACATTCCATCGGTCACTACTTCACTATTGTTGACGTCCATCTTCCATCCGATTCTAGGCCGTCAAATCCTCTTCAAGACAACAATCATCAAGCTGCATTTCCTATAGTGGTCAACGTTACGCTGATTGCTCTCAATTGCTGCTCAAAACTCACCTGCTCTGCCTCAAACTAGGAAAAGCTGCTGTGAGCACAATCCATGTTTGACACGCAACGTCAGCTAAAACGTCACATCTGGGTATAAGACTTTCTGAGCGACGACTTTTTATACGAGACTGTTGCTTATATTCCACGCCGTCTGCTACAACCACGAGAGTGGTAATACCTGATGCCAACATGCCTCGCAATACGATTCCTCTGGGCTCTATACCCGCAATAGCTGGCATTCCACCATTAGCCACATCAGAAACATAACCGAACTCCTCCAACACAGTACATGACGCCTTCATCATCCCCGATTCCAATGAAACCATAAGCGAAGGCGGCATCGAACTCCCTTTCCACCCTCACATCATGGAACATCCGTCCGAAAGAGCTTCAAATTATAGTCTTTCCAGCCTCAGTGCCTTGTCTGACGCCCTCGCTTATAATGCGATTAAAGAACACGACGCCAAGGAAGAAGACGTCAGCCAATAATACAGCTAAACTATCTCATGCTTGAGCAAGCTCTATTGCAACCTGTCTCGGTCTGTTTGACTGCAACAAGTCCCCGTCAAATTCAGGTTCTTTGTCCACCATTTTCGGAAATGCGGCAGGCTGCCGAAGCAATAAGCACGTTTCAGCTAAAACACCTGATTAGGCATAGACACTAGCTCATGTCTCAGAACCTGCACTCGCCCACTTTCTCTTTCTATTTCCGTCTGGAAAGCCTGTCTTCGCATACGTTATAAGACTAAAAGATCTTGCAATTTTCTCTTCCTCTGCAAAAGACTCTGTCAAGGCTCGTCACAGAAAAGGAAAAAAACCAAGTTATTGATCTTAACTCATTACTTTATCCATTCCTTTGTTTCTTGGCTCTGTGCATCTTTGCTATATTCCTCCAAGAATATTGCTATCACTTTTGATGTAGTGTCTCCGCCATGACTCACTTCGAAGAGCTCGGATACATCTGCTCCATTATTGGGTATTTTCCGGACCTTATGCTTGGAAGTGAGACGCTAGTTCTCGTGATTGCGGTGCTTATGCTCGGATCATGGGGGCTAGCAATGGCAGAACAGGATGAAAGACACCGCTTCGAGATTGAGGACTTGAAGATCTGCCTGCAAGACGAGATGGGGGAGCACAGGTGGTCTGTGGAAGAACGGAACAAGACCATAGCAGAAGTGGAGCAAATGGTCGATTCTCAAGGTCAGCAGATCGGAGAATACCAAAGCGAGATTGAGGATAAGACAGGCTGCAAGACGAGCAGGAGGAGAACAAAAGACGGGCGGAAGAATGGAAAAAGACTACAGGAGAACTGGAGGATATCGTCGTCTCTCAAGCACAGCAGAGCAAGGAAGACCAAGTCGCGATTGGTGAACTTATTTCTTTGAAAATGATGCTGCAAAACGAACAGGAGGAGCACAAGAAATGTGTAGTAGAATCGAAGAAAACTACTGCAGAACTGGACCAGACCGTCACCACTCAAGGACAGAAAATGGAAGAATATCAAATCAAGATTCGTGACTTGTCCAACAAACTGCAAGATGGAGTTGCAGAAGATGATCCTGAAAGACGAGTTGACCAGGATAACCAAGGCAAGGGATGCTGAGATTAAGACATCAAGCTTATTAGAGCACATTGTGAGGCGTGGACACGAGCGAGAAGAACGGCTCGCAGAGAGTCTGAAAACGTTCGCGGTGCCCACGCTCGAGACCAAGAACATTGTTTATCGTTTCATTGATCGTACATCATAATGGAGGAGTCTGGGACTGTGAAGGAACGTAAATTGAGCACTCGATGTGGTTTGACAAGGAAGTTGTGAGGAGGATAAGCTGAACCATCATCTCGATATGTAAAGTCGTCGACGGTCTTACTCTGTATTTAGCTCAATGTCACAATTAGCTCATGTGGTAGCCATGTCCTTCTGGTTGTTTAACAATACGTTTCTCGAAGTTGCTGTGCACTTCTCGCTCGACAGGCCTTTCAGTTACTCAACCTAAGTTGCGAAGTCGAAATCAATCAGGACTAACGCTGCTAGGCGAGTGACAAGACATTCGAACTCATGTTAAATGGGACCGTGTCAATTATCCTAGCTCAGCACAGAGCTTCAGCACTTCGACCAACTAGTCATAAGTGCTGTTACTGATATGTGAGAAGTCCTCTCCATGTTACCTGTTGAGGTAATACGCTATAAAAACATTCAACAAGCTATCTTGACCGATTTCATTCAGTGTCGTTCATTATCAGCCACGAGCACTTTCTCTCTTTCACATCCAAGCATGCGGCGCAATATCCTTCGCCGCATCCCAAGTCTTCTCAACCTCCTGCACCAACTCCTCAGGCAGCTTCCCACCCTTACACGCCTTCAAGTTCTGCTCCAGCTGCTTAAGCGAACTCGCACCAATAATCATCGCATCACCTTTTCCCGCATCCAGCGCCGAGTGATGCAACACCCATCTCAGCGCAACCTCATGCCCAGTAAGACCCTGCTTCTCGGCTTCGGCGTGCACTTTTGCGGCAGCTTCGAGGAGTTCGGGCTTAAGATACTGACCAGCGTAGAGGTTGCCGACATTGGAAGAAGTATCGAAACGAGTACCTTTGGGCGCCGTGGCTGTAGCGGAATGTTTGCCGGTGAAAATGCCGGCGGCGGAGGGCGAGTAGGCGTAGTAGGCCATGTTGTGTTTGCGGAGAACGGGGAGGAGTTCGCTTTCTGAAAGACGGGCGATCTGGAGGTTCTGTGTCAGTATGCATATAACCTCGGAGCTAGGATATTGAGGCAAAGCTTACGGCGTTGTACTGTCCTTGGTAGACACTAGGCTTGACCCAACCATTCTTCTCGCAAAGACCGACAATCTCCTCGACCTCTTCGGGACGGTAGTTGCTGAGGCCAAACTTGTCGAACTTACCCGCCTTGTGGCCCTTGTCGATGGCTGCTAGTGTCTCTGCGAAAGGTGTTTCGCGGTCGGGGGCGTGCAGGTACATAATGTTGACCTTGGCTGGGGCGAGTAGGGAGACGGAAGCCTGGAGACTTTCCTCAATCTTGGAGGTGGAGTGGGATCCGGGAGCAAAAGACATGACTTTCGTGTCGACGGTGGCCCATTTGGCAATGTCCGTCTTACCCAGTACTAAAGCAGTATTGTTAGGATTTGTTCACTATGGCAACATGCTGGTAGAACTGACAGGTCTCCGAAGTACCTGCGCCGTATGCTCGGGCTGTGTCTAGGTGGGTGTACCCTTCCTGGGAAGGATGTTATTGACTGGGATAAAGAGCGAATCGAGGTGAGAACCTACCTTGTGGAACAGATCAATGAACTCTTGGGCTTTCTCAACAGTGCTGAACTTTGCTTGGCCATTGCCTTCATC
>Ga0160429_1000223_pt1 | contig 67484 bp, 57 predicted proteins | sample SolpanmetagenomR_FD_108199 | JGI IMG/M metagenome (GOLD analysis project Ga0160429, IMG submission 108199) | Solar panel surface microbial communities from Lawrence Berkeley National Laboratory, California, USA - R | ecosystem: Engineered > Built environment > Solar panel > Unclassified ... | reverse complement strand
CCAGCGTGGAGATGGCGCCCCACAGCAGTTTGCTGCTGCCCATGATTTCGCCGGTCGCCGTGAGCTGCTGCTCACCGATGTAGCCCGTCAGCACCATCCAGAAGTCAGCCAGCAGCATAATGGTGATGGCCTTGCCGGCCTCCCTGGTGCTGATGCGCAGCATGGAGACCGTCTTGAGCAGCAGCAGCGGTGTGGTGATGGCCCAGTCCATGTAGCGGTACTGCCCAATGGCCTGGTAGCCGCGCCGCACCAGTGAGGCAGCCTCGGCCGAGTGAGCCCCGAGCTTGCTTGCCTCGTGCAGCAGCTCGTGGTAGAAGTGCGTGATGAGCAGATACGACACGCCCGCCACGGCCCCGATAATAGCCCCGTACACCCGCGACACGCGGTGCTCGGGCGCAATGCTCTTTTGCGTGGCCAGGCTGAAAATAAAGTTGCCCAGAAAGGCGTAGGCCGCGATGGCCATGAAGAAATAGGTAATCATGGGCAAAATGCCCACCTCGCCCGCCGTGGGCACCGAAGAGTCGCCGAAGATCATAGGAAGTAGCTGGTAAGAAGTGATGAATGAAGGAGTGAATGAAATGTGAGTTTCGACAATACGGCCGGATTAAGAGGAGAGTTGTAGCTAGGGCCAGGCGAAATAGATTTTCATTATCCGTTCATTTACAAGTAGTTCAGCTTAATCTATGTAGAACACCTGTGCAGTAGGTAGAAGAGTAGCTTGCTAATCAGTCAAAAAATTCTGGCGGACGCACTTCCCCAGAAAAGAGCGCCTGCCAGGACTTTTGCTTCAATAATATTGTGAGTGCCCGCGCTGCCCAGCGAGGATGCGGTAGAAGGAGTGCGCCTCGATTTCTTCGATCGTGAGGCCGGTGGGCACGGGGGCTTCCTCCCAGATGGCGCCGCAGTTCAAGGCTGGGAGAAATGAGGTGAGCCAGTACTGGTCGGTAGCATCATCGTCGAAGCTGTTGCCCGTGATTTCGGTACGCGTTACAAGCCCACCAGCCGCCGCGCCGCGCCGATAATGGCTAGCTCGGCCTGCCCGGCGGGCTTCTGTGCGGCATCGAGCTGAAGCTTGGTGGCGGCTGGCCAGCCGGGCGGCGGGGCCTGGCCCTGGGCTAGCTGCGTGAGGCGCTGGTCGAGCAGGCTGGCCACGAGGCCCAGCTGCGCGGCGAGCGGCGCGTACTCGGCCAGGCTGGGGCTGGCGGCAAACAGCGACGGGAGGGCTGCGGTGGCGCGCTGCCACTCGGCCACTTGCTGGCGCAGGCTAGCCAGCTGGCGGCGGGCTGCCGGCGACAAGGCGGGGGCCGTAGCCGGAAAAGTAGGCACCACTAGGCTGAGGCTAGCTAGCAGGCTGTCGGTAGTGGTACCAAAGCGGCGGGCCACATCCGACTCGGCGGGCGCGGCATCGACGAGGCGGGTAAGAGGCGTTTCGGTGGTGTATTTGAAGCCTTGGAAGTGACGCTTGTAGTCCTTCACCGGCTCTAGCACGGCGGCCAGCGTTTGCAAGGCGGGCAAGGTGGTGGGGGCAGAGCTAGCCAACTGGCGCAGCAAAGCGGCCGGGGCGCGGCGGTGGCGCAGGCCCAGCGCGTCGAGCTCCTCGCTCACGAAGGCCAGCCGGCGATACATGTCGGGCACGTCTTGGGCGCTGGCGGCGGGGCTCCAGAGGCGCTCGGCCACGGCGGCGGCGCGGGGCCACACGCGGCTTTCGTAGAGTACGCTGTCGGCAAACTCGCTCCACATGGCGGCCTCGCCGCCCAGCACGCGGGCTTGCAGCGAGTCGGGCACGCCCTGGAGCGGGTCGGCGGCGTAGTGGCTGGCGGCCGAGTAGTACAGGTCGAGGTAGTAGCCGTGGGCGCGTAGGGCGGGGTGGCCCAGGCGCACGGCGTCGGCTACGCCCTTGGGGCCACGCCAGCTTTCTATTACGATAGGCTGGGGCAGGTCGGGCCCCAGGGTTTCATCCCAGCCCACTACCGTCTTGCCCAATTTTTGCAAAGTACTGAGCATGCGGCGATTGAAGTAGGTTTGGAGCTGGTGCTTATCGACGTAGCCTTTGGCGTTTAGCATACATCTCTCCTGCATAAAGGCCACGATGCGCGGATTGTGGCGCCACTGTCGGCCATCGTTCTCGTCGCCACCAAGGTGAAAATACGGGTCGGGAAACAGCCCACTCATCTCGGTCAGCACCGAGTCGAGCATGGTGTAGGTGCTCTCGCGGGTGGGGTCGAGCAGGGCCCAGTTGTTGCTGGTGCCCCAGCGCGTAGGCACCGCCTTGATGGAGTCATTGGAGGCCAGCCGGGGATAGGCGGCCAGCAGCGCGCCGGTGTGGCCGGGCAAGTCAAACTCGGGCACCACCCGAATACCGCGCTGGGCGGCGTAGCGCACCACCTCGCCCACCTGGGCCTGGGTGTAGTAGCCGGTAGCGCCGCCCACGGTATGCAGGCGCGGAAATAACTTGCTCTCGACGCGCCAGCCCTGGTCGTCGCACAGGTGCCAGTGCAGCACGTTGAGCTTCACGGCGGCCATGCCATCGAGGTTGCGCTTGATTACCGGCACGGGCAAAAAATGCCGGGCCGCATCAACCAGCAGCCCGCGCCAATGAAAGCGGGGCGCATCCTCAATATCGCAAAACTGCGCCCGCCAGCCCCGGGGCGTGCTCTCCATAACTTGCCGAAACGTGGCTAGCCCGCGCTGAATGCCCAGCGGCCCCACAGCCGTGAGGCTAGCGCCCGCCACCGTAATGCGCAGGTGGTAGCTCTCGTCGGTAGAGGTGGCCGCGCCGGTAGTTTGGCGGTGCAGGGCTGGCAGGGGCGCCGCCGCGAAGCGGTAGTAGCCGGCCTGCCAGGTAGCCTGGGCGGGCAGCGGCAGCAGCGGGCGCTGGGCGTGGGCGGCAAAGCCAACCAGGGATAGTAAAAAAACTTTAGCGCAGCGTTTCGCAAAGTTGGCAGCGTTTCGCAGAAACCAACGAAAAAAAACTTTGCGAAACTCTGCCAACTCTGCGAAACGCTGCGTGCTCATATTAATCCCCTGGCCTTGAACTCCAGGTACTTATTTATCGTGTTCACCGTCAGTAGCTGCGGTGGGGTAAGTAGGGCCTGAATGCCGTAGCGCTGAAGCTCCAGCACGATCTGGCGTTTTTCCTGCTGAAATTTTTCGGCAATAGTCTGGTTGTAAACGTCGGCCGTGGTTTCGGCCGGCGCGTCGAGGTAAGTGCGCAGCTCGGTGTTTTCGAAAAAAACCACCAGCAGCAAGTGCGCTTTGCCCAAGGCCCGCAGGTAGGGCAGTTGCCGCTGCATTCCCTGTAGGGTTTCGAAGTTGGTAAACAAAATTAGCAGGCTGCGCTGCTTGATCTTGGCGCGCACCGTGGCGTAGAGGCGCTCGTAGTCGGTTTCGAGGTACTGGGTTTTCTGGTGGTACAGCACCTCCAGGATGGTTCGCAGGTGGCCCGGCCGGCGCTCGGCGGGCACCGTGGCGCCGGGCTTGTTGGCGAAGGTGATGAGGCCCGCTTTGTCGTGTTTGAGGAGCGCAATGTTGCTCATGACCAGCGTGGCGTTGATGGCGTAGTCGAGCAGGCTCAGGCCCGCAAACGGCATTCGCATCACGCGGCCCTTATCGATGAGGCAGTAGACTTGCTGGGCGCGCTCATCCTGAAAGTGGTTGACTACCAGCGTGTCGCTGCCACCGCTGGCCCGCCGGGCGCTGGCTTTCCAGTTGATGGTGCGCGGGTCGTCGCCCCCGGCGTAGGGCCGAATTTGCTCAAACTCCGTGCTCTGGCCCACCCGCCGAATACGCTTCACGCCCACCTCCGTAAGGCGATTGTGGATGGCCAGCAGCTCGTACTGGCGCATCTGCAAAAACGATGGGTACACCGGCACCGTGCGGTGCTGGTCGAAGCGGAAGCGCCGCCGCACCAGCCCCAGCGGCGAGGCCGCGTACACGTTCAGGGCCCCAAACTCGTATTCGCCGCGCTTGGTGGGCCGCAGCTGGTACGTAATTACCTGCGTTTGCCCCGGCTGAATGCTGGTTTTGAATAGCACGTCGCGCCGCTGAAACTGGTGCGGAATCTCATCAATCACCTCGACTTGAACGTCAAAGCGGTAGCGGCTTTCCAGGTACAGCTGCACCTCGTTGTCGTCACCATTCGAGAGCTTATCGCCCAGCACCCGTCGCCCAACTACCGGGCTGCCACCCTGGCTAGGCGCGTAGAGCAGCAGCGCATCGAGCAGCGTGAGCAGTGCCAGCCCCCCGAGCCCGATTTGCAGCGCTCCCAGTAGCCACGGCAGAAAGAATGCCATCACAAAGCCCACAATAAGCGCCGTGAGCAAGTAAAAAAAACGACGAGTGAGGAAGACGCTCATGCGCGGCGGAGTTGGTCGCGGACTTCCATCAGGGCAAAGCCCAATAAGTTTTGGCCGGACCACTTAGCGGGCTGCATCGCATCGGCATGGTCGGTGGCCAGGCCAATGCCCCAGATGGCATCGACCGGGCTAGCCTCCACCAGCACGCGGCTGCCCGTAGTGAGCAGGTAATCGCGGAGGGCAGGATGCTGGCTGAATTGCTGATAGTTACCGGTTTTCACCAAGTCATATTTCTGCGCGTCCCATTGCTGCGAGTCAAAGTTCACTACTTCGCGGCCCAGCTTCTTGGCTTCGGCTGGGTGCTGGGCGGCAATACTGCGCTGGCGCACTTCGCCATTGGCAAGCAGCCGGGCTTTCTCCGCCATCATCCAGTGCTCGGCGGTGCGGTAGGTCTCGCCCGCCACGTCAAAGGCGGCTGGAAACCATTGGCTAAAGCAGTTCTTGTCAACGGTGCCGACCTGGCGCGGCTGGTGGCCCCAGAAGAAGAGGTATTTGATTTCGGTCTGAGATTGTTGGAGCAGCCAAGAGACGGAGTAGCGCATAACTAATGGGATAATCTTGTCAGGCGTTGTAGGCGCAGTATGACGGGTAAGATATGGGAAGCGATAGGGCTACCTCGGCACCTCTACGCTTTGCACGATGGCCTTCACTACCTCATCGGCCGTGCCGCCTTCCATCTCGCGCTCGGGCGTGAGCATGATGCGGTGGCGCAGTACCGGCGCGGCCAAAAACTGCACGTCTTCGGGCGTCACGAAGTCGCGGCCGCGCAGGGCGGCTAGCGCCTTGGCGCCGTTGAGCAGCGCGATGCTAGCGCGTGGCGAGGCTCCCAGATACAAGGCCTTGTGGGCGCGCGTCTGGCCCACGATTTTGGCGATGTATTCGAGCACGTCGGCTTCTACGAGCTGCTGGCCCACTTGCTGGCGCAGGGCGGCGAGGTCCTGGGCCGTAAGCACGGCCTGCACTTTCTCCAGCGGCGTACCCCCAAAGCCGCTGTGGTGGCCCTGAAGAATCTGAATTTCTTCGGCCAGGGTCGGGTAGCCCACGTTGAGCTTGAACAGGAAGCGGTCGAGCTGCGCCTCGGGCAGGCGGTAGGTGCCTTCTTGCTCCACCGGGTTTTGGGTGGCCAGCACCACGAAGGGCGAGCCTAGCCGGTGAGTCGTGCCATCCTGGGTCACGGTGCGCTCCTCCATCACCTCAAACAGGGCCGATTGGGTTTTGGCCGGGGCGCGGTTGATTTCATCAATCAGCACCACGCTGGCGAAAATAGGGCCGGGCCGAAACTCGAAATCACCCTGCGCGGGCCGAAAAACACTGGTGCCCAGCACATCGGCCGGCATCAGGTCGGGGGTGAACTGAATGCGGCTGAAGGGCACGGCCAGCGTGCGGGCCAGTAGCTTAGCAGTGAGCGTTTTGGCCACGCCCGGCACGCCTTCGAGCAGCACGTGGCCATCGGCGAGCAGCGCCACGAGTAGCAACTCCAGCAGCTCTTGCTGGCCCACTATCACCTGCCCGATTTGTTCGCGCACGGCTGCCATGCGGGCCGTCAGCTGCGAGAGGTCGGTGCGCGGAGCAAAGGCCGGCTCGGCGCCAGTCGGCAGCGGCGAGGTGGGCGGCGCCCACGCAGCGGAGGGCAGAAGGGAGTTTTCGTTTTCCATGGGAAGAGAAGCGGACCGAAGTAGCTACTGCCGAATGACTAGTGCTAATGCCTACGCTGCGGCACGCTGGCTAGGCTAGCTCACCGGCTGTAAAAGCAAGCGTAAGGGTGAAAAAAGAAGATAAAAAGTGCCTTAACTGCCTCAGAATGCATTTTATGGAAATAATGCAATTTGTTAAAAATGGCATTTATAGGTACAGTGCAAAAAGCTGAGTTAGCTTGATTCCCGCTTAAAATCCTGAATAGCGCGGCTCAATATAAGCAGCTCGCGATCAGTAACGGCCGGCGCGGTGCGGGCAAAGTTGATGAGTCGGATCAGCTCATCGATGCGGGGGCGCGGCACGCCCGCCTTCTGGCTCAGGCGCTCGCGGAAGGCTTCCTCGCCGAGGTCGGGCGCCGGCTCGTGGAAGCGCGTGCGCAGGTAATCCAGAAAGAGGGCCGTTTTCTTTTCGGCAATGCGCGAGTGGTTGCGGCCCTGCTGGTAGAGGCTGGCCACGGTGCGCGTAAAGCGTAGCGTCGTATTGGGCAGGGGCTTGAGAATAGGAATAATGCGCTGGCGCCGCTGCGCCTCTACCAGCACAAAGAGCAGCCCGCCCAGCAGCAATAAGTAGTAGGCCGTGCGCAGGGCCGGGTGCGCCAGTACTACGCGCAGCACCGATTGCTCGCCCGCGCGGCCCTGCTTCTGGTACTCGTCCCACCAGGCGGGCCGGCCGGCGGGTAGGTAAGAGAGCGCCGCAAACGCAAAGTTGGCGGTGCGGGGCCGCAGCACCCAGTAGTTGCCGAAAGCCAGCGGCACCGAGCACAGGTAAAAATGCCCGCGCCCGTAGTCGAGGCGCACGAGCACGGGGCGGCCCTGCGCATCGGCAGCCAGCGTAGCGCCCCGGTGCGGCTGCCGCCGCGTGAGGGCTAGCCGGTAGCCCACCGCGGCCGCGCCGAAGCGGAACCCAGCCGCCAGCCCCGGCCGGGCGCCCAGCAAATGCAGCGCTACTGAGTCGTGGGTGGCCCGGCCGGGGCGCGGCGCCACCAGAAAGTGGGTAGTGGTATCGGCTTCGTAGGTGCGGAAGCCCAGCGTATCGGTCAGAAAGCCGCGTTGCGCCGGCCCAAAATCTTCGGCCGCGATAAACACCTCGTGGCCCGCCGCTACGAAGCGCAGCAAGGCGGCAGTTTCGAGCTGGCTAGCCTCAAATTCTTGGTTGATAAAGATATAGCTGGCCCTGGTGCTAGCCAGCGGCAGGGTGGCCGCCTCGGTTGCGGCAGCGGCGCGGTCGTTGGCCGCCGCCTGGGCGGCGCTGGCCGCGCTGCTGTCAGTGGTAGCCGAATCGGGGGCAAACGTGACGTTGGTAGGGCGGCCGGTACGGGCGTCGGGCTCCTCGGTTCCCAGCAGCTGGTTGAAGATGGGCAGGCGCACGCCCGCCACCGAATCGGTAGCGAGCACCTGCGGCAGCGCATCGAAGAGCACGTAGGTGCCGTACGGAATCTTGTCCTTATTGCTGAGCGTGGGCCGCCAGTCGAGCGGCTTGGGGCGGTAATATTCGAGCGCTACGTAGCTCCCAAACAGCCCCAGCAGGCCCAGCAAATACCAACGGAAAGTAGTCAAGGGAGAAGAAGGGTTAAGCTGATTAGTTGCCCAGTAACTCTTGATAAATACCCAGGTAGTCGGCCGCCGCCTGCGCCCAGCTAAACTGCCGAGCCTGCACCTGCGCCGCTGCCGCCCGCGCTGGCGAGTGCTGCGCCAGGCCCGCTGCCAGCGTGTGCTGCAGGCTAGCCGGGGCAAAGTTGTCAAAATAATACGCGGCGTCACCGCCCACTTCGGGCAGGGAAGTAAGCCGGCTCAAAAAAACGGGCTTGCCCAGCTGCATGGCCTCGACCACCGGCAGGCCAAACCCCTCGGCCAGCGAGGGCTGCAAGTAGGCGGTGCAGTGCTGGTAATACCAGGTTTTATCGGCCTCGCTGATGCGCGTGAGCACGTGCACGCGGTCGGCCACGCCGGCCTGCGCCGCCGCCGCCCGAATGGCCGCCACGTAGTCGCTTTCGGCAAAGCTGCCGGCGAGTACCAGCTCGTAGGCATTGCCTTGTAATAGGGCCGGCAGCACGTGCCAGTTCTTCTTGGCGTTGATGGTGCCCAGCCCAAAAAGGAAGGGGCTGCGCGGCGCGTAGGCCGGCGCGTGGCCGGCGGGCCCGGGCGCGAGCGCCTCCACGCCGCGCCGCACGTAGCGCAGCGGTTGGCTGGCCCGGTAGCCCAGCAGGTCGGCGTGGCGCAGGATATCCTGGCGCACGTAGTCGGAGATGGTGACCAGGTAGTCGGCGCGCCGAATATTGCGCCGCACCATAGCCAGCTGCCGCGTATAGGTGTGCTCGTCGGGGTTTTCGTGCAAAAAATTGAGGTCGTGCACCGTCAGTACCACCTTGGTGAGGAGGCTGGTGGGCACGTACCAGCTCAGCTGCGAAGTGGCGTGCCAGAGCTGGTAGCCGTAGCTGGGCGGATTGAAATACTTATGAAAGCTGCGCTGCGTGAGGTAGTGCACGCCCTGGCGGCCCAGCCCGCCCACCTCGGCAGGCGGCACGTAGCAGGTGAGGTGGTAGCGGTGGTTTTGGCGGATGAGCTCGCGGGCCAGCGGCACCACAAAGTGGCTAAAGCCGCTGTTGCGGTCTTTCAGCGGCTCACAATCAAGCAGTATTCGGGGAAGCGACATTAAGTAGTCAGCCATTAGCTTTTAACTGCTAGCTGTTAGCTTGTTTTCTGATTAGTAGGGCCTTGCTAAAAGGACAATGTATGTTTGCTTTTGGCCGACTACTTAGGCGAAATAGGGTTGCCGACCAGTGGCGCCGAGCTGCTGCCCAAGCTGGCGCTGGCCGGCGCGCACCTGCTCATATAAGGTAGTAGGCATCGGCAGCTCGCCGTACCAGATGTACTCAAACTGGCGCGTACGCTCGGCAAACGCGGCGCTGGCGCCCGGCTGGCTCGCCGCGAGCTCGTGCAGGTAGGTTTGGTTGGTTTTATCGGGCTGCCAGGCAATGAGGTCGCGGTCGGTGAGCAGCTTGAGCAGCTGCAAGTAGCCCAGGCGCACGGCCAGGCGCAGGTTGCCAGTAGCTTCGGCCTGGGCAATGGCGTCGGCAAAGTTCAGCTCGTGGATATTTTCCTGGCCGGCCGCGTAGGCTAGCGGCTGGGCACGGGTGGCCCGACCAAAAACCTTGGTAAGGTCAACCTGCAAAAACTTGAGCACCGCAAATACCAGGATGGCCGCCATCAGGCCGTAGAATAGGAGGTTCCAGCCCACTTGGCCACCCTGGCTAGCCAAAGAGGGACGCAGCAAGCCCCAGAGCCAGTGCAGCAGTCGCTGCCAGAAGCTGGCTTGGGCGGGCTCTGCAAAGGCATTCTGGTGGTAGTCGAAGTCGCGCTGGCCGCGCAGCTCGCGCAGGCGGCTAGCCGCTGGGTGGCGCAACGCGGGCGTGGCAGCGGGCGGAGGCAGTGGCTGAACCGTGTTGGTATCAGCGCGGGCTGGTATCAACTGGCGCAGCTCGCTTGGCCTCTGCGCCTGGGCAGTAGCTAAAGCTAGTGTAAGAAATACGAGCAGGAGTGGGCGATGCATGAGCAGGTCGGAAGTTTTTCCAGGGTAGCAACCGCGCAGGAAGGCGACAAGTACCCTAGTATTCTCCTTCTTCTTCGGGCTGATAATGGCTGGATTCAGCAGGAGCAGCAGCCTGGCTGTCGCCGAGCTTATCCACTAATAAACGTAGCCCAACACCCTCTTTGCGCTCTACCAAATTGAAGTACTGAAAGGCGAGCACCAGCATAATGGGTACGTAGAGCACGAGTAGAAACAGGCCTCTGATGGCACCATAGAGCACTAATAACGAAGAGGGTAGCGTAGCCGAAGGGGACAGCAGCGACTTGAGCCAACCTACCAGCACGAATACCACTCCGACGCTGGCAAGGGCTAGGTAGATAATGATCCCCATAACGCACAGCAGCCCCAAAGTAGACCACCATTTACCGCGTATCAGGTCGACGCACCGGCTGATAGTGGCCGTGAAATCGCTGTTTTCAAACAGGCCAACCACAAAGAACAGACTGAGCGTCACGAGCATATAGAAACCCGGAACAAAAAATAGAACGAAGCCGAAGGCGATAATTAGCCAGATACCTATCAGCGAGAAATACGTACTTAGAAGCTTACTCTTCACTACTTCCCACACTTGCGGCACTGTAATAGCCTGCCCCGGCTGCTCGGCGTAAACGCAACGCATCAAGTAGCCATAGACGCTGAGTATGAGTACCGACTGGAATAAGCCCCCCAGGATGCTACTCAGAAGGTATAAAGGGGAATTAAAGGCTGATAAGTAATTGGCGAAGCGAAAAGAAGCGATGCCGCCTTCCCCCACACTGCTCCGAAAGGCATCGGCTGCGTGCAGTTGCAGCGCGCCAGCCACAATGCCTTGCACCAGGGCAAAGGGCGCTACTAAGTAGAGGAGCACGTGGCCCAGTGGGCGCCAGTGCGCACCGATAAACTCAAAGGTGGCCGAAATCTTGGCGCTAAAATCACGCTCCTGCCAAAAGTCGGCTGGTTTGGTAAAGGTGTTTTTCATAGGGGAGCTGCGAATTAGTGGTTGTTTGATTGCGCTCAAAAGGGCAGGCTCGGCTCGGCTTTTGGGGCGGCTACTCGCCGCTGAACGAGGCGCGGGTAACTACCAAAATACCAAATAATAAACGCTGCCGAGCCGCCGATGATGCTCAGGCTCAGTGCCATGGGCATTCCGGTGTGGCGCGTCACGAAGCTTTCGAGCAAGGCGGCTACGATAATAATAGGCACCAGGCCCAGCGCCAGCTTGAGGGCATCGCGGGCAGCGCGGGCCAGCGACTCGCGCCGCGCGTAAGTACCCGGAAATAGCACGCCGCCACCCAGGATAAACCCGGCGGCGCCGGCTAGCACAATGCTCGGGATTTCGAGGGTACCGTGAATCCAGATGGTAAGCAGCGAGGCCCGCAGCACGTGCTCCTGGTAGAAAAAATACTGGAAGGCGCCCAGCATTACGCCGTTCCTAAACAAAGAGTGGAGCGTGCCCACGCCCAGCGTGAGGCCCAGCGCGAAGGTGCGCAGCGCCACGTAGAGGTTGTTGGTCGCAATGCCCAAAAACATCACCGACGAGCTGCCCGATTTGTAGATGGCCATCGGGTCGCCCCGGCGAATGTTGGCCAGCGTCTGGTTGACGTAGTCATCGCCGACTACCACGCGCAGAAAGTTTTCGTCGTAGGCCGCCGACAGTGCCCCGAGAGCCGTGAACAGCAGAAAGAGCCCCATCGCCCAGGCCAGCGCTGCCTGGTGGCGGGCCACCACCAGCGGCACTTCCACGGCCCAAAACTGGCTTAGGCGCTGCTTCTGCTCGGGCTTATTTCGGTAGAGCGACTGGTGAAGCTTGCTGGTGAGTGTGTTGAGGTAGGCCGTAGTGGGCGAGGCCGGGTAAAAGGTCTGGGCGTAAGCCAGGTCGTCGGTGAGGCTGATGAAGCGGGCCGCCAGCTCGTCGGGCGAGGCGGGCGGCTGGGCTTCGTACTGCTGCCAGCGGGCCTGGTTTTGGCGCAGAAAAGCGGCTTCGCGCATAAGATGGCGGGGTTAGGGCCCTAAAGGTAGCGCGCGGCCCGCTACGTACTTAGCGCCGCCGGTGTATTTTTCGGATCGCTTTCTACCTGCGCCCTATATGGCCACCATTCGCGTTCACACTACCCAAAACGTTACTATCGAATACGAAGTGGCCAGCCTCGGCGACCGCATCGTGGCGACCCTTATCGACTACCTGATACGGCTAGCGTGGGCTGCGGCCGCGATAGCTATCGTGTACGCCATTGGCTCGGGTGCAGATAAAAATTACCATGCAGACTATAGCGACCCCGATCAGGTACTGGGTAATGCGATAGCCATCTTGCTGTGCATCATCCTGTTTGCGCCCGTTGTGCTTTACAACCTGGCCTGCGAGCTACTGTTTAATGGGCAAACCTTAGGCAAAAAAGCCCGCAACCTGCGCGTGGTGCGTCTTGACGGTACTTCGCCGCGCTTCGGCGATTATTTTATGCGCTGGCTGCTGCGCCTGATTGATTTTGATTTGCCAGTAGCAGGTGGGTTGGTGGCCGTTCTGACCATCGCCATCAACGGCAAGGGCCAGCGCCTCGGCGACCTCGCGGCGGGCACCAGCGTCATCAGCCTCAAGCCCCACCAGGATGCCCTGGCCGTCGTAGCTAGCTCCGCCGTGCCGATGGGCTACCAGCCGGTGTTTGCCCAGGCCGCCGACCTGAGCGATCACGACGTGGCCCTGCTCAACCAGCTGCTGAGCCGCAGCCTAAGGCAAGAAAATTACGTGCTGCTCCACGAAACGGCCACTAAGATCAAGCAGCTGCTGCACGTGCAGAGTGATATGTCGGACGCAGCCTTTTTGCGCACCATCCTGCGCGACCACGCCTTTGTAGTGTCCGAGCGAAGCTAACCCAGCCACGCCGTACAAACCAAAAAAGCGCCAGCCCACCGTGGGCTGGCGCTTTTTTAAAAGAGAGCTCCCCGATATCTGCCAGCTACTCGGTGAGGGCAACCTGGCGAGTACCGGCGGCTTGGCCGTCGAAGCTGAGGCGGAACAGATAGAGGCCCATAGCCTGGCCGGCGCGGTTCCAACGGATGGTCTGCGGACCGGCGGCCAGTTGGCCGGCATCAACGTGGCTGACGGTGCGGCCCAGCGCGTCGGTGACGGTAAGCTCGACATGCGCGGGGCGAGGCAAGCCAAAAGCTAAGCTGGTCGCAGTACCCACGGGGTTAGGATAAAGGACAAAGGTGGTAGCCGCTTCGGCTGCCTTGCTCGACGTGACGACGCCCGTAGCGGCCGCAATGGCGATGTCGCGCGCAGCAATACCGTTGCCAATGGCCCCAACCAGCGTGGCGGCGCCGGTGGTGAGGTCGAGGGTGTAGAGCGACGTGTTGGCCGAAGTGCCGGTATTGGCCACCAGGTAAGCCGTGTTGACGCCCGCCCCAGTGCTGTAGATGTCCAGGTCCACGGTGGGCGCCGTGCCATTCACGGCAAGGCCCGACGCCCCGACCGGCGTAAGCTGGCCATCGGCGGGCGGGTTGGCAGTAGCTTGGGTATTAAGCAGGTTCACCGCCTCATCGTAGTTAGTAGAGCGTGGTACCCGAGGTAGCGCTGGCACCCGCAAAGCTGTTGGTGTACGCCACCGCCCCGATGTTGGGTAAGTTGTTAGTAAGGGCGTAAGTCAGCGTGCCATCGGTAGCCGCCAGCACGCTAGCGGCCCCAAAGTTGGGGTTGAGGCGGTAGTTGTTGCGGTTGGCACCCACCACCCGAATGCGGTCCGCCGTCGGGTTGAAATCAAAACCAATGCTACCGGTGCCCAGCTCGAGGCGCACGGCCGCCCCGATGGGCGTGGCTACGCCCGTCACGGCGCTCACCGAGTATAGCTGCGAGTTGGCTACCCCTGTGGCGGCAGCGTTGTAGCCCAGCGCGTAGAGCGAGTTGTTGAGCGGGCGCACATCGAGGCCCACCAACATCTGGCTAGCCTCGACCCCCGTAATGCCCACCGACGTGCGGATGGTTCCTGGCGCCGACGTATCGAAAGTGAGCAAGTTGTTGCCAGCCAGCGCGTAAGCTAGCTGGCCCATGATGGCCGGCAGCGTGGCTGGGCGCACGATAGCCGCCGCAATGTCCAGTACCCCGATAGCAGCGCTAGTGCCCAGCGTACCCACGTTGGTAGCCGCCCCCGTGCCTAGGTTGACGGTGTAGAGCGTAGTAGCAGCCGAAGAAGTAAGCAGGTTGGCCGTCAGCACCGATAGGTAGGCCGTATTCTGGCCAGTAGCGGCGTCGAAGTCAATGTCCAGGTCAGAGGCTTGCGCTAAATCAGCTACCGCCACGCCCAGGGGCCCCACGGTATTCAGCGTGCCATCGTTGGGCGGAATCTGGGTTACCAGGCGGCTAGCGCCTTCGTCCAGGTTATAGAGCGTAGTGGCCGTGCTGCCGATATACGAGTTGGTGTAGGCCGAGGAACCCACCACGGGCGTCTGGCTAGCGCTGGGGTCGGTAGCGGCGTACGTCAGGGTGCCATCGGTGGCCGCAATGGCGCCGTTGTTAGGGTTGAGGCGGTAGTTGGCCCGGTTGCCCGCCGTCACCCGAATGCGGTCTACCGTCGGGTTAAAGTCAAAACCAATCCGTAGCGTGGGAATAGCGAGGCCCAGGGCCAGCGTCTGCCCGGCGCCTACCGTAGTGAGGACGCCCGTGGTGGGGTCCAGGGTATAAAGCTGCGCCTGGCTATTCGTGCCGTCGTAGCCCAGGGCAAATAGCTGGCCCGTAGCCGGCCGGGTGTCGAGGCCTACCAGTGTCTGCCCGGTAGCCAAGCCCGTGATGGGAACGTTGGCGGTAAACGTGCCTGGCGCCGTGGCCTGAAACGTCACGATGCTGAACGAGCCTGCTCCAGCGGCCGATAAGCTTGCTGCCAGGCCATAAACAGTTTGGGCAGTGGCGGGCACGGCGGTGGCACCAGCCAATAAAATCCCTAAGGCCAAACCTTTGGTAGGAGCAGCCCAGCGAGTAAAGTGTTTAAGCATGAGTGTAGGAAAAGTGAAAAAAGTGAGGAGTTATCTGCGAATGCTTCGCAGACTTGCCATTACCTACAGATAGGTAGACCAGCTAAGGTAGAGTGTATGCTGTGATTTTTCATGAAAAACTCATTTCAACGGATTTAACCAGTCTTTTTGTTGCTAATCATTGATCCTAGAGCAGTTTTCAGGTTAGCGGGCAAGGATGCGAACTGGAAAGCTCGCGTTACTGCCCGCTAACCTGGTACCGTATTGGGCAAGGATGCGAACCCGGCCAAGGTCCAGGTAAACCAAAGGCCGTGAACAGCAGCGCTTCTGCGTGAAAAGCATTAAAAAAAGCTCCGCAGTGCTGACCAGGTCAACACTGCGGAGCTTTTCTGCAAGTAGCTATAGAAGCTGGTGGCCGGCCGGCTAGCCGGCCGCGATGGCTTTGCGCCGGCTGGGCTTGGTGCCGGGCTGGCGCTCTTCGCCCTGGGCCAGCAGCTCGTCGTCGCGCTCCGTCTTTTTTACGAGCCAGCTCACGCCGTAGAGGTCCTTGCGGCGGTCGCGCAGGTTGCGAACTGCGCCACTGGTATTCAGGTCTTTGAGTAAGTCGAGATCGAGGTCGGCGATGAGGGTCATCTCCGTATTGGGCGTGGCCTCGGCCACGATGGCATCGTGCGGGAAAGCGAAGTCCGAGGGGCTAAACACGGCCGACTGCGAGTACTGGATGTCCATGTTCTCGACGCGCGGCAGGTTGCCTACCGAGCCGGTAATGGCCACGTAGCACTCGTTTTCGATGGCACGGGCCTGGGCGCAGATGCGCACGCGCTGATAAGCGTTTTTGGTGTCGGTCCAGAAGGGTACGAACAGGATTTTCATGCCCTCGTCGCTCAGAATGCGCGACAGCTCGGGGAATTCTACGTCGTAGCACACCAGGATGCCGATTTTGCCAAAGTCCGTGTCGAAGCACTTGATTTTGTCGCCGCCACGCATGCCCCAGTAGCTGGCCTCGTCGGGCGTTACGTGCAGCTTGTACTGCTCGTCTACGGTGCCGTCGCGGCGGCATAAGTAGCTCACGTTGTAGAGCTTGCCATCTTCATAGAGTGGCATGGAGCCGGCAATGACGTTGATGTTGTAGCTCACGGCCAGCTCCATCATGCGGGTTTTGATGGGCTCGGTAAACGCCGCCATGCCCCGGATAGCCGCCGACGCCGACTGCTCGTTGGTGAGCGCCATCATGGGCGCGTTAAAAAATTCCGGAAACAGCACGCAGTCGGCTTTGTAGCCGCTCACCGTATCCACAAAGAACTCGATTTGCTGGAAGAAGTCCTCCAGGCTCTTAGTGGCGCGCATCTGCCACTGCACAATGCCAATGCGCACGTTCGACTTCGGGTTGCCGATGAGCTTGTCAAACTCCTCATCGTAGTATACGTTAATCCACTCCAGCAGCGTGGCGTAAGCCTTTGATTCCGAGTCGTAAGGCAAGTAGCCGCGAATGATTTTGCGGACGTAAAACTCGTTCGAGAGCTGGAAGGTGAGGATGGGGTCCGTCAGCTCCTTATTGCGCACCATCTCTACGTATTTGGCGGGCGTCATCTCGTTGGCGTAGGCCGCGTAGCCGGGAATGCGGCCGCCGGCCACCATGGCGCGCAGGTTCAGGTTTTCGCACAGCTCCTTGCGGGCGTCGTAGAGGCGGCGGCCCAGGCGCAGGCTGCGGTACTCGGGGTCTACAAATACATCGACGCCGTAGAGCGTGTCGCCCTCGGGGTCATGGGTGTCAAACTTGCCGTTGCCCGTGATTTTGGCGTAGGTGTGCTTGTCGCCAAATTTACTGTAGTCCACGATGATAGCTAGCGCGGCGGCCACCACATTGCCATTGTCCTCGATGCAAATCTGCCCTTCGGGAAACTTGCGCAGCAGGTTGGCAAATTCGTCGGCGGTCCAGGCGCCCTCCATGTTGGAGTACACCTTTTCCATGATGGCCTTGATAGCCTTAAAATCGGCGCGGCGCAGCTGGCGCAGCACCAGCTTGTGGGCGGGCACAGCCGTGGGGGTCAGGCGCTCATCGGTAGCGGCTAGGGCTGGGCCCACTTTGCCGTTTTTCTTATGATGCGTGCCGTTGAGGGGTGCTTTGCCGGGGGAAGAAATAGCCATTTTAACAGATAATCAAGTAGAACGAACGGGGATACCAGGTAAAATTACCCCGCAAAAACCCCGCTGACGCTAGCCAGCGGGGTTGATAACAGCTAAAAGAGCCGATAGGTGCGGCACTTTATTCGCGCACCACGCGCCGGGTGGCCGTGCCCTGGGCGGTTTGCACTGTCAGCAGCAGCACGCCGCGGTAGGTGCCCAGGGCCTGAGCCTCGACCGTGACGACGCCCGCCGCGCTTGCCCCCACGCGGCGGCTAAATAACTGCCGCCCTACCAGGTCGGTGGCCGCCAGCGTGAGTGGCCCACTACCGAGTGGCACGGCTAGCCGCAGGTCGGTGCCCACGGCCGAGGGGTTGGGGTAAGCCTGGAGCACGGCGTCGGTAGCAGCGTCGCGGGCCGCCAGGCGCGTAAAGCGTCGGTACCTATCGCGATACTCTACGCTCGCTACTACCTCCTGGCCCGCCACGCTGGTGGTCGTGATCGTGAGTACCGGTACGTGCACACCCTTAGCCAGCCATTTATACTCGCGGGTGACCGGCAGCGTTAGCCCTTGGCTGTTGCCGCTGACTGCCAAGCTATCGTGGTCGGTGATCGTAGCCACGAGGCGCACCGCCTGAAACGTGCCGAAAGGGGTGATGATAGTGCCCCAGGCGTCGGGCTGGCTGCTACGCTGGCGCTTCTGGCTGAAGTACCCAGTGGTAGCTAACGCTGCTGGCGTAGTCAGCAGCGAGTTGCTGACAGCGGCCGCGCTGGGGTAGCTAAGCGGAAAGCGGTAAATAACATCTTGTTGACTCTTAGTAGTATAGGTTAAGGGCATGGCCGTGCCATCAACCGTGGCACCGTAGCCTACCAGCCGAAAGTCAGTGGTCGAAAGGTTACTGAATTCCAGCGGGTTGGTAAAGGGTAATGCCATCCCTACTGCGGGTAGGGGGCGCGCCACCACGAGCGTGGCTTGGTTGTCGGGGCTAAAGAAAGGGTTATTAAACGTGAACTGGAGGAATGCCCCAGCGGCGGTGCTTGGGTCGGCGTAGCGCTCTACGCGCTGCGAGGTAGCCACCAGGCCCGAGTAGTCCCAGGTTTGGTTGGCGCCGTTGCGGGTGAGCGGTGGGGCAGTAGCGGGGAGCGTAGCTTGGCTTAGCCGCAGCGTATCGCCGACGGTGGGCATATCGTCGGCGGTGATAACTGGCGAGGTTTGCGCCTGCGCCAGGCTCGCGGCCAGGACCAACGGAAGTAGTAAAAGTTTTTCTTTCATAAGAGGAGGAAAATCAAGTGAATAGCTAAAGATACTAGTGCGTTAAGCAAGAGCTCGCTACTTAGCTGAAAATCAGACGCCCGTCATTTCCGGTACGGCGTCGTCGGGCCCGGGCACCACCAGCCGGCCAGCGGTGGCCGCCCGAATCTGCGCTACGCTGACGCCGGGCGCCCGCTCGCGCAACACAAAGCCGTCGGGCGTGACGTCGAGCACGGCTAGCTCGGTTACGATTTTCTTCACGCAGCGTAGCCCCGTGAGAGGCAACGTGCAGTTGGGTAATAGCTTGCTAGAGCCGTCGCGGGCTACGTGCTGCATGGCTACAATGATGTTTTTGGCCGAGGCCACGAGGTCCATCGCGCCGCCCATGCCTTTCACCAGCTTGCCGGGAATTTTCCAGTTAGCAATGTCGCCGCGCTCGCTCACTTCCATCGCCCCCAGGATGGTGAGGTCGATGTGCTCGCCCCGGATCATGCCAAACGAGTCGGCCGAGCTGAAAATACTCGAGCCCGGCAGCGTCGTCACGGTCTGCTTGCCCGCGTTAATGAGGTCGGCGTCGACCTCGGCTTCGGTTGGGAAAGGACCCATGCCGAGCAGGCCATTCTCGCTTTGCAACTCCACGTCGATGCCCGCCGGCAGGTAGTTGGCCACCAGGGTCGGAATGCCAATGCCGAGGTTAACGTACGAGTTGGGCTGAACTTCCTGGGCGATGCGCCGGGCGATTCCGTGTTTGTCGAGCATGATGGGTGGGAATAAGCGTGTTGAAAAGAAATGAGTAGAACGTCAACCTAACGTTCTGCTCCTACTTATTTCGGTGCCTGGCGCTTGGCTACCGCTGCATACACCAGCTTCTCAAAGCGAGCCACCAGATAGGGTGCCGTCGTGTGCGGAAATTGCTGCGTATAAAGCAGTACCACGAGCTTCTGCACCGGGTCGACCCAGTAGGTGGTGCCAAAGGCGCCGCCCCATTCGTAGCTGCCCACCGAGAGGCTCGTTTCGGCCGAGCTTTTGGGGGTGATAATGCTGAAGCCCAGGCCAAATTTGTTGTTGCCCTGGTTGACTTCACCCATCTGGTTTTGGGTCATCAGCTGCACGGTGGCGGGCTTTAGCAGGCGGTGGCCATTGTAGGTGCCGCCATTAAGCATCATTTGCAGGAAAACGGCGTAGTCATCGAGCGTCGACGACAGCCCCGCCCCACCCGAAAAGTACGTGCCGGCCTGCTTCGGGTAGTCGGGCCGCAGGCCGCCGATTCCCTGAGATGGCATGGGCACGATGCGGTGGTCGGGCGTTTCGGTGTTGAGCACTACCAGGCGCGGCTGCAAGGCCGCGGGCAGGTAGAAATACGTGTCGCGCATGGCGAGCGGCTCAAAAATGCGCCGCCGCAGGTACTGGTCGAGCGGCTGCCCGCTCAGTACCTCAATCAGCCGGCCCAGCACATCCACGCTCAGCCCGTAGGTGAAGCGCTCGCCGGGCTGGTTCATCAAGGGCAGCGCGCCCAGCTCGTCGATGGAAGTGGCTAGCAAGCCCGTGGGGCTGCCAATGCCGCTCGGGATGTGCGCCTTGGCATAGATGGCCCGCGCCTCGGGCGGGCCAATAACCGGGTAGCCAATGCCCGAAGTGTGCGTAAATAGCTGCCGGATAGTGATTTCGCTACGGGCCGGCACGGTCGTGTAGCTCGAGTCTTTGGGGTTGAACGTGGCGAGCACCTTCGGATTGCGAAACGCGGGCAGGTACTTCGAAAGCGGGTCGTCGAGCTGAAACTTGCCTTCCTCGTAAAGCATCATCAGTCCCACGCTGGTCACGGCTTTGGTTTGCGAGGCAATGCGCATGATGGCATCGGTGCGGAGCGGCGTCTTAGCCGCCAAGTCATCGTAGCCAAACGCCTGGCGATACACCACTTTGCCGTCGCGCGCGATGAGCGCGCTAGCCCCGGCTGCCCGGCCGCTGGCCGTAGTTTCCTGAAGCAGCTGGTCGATGCGCTGCAAGCCGGCGGGGCTCACGTCTGCCGTTTTGGGTGCTGCCTCGGGCAGCCCAGCAGGCGTAGCCAGTTGGGCAAAAGCCCGGGGGCCAGCCAGAAGCGCCAGCGCAATAAAAACCCTTCTCATACTGAAGTGCTGAAGTAAAATATTGTGTTGTCGGGCAGCTACTTACGCACGCACAGTGCGCTGCTCAATGCGTTTCTCATAGTGCGCGCCCTGAAAAATGCGCTGCACAAAGATGCCCGGCGTGTGAATCTGGTTGGGGTCGAGCTCGCCGGCGGGCACCAGTTCTTCAACCTCGGCCACGGTGATTATGCCAGCCGTGGCCATCAGGGGGTTGAAGTTGCGGGCCGTACCCTTGTAAATGAGGTTGCCGGCGGTGTCGCCGCGCCAGGCTTTCACCAGGGCAAAATCGGCGCGCAGGGCCGTTTCGAGCAAGTACATCTTGCCGTTGAACTCGCGGCTTTCCTTGCCTTCGCCTACCTCCGTGCCGTAGCCAGCCGGCGTGTAAAAGGCCGGAATACCCGCGCCACCCGCCCGGCAGCGCTCGGCCAGGGTGCCCTGCGGAATAAGCTCAACCTCCAGCTCGCCGGCCAGCAGCTGGCGCTCAAACTCGGCATTTTCGCCCACGTAGCTGGCAATCATTTTCCTGACCTGCCGCTGCTGCAAAAGCAAGCCAATGCCAAAGTCATCGACGCCGGCATTATTAGAAATGCACGTCAGGTCTTTCACGCCGAGCCGCAGCAATTCGGCAAGGCTGTTCTCCGGAATGCCGCAGAGGCCGAAGCCGCCCAGCATCAGGGTCATGCCATCGGCGATACCTGCGAGGGCCGCCCGGGCATCCGAAACTACTTTGTGTATCATGGGGTGGGGATAGAGGGCGGAAGGTAGTTCAAGGGCAAGAATTCCCCTATTTTTTCGAAGCCCCAGTACTCACTCACGAATACGGCCAGCGGGTTGACCAAGCTGCCATTAGGCTGAATTTCGACTTCCGAAGCCAGCAGGTGCAGCCGAGATACCTGCCGCTGGGTGGGTTCCGGCGTGCCCGGCGCCCCCAGGGCCGACATCAGCTGGCCATAGCGCGGGTCGGGGCTTTCACCAAAGTAAGCCACTTGCAACTCATCGGTAAAGTGCAGATAGCTAGTGCTATCGGCCGAAGCACGCCGCAGGCTGTCGGTGGGCCGGGCGGCGGGGTAGAGCAGCTTAAAAGAGGCCGGCACGGCGCGCCAGCGTCGTAGCGAATCCTGATCGGCCGCGCTAAAAACGGTGGCGCCGGGCGCGTGCAGCAGCGCCCGGCGCAGGCTGTCGACGCGGGGAAAGTCAGGCGGTAGCCCAGCGCCTGGTTGTCAACCTGCACAAACTCGTCGGCCGAAGCAGTGAGCTCTTGTTTAGTGGCATCGTAATCCATGCGCACCGCTTTGGGGTTGCGGATGCGGCATTGCTGCGAAAAAGTAGTGCTGCCCAAAAACAGCTCGACAAACCGCTGATAATCTGCGGGCCGGGTCGGGCGGGCGTGCACCACTACTTCTCCCAGCCGATTGGCCGACGGGCTCAAGCGTAGCGCTAGCTCTTGGGGCTGCAAGCCCACCGTAATGGTTTGCTTACTCAAGCGGTAGCCGACGTAAGAAACCACCAAGTCGTAAGTACCGGCCGGCACGTGCGGAAACGAGAAACGCCCCTGCTCGCTAGTAGTAGCCCCCAGCGTGGTATTGGCCAAAAACACGCTGGCAAAAGGCAGCGGCTGCTGCGTAAGCGAGTCGCGCACAACGCCCCTGATCGAAGTCTGTGCCGTGGCTAGCCTTGGCAACCAACTGAGTAAAAGCAAAAAGAAAACTACGGCGCGCATTCCCGAGGAGCTGCCGCAAGTGGGGCCGGCCGCCGCGGGCAAAAATAGGCCAGCCGGGCATACAAGCGCAGCTAGCTTACTTGGCCTTGTCGGCGGCCGCAGCGGGCGCGGGGCTGGCCGCGCCCGGCGGGGTGTAGTCGAGCGGCAGCAGCTCGCCGATTTTTTGGAAGCCCCAGTACTCGCCCGTTACCACGTCGAGCGGGTTTACCAGCGAGCCGTTGGGGCGAATCTTGGTTTCGGGGGCTAGCAGGATCAGGCGCGACACCTGCCGCTTGGTGGGCGTGCCCGGAGCGACGGGCCCGATGGCGGCCATGGGCGCGTCGTAGTTCGGGTCGGGGGCTTCGCCGAAGTAGCACACCTGCAATTGCTGGGTAAAGCGCAAGTAGGTAGTGCCGTCGTCGGCAATGCGGCGCAGGCTGTCAATGGGCCGCGCTTTGGGAAAGAGGCGGGCTACCACGTCGGGTAAGCTGCTCCACTTGCGCAGCGAGTCCTGCTCGGCCGGGGTGGCGCGGCGGTTACCGCGGCGGAGCCGCTCTTTGAGCACAATGCCGGGGTTTTCGACAATGCGGACTTTCTGCGCCAGGAAGCCTTCTTCGGCCACGCGATTATCGTAGACGCTCTTCAAAAAATGGGTTTGGGAGCCGTGGTAGGCGGCTACCCGGTTGGCATCCCACTGGCGTTGCTGGCGCTCATCGCGGGGCGTCATCTCCTCAAATATCGGCTGGCCATCGTAGCTAATTGACTCATCTTCGGTATTATACTGAAAATGCAGGCCGAAATACTTGATGCGGTAGCCCAGCGCCTGGTTTTCCACCTGCAAGTAATTTTCGGCCACGGCCGTCAGGTCCTTCGTGGTGTCGTTGTAGGCCACGTTCACAGCCTCGGGGTTGCTGATGCGGCACTGCTTCGAGAAGGTGGTGCGGCCCACAAACAAGGCTACGAACTTGCGATAGTCGTCTTCCTGGTGCGGGTTGGCTTGCACTACCACCTCGGCCAGCTGCGGCCCCGAAGAGCCCGGCCGTAGCGTAACCGACTGGGCCGCTGTGCCTACCGTAATGCTTTGCTTGCTGAGGCGGTAGCCCACGTACGAAGCCACGATGTCGTACGTACCCTTCGGCACGCGCGGAAACTCAAACTTGCCCTCCTCGGTGGTAGTGGCTCCGAGCGTAGTATTGGCCAAGAAGACACTGGCAAAAGCGAGCGGCTGGTGCGTGACCGAGTCTTCGACCACCCCCGTAATGCGGCTCTGGGCCCGGGCCGCGCTGGCTAAGCCCAACAAGCAAATAAGCAGCGAGTAAGCTCGTAAAAAACGCATAAGCAGCAACCGTAAAAAAGGATGAATAACGAGCGACTAGGCAAGCGCCGCCCGCGTCGCCTGCGCATCTAACGATAATTGTGCCGTTAGCGCGTCCAACCCATCATACTTTTCTTCGCCGCGCAGCCAAGCCACAAATTCCAGCGTCAGCGGCTGGTCGTATAAATCACCCGCAAAATCGAGCAGGTTGACCTCAATCGTCTGCGCCAGGCCGGCCCCGATGGTGGGCCGCACCCCAATGGCCAGCATAGCCGGATGCCGGGTGCCCGCCGCCGTAGTGGCCCACACGGCATAGATGCCAATGGCCGGCACCAGCTTTAAAGGCTCGCTAATCTGCAAGTTAGCAGTGGGGTAGCCGATGGTGCGGCCGAGCTTCTGGCCGTGCACGACCGTCCCCGTGAGGGGGTAGTAGTAGCCCAGGTAGCGGGTGGCTGTGGCCACGTCGCCGCTGCGCAATGCCTGCCGGATGCGGGTACTGCTGACGCCCACCGCGTCCACGTCCTGGCGCGGAATCTCTTCTACTGTGAAGCCATAGCGGTCGGCGTGCTGGCTTAGGTATTCGAAGCCGCCCTCACGGTTGCGGCCAAAGCGGTGGTCGTAGCCGATAACCAGGTGCTTGGTACCCACAATGTCGAGCAGCAGCTTCTGGATGTACTCTGCCGACGTCCACTGCGCAAACTCCCTGGTAAAAGGCATCACCAATAGATAATCGACACCAAACTCAGCGAGCCGAGTAATGCGTTCGTCTAAAGTATTGAGCAGCTGCAAGTCCAGTAGCTCGGGGTGGGAGGGCGGCGGCCCCAGCACTAGGCGCGGATGGGGCCAGTAGGTGATCACGACGGCCGGCCCGCCTACCGCGTCGGCCACCTGCCGCAGCCGCCCCAAGATGCGTTGGTGCCCCCGATGCACCCCATCAAAGGTGCCACTCGTGACGACGGCATTGGCTAACCGCGGAAAATCGGCGGGGTCGAGGATAACGTGCATAAATCGCGAAGAAAGCAGCTTACGCAGATTCGGGGCGCAGGGGTAAGTCGGGGCCGGCCGGGGCGAGCTGATCGGGCTGTTGGCTGGCGTAAAAGTCGAGGCCCACGCGGGCCGGGCGGGGCCGTTCGTGGCGCTCGCGCGGGGGCTGGCCCTCAGTTGCCTCGGGGCGGGGCGGACGCAGGGCCTGCACCTCGGCCACGGTCCAGGCGTCGGCTAGCCGATGCTCGCCAATGCGCGTGCGTACCAGCCGCGTGAGGTGGGCACCGCAGCCCAGCGCCATGCCCAGGTCGCGGGCCAGGCTGCGGATGTACGTGCCCTTCGAGCACACCACCCGAAAGTCAAGGTCGGGCAGCGCAATACGCGTGATTTCGAAGGTGTTGATTTCGATGGTCTTGGGCTTGATTTCGGCTTCCTGGCCCTGGCGAGCCAGCTCGTAGGCGCGCTTGCCAGCGACTTTCACCGCCGAAAAAACGGGCGGCACCTGCTCTATTTTACCCAAAAACGTCGCGGCTGCGGCGCCAATCTGGGCTTCCGTCAGGTGCGCGTAGGGCTGCTCGGCATCCACGGGCGTTTCGAGGTCGAAGCTCGGCGTGGTTTGGCCCAGCCGGAAGGTACCTTCGTACTCTTTATCCTGCGCCTGAATCTGGTCTATCTCCTTGGTTTTCTTGCCGGTGCACAGGATGAGCAGGCCGGTGGCCAGCGGGTCGAGCGTGCCGGCGTGGCCGATTTTGCGCGGCCGCAGTGTGTTTTTTACCTTGCGCACCACGTCAAACGACGTCCACGTCAGCGGCTTGTCGAGCAGCAGCACTTCGCCCGCTTCAAAGTCAAAATCAGCCAGTTCTTTCTTGCTCATACCAGTTGTAGATTGAGGCCCAGGCCCAACATCAGCAGCAGCAAGCCGCCCACGATGATGCGGTAAATGCCGAAGGCCCGGAAACCATACTTCGCCACGAAGCCCACAAACAGCCGGATGGCTAGCAGCGCCACCACAAAGGCCACTGCGTTGCCCAATACCAGTAGCTTAACTTCTTGAGCCGAAAATAGTTGGCTCAACTCAATGCCTTGGCTGTGGGCTTCTTTATAATAATCGTACATATCCTTGGCTGCCGCTGCGGCCATGGTGGGCATGGCCAGGAAAAAGGCAAACTCGGCCGCGGCCCGGCGCGTGAGCTTCTGGGTGAGGCCGCCGATAATGGTGGCCGCCGAGCGGCTCACGCCGGGCACCACGGCCAGGCACTGAAACAAGCCGATAAAAAACGCTTCCTTGTAGCTGGGGTTGGTGACCGGGTGGCCGCCGCGCTGCGGGTCTTCCTGCGGAAACCACTTATCAACAAACAGCAGCACGATGCCACCGAGGAGCAGCATCACGGCCACCGTGGTGACGGAGTCGAGTAGCGCGTCGATGTGTTTTTTGAGCAGCAAGCCCACCACTACGATGGGCAGAAAGGCCACCAGCAGCTTCAGGTAAAAATCAACGCTTTGAAAAAAACGCTTCCAGTACACCACCAGCACCGATAAGATGGCTCCCAGCTGAATAACCACCAAAAACAGCTTGACGAAAGGCGTGGCCGCGACGCCCAGCAGCTTGGAAGCAATAATCATGTGGCCGGTGCTCGATACGGGGAGGAATTCGGTGATTCCTTCCACAATAGCCAGCAGCAGCGCGTGCCAGTAAGTCATGGGGTACTCGGTAATGGGTAACGAAACGAGCCAGCGAACAACCCGCCAGCCTACTTGCTGGGCATTGGACCCAGCGCTGAGCTAGCTGGGGCGCTTATAAGCGGGCTTAGCCGGGGCGGCGGTCGGCGCTGCCGGCGTGGGCTTGGGCGCAGTAAGGGACGCTACCAGTACGGGCGCGGCGGGTGCTACGGGCGCCAGCTCGCCCGGATTGCTACGCGTCAGGATCGCCGCAAACTCAATTACGAAGCCAATAAACAGCAAGATTGGCCCCAGCGTGAGGCCCAGAAAGCCTTCGCCGTAGTCGGCGCCGTCCATCATCATCGTAATAAAGCCGGCGGCCAGCACGGCCAGGCCCACCCACATCAGGCGGAAGTTGCGAGGGCCAAACGCGAAGCGCGGGGCGGGGGCAGTAGTAGGTTGCATGGCTAGTCTGAAAGATTAGTACAGCTCGTCGAGCGATACGTTTAAGTATTTATTTACTGCCCAGTAAGAGCTGAAAAAGCCGATAACCGTGCCCAGCCCCACCACCGCCAGCAGCAGCGAGCCGATGAGGTAGTCGTCGCGCAGCAGCCGCAGCGGCGTCACTTCGAGGTAGGCGTATTGCAGCACGGTCACCAGCAGCAGCGCAGCCAGGATGCCGCTGGCCAGGCCCTGCCAGGTGGCGCGCCGCAAAAACGGCCGCTGAATAAAGAACCGCGTAGCGCCCACCAGTTGCATGGAGCGGATGAGCAAGCGCTGCGAAAACATGGCGAGCTTGATGGTATTGTTGATCAAGATCACCACCACTACCACCAGCACTGCCGCGAAGCCCAGCAGCAGCAGGCTGACGCGGGTCAGGTTTTGGTTAATGCTGACAAACAGGTCTTTGGGGTATTCCACTTCAAAGACGCCGCGCTGCGTGCTCAAGTTGCGGCTCAGCAGCCGCAGGTGCGTGGTGTCGGTGTACTCGGGCCGAATGTTCAGCACGTAGGTATCACGCAAGGGGTTGTCGTCCAGGAAGGTACTGAAGTCCTCGCCGGTCTTGGCCAGCAGCTCGCGCGCGCCCTGGTCCTTGCTCACAAAGCGCACTTGCGGGCGCCCGCCGCGCTCGGCTACGTAAGGCTTGCTCTCCAGGTCCTGGCGCAGGCGCAGCAGCTCAGTTTCGGGTAGGTTGCGTTCGAGGTACACCTGCACTTCGAGGTTTTCGCGCACGTTTTCGCTCAGCTTGTGCGCGTGCAGCAGCAGCAGGCCAAAGAGGCCAATGACCATCAGGGCCAGCGTAATGCTGAACACTACCAGCAGCGTAGGGTAGGAGCCAAGTTTCTTTTTGCGGTGCGCGGCCATAAGGTCGCAAAGGTAGGGCGCTGAGAACTGTCGTTGTTGCGCGGGGCGCTCACTACCGCCGCTTTATAAGCTCGTGCGCTTGTCTTCTTCTACGGTGAGCACCTGGCGGGCGTGGTTGGTTTCGCGCTCGCGGCGGCTGGGTTTCTGGCGGCCAAACAGCTCACTCAGGTTATTAAAATCCTTGGTCTGGAGCAAAGAAATGCCGGCGCGGGGCTGGTTGACGGTCGTCACGAGGTTGTCGCGCGGAGTGGTTTCGTAGCGCAGCTTTGCCCGAAACTTGCCGTCGGGCCGCAGGAAATATTCGAGGCTGAAGTCGCCGAGCAGCGACGATTGCCCCGTGGTGTAGGGCAGGCCGGTGGTGGGGTTCACGGTATTACCCGTCGAGTTACTGATGCCGCCCTCGCGGGTGAGGCGCAGGCGGCCGTTCAGGAACGAGTAGCTGAGGCGCACTTGCAGCGCCTGCAACTGGTCGGCGGTGAGGCCGTTGATGTTGAAGTCGATTTCCAGATTTGGGTCAATCTGCGAAGTGAGCGAGCCCAGCTGCGACGAGATAATCTGCCCCAGGCTGTTCTGCACCGCGTTGCCCTGGCCCGTGAGCGAAATATTGCTGAAGCCGTTCGCGTTTTGCGGCGACAACGTGCGGAATACCAGCAAGCTGAAAACCTGCCGGTTCAGCTCCTGCTCGTCGTTGCGCAGCAGGGCAATGAAGGCGGCCAGGTCATTTTGCAGCGAGCTGGGCGCGTCCTCAAATTCAAGGGCTAGCTTGATAGTGGGCAGCAGCAGTGGGCCGGTCAGGCCCATTACGGCCGTGACCGGCACTACGGCCGCGCCGGTGCCCGTACTTTGCAAAATGGGGGCTAGCGACGTGCGCTGGGTGTAGGTGGCGGCCACGTTCATCTGGCCGTCGAGTGGGTCGCCGTTCCAGGTAATGACGCCGCCCGGTCGCACCACAAACTCCTTGTTTACCAAGCCTTGCAGGGTAAAATTGTAGGCGCCGCGCACGATTTCGACCTGTCCGTACATGTTAAAATCGCCGCGCGTATCGATGTTCAGGCGCAGCTGCCCGGTGGCAGCCCCGCGGATCACGTCGCCGGTTGCCTCATCGAGCAAAATCTCGAGGTAAGCGTCGGGCGTCACCGTCAGGTTCATGTTGAGCTGGATGCCCGATAGGTCCACTTTGTTCTGGGCGGCGAGCGTAGCAGCCATTACGGCTTGGCGCCGCCGCGCCGAGTCGGGTAGGTTGCGGTTGACGAACTTAATGTAGCTGGCCTGCTGGGCTTTAGCGGCGTTATCGAGCGGGAGGGCTAGTCGGGTACCGGCCTCCGAGGTGGCGCGCACATCGACGGTGAGGTCGTCGGTGGGGCCGCGTACGGTGGCGGTGCCAGTGGCGTAGGCCGTCCCAAAATACAAGTCATTATCGGGCCGGGTCGTGTTCAGCACCTGAAACTTGCGAAAGCTAGCATTCAGGTTTAGCTGCATGTTTTGGAAGCCCTGGTGGGTAATCAGGCCATCCACCGTGCCTTGGTTGCCCTGCGCGTCGCGCAGCCGGATGTTTTTAAGTCCGATCGACGTAGTAGTGAAGGTAATGCGATCGGCGAAGGTGTAGGTAGTACCCAGGTAGCCAAACGTAAAGCGGCCGTTTTTCACATCGACCGCGCCGGCCAAGGTAGGCGCGCTAAACAAGCCACCCAGGTGCAGCGAGCCCTCGCCGGTGCCGCCCAGGTTGGTGAGCAAGCCGCCCAAAAAAGGCTGCGCCAGCACCACCGGCGCGTCGGCCAGCTCGCCGGTGAGATTGAATTGCTGGGTTTCGGAGCGCGGGGCCAGGTAGCCCGTCACGGTAAGCACGCGCTGTTGCTGGCGGGCAATATCGAGGTTCACCCGCAGCTGGCCGCTGGGGTTGTCCCAGTCGCCGCGGCCAGCCACCTGCCCGATGGGCGTGCCCTCGTACACGAGCGAGTCGATGGCCAGCGTACTATTGATAGCCAGCTGGTTGTAGATGCCGCTCACGGCCGCCTGCATATTCAATCGCCCGCCCAGCCGCTGGTTGATAACCGAATTGAGCGTGCCAAGCTCGAAGTTGGCAATGTCGAGCTTTAGCGGCGGCTGGCGCGGGTCGGGCGAGATGACGCCTTGGGCACTCAGCCGCTGGTTGCCGTTGCTGAGAACGAAATTCTGAATATCAATCTGCTTGCCGTAGTTGCTGATGCGCACCGTGTTGTCGGCCGCTATCGTGTATTCTTTGTCTAGTAAATGCAGCCCGCTCTGGCGAAAAACTACCTGCACGGTACTGGGTAAGAATTCCAGGGAGCCGTTGATGTTGGCCTTATTCGTAGTACCAGTTTGGGCCAGCGAAGTCGAAAAATTGATTCGCTGCTGGTCCCACACGCCTTCCACCACAAACTTTTCGGTGCGCCCCAGGCCGGGCAAAACCTGCTGCGCCGACGTGACGCTGGCTTGGGCGAGTACCTCGGGCTGGTAGGGCAGCTTGGAAGTGGTGAAGTCAAACTCGGTGGCCACCGTGTGCACCGGCCCGTACCAGAGGCTATCGAACTTGCCACCGAGCTGCAAAATCGACGTTTCGCCCTGTCGAAACGACCCGTCGAGGCGGCTGCGGTCGGCCACCTGTAAGTCGGGCATAAACAGGTTCAGCACCGGGTTCAGGTGCTTGAGGTTCAGGTTGAAATCGATCTGGTAGTTGGCGAGCCGCCGCTGCTGCTTGCGCCGGTAGTAGGCCGCCGTAGCGGCGGCGTTGCTCTCAAAATTGAGGCGGTACTCGTGCCACAGTACCTTCAGGTCGCGCACCACGCCGGCCATCTCAAAGGTGCCGGTCGCTCCCAGGTCCAGCAGCTCGGAGCGGAGCGCTACCTGGCGCTGGCCCCGCCCATTGCGAGTGCTGGTCACATCGAGCGTATCGAGGTCGAGGCGCTGGTCGCGCAGCCGGAAGGTAGAGTTGCGCAGCACCACCGTGCCCAGCAGCGAGTCGAGCTGGGTGCCGCGCAGGTTCACGCGGGCCGTAGTGCTCACCAGCAGCGGCATATCGAGCAGGCCCAGCGCGCCGAGATTGGCTTGGTTCACGTTGGCGCTCAGGTTAATGCGCTGGTGGTGCGGGTCGAGGTTGAATTCGCCGTTGGCTACCAGGTGCAGGGCGGGGTCATTAGCCGTCACTTTGCCCTTAAAGCCCTGCCCGGCAAAGTCGCCGTCGAGGCTGAGGTTGCGGTAGCGGTAGCCATTGAGCCAGATGGCCGGCACCGTTACCACTACGTGGCCCTTAGCAATGGGCGGCACGAAGCCCGTGCCCTGCACCCGGCCGCTTAGCGTCACGTCCCGAATCACCGACTCGTCGCCCAAAAACCGGCCCAGGTTGAAAGCCGTGCTCTGCACCGTACCCTCGTACACGGCATGGTCGAAGTCGCTCTTGGTCTTCAAGTTAAGGTCGGTTGAAACCTGGCCCAGGGCCGTGTCGAACGAGGCTTTACCCACAAAGTCATTATAAAAGCCCAAAAACTGCCCGTTGACTTTCACCAGGCCCAGGCGCTGCACTAGCCGGTTGGCCGAGGCGGGCAGCCAGCGGCGCAGGTCGGCGGCATCAATTTGGGAAGGCTGCAAAAGCAGGTTAATCAGGCTCTCCTGATAGTTGGGCAGGTTGTCGGCGTGGGCGCGGGTGGCGATGATGTGCGTGCGCCGGCCGTAGCGCACGTCCAGATTATGGATCTGGAAGTCACGCACGTAGCCCTTGGCATCGCCCGAAATCTGGATTGAATCTTTGAGTGAGGCGAGCGCCGGGGCAAACTTGGCAATGTCGTCCGAATACACCTTGGCGCCGCGCAGCTGCGTGATAACCCGCATCGAGTCGTTGAAGTCCGAAAAATTGCCAAAGCGCCGATATTCAAAGCGTAAATACTTCTGCAAAGAGCTGCGGCCCACGCGCAGCTTCAAGCCCTTAAACTCCCAGAAATGCGCGTTGTAGGCCATAGTAGCCGTTAGCTCGCGCAGGTGGGTTTGGGAAGGCACTTCGAGGGCGCGCAGGCCGTCGAGCCGCAGCCGGAGCGTATCGGTCTTCCAGCTGAGCTGCGACACATCGGCATAAATACTATCGACCGACATGTGAGCGTAGTCGATGCTGCGGCCGTAAGCAGGGTCGCGGGGCCGGTCGGGCCGCTCCAGCGCAAAGTGGCCGTTGCGCAGTGCCACGTCGTGAATCTGAAAATCAAACGGGGCCACAGTCGTTTTGGTCGTATCGGGCGGCCCAGTCAGGCGCTTGATGGCCCCCAGAAACTGGTCGAGCGTAGTCGAGTCGGGCTGCCCGGCCACGTCGCGTAGCACAAAGCGCGGCTCGGTGAGCGTGAGCGTGCCCACGTGCAAATGCCGCGGGCTGAACACCGAAAACAGCTGAATATCGGCGTCGGCTTGGCCCACGCCAAACAGCTCGCCCCCGCGCCGGTCGCGCACCCGCACGCCTTCCAGCAGCACGTGCGTAAAGGGCCGGATATCGACGCTGCCGATAGTCACAGACTGCCCCAGCTTGCGCGTGAGCACGCTGGCCGCCTCGTGCGCCACCCGCGTTTGCACGCTCGGTATGCGCAGTGCCACTAGTAAGCCGCCTACTACCAGCACCAGCACTACGGCTAACCCAAGTAAGATTCGAAGCAGAATACGGAGGAAACGACGCACAAAAGACAGCGGAAGCCGGTTTACTTATAGCCCAAGCCGGGAGTTACTAACGCAAAGGTGCGGCTTTTCGCGCACAACAGCTTGGCCCAACGTCTTAGGTAGCGTGCAGGTTCGCCTACTCCGCCGCCTAAGCTGGCTGTGAGATTACCTAAAGTCAGCCGGGTAGGAGCAAAGCCAGGAAGAAGGTGGGATTAAGGGAGGCTTGCGTACAGCTGAGGAAAAGAAGGAATAAGATCAAACCCGGCAGCTCGCTGGCTGGCCAGGAGCCGGGCGCGGTAGCCTTATGCCCGGGAATGATTCAAAGCACGAGGGTAACCGAATTAGATCGCCGTCCGCTATACTGAAAGTATACTTGGTAGGGCTCCCCCGGATTTAGCTTGAATAAGGCGCCAGGGAATTCTAAGCCGTACTCCGTCACATTTCCGCTCAGCAGGTAGGAAAAGGTAGCTCCCCCGGCTAAGGTTCTCTCCACTGGCTCAGAGTTAGAGAGCTTTATAACGAGGTTGTGCGCAGGCATTACCCACTGGCCAGCTTGGCTTGTGACCTGCAGTCCAAGCAGTTCGGCCTTGCGGTCCTGATTGGAAAAAGTGAATTTTTGCGCGGTTTCCTGCGTGTTGGTAAATGTGATGAGTAGCTCCAGGACGCTTTCGTGCCGGTGGCAGGCTAGCTCAATAGCTAGTGCTGGTAGAGTGGCCAATGTCGGTAGCAGTTGAGGGTAACGGCTTATTTTTAATCTGGTAACTACTGGGGCTTAGCTGTTCCAAGAGGTCTTCCGCAACCATCTCATCAAGTATGGCTCCTAGCTGGCCAGCCTTTACTAACTCAGGATACTGCACCATCATCTTTCGGTCAATTGCTGGGTAGTTTACAGCGCGGCCTTGATTGTATGTTTTAATGAGGCTGAATAGCTGTTGCTTAACAGTTGGCATAGGCTTGACAAAGCTTGTTGCGAAGACAAAATTCAAAGTAGGGCTGTAAGCTTGGGCCATAAGAATGGAATTGATGCGCAAGCGATTTACTCACTTTCGTTCAGGTATTTACAAAGGAGGGAACGGAATGCCTTCGCGCTGCATCCAGGCGCGCATGGCAGTACGGGCAGCCAATTCCTCCTTGGTCCAGGGCTTGCCCACAACGTCGGGCTGAGCGCCGAGGGCATCGAGCTTGACGCGCCAGGCGTGTCCCTCGGGCGTTTGCTCCCAGCGCTGGCGAATAGGAGCGTAGCGCGCAGCCCCCGACGAGGGAACGGGAAACCGGACGCCCTTGGCCATGAGCCAGTGCTTGACCTTGATTTGCCACTGCGTGGACTGGGCATTGCCAATATTATTTTCCTGCGTCCATAACGCTACTTCGCCTTTGGACTTCCGCCAGTCGGCTCCGCGTTCGAGCAGGTAGTAGACCATCTCAAAGTTATTGAGGCTGGCTAGGGTTGCCGCCGCCGTGGCTCCTGCGCTGTGGGTGATGTCAATATCAGCGCTGTGGTCGAGCAGCAGCTTCATGCGCTCGTAGTTGTTGATATAGACCGCATTGAGCAGGGCGGGCTCATGACGCTGATCTTTCACGTTAGGGTCAGCCTTGAGCTCGAGCAGGGTGAGCAGCAACTCCGTCTCCGGTCCTTTAGTGGCAATATTGAGCAGGTGGGTAGTGTTGGTGCCGCCGCGCTCGTTGGGCAGCCGCAGGGGGCGGTTGACGTCGGCGCCGTGAGCCACGAGCGCGCGCAGCATCTTACTGCTGTGGTGGGCGAAGGCCCAGAAGAGGAAGGTGACGCCCTGCTGACCCGGCTGGTTGAGGTCCAGGCCCGGGTGCTGAGCGAGCACGCGCTCGAGGCCGGGCACGTCCTGGCGGCGGATGGCCTGGGCCACGTCCAGGGCGGGTGCGGCCGGAAAGTACTCCTGCGGCGCGTGCTTGTAAATGGGGTTAGGGGAGGCTTGCATACAGCCGAAGAAGAAAAATGAACAAAGAGAGAAGACTAAACTCGGCAGCGTGATGGCTGGCCAGTAGCCGGGCCAAGTAGCCCGCGCTAGAGCAGGGTGTTTCATCATGAGTAGACGAAGTGCGTGAGGATGGCTGTATCCTGGTCTTTCTCGTGCTCGATGTGGTCCACCATCTGCGGAGAGATACCGTGGCCGTCCAGAGCCATCGTTTTTGCTGCTTTCAACGGATTGCCTTGCACCAGCTCGGGCCATTTGTGCTGCCACTGGGGAGCAGGAGTCAGCAAATGAGGAACGCCCAGCGCTTTGGGAAGCACTAATCCCTTGGTCACCACTGCGGCCTTTTGCGCATTGTTGAGAGGGTCGGAGGTAGAGCGGTAAGCATCAATTAAAGATCCTTGCTCCTGCATTGCTGCTCGCGAAACCTCGTAGGGTGGGCGCCTCACTGTATTGGAGTGTAGACCTGCGGCGTTGAAGGTGTAGCCTTTGGTACCAGTTACGACAGTTGCGGCACTAGCTAAGCCGCCCCCTAACGAGTGGCCAGTAGTTTCTACAGCGTTTTTACGGGTTCTCTTTGTTACAGCATCAGCTAGTTTCATCGCCTGGTTATACTGCTTTTCTTTCAGACCCATTCCTTGCCTCAAATCGGCCAGTATATCTTTTTTATCCTCCGTGCCGGCGTAAGCAATCACCAGCTTAGGCGGCTGCTCAAAGCTGGATTGGTAGAGTGCGGCTTTAAAGCCAGATTCCGGATCGAGTAGCATCTCAGGCGATACGCCTTTCTGGGCTAGTTCTTCCACATTGAGCATGTGCTAGCCCTCGGGCTCGGCTACGGGTGGCACCTTGTCGCTGTGATACACGTGCTCACTGAGGCGGGCCCGTTCTACGGCCACGTTGTTGCGCTCGAGGCGGCTAAGGGCAATTTGTGCTCCGTCGCTGGGGTTGGTATTCCAGGCCGGTACGTGCCTGCTGCATCAGGTGCAGGCGGGCAGCGTAGCGCCCCTCCTTATTCAGGGGGAGGCTGGTGGGCAAGGCTGCGGCCGGTGGCAGGGCTGCCGCTACTGTCAGCGGAGCCAGCGGCGGCACGCCGTGCGTGCGGGCCGCCGCTGGCACGTACTGGCTGGCGCTGCCCACTTGCATCGTGAGCTTGGGGGCCGCTATGGTGAGGTGGCACACGTACGCCCCCAGGTGCTGGTCGCCGCTAAGAAACTCTTCGCGGTAGCCCACGCACTCGCCCGCCTCCCAGACCAGGCTTTCGCGGGCGGTGCGCTGGTCTGGTTCGAAGAAGGTGATGTAGCCCGCCAGCGGCTTGTGGGGCATAGCGGCTCAGGTCATTAAGAAGTCCCTATCGGGCACAGCCAGGGTGAGGTATACCAGGCCGTGGCGCACCCTGGCTACCGCACGGCCCCGATGGTCGGCAGCCTGGGTAAAAGAGTACGTGCTTCGCAGCAGCGAGTAGACCTGATCTGCTACCGTTAGCTACGCGTAAAAAGATGACATACTCGTATCCGGCAATGGTTGAATGTATTTCGGGTATAAAACTAGGTTGTTTTTTGGAAAGTGGGCTGCCGGCTACCTGGTGCGCCGTCGGCCCGGGCTACTAAGGCCACCGCTACCTTTGTATAGAGCAGCTGGCCGCCGTAGGCCGCCCGGCCCGCGGTGGCCAGCTGCCCAGTAACTGATTTGGTTTAAGTCTTTTTTTTCATGACCCTCCTCGCCATCGAATCGAGCTGCGACGACACTGGCGCGGCCGTGTTTCGCAACGGCCAGCTGCTTAGCAATGTAGTGGCGGGCCAGGCTGTGCACGAGCAGTATGGTGGCGTGGTGCCCGAGCTAGCTTCGCGGGCCCACCAGCAGCACCTGCTGCCCGTCGTCACGGCGGCGCTGCGCCAGGCCGGCCTCACCAAAAATGACCTCGACGCCGTGGCCGTAACGCAGGGCCCGGGCCTGCTGGGCTCGCTGCTGGTCGGCAATCTGTTTGCCAAGAGCCTGGCCCTGGCGCTGGGCAAGCCGCTGCTGGCCGTCAACCACATGCGGGCGCACATCCTGGCGCATTTCATCCGCGAGCCCAAGCCGAGTTTTCCGTTCCTGTGCCTCACCGTGAGCGGCGGGCACACGCAGCTGGTGGTAGTGCGCAGCGCGCTGGACATGGAGATTCTGGGTCAAACCATCGACGACGCGGCCGGCGAAGCGTTTGACAAAACCGCCAAGCTGCTCGGCCTGCCGTATCCCGGCGGCCCGCGCCTCGACAAACTGGCCCAAACCGGCAATCCGCGTCGCTTCCCATTTCCCGAAGGCGCGCTCGACGGTTACAATTTCTCGTTCAGTGGGTTGAAGACTTCCGTGCTGTATTTTTTGAAAAAAGAAAGCGCTGCCAACCCCAGTTTTATAGCCGAAAACCTGGCCGACCTCTGCGCCAGCATTCAATACACTATCGTGCAAACGCTGCTGCGCCAGCTCAAGCGCGCCGCCCAGGCTACCGGCCTGCGGCAGGTAGCGCTAGCCGGTGGCGTAGCTGCCAACTCGGGCCTGCGCCAGGGGTTGCAGGCGCTGGCCGAAGCCGAAGGGTGGGCGGTATTCATCCCCGACTTTGAGTTCTGCACCGACAACGCGGCCATGGTGGGACAGGCGGCCATTTTTCAGTATGAAGCGGGCGACTTTGCCAGCCAGCTCACCAGCCCCGACCCGCGCCTCAAGCTGGCATGAGGCTAAGTGAGTAGCGTAATGGGGCTGCTTGCCAGCGCCGGTACTTTTGCGCCCAGCCAAATCGGCTGAATCCGCGTAGGCTGCTCCATCAGTGATTACGATTTTATGAAAGACAAGACTCCCGCCAACATCAACATCAAAAACCGCCGGGCTAGCCACGAATACACCTTCCTGGCTAAGTACGACGCGGGCATGATGCTGCAAGGCACCGAAATTAAAAGCATCCGCGCTGGCGAGGCCAACCTTCAGGACGGCTACTGCACCTTCGACCACAAGGGTGACCTGTGGGTGCACAGCCTACGCATAGCGCCTTACACGCTAGGCACTTACAACAACCACGACGCCATGCGCACCCGCAAGCTGCTGCTCAATAAGCGCGAGCTGAAGCAGCTGGCCAGTAAAAGCCAGGACGCCGGCCTCACCATCATCCCGCTGCGCCTGTTCGTGACCGACCGCGGCTTTGCCAAGCTCGAAATAGCGCTGGCCCAGGGTAAAAAGCTGTTTGACAAGCGCGAAGACCTCAAGGCCAAAGACCAGCAGCGCGAGATGGAGCGCTACCGGTAGCGCCCCGCCCCTTAAACAAACAAGCCCGCCAGGAAGCCTGCCGTTCTTTGTGCCCCAACCTATAGTTACTACCCTTTTGAACCACGGTATTTGTGCGCTGAGCGCCGTTCCCGTCCGCGCCGAGGCCAGCGACAAGGCCGAGCTAGTAACCGAGCTGCTATTTGGCGAATGCTACACGGTGCTGCTGGCGCAGGGCAATTGGCTACGCATCGAGACCGCCGCCGATACCTACCAAGGCTGGATTGATTTTAAGCAGCACGCCGCCGTGAGCCCGACCTACTTCGCGGCCTGGCTGGCTCAAGACCATCCGCGGGCCCTCGATGTGGTGCAAATAGTATCGGATGCGACTACGCGCCAACCTATTACGCTCGGCTGCCGGCTGCCCTTCTTCGACGGCATGACGCTGAGGATTGGCGACGATAAACCCTTGTTTTACAACGGCCCTGCCACCAACCCCGCTCAGCCCTGCGCGCCCGAGCGCCGGCTAGCTCTGCTACGTAAGCTGGGCCAGCACTACCTGCGGGCACCCTACGTGTGGGGCGGCAAAAGCATTTTTGGCCTCGACTGCTCGGGGCTGATGCAGCAGTTGTTTGGCCTCGTTGGGGTGCAACTTCCACGCGATGCGCGCCAGCAGATTGACCTCGGCGAGCCCGTCGATTTTGTTACGCAAGCGCGGCTAGGTGACCTGGCTTTCTTCGACAATGCCGACGGGGCCATTGTGCACGTGGGCCTGGTAGTAGAGGATGGCCTCATCCTGCACGCCCACGGCGAGGTGCGCCTTGATCCCCTCGATCACCATGGCATCTTCAACCGCGAGCGGCAGAAATACAGCCACAAGCTGCGTCTCATCAAGCGGTTGCTGTAATTTTCAATAGCTCGCCACGTTTTAAAAAGAACGTCATGCTGCGCCAGGCGAAGCATCGCGCTCGCATCGTTGTATGGGGATGCCAATGAGATGCTTTGCTTAGCACGCCCTTTATTAGCAGAAGCGAGTTCTTACTACGCTACGACCACTGTATCGGCTGCTCATTATGCTTGGCTAGCCAGGCATTAGCTTGGCTGAAAGGCTTTGAGCCGAAAAAACCACGGTCGGCCGAGTAAGGCGATGGGTGCGCAGCCTTCAAAATCAGGTGCTTGCGATCATCAATTAATTCTTCCTTTTTCTGGGCATACGCGCCCCACAGGATGAATACCACGTGCGGCCGGCTCACCGATACCCGCCGGATAACCTCGTCCGTAAACTCTTCCCAACCCTTTTTTTGGTGCGAGCCGGGGGTAGCAGCGCGCACGGTGAGCGTGGCATTGAGCAGCAGCACGCCCTGCTGGGCCCAGCGGTCGAGGTTGCCATTGGCCGGGGCCGGGGTGCCCGGAATATCGTCTTGCAACTCCTTGAATATATTTTGCAACGATGGGGGCGTGCGCACGCCCTCATTCACCGAAAAGGCTAGCCCATGCGCCTGGTTTTTACCGTGGTACGGGTCCTGGCCCAGGATGACGACCTTCACCTCGTCGAACGGGCAGACGTCGAAGGCGTGAAAAATCTGCGAGCCGAGCGGGTACACGGTGGTAGTGGCGTACTCGCCGCGCACCCAGGCCGTGAGTTTCTGGAAATAGGGCTTTTCGAACTCGGCCGCTAGCACCGGCCGCCAGCTTTCGGCAATTTTAACCATGATGGAAAGAGAAATCAGGGGGATTAAAAGAAAAATAATGCGTCCAGTCGGCCGTTTAAGGCTAGTCCGGTAAATAAAACTAAAGTGAGAGCGCCACCGTTAGCCGCGTAGCGTAATTTCGCCGGCCGCCGCTATGCCTACTACCACTACGCAGGGCGTAACTGTTACGGTTACGACCAGCTACCTCCCCGACTATTCGAGCCCCGCTCAGGAACACTTTGTGTTTGCCTACCGCATCGAAATTCGCAACGATAGCGAATTTACGGTCAAGCTATTGCGCCGACACTGGTTTATTTCTGATGCGAACACCCCTACCCGCGAAGTGGAGGGGGAGGGCGTGGTGGGCCGCCAGCCCGTACTCGAGCCCGGCGAGGCGCACCAGTACGTGAGTGGCTGCAACCTGAAATCGGGAATGGGTAAAATGCGTGGCACTTACCTCATGGAGCGCGTGGCCAATGGTGAGCAGTTTCGGGTTAATATTCCGGAGTTTACCCTCGTAGTGCCGTTTCGCTTAAACTAGCTGGCCGCCTGGCTGCCAGCCAATAGCTACCAGCTAGAAGTTGTACCAAGTCTTTTCTTACCTCCGCTACTGGCTGCGCTCGGGCAATGCGCACGGCCTGCATTCGCCCTTTGTGTATGGGCTTTACACGACTGTTATCCGGCACAACGGGCAGTTTGGCGCTTACGAGCGCATTGAGGCCCGGCGCCGTGAGCTGTTAGCTAGCCCGGCTAAGATCGCCGTCACCGATTTTGGCGCGGGCTCGCAAGTGGCTGGCGCCAGTGGCCAGCAGCGCCACGTGCGCGACATCGCCCGCTACGCGGCCAAGCCGCCACGTCTGGCGCAGCTATTATTTCGGCTGGTAAATCACTTCCAGCCCGCCACTATTGTAGAGTTGGGCACTTCGCTGGGCCTCACCACCGCTTACCTGGCCACCGCCAGCTCGCGCAGTCGCGTTCTCACCTTCGAAGGCTGCCCGGCCAGCGCCGCCCTGGCCCGCGAAACCTTTGCTAAGCTGGCTATCAAAAACGTGCAGCTGGTGGAAGGCAATATCGACAGCACGCTGCCCGCTACGCTGGCTAGCCTGGCCGGCCCGCTCGACTTTGCCTTCTTCGACGGCAACCACCGCTACGAGCCGACACTCCGCTACTTTGAAGATTGCCTGGCTAAAGCGCACGAAAACAGCGTGTTCGTGCTCGATGATATTCACTGGTCGGCCGAAATGGAGCAGGCTTGGGCCGCCGTGAAAGCCCACCCAGCCGTGACCGTGACGGTCGATTTGTTCTACGTGGGATTAGTGTTTTTCCGTAAAACGCAGCCCCGGCAAGATTTCTGGCTGCGCTACTAAACGTAATCCTGGCTGGTCGTAACTTCGCTAGCCGTCTTGTCCATTCTGCACCTACTTATGCCCACTGCCGACCAGCGCCTCGACCAGTTAGAACCCGTCATCAGCGAAATGCTGGCTCGCCTAGATGAAACCGCTGCTAAAGTAGAGCGAGTATCGGCCCAGGTGCGCCAACTCACAATCACGGTGACAAACTCTATTGCTGCCCAAAGCGATAGCATCGAATTCTTACTTGACAAAACAACCAAGCTGGAGCAAAACCAGGTGGCTTTAGTCAAAGAAATGAACCGACGTTTCGACGTGGTTGATCAGCGTTTCGACGCGGTCGAGCAGCGTTTCGACGCGGTCGAGCAGCGTTTAAATGCATTCGAGCAACGTTTCGACGCATTCGAGCAGCGCTTTATTGCGGTTGACCAGCACTTCACCCAGCTTCTTGATTACTTGAAAGAGAAGCTGAAGTAATTCGCTAGCTTACGCGTTCAGGCCTCTTGGCTCTACGTCGCCGGTGGGGCGCACCGCCTCGCGCACGCGGGTGAGGCGCTGCAAGAGGCCTTCGAGCTGGTCGAGGGGTAGCATGTTGGCCCCATCGGAGAGGGCGGTGGTGGGCGTGGGGTGCGTTTCGATAAACAGGCCATCGGCGCCCACCGCAATGGCGGCCTTGGCGATGGTTTCGATGAGGGCCGGCTGGCCGCCCGTGACGCCGCTTGCCTGGTTGGGCTGCTGCAACGAGTGGGTAACGTCCATCACCACGGGCACGCCAAACTGCCGCATGGTGGGCAAGTTGCGAAAGTCAACTACCAAGTCGCTGTAGCCAAACGAATTGCCGCGGTCGGTGAGAATGACGTGCGGGTTGCCAGCACCCCGGACCTTATCCAGGGCCCAACGCATAGCCTCGCCGTTTAGGAACTGTCCTTTCTTGATATTCACCACTTTGCCGGTTTTGGCGGCGGCGACCAGCAGCTCGGTTTGGCGGCAGAGAAAAGCCGGAATTTGCAGCACATCGACGTACTCAGCCGCCAGGGCTGCCTCGTCCGATTCGTGAATGTCCGTCACGGTCGGCACGCCGATTTCGCGCCCCACTTTCTGCAAAATGCGCAGCGCCGTCTCGTCGCCGATGCCGGTGAAAGAATCCAGACGTGAGCGGTTGGCCTTGCGATACGAGCCCTTGAAGATATAAGGAATCTGAAGCTTGTCGGTGATGTGCTCGACGCGCTCCGCAATGCGCAAAGCCATGTCTTCGCCCTCGATCACGCAGGGCCCAGCCATCAAAAAAAACTGGCCGGAATTGGTATTGCGAAAGTGGGGGAGGGTTTGGGCGAGGGAAGTGAGCATAAGCGGGTGAAATAGGGCCACGACGCTGCGCGGCATAGGATGGAAAAGTAGAGAGGGTAGTACAGCGGCAGTGGGTTAGCCCACCGCCTTAGCGCTTTTGCAAGCAAATAAACAACTCGCGGCCGGCGCGGGCGGGCAGCGAATTATGGGCAGTTTCGAAGTGAATAAAGTGGAAATGCGGCTCAAAGTAGCGGCGGTACTCCTCACGGCTGCCGCCGAAGGGCGGCTGGGTAGCGCCCGCAAACGGGGTGTCGAAAAGTAGTCCCACTAGCTTGCCGCCCGGCCGCAGCAACGCGGCGCACTGCTGGGCATAGGCTGCCCGCTGGCTAGGAGCGAGGGCCGACAAAAAAGTCTGCTCGACGAGCAAGTCGAAAGGCTCGGTGGGGGCAAGGGTAAAGAAGTCAGCTAGCCAGCGGTTAGCCTGGGGGAAACTGGGCACGCGAGTGACCAGCGCCGCCAAGGGCTCGGGAGCAAAGTCGGCTACCACCACGTGCTCGAAGCCGTGCTGGTGCAGGTACTCAGCTTCATAGGCCCGGCCGGCCCCCGGAATAAGAATGCGCGGCTGGCGCGATACTTCTAGCTGGTCGAAGTAGGCTTGCAGCGGGGGAGTAATGCGCCCGGCGTCCCAGCCAGCGCGGCCGGGCGTGGTATACCGGGCTTGCCAATAAGCACAATCAAAGGCCGAAATAACCGTTTGCACAAGACCCAATTAGAACGATAACCGTTGTTGACTGGAAAAAACTCCTATTTTTACCCGCTGCAAAGGTAGGTAAAGCCTCGGGCGCCCGGGGCTACCTGCTCTTCTTACGCCACTTAATCCCCCAGTATCCCCCGTATGGACCCGCAACAGGAAACTCCCGAACCCCGCCAGAATAATAGCCGCGTCCTGCTTTGGGTCGCGCTTTTCCTCGTGCTGCTCGGCATCAACGGGGTGCTATTTTACCTGAATAGCCAGAAAAAAACGGAGAACGAGCAGCTTTCAACCCAAGTGCAGGCTACCGATACGAAGCTGCAAGCCCAAATTAAGGAGTACGAAGCCCTCAAAGCCAACTACGAGCGCCAAAGCCAGGACTTGCAAAAGCTGGGCCTAAGCAATGACTCACTCGAAGCACGCATTTCGGGCATCAACGCCGATTTGCTGAAGCTACGCTCGTTTAAAGCCGGCTCTTTTTCGGTGGCCGAGCAGCGCCGCTTCAAGCAGCGCGCCCTCAACCTGGAATCTCAACTGAAGGAAAAGGATGAGCAGATTGCCGACTTGAAGCAGTCGAACGAAAACTTGTATACCGAAACTACGACCCTCAAAGAGCGGCAGAATAAGCTGACCGATACCATCAGCACTATTGCCAAAACCAACCAGGATCTTAGCCAGAAGGTGACGGTGGCCTCGCGCCTGCAAGCCGATAATATCCGCGTTAGCGTGCTCAATACGAAGGATAAGGAGAAAAGCGATGACAAAGAAGAATTCAGAGCCAAGCGCGTTGACCGTATAAAGGTGACTTTCAGCTTGGTACGCAACGATGTGTCGCCGAAAGACACGAAAACCATCTACCTGCGCATTCTGGAGCCCGATGGCGCGGCTCTCTATAACCTGAGCACCGGTGGCGGCACCTTCACCGTCGACGGGCAGGAGGCGTTTTTCACCATGAAGCAGGACGTGGTATTTGACAATACCAAGCAGGGCCTCAGCTTCGTGTATGCCAAGGGCGGCGACTATAAAACCGGCCAGCACATGGTGGAGCTTTATGAAGATGGCGCCATGATGGGCAAAGCCACGTTTACCCTGAAATAAAACGAGCTGCCGCAGCAAAGCTGACGGAAAAAAACGTCATACCGAGCAGACAAAGCATTTTTCCAGGCTGTTGGAGCAGTAAGCTAACGGCGCCGGAAAGATGCTTTGTCTGCTCGGTATGACGTTTTTCTGGTTAACTAGCGTAGGCTAGCTTCTCCTATTGCGGCCAGCAGATACTGAAAATTATCCCGACTTTTGCCTGCTTCACCTCCCAACGCTCTTCCGTTTGCTGCGCCTAAAATACCTGCTGTTTGCCCTGCTACTAGCGGCCCCGCTGCTGGCGCCGGCCCAGCGCCGTCCCCAAGCCCGCTTAACCAAAAAAACCACTAGCCTCCCGCCGCCCGCGGCGGGTATAGCCCCGGGTTTTCTGCGCTACCTGCACTCGCCTTGGGTCGATAGCCTCATGCGCACGCTCACCCCTCGGCAGCGAGTAGCGCAGCTTTTTATGGTGGCCGCGTATTCCAATAAAAAGCCCATCGACCAAGACTCGGTTTCTACGCTGATAAAGGAGGATGGTATCGGCGGGCTGATATTTTTTCAGGGAGGGCCGGTACGCCAGACGCGCCTGCTCAACCGCTTTCAGAGCCAGAGCCGGGTGCCGCTGCTAGTGGCGATGGACGGCGAATGGGGCGCCGGTATGCGCCTCGACAGCGTGCTGCGCTTTCCGTACCAGATGAGCCTGGGCGCGGTGCCGCCGGCCGATTCGGCGCTCATCTACGACATGGGGCGCGAGGTGGCGCGGCAGTTTCGGCGGCTGGGGATGCAAGTCAATTTTGCGCCGGTGGTCGATGTCAACAATAACCCCAATAACCCCGTTATCGGCTTTCGCTCGTGGGGCGAAAACCCAGCGGCGGTAGCGCGCCTTAGTCGGCTGTATATGAGAGGAATGCAGGACGCGGACGTGCTCGCCGTGGCCAAGCACTTTCCTGGCCACGGCGACGTCGATGCCGACTCGCACCTGGCCCTGCCGCTCGTGCGCGTAGACCGGGGCCGGCTCGACTCGCTGGAGCTGCCACCTTTCAAAAGCATGATTGCCAGTGGGATCGGTGGTATGATGGTAGCCCACCTCAACGTGCCCGCCCTCGATAACTCGGGCGCGCCCACTACGCTTTCGAAGCCTGTCGTCACGGGCCTGCTGCGCCAGCAGCTGGGCTTCAAAGGCGTGGTTTTCACCGATGCCATGAATATGCAGGGCGTCATCAGCCGGGTGCCTACCGGCGAGGCCGAGGTGCGGGCCCTGCTCGCCGGCAACGACGTGCTGGAATTCAGCAAAAACGTGCCGCTGGCCCTCCGAGCTGTGCTCGCGGCCGTAGACAGCGGCCGCATCTCGCAGGCCCGCATCGACGAAAGCTGCCGCCGCGTGTTGGCCCTCAAGCAGTGGTCGGGGCTGAAAACGGCCCGTCCCGTGGCCGAGCAGCACCTTTTTGCCGACCTCAACGCACCCCACGCCCGCTACCTGGCCCACCGCCTCACCGAGCGTAGCCTCACGCTGCTGCGCAACCAGCGCAATATCCTGCCCTTGCAGCGGCTCGATACCCTGCGCATCGCCACGCTGGTGCTCGGCGGCGCGCCCGCCGACACCACCGATTTTCAGCGGGCCGTGGCTAGCTACGCGCCGGTAGCGCACTTTCACCTGCCGGCCGCCCCCACCATGGACGAGCTGGTCGATATCCGCGCCAAGCTCTTTACCTACGATGTGGTGCTGGTGGCCCTGCAAAGTTTGGGTCGCCTGCCCGCCACCAATTTCGGCATCACCCCCGAAGCCAACCTGCTGCTGCGCGAGCTTACCAAACCTGGTCAGCGCGTGGTACTCAGCGTATTTGGCTCGGCCTACGCCGTAGCTAAGGTGCGCGACTATGCCCAGGCGAGTGCCGTGGTGCTTGCTTACCAGGAAAGCCCGCAGGCCCAGGAGCTGGCGGCGCAGCTCATTTTTGGCGGTATCGGCGCCACCGGCAAACTGCCGGTGACGGTGGCCAACGGCTTGCCCGCCGGCTTTGGCCTCACCACCCAGCCCGGCCTGCGATTAGCCTACGCCCACCCCGAAGATGCCGGTATGGACAATCACCTCGAAGCCCGGGTAGACAGCATTATGGCGCAGGCGCTGGCCGCCGGGGCCACGCCTGGCGGCCAGGTGCTCATCGCCCGGCGCGGCGTAGTGGTGCTGCGCAAAAGCTATGGCTACCAAGAGAAGATGAGGGGCACGGTCTCATCGGTTGCCACTGTTCAGCGCGAAAGCGTTGTCGCCGCCGGCAATTTTGGTAGTGAGCCAGGCAGCGCGCCGGGCCCCAGTCAGCCCACCGAGCCCCAGCTAGCCAGCGGTAAAATCTTGCGCGGGCCGGCCGTTCAAAATACGGACGTGTACGACCTGGCTTCCCTTACCAAAGTGCTGGCCGCCACGCCCGCCCTGCTCAAGCTACAAGAGCAAGGCCGATTCAGCCCCGATAGCACCCTGGGGCAGTTTTTTCCTTTCCTGCAAAAAACCAATAAGGCAAGCCTAAAAATGCGCGACGTGCTGGCCCACCAAGCCGGCCTACCCGCTTGGTTGCCTTTCTGGCAGGCCTTCGCCAAGCCGAGCGGCGAGCTGCGGCGGCGCTGGTTTCGGCCCGACTCGTCGGCGCAGTTTCCGCTGCCGGTGGCGCGCAGGTTGTGGGGGCGCAAAGATTTGCCGGCTTATATCTACGAGCAAATTGGGGCGGCGCCGCTCACTGCCCAGCCGGGCTACGTATATTCAGACTTATCCTTTTATCTTTATCCCAACCTCGTGCAGCGCCGCACGGGCCAGCCATTCGAGCAGTTTTTGGCTAAGGAGGTGTATCGTCCGCTTGGCTCGGGCCTGCATTTTCAGCCTTTGCATCACGTAGCCGAGCGTCGCATCGCGCCCACCGAGTACGACTCCCTTTTCCGCCGCCAGCTGCTGCGCGGCTACGTCGACGATGAGGGAGCGGCGCTACTGGGCGGCATTTCGGGGCACGCCGGCTTGTTTGGCTCGGCCAATGACGTGGCGCAGCTTGCCCAAGCCTACGCCTGGGGCGGTCGCTACGGCGGCCAGCAGCTTTTCAAAGTCGATATCCTCGCCGACTGGACGCGCTGCCAGTCTTGCCCTACTAACCGGCGCGGACTCGCCTTTGACCGGCCTGGTAGCCCCGCCAGCGGCAACACGGCGCCCGGCGCCTCGGCCACTAGCTTTGGGCATTCGGGCTTCACGGGTACGTATTTTTGGGTTGACCCTGAGAAGGAGCTAGTGGTGGTGGTGCTCACCAACCGCCTCAACCCCTCGCGACGCAACAACAAGCTGAGCCAGCTCAACGTGCGCACCCAGATTCAGCAAGTGGCTATCGAAGCGGTGCGCTAGCTAGCCTGCCTAGCTAGCGCACCCAGCAACCACCCTGGCCTTCGGCGCTGGTTCGTGTGAAAGCCAGCAATCGAGTTTGTAGACCAGCTTCCCCGTACTGTCACCGGCAAAATCTTCGAAAGAAAGTTGCGCAAGGACTTTTAAACTTCGAATCAAAGTAAATACTAAAGCTCGCTACCCCGTGAAAAAGCTCTTTTTTGCCCTGCTGGCGCTGGCTGGCCACTTACTGCCCGCCGCCGCGCAGGTGCCCACCGACCGTGATGGCCTCCTGCGCTACGCGGCCGCCAACCGCGCTTTACCCGCGCCGACACCCGGTAAACCACGCATTGTGCTGCTTGGTAATTCTATTACCGACGTTTGGCCAAAAGCCGATTCGGTATTTTTTAAGTCCCAAAAGTATGAGTACCTAGGGCGCGGCATCGGTGGGCAAACGACTCCGCAACTGCTGGTGCGTTTTCGGCAAGATGTGCTCGACCTGCACCCGGCCGTGGTGGTTATTCTGGCCGGCATCAATGACATTGCCGAAAATACCGGTCCCTACGATTCCCAAGCTACGCTCAATAATATCGAGTCGATGGTCGAGCTAGCCCAGTTGCACGGCATTCGGGTGGTGCTGTGCTCGGTGCTGCCGGCCTACGATTTTCCGTGGCACAAAGGCCTGGCGCCCGCCCCCAAAGTGGTAGCGCTTAACCAGCAAATCAAAACCTATGCCGCCCAGCAGCACGCTACTTATCTCGATTACCACTCGGCTATGGCCGATAGCCGGCAGGGTTTGCCGCCGGCGCTGGCCAAGGACGAGGTACACCCCACCCTGGCTGGCTACCGCATCATGGAGCCGCTACTGGAGCAGGCCGTAAGCACGGCTTTAAAATCAAAGGGCAAACCGTAATTCGGTTCTTTTAGTCGCTTTGCGATTGGGAATCATAGCCTTAGCCTTGAGACGTAATGGTGAATGGTTGCTAGCGTTGAAAAGCTGACCTTACGCAACAAAAAGCCCACTAGATGGATTCTAGTGGGCTTTTTGTTGTATGCTTTACGATGTGATGGGGTCGCTTACTGCCCGCCTTGCTGCAAGTAGGGTGCTAGCACATCGTAGGCTTTTTTGGCGCGGGCTTCGTCGTGCACCTGCGCCGCGGCCTGCGACACACTTTGGAGCATGTAGAGGTACTGACGCTCGTTGTCGTCGAAGAGCGCGCCATCGTGCGTCTTGTAGTAGCTCAGCATCTGGGTGCTGCGGGCCGTGAGCTTATCCATAATGGCATCAGCCTTGGCCTTCTCGCCCCCCGCGATGAGCGCCGGAATCAGCTGCGGCGTGTAGTAATCGAAGGGAATAGCATTGTCGGGCATCACTTCCAAGCACTTGTTGGCTACCTCTTTGGCTTTGGCTACGTCGCCGCTGGCGAGGTAGGCATTGGCTAGCCGCGCAAACTTGTCGCGGTAGTTGGCCGGGAAGCGCAGGTTGTTTTCATCGTAGAAGATGGTGGCCGTCTGCAGGCCGCGGTAGCGGAATTTGTGCATCAGCTCGTCGTAGCAAATAGATTTCTCCACGTAGCCTTCGTCACCACGCGGCGTGTAGTTGGGGTCCTTCAGCGGCAGCAGGCGGTAGGCCATGCCTTCGAGCTGGAAGTAGGGCTGCAAGTTCATGTAGTCCGACGGGGCCACCGTCGAGCTGAAGTAAATAGGCCGCTTCCAGTTGTTGGTGGCAATCATGTCGAGGATCACCAGGTTCTTCTTCTCAATGGCGCGCTTGCCCATGCTCCAATCCAGGTGGCTGACGAGCTGGCCCTGGCGGTCTTTCGGAATAATGCCCAGGGCCTTTACCGTCGTTGTGTCCACGTTCAGGTAGAACTTGGGCGTGGGGAAAGTCATGGTCGAGTAGTTGCCATCGGTGTACTTCAGCAGTGGGCTACCTTCACCCACCAGGCTGATAAACTGCTTGAGGTCCAGGCTATCTACCGCCGGGTTGGGTGAGAAGGGCAGCATGTCGTTATTGCCCTGTGCATAAGTTGCGTCGCTCATCGCGATGGGCAAGCCCTGCGACTTGTACGAGCGGCGCTTCATCTGCTGGATGTACCAATCAGTATTGAGATACGAGAGCACAGCTACGCGCACGTCGGTTCGGACGCCCTCCACTTCCTGAATGTACCAGAGGGGAAAGGTGTCGTTGTCACCGTTGGTAAATAAGATGGCATTGGGCGCGCACGATTCCAGCAGGTTGCGGGCCGAATCAACCGAGTTGTAGCGGCCCGAGCGGTCGTGGTCGTCCCAGCCCTGCGCCACCAAGATGGTAGGCGACACCAAGCCCAATAGAATGGCCACCCCAGCGCGGGCATTGTCCGCCTTGAGCACCGCGTCAAGCACCTGGGCCAATCCAATCACGCCGAGCCCAATCCAAATCGCAAACGCAAACGTGGCCCCGCAGAAGGTGTAGTCCCGCTCGCGAGGCTCCAGCGGCGGCTGGTTGAGGTACACCACGATGGCAATACCCGTAAACAAGAACAGCAAGCCTACCACTAAGGCATCGTGCCCCCGCTTGCGCACCTGCACAAACAAGCCGATAAGCCCCAGAATGAGCGGAATAGCGTAAAAATTATTGTGCGCAAAACTACCTCCAATGCGATCGGGCAAAGTGCCCCGGCCCGGGCTGAACGGCGTCACGGCGCCGGCCTGCTGAATGTCCGATTCGCGCCCTACGTAGTTCCAGAAGAAGTAGCGCCAGAACATGTGCCCAATCTGGTACCGGATCAAGAAGCCCAGGTTTTGGCTCATCGTGGGCTTGGTACCTTCCTGCAAGTCGGGCACCCATTTCTTATACTCCTGAATATGAGCCGGGTCGTAGCTGTAGAGGCGTGGCAGCAGCATCTTGTCGGCATCGGCATAGCCGGGCTCCTGGGCGCGGGGCAGCACCTCCTGGTAGCGGCCGTCTTTGCGCACGTAGCGCGGCGCACCTTCGTCGTAGTGGTCGGGCTGGGCGTTGAACTGCGGGCCGTACAGCAGAGGCCGCGAGCCGTACTGCTCGCGCTTGAGGTAGCTCACAAACGAGAGCACATCCTCAGGGTCGTTTTCGTTGATGGTGGGGTGAAACGATGAGCGGATGGGCACAATCAGGTAAGTCGAATACCCGATGAGAATGAATACAAAGCACAGCATAGCCGTGTTCAGCAGCTGGCTGCGACGCTGGTACGACAGCCGGAAACCCCCGTAAATCAGGCCGGCAAATAGCAGCAGGAAAATAATCAGGCCCGAATTGAAGGGCAGGCCGAGGGTATTAATGAAGAATACCTCGAAGCCACCCGCCAGCGTCGGTAGCCCCGGGATGATGCCCACCAGCACCGACCCCACGATAATAAGGCTGACGACCAGCGTCACGATGCCGCCCGCGGTGGTGGGATTGGCCGAGCGGCGGTAGTAGTAAATAAAGGCGAGCGCCGGCACCGTCAGCAGGTTCAGCAAGTGTACGCCGATGCTGAGGCCGATAACGTACGCAATGAGGATGAGCCACTTATCCGAATCGGCGTCCGTGGCATGTTCTTCCCACTTCAGCATGATCCACACCACGGCGGCCGTGCAGAGGGCCGACATGGCGTACACTTCGCCTTCCTCGGCATTAAACCAAAAGGAGTCGGAAAACGCGAACGACAGCGCTCCTACCACGCCAGCCCCCAAAATGAGTAGCGTTTGGTAGCCAGTGGGCTCGGGAGTTTCGGTTTCAAACTCGCCCCGGGCTAGCAGCAGCTTACGCCCGAGCCGGGTAATGATCCAGAACAGAAATAGCACGGTGAAGGAGCTGCTCAGCGCCGAAAGAGCATTGACGAGCACCGCCACTTTCGTAACGTCACCAAAGCTAAAGAGCGACAGTAAGCGCCCCAGGATGAGGAACGTCGGCGCGCCCGGCGGGTGCGGAACCAGCAGTTTGTACGAGCACGCAATGAACTCGCCGCAGTCCCAGAAAGAGGCGGTGGGCTCCAGGGTGAGCAGAAAGACGGCTGTAGCGATGGCAAATACCACCCAGCCGACCAGATTATTTAACCGTTGAAAAGAACGCATACGGGATGAAGATAGCTGGCCGCTACTGCCCAGAGCAGCTCACCAGCCAGAGGAAAGTTCCGTTGTAGCTAAACCATTGCCGATTGGCAATAAGCCCCCAAAAGTAGGCAACAACCCCCGAGGGGTTGCGCGGGCCGGCTAGCGAAGGCCTAAAAAAAGCAGCCACCGACTGGTAGCTGCTTTCTTCTATACTTAAATTAGAATGCAAATCAGGTTTATTGCAAAGTCAAGCGGTTGGTGCTCACTACCTTGTCATTCACTAGTAGCGAGTAGAAATATAAGCCCGCCGGCAGGTTGCTTATATCAAGAGCCAAACCCTCCGGGGCAAGCTCGGGGCGTAGAGCTAACAGCCGCACTTCGCGCCCCAGCACGTTGTTAAGGCGAAATTTATAATCCTGCCCCGAAGGCGCCGCTAGTTGTAGCGACACCTGGCCCCGGCTGGGGTTAGGGAATACGCTGAGAACCGGGCTCGCGGTAGCCACTACGGGCGTTTGAGGAATGTAAAGGGCCGGTACGCTGGGCTTGAGGCGAGTACGGTGGGTGGTAGCCCCGGCGGGGGCGAGCACGACCGTAGCCAGTACCAGCGTCAGCAAATGAGTAAAGAAGCGCATGGGTGGGCGAAGTAAGAATATTGGCAGAAGCGAAGTAAAAAATAGAATTTCCGGGTGAGGCACCTGTGAACAAGCACCGTGCCGATGGGGATATTGTACTAGCGGTGGGAAGCTAAAAACTCTGGCCAAAGCTAGCCAGCAAGCTAGCGAAACCAACTGGTAGTCGGCGAGGCTGCCAGTTTTATCGGCCAACGGGGCAATAGCTAAACTCTATTGGTAAGCCCACGGTTGCAGGCTAGACCGCTTTAGAGGTACTTAATTTCTTGCAGGCCAAAATGTTGTACGTTACCCTCGATTTCGACGGCTAGCCGCCCATCTTCCTCCACGCCCACAATTTGGCCGCGCACGCGGCGGCTAGCCACCTCGTAGTCGTGCCACTCGCGGTAGTGGTAGAGCGCCGCTAAGTAGTCGCGGCGCAATCTACTAAGCTGCCCCGCTCGTAGCTGGAGGTAGCGCCGCTCCAGGCATTCTAGCAAGGAAGCCGCTACTACCTCGCGGTGAAAATGCCGGCCCGTGAGTGCCCTCAGCGAGGTAGCAGCTGGGGCGCTAAACTGCTGTTGGTTGACATTCAGGCCAATACCGATGATGCTGGAATGAATCTTTGCGCCGCTTAGGCTGTTTTCAATCAGAATTCCCCCAAACTTTTTCGAGCCGAAGTATAAGTCATTGGGCCACTTAAGGCGCAGTTGCGGCGAGGCTTGCAAGAGCGTTTGGGCCCAGTCGTAGACACCCAGCGCCACGGCTTGGCTCAGCAAAAACTGCTGACTAGCGTCGAGAAAAGTAGGCAGCCAAATGATAGAAAGCGTCAGGTTTTCGCCGGGCGCGGCTTCCCATTGGTTACCACGCTGGCCGCGGCCGGCCGTTTGGTCGTCCGTTATGACGGTACATCCTTCACTGGCTCGGTTTTCGCGCAACAGTTGGTGCGCTTCGGAGTTAGTAGAAGGGCAGGCGGGCAGCCATCGGAGCTGCTGGCCCGTGAATAAGGTGTTGGGGCTGATGACCACGGAGGTTAGCAGTCGTACATTAGCTTAGTATAAAACGTAAACTTACTCTATGAAGAGCACACTTGTTCGACAGGATTCGGACACATTGGCAGAAATCGCCGTTCGCGGCTTACAAGACAGAAAAGGTTCGGACATTGTGGTGCTCAACTTGAAGGAGTTGAAAAATGCCGTGGCTGATTATTTTATCATTGCTTCGGCATCTTCCGATACCCAGCTCGATGCACTGGCTCGCTCGGTAGAGGAGGAAGTAGAAAAAGTTACTGGCCAGGCCCCTTGGCAGAGCGAAGGTCGCACTAACCGCGAATGGATTTTGTTGGATTACGTGGACGTAGTGGTGCACGTCTTCTTGCGCGACCGGCGGCAGTTCTATGCTTTGGAAGAGTTGTGGGGCGATGCCGAATTCACGTACGTTGAAGACACTGCGGACGCAAGGCGCTAAAGCATTACCCTGCTGGCTGCGTCTACTAGTAGTAGAGCCTGGCTAGCGCTGGGATCTGTGTTCGTGTTTTGACTATCAATTAAGTAAGCTCATTCTTTTATGTCTGATATAACGCCCAATAAACGCCGCAAGCCGACGCTGCCAACGCCCTCGCCCCGGCCAGGCGTGCAGCTGTGGGTGATGGCGGGGCTGCTGGTGCTGTTCACCGGCATGTTCTGGTTCAATAGTTATAGTTCGGCCGTCAAAATCAACCAGCAGCGCTTCGAGCAGATGCTGGCTGCCGGCGATGTGCGCGAAGTCACCGTAGTTAACAAGCAGCAGGTGGAGGTTAGCCTCACCCCGGCGGCTTTGCAAAAAACCGAGTACCAGCGCGAGCTGGCTGCCCGGCGCGGCCCGTTTGCAGCCGAGCGTGGGGCGCAGTACTTCTTCCCGGTTTTTGACGCCAAGGTTTTTCAGGAGCAGCTCAATAAGTTGCAGGCTAACAAGCCCCTGAACCAGCAGGTGCCATTGGATATCGCAGACCGCCAGAGCCTGGTCGACTTTATTAGTGGCTACGGGCTCATCATCCTGACCGTTGTGCTGTTTATCTTCCTCATGCGCCGCATGAGTAGCGCTGGCGGTCCCGGCGGCCAGATTTTCAATATCGGCAAAAGCCGCGCTGCTTTGTTTGAAGGCGGTGATAAGGTGAAAATCACGTTCAAAGACGTGGCTGGCCTCGAAGAAGCCAAAGAAGAAGTACAGGAAATCGTGGAGTTTCTAAAAAACCCAAGCAAGTTCACCATCTTGGGTGGTAAGATACCCAAGGGCGCGCTGCTGGTAGGACCTCCCGGCACGGGCAAAACGCTGCTAGCCAAAGCAGTAGCTGGTGAAGCCGATGTGCCGTTCTTCTCGCTTTCGGGTTCTGACTTCGTGGAGATGTTTGTGGGCGTGGGTGCCGCCCGGGTACGCGACCTGTTTAAACAAGCTAAAGCCAAGGCGCCTTGCATCATCTTTATTGATGAGATCGATGCGGTGGGCCGCTCGCGTAGTCGTGGTTCTATGCCCGGCGGCAACGACGAGCGCGAAAATACCCTGAACTCGTTGCTGGTAGAAATGGATGGCTTTGGTACCGATTCGGGCGTCATCATCCTCGCGGCTACCAACCGCCCCGATACGCTGGACTCTGCCTTGCTGCGCCCCGGTCGCTTTGATCGGCAGGTGAGCATCGACAAGCCTGACATTAATGGCCGCACGCAAATTTTCAACGTGCACCTCAAGCCGCTAACCTTAGGCCCCGATGTGGACGCCAGGAAGCTGTCTGCTCAGACGCCGGGTTTTGCGGGCGCCGAAATTGCGAACGTCTGCAACGAGGCCGCGCTTATTGCCGCCCGCCGCGACAAGAAGTTTATTACTAACCAAGACTTTACTGATGCCATCGACCGCGTGATTGGTGGCTTGGAAAAGAAGAACAAGATCATCAGCCCTGGCGAAAAACGGATTGTTGCTTACCACGAAGCTGGCCACGCCATTGCAGGATGGTTTTTGGAGCATACCGATCCGTTGGTGAAAGTGAGCATTGTACCCCGCGGGGTAGCGGCGCTGGGTTATGCGCAGTATTTGCCTAAAGAACAGTTCTTATACAACACCGAGCAGCTTATCGATGAGATGTGCATGGCCTTGGGGGGCCGCGCTGCCGAAGAGATCGTATTTGGTAAAATCTCGACCGGCGCGCTGAGCGACCTGGAGCGGATTACCAAAATGGCCTATAGCATCGTGACGATGTACGGTATGAACTCGAAGCTCGGCAACGTTTCATTTTATGATTCGAAGGGGCAGAACGAATATGGTTTCTCGAAGCCCTATTCGGAAGCTACTTCGCAAATGATTGACGAAGAGGTGCGGAGCATTATCGACCAAGCCTACACACGCACTAAAGAGCTGCTCACCGAGCGCCGCCACGAGCTGGAAGTAATCGCCAAGGAGCTGCTTGAAAAAGAAGTTTTGCTACAGGAAGACCTGGAGCGTCTGGTGGGCAAGCGGCCCTTCGGCACCCAAACCAACTACCAGGCGCACATGGCCGGCACCGACCGCTCGGAAACTGCCAGCGAACTGCACCGCGAGCATCCGGAGATTCCGCTGGGTGGCGACCTGCCCGAATTGCACCTGCCCGGCCAACCCGAGGCTGAGCCAGCCTGACGGTAGGGCGAGCGTAAACCTAAAAGCAAAAGAGGCTAGCCAGATTTGGCTAGCCTCTTTTGTTACCCAGCCAGTCACAACCCGCCCTACCTTTGCGCCATGTCTTCCCGCGAAAGTATGCTAGCGCGTATTCGTACGGCGCTGGCGAGCGGCCCCGCTCCCTTACCGACGCCGCCCGATTGGGTGGCGTCGGTGCATCCGGCCCTGCCCAATGACGACCTGGCCATTGTATTCGCTGAGAATTTTCAGCGTATCGGGGGCGAGTTCTTCTACTGCGAAAGTTTGGCGCAGTTGGGAGTAAAGCTCCGCACGTGGCTGGCCGAGCGGCTGCCAGCCAATGAGCAGTTTTACGTTTGGGAGCCTGCTATGCAAGCCGTATTACAAGCGGCTGAAGTTCCTTTTAAAGATGAAGATCAGGGGTTTAAACAACAAGCTGCGGCGGGCCTCACCTCGTGTGAAGCACTGATAGCCCGCACCGGCAGTATAATCGTAGCGTCGGCCAGTGCCAGCGGACGCCGGCTTAGCATTTACCCCGATCAGCACCTGGTGCTGGCCCGGTCGAGCCAGGTGGTGGCCGAAATCGGGGACGCCCTGCGGCTGGTGCAAAGCCGCTATGGCCAGCAGCTGCCCTCTATGCTGTCGCTGACTACCGGGCCTAGCCGCACCGCTGATATTGAAAAAACGCTCGTGCTGGGGGCCCACGGCCCGCGCCGGCTCACGCTGTTCTTAGTGGAAGATGACGCCTAATACATTACCCGAGTTACCGCCGTTGGCGTTGCCGGCTGGCAAGCGGGTCTACTTTGCTTCTGATTTTCACTTGGGTGCGCCGGATGAAGCTACCTCTCGTGCGCGCGAGCGGCGCATTGTCCGTTGGCTCGATATGGCGGCCCGCGATGCCGCCGCCATTTATTTGCTCGGCGATGTCTTCGACTTCTGGTTTGAGTACAAGCACGCTATTCCGCGGGGTTTCAGTCGCTTGCAGGGCAAGCTGGCTGAGCTTACCGATGGCGGGCTACCCATCACACTTTTCACCGGCAACCACGATATGTGGATGTTTGGCTACTTCACTCAGGAAATGGGTATTCCTATTTTGCGCGAGCCGGTATCGCAGCGGATGGGTAATCAACTGTTTCACCTTGGGCACGGCGATGGGCTGGGGCCGGGCGACCTTGCCTACAAGCGGCTGATGAAACCGGTGTTCAACTCGCGCTTTACGCAGTGGCTATTTGCCCGGCTGCATCCCAATCTGGGCATTGGCATTGCCAATAAGTGGAGCCGGCACTCACGCCTGCAAAATGGGGCCGCCGACGCCCAATACTTTGGAGAAGAGGAATGGCTGCTCGTGTATTGCCGCGAGATTGAGCAGCGCCAACATCATGATTATTACGTATTTGGGCATCGGCACTTGCCCCTCGACGTAGCCGTAGGCCCGGATAGCCGCTACATCAACTTGGGCGAGTGGGTCAATTATTGCTCCTATGGGGTGTATGATGGTAACGAACTGGTTTTACGGGAGTTCAGCGATAGCCTTGCTTCTTAACGTAACCGGCCAAGTGGCGAGCGGCTTGAGAAAGCGCATCGCTTATGCACTAGCTATGGCGTGCTTACTGAGCCAAGCTGCCCATGCCCAGAGCAATGTGCCAAGTGCCGGCTCGGTAGCTCCCGCGGCTCGCGTAGCCCCGGTAGAGGCTGCCCCGCCCGGCAAAACTCTTAACCCCAATGCGTTACCCACGGCACCCGGCGCCTGGACGTTGGTGCGCACCCTCACGCTGCCCAGCGCCGGCGCTGCCTCGCTCGACCGGCGCGGTACGCTTTACCTGGCTGACCAGGACAATAACCTGCGCCAGCTCAGCACCAGTGGCCAGCCGCTGAATACCTACTCGCCCGCGCAGCCCGGCCACGTGGCCCTCATCGAAGCCTGGAACCAGAATAGCCTGCTGGTCTTCTACGACGACCGGCAGCAAGTGCTGCTGCTCGACCGTTTTTTGGCACCGATAAGCGAAATTAGGTTGGCCGATTACCTCGATGGTACGGTGCGCACGGTCACGCTGGCGCCCGATGGCCTACTGTGGTTGCTCGACGAAAGCGCGCTGACCCTACGAGAGTTTGATCCGCAAGCGTTGCGCGTCGTGCAAAGCACGCCGCTCGATCTCATTATTGGGCGCAGCCGGCCCGACTTTCGTTTTCTGCGTCAGTATCAGAATACTATCTACCTGGTGGACCGTACCAGTGGCATCTTCGTTTTTGATAACCTGGGAAACTACCGCAAAAAGCTACCTTTCTTGGGGCTCGATTTTATCACGTTTCGGGGTGATGAGCTCGTGTATCTGGCGGGCGGACAGCTACATTTCTTTCATCTCTACAACCTGACTGAGCGGACCCAGCCCTTGCCCGCCGACCTGGATGCAACGACTGTGCGGCAAGTACTGCTCGGCGACCAGTATGCTTATTTTATCACAATCAAAGGAGTAGCTATTTACCAACTTTAGCAAGTCTTTGAAAGATTGATAGTGAAGGAATAACTAGTTAAAAAGACCAGGTTAGGAAAAGAAATTAGCTCGGTAATTGCTTAGTAGTAACAAAGTTGCAATAGCAAGTAATCATGGGTTTCAACGCAACCGCCCCTGGCGGGGGCCGTTAGTTTGGGCAGGTTTTCCACTCATTTTTCCTTCCCATGAAAGCATTAGTGTTTCACGGCCCCCGCAATGTCAGCGTCGATACCGTCGACGACCCCACGCTGAAAGACTCGCGCGACGCCATTATCCGGGTTACTAGCACCGCCATTTGTGGCTCCGACCTGCACATTTACAATGGCAGCCTGCCCACTTCGCCGATGGTGCTCGGGCACGAGTTTATGGGCATTGTGGAAGAAGTGGGAAAGGGAGTCGGCAACCTCAAGCGGGGCGACCGCGTGGTGGTACCATTCCCGGTAGCCTGCGGTACGTGCTTCTTCTGCAACCACGAGCTGCCTGGTCAATGCGAAAACTCCAACCCCGACCACTACGGCCCCGAGGGTGGGCTGCTGACGCAAAAGGGCGGTGCGCTATTTGGCTACACCGACCTGTATGGTGGCTACGATGGCGGCCAGGCCGAGTATGTGCGCGTACCGTACGCCGACTTTGGCCCGCGTAAAGTGCCTGATTTCTTGAGTGATGAGCAAGTACTCTTCCTTACCGACATCTTTCCGACCGGCTACTCTGGTATCGATTGGGCCGAAGTGAAAGGCGGGGAGTTTATTGCCATTTTTGGGGCGGGCCCGGTGGGCATTATGGCGGCCAAAAGTGCCTGGCTCCGCGGCGCAGCCCGGGTGGTTATCATTGATACCCAGCAGTATCGCCTGGATAAGGCCAAAGAGACTACCCGCTGCGAAATCATTAAGTGGGAAAGCCACGACCAAGTGGTGCAGCTGATTCGCGATATGAGCGGCGGGCGCGGTGCCGATGTGTGCGTCGATTGCGTAGGCTTTGAAGCCGATCGTGACTTGCTCGACCGGGCCAAGGCCGTTATCAACCTCGAAAAAGGCACCCCCAAAGTCATCGAAACCTGCATGAGTGCGGTACGGCGCGGCGGCGTAGTGTCGGTGCTCGGGGTGTACGTGACGACCAATGACAACTTCCCGGTAGGGCAGTTCTTCGATAAGGGCATCAAGCTAGTGGGTGGCCAAGCCCCGGCCCACAAGCACATCGATAAGCTGCTCCAACACATTATTAAGGGCGAAGTAGTGCTGGATGATATTATCTCGCACCGCCTGCCCCTGAGCCAGGCGGCTCATGGCTACGACATTTTTCGTCATAAGAAGGATAACTGCTTGAAAGTAGTGCTGCGCCCCGGCGAATAGTCTTGCTTTTAACGAACTGGTTAGCCCGGCTGCTTACTTTGAGAAGAAGTTGGCAGCCGGGTTTTTGCTGGTAGTGAGTACCTTGTGGCTAGGCGGTCAGGGTGCCCGCCGTTTGTTTAGTTGAATTGATTTGAGCCTAAAAAACTATTCTCATTCGCTCCTAAAGCATTGGCTGGCAGCAACAGTTTGCGGGCTGCTGGCTGCCGAGCCTACGCTAGCGCAGGTAGCCAATGCCAAACTGGCGCCGGGGCTAACCCAGGGCGCGAAGCCAGTGGCCAGCCAGCTGGTGCGGGTGCAAGTGCGCGACGTAGCGGCGTTTAGGCGGTGGGCTAGCCAGGCATTGCCGCACGCTAAGCTGCGTGCTGTGGCGGGCACTGCCACGGTGCTGGAGGTGAGCCAACTGTCAGCTAGCCAGCTAGCGCCGCTGGCGGCATCGCTGCTGGTAGAGTTTGTGGACGTGCCTACCCGACGGGCCCATGATGAGCGCCTGCTCAACCAGGCCGACCTGACGGTGAACAACCTGCGGGCGGTGCAACGCCGCTATCCCGCGCTGACCGGGCGCGGCCTGACAGTTTCGATCAAGGAAAACCCTCTGGACCCGACGGACCTGGACTTTCGCGGGCGGCTGGTGAATACGCCGGTTAGCACGGTCATCGAGTCGGCGCACGCCAGCATTATGGCTACGCTCATTGCGGGCGGCGGCAACTCGGGGCCGGCAGGGGAGGGTGCCGCCCCGCAAGCGCTCATTGCTTCTGCGTCGTACGCCAACCTGCTGCCCGATGCCAACGCCAGCCTCGCGGGCGTGAGCGTGCAAAACCATTCGTACGGTACGGGTATTGAGAATTATTATGGCCTCGAAGCCGTGGGCTACGACCAGCAGACGCAGCAGCTCCCCACGTTGCTGCACGTTTTTTCGGCCGGTAATTCGGGCACTTCAACCAGCCCGAGTGGCCCGTACCAGGGGTTGGCGGGGGTAGCCAACCTGACGGGCCAGTTTAAGATGTCGAAAAACTCGTTGAGCGTGGGTGCTACCGATGCTTTAGGCCAGGTGGCACCCCTTAGCTCGCGCGGGCCGGCGTACGATGGGCGCGTCAAGCCCGAGCTGGTAGCCTATGGCGATGCAGGCTCCTCAGACGCCTCGGCGCTGGTGTCGGGGGCAGCCCTGCTGGTGCAACAGGCTTACCGCGATCGCGGGGGCAGCCTGCCGCCTACTGCGCTGGTGCGGGCCGCGTTGCTCAACAGTGCCGATGAGGTGGGCCTACCCGCGATTGATTTCACGTCGGGCTATGGTCAGCTCGATGCCCTGGGGGCCGTGCGTACGGTGCTCGCTGGCCATTACCAAAGCGGCGCGCTGAGCCAGGACCAAGAGCAGCTAATCAGCCTGACCGTGCCGGCGGGCACTCAGCAGCTGAAAGTAACGCTAGCCTGGACTGATCCCGAGGCTGCTGCCAACGCGCCGCAAGCTCTTGTAAATGACCTTGATCTAGAAGTACGCGGGCTTGGGCCTACCGGCCGGTGGCTGCCCTGGGTGCTTAGTGCCTACCCGCACCTCGACTCGCTGGCGCTGCCCGCACGTCGGCGGGCCGACCACCTCAATACTGCCGAGCAGGTAACGATCAACTTGCCCGTCGCGGGTACTTACCAGCTGCGCGTGCGCGGCTACCGAGTGCCCAACGGGCCCCAAGAGTTCAGCCTGGCTTATGAGCTAGCCGCGCCGGGCCTGGAGTGGCTGGTGCCCAGTGCCGTGCGCAACGTGCGCCCCGGCCAAACCACTCAGTTGCGTTGGCAATGGGCTGGCCCCGCTACTGCAGGTCAGCTAGAATATCGGCCGGTGGGCCGCGCCACCTGGCGCTCTATCGCTGCGGTAACTGACGTAGCTCAGGGTACTTATGCCTGGGCTGCCCCCGACACGACTACCCTCGCGCAGCTGCGGTTCGTGGTAGGCAGCCAAGCGTACGAGTCTGATACTTTTGCGCTGGCCCGGCCGCTGCCGGTGCGGGTGGGGTACGTGTGTTCTGAGGAGAGCTTGCTGACCTGGTCCGCCACGCCCGGAGCCGCTCAGTACCAGGTATATCGCTTGGGTGCTACGGACCCCGAGCCCTGGCAGCTCGTGGCCGATACGCTGCTGCGCGTGGCAGTGGCTCGCAATGCAGGGCCGTACTTCGCCGTGGCCCCACTGCTGGGGGGCCGGCTAGCCGAGCGTGGGCCTACCGCCAACCTAGCCGAGGCGGGCGTGAGCTGCTACATCCGCTCGTTTTTGCCGCAGCAGTTCGTGACCGATACCGTGCGGCTGACGCTGGCGCTGGGTACACTCTATCGCCTGCAAACGGTGCAGCTGCAACGGCTGGGGCCGGGGGGCTTCCAGACCATCCAGACCCTTAACCCAGTAACCCAGCTCACCACGCTCTTTGCCGATCTCACGGCTACACCGGGCCTCAACCAGTATCGGGTGTTGGGCCAGGATATAGCCGGCCAGTCATTCTACAGCGAGGTGGTCGAGGTGCAGCTAGTGCGCCGCGGCGAGCTAGCCGTGTTTCCGGTGCCCGTGGTGGTGGGGCAAGACTTGCAGGTGGCTGGCGAGCCGGGCGTTGCGCTCCAGATAGACCTCTATGATGCCCTAGGCCGGCAAGTGCGCCTAACGCACGTAGACGGTGCAATTAACTTATTCAATACGAGTGGCTTGCGGCCGGGAGTATACTTGCTGCGCGCTACTCCTACTACTGGGGGTGGCCCCGCCAGCACCCACCGCATAGTGCTGATAGAATAGCTGCTGCCAGCAAAAAGCCCCCGGTCTGACTAGCAGACCGGGGGCTTTTTCAATTAAATCTCCTGAAGCTTAGTACAGGTAGTTGAGAGCCGTGAGATCGTTGGCATTGAAGGGCCGGTTTACGTTGTTGCCCACGCACGCTAGCATCCAGGAGTTGGGGTCGGCGGCCGAGGGGGTGCCAGGGATAAGGATGGCGCCAACACCGCTGGCGCCTTCGTTAGAGGCGCTGCCACCGCAGCTATAAGCGCGGTTCATGTAGTCGGTGTGGCGGAAGCCAATGCAATGCCCCATCTCGTGCGCCATGATGGTAGCAATAGCATTAACGGTCTGGTTACCAATTACGTTGGGTACGAGCGTGAAGCCAGGGGCTGGATTGCCATTAGTGGGGAAGCCGCCCGACTGGCCGAGCACGCCCGCCCCTAGGTTAGAGGAGTACGTAACGGGCAGGTCGGCAGTGCCCGATGTGATACGCGTGAACTTCAGCTGGAGGTTGGCAGCATTATAGCGGCGGATGGCCTCATCAATGGCCGATACATAGGTTGAATTGAACTGGCTTGAAATACTCACTGTGAGCGTGCGGGGCAGGCGGGTTACCAGGTTGGTAGTGCGGTACTGCTCATCGTCGCCTACGCGCAGCATTTTATAATCGGGCGCAGTGGCTAGCAGTTCGGGCGTCAGCAAAATGTCGCCTTCTACTACGTAGCCGCCATCCACGGCTTTGAGATCGCTGGTGCCGAAGCCCAGGGCTTTTACTTGCGCAGTTACGGCTGGCGAAATAGTGCTTGGTTGCGCCGTAGTATCCTGCGTTTTTTGGCAGCCCGCAAGGGCTAGGGCAGCGCTAGCTCCAACGGCCAGCAAGGAGAAAAATTTAGGCATAAAGGATTAATTTGGAAAATGATGAAGTAACTATGAAACCGTGGCCAAATGTGAAAGGAATTTTTTTTTGCACAAAACTTCGTTACGTAAATGCCTAAATGTTACACGTTTATGTAACATTGTTGCTTAGGTATTATTTCGAGAACATATAGTTTTTAAGCTGGATAATTGAGCCCGCCATTTCTGGAAGACAACTCGGTTAAACTCAACTTAAGAGTGGTATATTTTGCATTATTATAATGCTTTAGCTTATGATTAACCACCATTAGACTAGGTAGCTAGGTGTAGCTAGCCGTGATTGAGCCTATTAATTTTATTCGGTAATTAGTGCTGGGCCAACCGGCGCAGGGGCAAGTAACAACCTTGGTCGGGGTGCTCAAGAGCTAGCGTAGCCTAAACGGCCACCGCGAAGCCAGTTTTGAAGTTCCCTTTAGCGTGGTTGCCAGGGCTAATGGCTGGCTATATATTATCGATAGCGGCGGCCGCACCATTCGGGTAGTGCAGTAGCCTGGGCCCGGCGGTGCTCCTGGGGGGATAGTTAAGGATGAGTTACCAGTTCAACCTTTCGGCTTGCGCAAGGGTTATCTTTGCTAAGTTCCCACTTCCGTGCGGTCCTTTATACGGCCGCCTCATCTATATATTCTCAGCCTCATGGCTTGTACTTCTTGTTCATCCGGCGGCGGCTGCTCTACCAGCAAGGTAGGCGGCTGCGGCTCTAAAGGGGGCTGCTCTTCGGGCGGCTGTACCCGACTTAATGTATTCGACTGGCTAGCCGACGTCGATATGCCCAGCGATTTTCGGGGTTTTGACTGCGTAGAAGTGCGCTTCAAAGGTGGCCGCAAAGAGTTTTTTCGTAACGATAAGCGCCTGCCTCTCGTGACGGGCGACGCCGTCGTGGTGGAAGCCGCCGGCTCGGGCTGGCACTTGGGCCACGTGTCGCTAAAGGGCGAGCTGGTGCGCCTGCAAATGCGCAAAAAGAAGGTACCCACCGACTCGCGCGATATTCGCCCCATCTTGCGGGTGGCTACCCCCGACGATGAGGAGCGCTGGCAAGCCGTGCGTGACCTCGAAAACGGCACGATGTTCCGGGCCCGGGCCGTGGTCGACGAGCTGCGCCTCAAAATGAAGCTCTCCGACGTCGAGTACCAGGCCGACCGCACGCGGGCGCTGTTCTACTACTCGGCCGAGGACCGGGTCGATTTTCGGGAGCTCATTCGGCGGCTGGCCGACGAGTTTCGGGTGCGCGTCGAGATGCGCCAGATTTCCCTGCGCCAGGAGGCCGGCCGCATCGGTGGCATCGGGGTGTGCGGCCGCGAGCTGTGCTGCTCCACTTGGCTCACCGATTTTAAGGCGGTGAGCACCACGGCTGCCCGCTACCAAAACCTCAGCCTCAACCCGCAGAAGCTAGCCGGCCAGTGCGGCCGTCTCAAGTGCTGCCTCAACTACGAGCTCGATGCTTACCTCGACGCGCTCAAGGATATTCCGCAGGTGCAGCGGCCGCTGCAAGTAGCTACGGGCGAGGCCTTTTTGCAGAAAACCGACATCTTCCGCAAGCGGATGTGGTTTGCCTTTCGGGGTGATAATAACTGGGTAATGCTCTCGACCGAGCGCGTGCGCGAAGTATTGGAGTTGAATAAGAAAGGCGAAAAGCCCGATATGCTGCTTCCCGCGCGCTTGCAGGAGGAAGTAGCCCCCGCCGTATCGACTCTTATGGAAGGCGAGCTCGACCGCCTCGACGACCAGATAAAGGGCGGGAAGCGCAGCAAGCGCAAGCGCAAAGAGCGCCCGGATCGCCCAGATCGCCCCACCGGGCAGGGATCCGAAACCAGCGCGCCGGCCCCAACGGCCACTCCCGACGAAGGACGTGAGCTTCGCGAGCCTCGCCGCCGCGAGCGCTTTGAGCGGCCCGAAGGCGGCCGGGGAGGCAATCCGCGGCCTCCGCGCCCCGAAGGCCCGCCCGCTCCGATGACCGTGGTCGCCGATGCGGCTCCGGCCTCAGCCCCGACTCCTGATGGCGCTACTGAGCAGCGTGGCCGTCGGGGTGCCGCCGCCCGCCCCCTAAATCGCCGCGGTGGTCGCGGCCGAGGGGGCAGCAGTGATGCTCCTGGGGCGCCCCGCTCCGAAGGCGACCAGGATACTCGCCCGCGCCGCAATGAACCGCCCGCTGGCCAAAACCCTCGTCCACCGCGCGCTGCCGGCGACCAGCCGCGCCCCGAGCGCCCGGAAGGTAATGCCGGCCGGACCGATAACAACCAGGGCCGCAGCCGAGGGCGGCGGGGTGGCAGTGGCCGTCACGGGGGCGGTGGCACCCCGCCGACTCCTACGCCACCAAGTAGCAACTAGATTATGCAGCAACGAGTTATCGTCCGCCGTTGGGCCAGCTATATCGGGTTGGGCTTGCTGCCACTGCTTGGGGCAGCCGGCCTTAGTGCCTGCGATCCCAACCGCGTGTATGAGGAAAACGTGGACCTGAAATCGCCGGCGGGCGAGCCTTACGTGTGGGATGTGCAGCAGCGCCCCACGTTCACCTTTACTATTGCCGACACGGCGGCCCGCTACGATGTGTACTTCAATGTGCGCAATGCCTCGGGCTACGGCTTTTATAACCTCTATCTCAAGCATACGCTCGCCGGGCCCACGGGCCGGCCCATAGGCCCGGCGCTGCTACACCAACTGGTGCTGATGAACCCCAAAACCGGCGAGCCGCTGGGGGCTGGGGCGGGTGATATTTTCGATCACCAGTTTCTGGCCTTGCGCCGGCAGCACTTTGCACAGCCCGGCGCCTATAAGCTCACCCTGGAGCAGTACATGCGCCAAAACCAGCTGCCGGGCATTATGTCGGTGGGGGTGCAGGTGATGAAAGAAGCCAAGTAATAGCTGCTGGCTAACCTTGCTTATTTAGCAATAAAAAGGCTCTCCTGCATACAGGAGAGCCTTTTTTAGGGAAAATTGTTATTTCAATTCGCGCCAAACCACGTTAAGTCCTTCGGCCCAAACGGGGTGGGCAATCACCATGTTCTGGAGCTGCTGGTAGCGGAGGCGGCCCGTCATAGCCACTTGCAGAATGGTCATAATATCTCCTGCCTCGGGCCCCAGAATGGCAGCTCCCAGGATGCGGTCGTCGGAGCCAACCAGTACTTTCCAGAAGCCGGCCGTTTGCCCCGTGTGCTGGGCCCGGCTAATGGACTTGACCTGGATCTTTCCCACTCTATAAGCAATGTCTTTTGCCCGGGCCTGGTCCTCGCTCAAGCCGATGCGGCCGAGCTGCGGGTCGGTAAATACGCAGTAGGGTAGGGGGCGCTGCCGGGCCGAGTGGCGCGGGCGGGTGTGCAGCAGGTTGTCGCGCACCACGCGGTAGTCGTCGTAGCTGAGGTGCGTGAACTGGGGCCCACCGTGGATGTCGCCGAGGGCAAAAATGCCGCGCACGTTGGTTTGCAGCTGGCTATTGACTTTGATGTAGCCTTTCTCATCGGTCTTGATGCCGGCTAGCTCCAGGCCCAGCTGGTCGGAGTTGGGCTGGCGGCCGGTGGCTACCAGCAAGTGGCTGCCGTGCAGCCGGCGCTCCCCCTGCTTGGTATCGGCCGTGATAGTGACTTGGCCCGCGGCATTGCGCGAGACATGCCGGGCCTGGGAGTCGAATAAAAACTCGATGCCATCGACCGTGAGCGCCCGCCGCAGCTCTTCGCACACGTCGGCGTCTTCGTGATCCAGCACTTGCGAGCCAGTTTCAATGATGCTCACGCGGCTGCCAAAGCGCCGAAACATCTGCCCAAACTCCAGCCCGATGTACCCGCCGCCTAAGATGAGCAGGTGCTCGGGCACTTCCTGCACGTCGAGCAGCTCGGTGGTGGTAAGAAAGCCAGCGTCGGGCAGACCAGGAATGTTGGGTATAGCCGCGCGGGTACCGGTATTGATGAAGACCTGCTGGGCCTTGATGGTGCTGGTTTTGTGCGCGCTTTCTTGCACGTGCACCTGGTGCGGGGCCGTGAAGGCGGCGTGCCCGTGCAGCACCGTAATATTCTGGTGCGCAGGCGCTAGCGATTCGCGTAGGCTGCGGCGCGATTTGTCTAGCAAGGCATCTTTGCGGGCTATTACGGCGGGCATATCTACCTGCGGCTCGCCGCCCACCCGAATGCCCAGCTCCTGAGCCGTGCGCACCTGGTGCATGCGTTCAGCCGAGGCCAGTAGGGTTTTAGTGGGCACGCAACCATAGTTGAGGCACGAGCCGCCGAGCTGGGCCGCTTCTACCAGAATGACGGTGCGGCCGGCTTCGGCCAAGGCTTTAGCGAGCGGGTTGCCGGCTTGGCCAGAGCCAATAATAAGGGCATCACAGGAATAATCAGACATGCAGGACAGCCGCAAAAAGAGCAGCCGGCGGCTATACGCAAAAGCTGGGCTGTTGAATGATCTGAATGCAGTATTTGCATAACCATCAAAGGCTTAACTGGATTATGGTTTTGCCTGTGGCTAGCCATCTCCCCGCACCTAATGTGGCAGAAAAAGTAGCCAGGAAATCACGTAATAGCGAAGGGCAGACAAAGTCCGCTAGCTTCTAAAGCCGTTACTTTTGCTTTATGCCCCAAGACCCTGAGCTGCCTACTCCGCGTGCCGAGCTGCCTATGCGCCTGACGCGCCTGCGCGTCAAGAATTTTCGCAGCATTGCCGAAATAGATATTCCTCTATCGCCTCTCACAGTACTTGTTGGTCCCAATGGTTCGGGCAAAAGCAATGTGGTTGATGCCCTGCGCTTCGTGCGCGACGTCTTTGCGCGGGGATTGGACCAGGCGGTGATGGATAGAGAAGGGATGGGGGTAATTCAGCGGTGGGGAACGGAGGGAGAGGGAATTACAATTGGATTAACTTTCTATATTGAAGAAAAACTAGAAGTCGAATGCGTTGGTAGGGGTGATGATGGGAAGCATGAGTATTCAGCGTATCTAGAAAACCCAGAGACGTTGATTGATTACGAATTTACTGTTAATAATGTGAGTAATGGGGAGATACATATTGAAAAACAGTCCTTTATATTGAGAGTAAACCAAAAGGACTTTCCGAAATTAGAGATTATTAAAAAAGGAAATTCTATATCTGGTAAGCTTGGAGATGGAGAATGGGTAACTAATCTGGGAAAGCGTAATTTTCTGCCACTACAAATAGACTTGTTACTGTTTGACAACCAGTAATTTGCAGATCACAGTTTTTTTGTCAGCTTAAAATTCCACAATCCAGCAGCCAAGTTTACCATTTCATCCGCAAATTCCAGGCGTTTATTCCT
>Ga0160429_1000222_pt1 | contig 67592 bp, 61 predicted proteins | sample SolpanmetagenomR_FD_108199 | JGI IMG/M metagenome (GOLD analysis project Ga0160429, IMG submission 108199) | Solar panel surface microbial communities from Lawrence Berkeley National Laboratory, California, USA - R | ecosystem: Engineered > Built environment > Solar panel > Unclassified ... | reverse complement strand
GGGCCGGGTGGGCGGGGGTAGGAAATACGGCGCGCCCGCGTCGGGGCCCTGCGCGGCGTCGAGGGCGGCGGCGCTGTCGCGCACCGAGCGCGTGAGCACGTGCTCCACGGCGGCGCCCTGCCACTTTTCGCCCTGCTCGGGGCCGGTGGGCACGCGCCCGCGGCTGGGTTTGAGGCCAAATAGCCCGCAGCACGCCGCCGGAATGCGGATGGAGCCGCCGCCATCGCCGGCCCCGGCTAGCGGCACGATGCCCGCCGCCACGGCCGCCGCTGCGCCGCCGCTGCTGCCGCCCGGCGTGTGGCCCAACTGCCAGGGGTTGCGCGCCGGGCCGTAGAGCGCGGGCTCGGTCACGCCCATCAGGGCAAACTCGGGCACGTTGGTTTTGCCCAGAATATTGAGGCCCGCCGCCTGCCAGCGGCGTACCAGTTCGGCGTCTTCTTCGGGCACATAGTGGCGCAGGGCACGGCTGCCGCCCGTGTGCGGCGCACCCGCGTAGGCCGCCCCAAAATCCTTCAACAAAAACGGCACGCTACCAAATGACCCCGCCGGCAGCCCGGCCGCCGCGCGCTGCCGCGCAGGGTCAAACAAGTTCAGGATGATGGCATTGAGGCGCGGATTCACGGCCTCGGCGCGGGCAATGGCGGCGGCACAGAGCTCGGCCGCCGTGAGCTGGCCGCGGCGCACGAGGTCGGCCATGCCTAGGCCGTCGAGCTGGTCGTATTCGGAGAAGGAAAGCATGGCGGCAAGATAGGTCGCGCAAGATTTGGCTAGCAAGAAGGGGGTAGGGCACGTAGCTTAGGCCTTTATTCGAGAAATAATTTGCTTTAATAAAGAATGTCAGGCAGACCGCTGGGAAGCATCTGGCTCGCTTCTTTTGAGTCATTTCCAGGCGGCGCGGTAGAGAGGATGCCTATCGTCAGCATGATTTTCTTTATTTAAAGCATCACCTTTTAGTATTCTGCGCTTTCATGAAAAAAAGCCTACCCCTCCTCGCTGCGTTGGCTTTGCCGCTGGCCGGCCTGGCCCAAACCACCCCGCGCCCGCTCAACCTCAGCGATTTGAACCGGATGCGCGACGTGGCCGACCCCAACCTCTCGCCCGACGGCGCCTGGGTGGCCTACACCGTGACGCGCGTAGACACGACCACCGACAAGCGCGACGCCGATGTGTGGATGGCCCGCACCGATGGCTCGCAAAATATTCGGGTGACTACCAACCCGGCTGGCGAAAGCCGCCCGCGCTTCAGCCCCGACGGCAAGTACCTGAGCTTCATTTCGGGCCGGGGCCAAGACGATGGCGGCGATGCGCAACTGTGGCTACTGAACCGTGCCGGCGGCGAGGCCGAAAAGGTGACCAAGCTCAAAGGCAGCGTGTCGGACTATGTGTGGTCGCCCGATGGCAAGCGCATTGCGATGATCATCCGCGACGCTGACCCCGATTCGCTCACCGCCGCCCAAAAGGTGAAGAAGAAAACCGCGCCGCCCATTGTCATCGACCGCTTTCAGTTTAAGAAGGATGTGGACGGTTACCTCAACAACCAGCGCCAGCACCTCTACGTGTTCGACGTGGCCGCCCGACGCCTCACCAAGCTCACGCCCGGCGTCTACGACGAGTACCTGCCCGCCTGGAGCCCCGATGGCAAGCAGCTGGCTTTCAGCAGTAAGCGCGGCCCCGACCCCGACCGCCACGACAACTTCGACCTGTTTCTGATTGACGCGCAAGCCGGCGCCACCGCCCGGCCCCTGCTCGCCACCGATGTGCCCGAGAGCGCGCCCAACTATGGCAGCCGCCCCGCCTGGAGCCCCGACGGCCGCCGCATCGCCTTCGTGCAGGGCGGCCCCAAAGAGCAGCTCGTGTACGCCCTGCACCAGCTGATGGTGGTAGACGTGGCGGGTGGCCCCGCGCGCGCGCTCACCGCTGGCCTCGACCGCAACACCACGCAGCCGCAATGGGCGGCCGATGGCAAAAGCGTCTATTTCCTGCTCGAAGACGACCGCGCCGAGTCCTTGATGCGCGTGCCCGCCACCGGCGGCAAAATCGAGAAAGTGCTGGCCGGCCCGCGCCAGGTAGGCGACTTCGACAGGACCGCCAAGGGCACCACGGTGGTGCTCAGCAGCCAGCCGCAGCAGCCCACCGAGGTATTTGCGCTGACTAAAAAGGGCGAGCTAATGCCGCTTTCCAAGCAAAACGACACCTGGCTGAAGGGCGTGGCGCTGGGCGCGGTCGAGCCTATTCAGGCCAAGAGCAAGGACGGCACGCTGGTGAGCGGGTTCACCATCAAGCCGGTGGGCTACCAGGCGGGGCGCAAGTACCCGACTATCCTGCGCATTCACGGCGGGCCGGTGGCGCAGTTTGGCTATGGCTTTGCCTTTGAGTGGCAATACTTTGCAGCCAATGGCTACGCCGTGGTGGTGGCCAACCCGCGCGGCAGCTCGGGCCGCGGCCTCGAGTACAGCAAGGCCATTTATGCCGACTGGGGCAACAAAGACACCGACGACGTGCTGGCCGTGGTAGACTACGCCGTGGCGCAGGGCCTCGCCGACCCCGACCGCCTCGGCGTGGGCGGCTGGAGCTACGGCGGCATCATGACCGACCAGGTTATTGCCCGCGACCAGCGCTTTAAGGCGGCCGTGAGCGGCGCTAGCATCGCCAACGTGCTGGCCGGCTACGGCACCGACCAGTACATCCGCGACTACGAAACCGAGCTCGGCACGCCCTGGAAAAACCCCGACGTGTACATGCGCGTGTCCTACCCTTTCTACCACGCCGACCGCATCAAAACGCCTACCCTCTTCGTGTGCGGTGAAAAAGATTTTAACGTGCCGCTGCTCAATACCGAGCAGATGTACCAGGCTCTGCAAAGCCTGCACGTGCCCACGCAGCTCGTCATCTACCCCGGCCAGTTTCACGGCGTTACCACGCCCAGCTACGTCAACGACCGCTACGTGCGCTACCTGGGATGGTACAATAAGTACCTGATGCCCAGCGGTACGGCTCAGGCCAGCCCACGCTAATGGCTACCTAAAAAGGCGGTCATGCTGAATGCTATGCGCGCCCGGCTTCAACAACGGATGCTTGTTGAAGCCGGGCGCACTACGTATAAGAGGGGAGCGCGCTTAACTATTAGCCTCGTCATAAACTGACTTAACAAGAAGGGGGTAGGGAGTGAGGCTAGCCCTCGCCTGTGGCTGAGCGAGCAGGGCGAGATTTATATAACGGCGGCCGGGGGCGAGCCCCGCTGCGTAATAGTACCTGAGGTGACGCAGTAGGCAGTAGCGCGAACTCTGTAGTTTGCGTCCCCGCGCCGTTAGAGCCACCCTCCCGGCGCGGGGAGGCGATTTACAAAAATCGCGCTACTGCGTCACGTCAGGGTATAAATCAGCAGCATCTTCACTGCTGAACAGCGAGCTTATTAAATTTTCTTGAGCGTTTGGAAGGGGGTAGGGCTATGCCACGCGTAGCCAGCAAGATGGCTGCACAGCAACTGCTAATAGGCTTTTGGGGATTCAGAGTTATAGATTAACCCGAAAATTGGCTTAATCTAACAATTCCCACCTCGTTAGCGTTGGCAAGTCTAATGGAATTAGTAACTTGCGCCCTGTGTTGCTGATTTTGTGCGTCGCGCGCCCTCCGCGTTGGGTTTTTCCTCCCCTGTCTTTCCTAACCGTTATGATTAATACGAACCTCAAGTTTTGGCGTCGCGAGCTGAGCCTGACGCAAGCCCAACTAGCTGATAAGCTAGGTATTAAGCGCTCGTTGGTGGGTGCCTACGAAGAAGGCCGCGCCGAGCCGCGCCTGGCCACGCTCGTCAACATGGCCCGGCTCTTCAATATTCCGCTCGACTCGTTGGCTACCACCGACTTTACGAAGCGCAAAAACGCCAAAACGGCCGCCGCCCTGCGCGAAGCCGGCCCCCTCACCGAAACCCTGCCCGAAGATAAGCCTCTGCGCATTCTGGCCATTACGGTGGGTCCCGACGACCGCGAAAATATCGAGCTGGTGCCCCTCAAAGCCGCCGCTGGCTACCTCAACGGCTATGCCGACCGCGAATTTATTGAAGAGCTGCCCCGCTTCCGCTTGCCCATGCTGGCCAGCACTGGCACCTACCGCGCCTTCGAAATTGCAGGCGACTCGATGCTACCCCTCGCCAGCGGCACCACCATCGTGGGTCGCTACGTCGACGACTGGGCCGCTATTAAAGACGGCACGCCGTGCATCGTGGTTAGCCAGAAGGAAGGTATCGTGTTCAAGCGCGTGTATAACAAACTGAAACAGAGCGCTATGTTTGCTTTGCAATCGGATAATCCGCTGTACTCGCCCTACGACGTACGTGCCGACGACGTACTCGAAATCTGGGAAGCCAAGAGCTACATCAGCAGCGCCTTCCCCATCGGCGGTGTGTCGCTGGAGCACTTGGCCAGCATGGTTCTCGACCTCACGCAGCAAGTGAAGCAAATGCAGTTGCAGCGCGCGTAATCACTCGCATGAAGCATTGCCAATAAAGAGAAAGGCCCGCTGCACAATGTGCAGCGGGCCTTTCTCTTTATCGGCAATGCTTATTTCAACTGCATTTCCTCGATAATGCTCTTGATTTTAGCCTCGGCCTTGCGGTGCGTCATGTCGTAGTCAGCAATGGAAGCCAGGGGCTCTTTCACGCTGAAGTAGAACTTGATTTTAGGCTCGGTGCCACTGGGGCGCGCCGAGATTTTGTCGCCGGCCGCGGTGATGAACTGTAGTACGTTGGAGCTTTCTACCCCCGTGCTTTCTTCCAGGCCCGACTGCAGGTTGTGGATTTTGCCGGTTTGGTAATCGCGTACTTCTACTACCGGCGAGCCGGCGAGGGTAGTGGGCGGGTTCTTGCGCAGGGCCACCATCATTTCCTGAATTTCCTCGGCGCCGCGCTGGCCTTTCTTGGTCAGCGAAATCAGGTCTTCGACGTAGAGGCCGTACTCGGCGTACATTTTCTGCATCTCCTGGTACAGGGTGCGGCCCTGGCTTTTGGCTACGGCGGCCATCTCGGCCACCAGCGCGCAGGCCGACACGGCGTCTTTGTCGCGCACAAAATCACCGATGAGGAAGCCGTAGCTTTCCTCGCCGCCGCAGATGTAGTTCTCCTGGCCTGCCAGCTCGCGAATGAGCCCGGCAATGTACTTAAAGCCCGTGAGCGTGCGGTAGTACTTGACGCCGTAGTGCTGCGCGATGTCGCCCAGAATCTCGCTCGTCACGATGGTATACACGATAAAATCGTTGGGTAAAGCCTTGCCAGCCTGCTTGCGCGCCGACAGGATGTAGTGCGTGAGCAGTGCGGCCGTTTGGTTGCCGTTGAGCAGCACCCATTCGCCCTTGTCATTTTTCACGCCTACGCCTACACGGTCGGCGTCGGGGTCGGTGGCTAGCACGAGGTCGGCATTTTGGGCCTTGGCCTGGTCGAGGGCCAGCTGCATGGCGGCTTTTTCCTCAGGGTTAGGCGACTGCACGGTCGGGAAATTGCCGTCGGGTGTGGCCTGGGCCTGCACTACGCTCACGTTGGTGAAGCCAAAGGCTGCCAGCGCCGGCGGCACTAGCTTGATGCCCGAGCCGTGGATGGGCGTGTACACAATACCCAAGTCGTGCTGCTGCTGAATAGCAGCTGAGTTGATGCTCAGCTTTTTGACCTCGGCCAAGTAGGCTTCGTCTAGTTCCTGGCCAATGAGGTGAATGCGGCTCGGGTCAGCCTCAAATTTTACCTCGTCGGGGCTGGTAATTTTATTTACCTCGATGATAATATTCTTATCGTGCGGCGCCACCACCTGCGAGCCGTCGTTCCAGTACACCTTGTAGCCGTTGTACTCCTTAGGGTTGTGCGAGGCCGTAATCACGCAACCACTCTGGCAGCCCAGGTGCCGAATAGCAAACGACAACTCGGGGGTAGGGCGCAGCGAATCAAAAAGATACGCCGTAATGCCATTGGCCGAGAAGATGCCCGCCACCGTTTCGGCAAACAGGCGCGAGTTGTTGCGCGAGTCGTGCGCGATGGCAACCTTAATCTCCTGATTAGGAAAGCTGTGGTGCAAATAGTTGCACAGGCCCTGCGTAGCCATGCCCAGCGTGTAGCGGTTCATGCGGTTGGAGCCGGCGCCCATGATGCCGCGCAGTCCGCCAGTGCCAAATTCGAGGCTGCGGTAGAAGGCATCGGTGAGCGCGTCTTCCTGGCCAGAATCCTGGAGCTGCTTGATTTCGGCTTGAGTAGCAGCGTCATAGGCGGGCGTGAGCCAGGTAGCGATGCGCTGCTGAACGTCGGGGGAGAGAGGCATGAGGAGGAAATAGGGAAAGTGGTAAGGCCAGAAACGGCCGTAAAGGAAAGATGTTCGGGTCAGAAAGCCAATCGCGTGCCGCATTACTCGGCCCGCCGGCTCTACTGCTGCACCGCTACTTTCTGCAAAAAGCTGCCATCGACCGACGTGATTTTGGCCACGTAGAGCCCGGCAGCCACCGCCGAGATGTCGAAGCTAGGCGGTGGGGTGTTGGCGGGCAGCATAGCGCGCAGCACGGTGCGCCCCTGCAAGTCTTGCAGCACCAGGCTGGCCGGACCGCCTACCCCCCCGGTGCGCGCCAAGTGTAGCGTGCGGTGCGCGGGGTTGGGCACCACCGCAAAGCTGCTCGCTGGCCGGGGCCCCGCGGCCGCCAGCACGGGCGCGGCCACCCACGGGCCAAGGCTGAGCGCATACAGCCGCTGGGGCACTGTGAAAAGGGCGTTCGCGACGCGCTCATTGGAGATAAAGACGCGATTGCGGCTCACAAAGCTGATGCCTTCGGCCTGGCCAATCTCCAGGGCGCTGGGCAGCTCGATGCGGCGCTTGTTGGCCTGCAAATACTGCGTGCCCGCAAAGCCCGACAGTAGCCACACAAACGAAGTGGCATCGCTGGGGCGGTAGCCTAGCAGGGCGGCCACCGTGCCCGAGGCGTTCAGGTCGGCGGCCGTTATGAGGCCATTTACCCGAAAAGTGGCCTTGAGGTGCGCCACGTGCGTGCCCGGCGTGGCCGGCACCGTGTAATAGCGCGTCTGTAAGTCCACCCAGTTTTTGGTGAACAGGTGCAGCGAGTCGTGGGCAAAAAAGAAGGCCTCGCAGTCGAAATTGTGCTGGTTGTTGCGGGGCGTGAAATCAGTCTGGTCGGGGTAGCTGAAGGCAATGGCCTCGGCCGCAGCAGCTGTGGCGGCGGGGCCCAGGGCCGATTTGGCCACCCGCAGCACGCGCAAGTCGCGGCGGTCGCCGCTGTTGTTGCCCACATCGCCGATGTACAGGTACTGCGCGCTGGCCGCAATGTCTTCCCAGTCTACGTTGTCAAAATTGCTGATGCGCACCTGCTGGAGCACGTGGCCATCGGCCGAATCGACCCGGAACAGCACCGGCGCATTACCACTGTCGTTGAAGGTCCACAAGCTGCCGCCGGCATCCTGCAAACCCGAACTTTCGGCCAGCTCGGGGGGTAGGGCCGCTTTGGTGGCTAGCGCCGTGCGGGTAAGCGGGTACTGGCACGAGCCATCGTTGCCCACAGCCGCTGGGTTGTAGTTGGCAGCGTAGGGGTCGGGGCAGTTCTGGGCAAGGGCCACCGGCCCCAGGGCCACACTCAGCAGCAGCGCGCGCGTATAGTTTGCCAGCATGTGGGTTCAGGTTAGGCACCGGCGTAGTCGCTCACCCAATCGAGCCAAGCCCATGTGCGCAACCAAGTTACTTGCTGCGTGCCAGTTAGTCGCCGCTGCTGCTAGCAGCTAGGCTTGCTTGGCAGCCGAGGTGTCTTCGCGCAGCGCTACGCCGTAGCGGGTGGCAAAGGCTTCGAGCAGGCCGCGTAGCACGGCCCGGCGGCGGGTGCCCTTCACTTCGCGCATATTCAGCACGTGAATGTCGCCGTCTTTGAGGCGCACCCGCAGCTGGCGGGGCAGCAGCTCGAGCATCGTCATGCTTTCGGCCGCAAATACCTGTTTAGGCCGAAACAAGCCCGCCTTGTGCACCAGGTAGCCCGGCGCAAACTCAAAGTAGCTCTGGGTGCCAAACACCGGCGCGTTGTGCACCATAATGAACCCTAGGTACACGATGCACAGCGCTAGAAAAACGTAGCTCAGCCAATAAAAATCCTGTTCGGATGGCGAGTTGCGCAGCATAAGAACTGCGTAAACAATGGCAAACAAAGCCAGTGACACCTGCACCCCAAAGGAGAGGCGAGAAGAGTTGGCGGGGCGTAGGCGAATGCTGGTGGTACCAGTGGGCATAAGGCAAAAGTAGTTAGGAGTTAAAAGTTATGCGGCAGGAGTTGGGGGCCAGATACGTATATGCCTGGTCCCCAGCTCCTGCCGCATAACTTTTAGCTCGCGCCTCTACGCTAACTTGGCTTCGAGCGTCATTTCGGGCACCGCGCTCAGCAGCTTCGACACTGGGCAGTTGGCCTTGGCAAACTCGGCGTGCTTCTGAAAATCTTCGGGCGTGATATTGCCGCCGGTTACTTTGCCTTCGGTGCTCACGTGGATTTTGGTGATGAAAGGCGGGTCCTGGGTGGGGTCCAGCGTTACAGTCGAGGTGGTAGAGAGGTCTTCTACCGTGTGGCCGTGCTTAGAGAGCACAATGGACAAGAACATGGTATAGCAGGCGGCGTGCGCCGCGCCGATAAGCTCCTCTGGGTTAGTGCCTTTCTGGCCTTCAAAACGCGAGCCTACCGAATAAGGAGCTTCTACTACGCCGCTCTTGGTGCCGATGGTGCCGTGGCCTTTGGCGTCACCTTGCCACTGCGCCTTACCAAATTGAGTAATCATAATCCGTAAAAATGAAAGAGTAAATCCTGCTTAGCTGTGTGCCAGCCGGTTGCTTACGGTTAACGGAGGGGGTAGGGTTTTGTTGAGGTGTATATCCTTAAAAGTTAAACAAAATAAGTGCGTGCTGGCGATGGCCCGCGATATTGGCAGAAAGTCAGACTTTTGTGTGGCCGCTGGCCAACCAAAAAAAAAACGACGACTACTCCATGGGACTGAAAGCCACCTTGAGCCGCCCGCTGGCTGCCTACACCGTGCACCGCTACCGGCAGTGGCAGCAGGCGCCCGCCGCCACGCAGCAGCGCTTGCTGCGCACGCTGGTGCGCGCAGCGGCCGGCACCGCCTTTGGCCAGGCGCACGACTTTGGCGCCATCCAAACGCCCGCCGATTTTGCGGCCCACGTGCCTATCCGCGACTACGAGGCCGCCAAGCCTTACTTCGACCGCACCAAGGCCGGCCAGCCCAACGTGCTGTGGCCCGGCCGGCCGCTGTACCTAGCCAAAACCAGCGGCACTACCAGCGGCGCCAAGTACATTCCCATCACGCGGGCCAGCATCTCAAACCACATCAACGGAGCCAAGGATGCGCTGCTGCACTACGTGGCCACCACCGGCCGCAGCCGCTTCCTCGATGGCCAGTTGATTTTCTTGTCCGGCTCGCCCGAGTTGGAGGGGGTAGGCGGCATCCCTACGGGCCGGCTCTCGGGCATCGTGAACCACCACGTGCCCGCCTACCTGCGCCGCAACCAGCTGCCGAGCTACGCTACCAATTGCATCGACGACTGGGAAACCAAGCTCGACGCCATCGTGGCCGAAACCCTGGGCCAAAAGATGACGCTCATCTCCGGCATTCCGCCCTGGGTGCAGATGTATTTCGACCGCCTCACAGCCCGCACCGGCCGGCCGGCGGGCGAGCTATTTCCGCAGTTCGACCTCTTCGTGTCGGGCGGCGTGAGCATGGAGCCCTACCGCGCCCGCCTGCTCGAAAGCATCGGCCGCCCGGTCGATAGCATCGAGCTGTTTCCGGCTTCCGAAGGCTTTCTGGCTTTCCAAGACCAGCCCGGCAACCCCGGCCTGCTGCTGCGCCTCGATAGCGGTATCTTCTTCGAATTTGTGCCCGCCGGACGCTTTTTTGAGGAAAACCCGCCCCGCCTCACCATCGCTGAGATCGAGCTGGATACCCAGTACGCGCTCATCCTCACCTCCAACGCCGGCCTCTGGGCTTACTCGCTCGGCGACACCGTGCGTTTCGTCGATTTGCACCCGCACCGCGTGGTGGTCACGGGCCGCATCAAGCACTTTCTCTCCGCCTTCGGCGAGCACGTTATCGGCGAAGAAGTGGAAGCCGCCCTGCGCGAGGCCGTGCGCCAGCACCCCGAAACCGAGGTTACCGAGTTCACCGTGGCCCCGCTCGTGAGCGAGGACCAGGCGCAGCCTTCGCGCCACGAGTGGCTCGTCGAGTTTGCCTACCCCCCCCGCGACGCGGCAAGTTTCGCGGCTGCCTTAGATATGGCTTTGCGCCAGCGTAATACCTACTACAACGACCTGCGCCAGGGCCACATCCTGGCGCCGCTGCTGCTCACGCCGCTGCCCGCCGGCGCCTTCCAGCGCTACATGAAAAGCGTGGGTAAGCTCGGCGGCCAGAATAAGGTGCCCAGGTTGGGCAATGATAGGGGGGTAGCGGAGGGGCTGTATGCATCAAGTCAACTTTAAAAAGATATGACACCGCAACACTGGCCCGTATTCTTAGCTGACTTCAGCCAGCAGATAACTAATGATGAGAGCTTTATAAGGGGAAATAGCTCGGCATTACTTACGGACGAGCAGCGAGAAACGAAGTGGTTAGGTAAGCCCGGCGCAACCGAGTTGGAGCTTGCCCAATTAGAAGAGCGCTTGCGCTGCACGCTGCCACCTTCCTACCGCGATTTCCTGGCAGCGTCTAATGGGTTTGGTCCTATTGGCTATTTCATTTATAACCTATATGCCGTGGCTGAAGTCGATTGGCTAGTAAACCTCGACCCTGAAATTGTGGAAATATGGGAAGAAGCCCCGCCCGTAGACGCCCCAGAACTAGCCGACAAACCTTACCTACGGTACGACGGCAACCAGTTTGAAGGCGCTCTGCGCCCCGGCCATATGCGCCAGTGCCTGATGATTTCTGATTGGGGCGACGCTGGCTTTCTGGCGCTCAACCCGGCTCAGCAATACGAAGGTGAGTGGGAGGCCTGGCACTTTGCCAACTGGCATCCCGGCGCGGTGCGCTACCGCTCATTTGCGGAGCTGATGCAGTACAGTTACCAGCAATACCTAGAATTGCGGGCAGCCGAGGAGGGGTAGGGTCGCCGAGGCAATACTAGTGTCTCCGTACCTTCGCCCCCAACCGCCACCTGCTTCACTTGCCGGCCCGCATCAGATGCAGGGTATTGCGGTGCGGGCCGGTAGGGGGTTCGATTCCCCCGATTTAGCCTGGATGGACCTTGCACTTTGTTGCAACTGAGCCTCAACAGCTGATTCACGAAAGAAGAAGGAGCGGGGCTACTGGCCCAAACCACGCGGCCGCTTGCGGCCCGGCCGATACCGCCAGTGGGCTAGCCTGCTGGCTCAAGCTGGGCCCCCGGTCTCGGGGTGTTCTTTCTTCTTTCTAAGGCTTCCGCACGCGATTTTTTACTCATGGGACTGTTTACCAAAACCTACCAGGTGCGCCCCAATACCGAGGGCTTGCTCTACCGCAACAACGTGCTGGAAAGGCAGTTGCCGCCCGGCCACTACGAGGTGGCCGACTGGCGTAACCGCACCCAGATGCTGCTACTGCCCACCACGGCGCGCCAGCTGCTCATCACCAACCAGGAGGTGCTGACGCGCGACAGCATTGCGCTGCGCTTTTCGTGCGTGCTGCTGTACCGCCTCTTCGACGCGCGTCTCTTCGCCGCCAGCTTCGAAGTGGGCCAGGGCGCCGCAGCTGCCTTGGCCGAGGCCGAACAGCGCTTGGCTGTGGCCGTGCAGCTGACTGCCCGCGCCCAAATTGGGGCCATTGCCAGCCAGGAGTTGCACGAGCGCCGCGCCGACCTCACCGACCTTAGTAGCGAGCAGCTGGCCCAGCAAGCCGCCGCGTTTGGCGTGGTGCTAGAGCAGGTGCAGCTGCGCGATCTCACGTTTCCGAAGAATATTCAGGACCTGTTTGCCCGCCATTTGGAGGCTAAAATCAGGGCCAAGGCTGACCTCGAAAACGCCCGCACCGCCGTGGCCACCGCGCGCACCCTCAAAAACGCGTCGGAACTGATGAAGGGCGACGACAACATGCGCTTCTTTCAGTTTATGGAAACCATCACTAAAATTGCGGAGAAGGGCAAGCACACGTTTCTGGTCGGCGAGTTTCCGCAGCTGCCAAAGTAGCCGGCTAGGGAAGGGGTAGGGCGCCGGCGGGCAACTGTAATGGCCAGCGGCTCGGTAGCGATACAGCCGCTGCGGGGACAGCGCCCCCTACATTTGCCCAGCCACTAAAGCGCCTCGCTATGAGCCAGATGATTCAGTTCGTTGCCAACTACGACGACCTCTCGACGGATAAAGGCTTTCAGTTCAAGTTTCACTGCGACCAGTGCCGCAATGGCTACCTGTCGCGGTTTCAGCCCAATGCACTGGGTATTGCGGGCAGCCTGCTAAGCGCAGCGAGCAATTTTATGGGCGGCCTGGGTGGGGTGCAAAGTGCGACGTACCAGATTCAGCAGGCCGTGGGTGGCAAGGCCCACGACGAGGCTCTGGAAAAGGCCGTGGCCGAAGGCAAGCAAAGCTTTAAACAGTGCACGCACTGCGGCCACTGGGTGTGCCCCGACGTGTGCTGGAATGCCAGCGCCGGCCTCTGCGAAGCCTGTGCGCCCGATGAGCAGGAATCTATGCGCGCGCTGCAGGCCCAGGCCACCCGCGAGCAGATTCGCCTCAAAACCCGGGCTACCGACTACACCAGCAACCTGGATTTCTTTGGCCGCGAGGCCCTATTGCAATGCCCCAGTTGCCAGGGCAAGCTAGCGGCCGACCAGAAGTTTTGCCCCAGCTGCGGCACCCCCAACCCCGCCGCCCAAACGCAGGCGCGCCACTGCACCGGCTGCGGCGCGGGCCTGAAGCCCGAGCAGAAGTTCTGCGCCGAGTGCGGAGCCAAAACTTGAGCCAAGCGGCCCAACATATAAACGGCCTCTAAATAAGGGGTAGGGATATCCTTCGGCGAGGCGTAAGACTAGGATATTATAAAACATTTTACTAAATCCGGTGGCTACCGCGGCCTATTGCGTGTATGCAGCCTGTACAGTGGGTTACGGAAGTGACCGGACACCGCTGCTATAGCTGTTGGCAAGGTCTGGTAGATACTTTAAGCGTAGTGGATGAGTCAGCGGCTTTTATATTTCCTGGTGCTGGTAGGCGCGGGGCTCGTATTGTACTTGAGTTGGATACCGATACCCAAAATGGAGCAGGTCTGGTTTATACCTGCTGACTTGGCCCGCTGGGCCGATGAAGAGCGAAACGACGACCTTCGCACGGCGGTGCCCCTGGTGCCGCTCGGCTTGTTGGCAGGCCTATACTTACTCCGGCAGGGCCGGCCCTGGGCGCAGTGGCTGCTGGCTTGGGTGGGGCTCAGCGCGTTGGTGCTGCTGGCGGAGGCAGGACAGTTTTTCCTGGCCCAGCGCTCCCTCTTCTTGTTCGATGTGGGCTGGGGTGCCGCCGGCGCACTGGCAGGTCTTAGCCTGATGGCTGTGGTTCGGCTTGTTTACCTGCTGGCGAGTCGCCAGCAGGGGTAGGCCCGGCGGCAGCTGAGCCGCTTGATAACCCTTCAGGCAGGCAACATCACCCCGCGCCCAAGTGCACAAGCCACTGGGTAAGTGTTCCGCCAGCGCCGACGCAAGTACTTGCATCTCAATCGCTCGCCGCGTAGCTTGCGGCGGTCCGGTGCGCAGCATCCTCGCCGGGCGCCCTAGCGCATGGAAATTCCGTGCCCGGCCGCGACCGCCGTCCCTACCCCCGTGCCCGCCGCCAGCCTCACCAGCCCCGATTTGGCGCCCACCAGCGCCGCCGCCCGCACCTGGGGCACCTGGAACTACGCCGCGCTCTGGATTAGCATGAGCTTGTGCATTCCGACCTACATGCTGGCCAGCTCGCTCATCCAGGGCGGCATGAACTGGTGGCAGGCGCTGATTACCATCTTCCTGGGCAATGCCATCGTGCTGGTGCCCATGCTGTTGAATGGCCGGGCAGGCACGCGCTACGGTATTCCGTTTCCGGTGTTTGCGCGCGCCAGCTTTGGGGTGCTGGGGGCCAATGTGCCGGCGCTGCTGCGGGCCGTCATTGCCTGCGGCTGGTTTGGCATCCAAACCTGGATTGGGGGCTACGCCATTTACCAGGCAGCCGTGCGCTGGTGGCCGGCGTTGGGAGCCCTACCCCCCGTTTTTCCGGCAAGTTGGGGCCTAGCTACGGGGCCGGCTATCACATTCTTGTTGTTTTGGCTGCTGAATATGTACGTCGTGTATTTGGGCGTCGATAGCATTCGCAAGCTGCTTGTTTTCAAAGCTTTCTTCTTGCCGGCCGCCGCGCTGGCGCTGCTGCTGTGGGCCATTTCGGCGGGCCACGGGCTGGGGCCGATTTTGGCGCAGCCGGCGCACTTTGCTACCCCCGGTGGGTTCTGGAAGTTTTTCTTTCCCTCGCTCACCGGCATGGTGGGCTTTTGGGCTACGCTCTCGCTCAATATCCCCGATTTTACGCGCTACGCCATCAGCCAGCGGGCGCAGCAAGTAGGCCAGGCGCTGGGCCTACCCCTGCCTATGACCCTGTTTTCGTTTGTGGGAGTAGCTGTGACATCGGCCACCCTCCTCATTTACGGCACCACCATCTGGGACCCCGTGGTGCTGGCCGGGCGCTTCGAGGGCCGCTGGCTCGTGACGGGCGCCATGCTGGCCGTGGCGCTCTCCACGCTAGCCACCAACATCGCCGCCAACATCGTAAGCCCCGCCAACGACTTTGCCAACCTCGCGCCGCAGCGCATTAGCTTCCGGGCGGGTGGCTATTTTACAGGGGTAGTGGGCCTGCTCATTTTCCCCTGGAAGCTCATCTCTGACCCCAGCGGCTTCATTTTTACCTGGCTCGTGGGCTACTCGGCGCTGCTGGGGCCCATCGGTGGCATCCTCATCACCGACTATTACCTGCTGCGTCACCAAGAGCTGTCGCTGCCCGATTTATACCAGCACGAAGGCCGCTACACCTACCACCGTGGCTTCAACCCGGTAGCTTTGGTGGCGCTGGTGCTGGGCATCCTTCCCTGCATACCCGGCTTCCTGGCTGCCATCGATGTGCTCGATGAGGTAGCTGTGTGGCCCTGGCTGCTGGAGCTTTATAATTACGCGTGGTTCGTAGGCTTCTTTGTGGCGAGTGGAGTGTATTGGGGGCTGATGCGTGGACCTATGCTAACTAAGCCAACTCAAACTGCAACCTTAATAGATTAGCATACAGCCCGCCTTCGCGCTCGCTCAACTCCTCGTGCGAGCCGGCTTCCACAATCCTACCCCCATCGATAACCAGAATTTTGTCCACCTTACGGATAGTCGAAAGGCGGTGAGCGATGATGAGGCTGGTGCGGTGTTGCATCAACTCATCTAGGGCGCCTTGCACGAGCTTTTCGCTCTCGCTATCGAGCGAGGAAGTGGCTTCATCGAGGATGAGGATGGCGGGGTTTTTTAGGATGGCGCGGGCGATGGCCACGCGCTGGCGCTGCCCGCCCGAAAGCTTGATGCCGCGGTCGCCTACCACCGTGTCGAGGCCCTCGGGAAAAGCCGAAATGAACTGCCAGGTGTTGGCGCGCTGGGCAGCTTCGATGATTTCAGCGTCGGTGGCATCGGGCTTGCCGTAGGCGATATTCTCGCGGATGGTGCCACCAAAAAGCAGCGTTTCTTGCGGCACGATGCCGATGTGGCGGCACAGGCTGGTGAGGTCATAATCGGCTACGTCGTGACCATCGACCACGATGCGGCCGCCGCTGAGTGGGTAGAACTGCATGAGTAGGCCCGCGATAGTGCTTTTGCCCGCCCCGCTGGGGCCAACGAGGGCAATTTTTTCGCCCGACTTGATATGAAAATCAATGTCTTGCAGTACGGCCACGTCAGGCCGAGTAGGGTAGCGAAATGCCACGTGCTCGTAGCGAATGTCGCCGCGTACCTGAACTGGCACCAGGCCTGTAGCTGGCTCGCGTAGGGTAGGCTCGGGCGCTTCGTCCAGGATTTCGAGGATGCGCTCGCTCGCGCCAAGGGTGCTTTGCACCTTGCCGTAGATTTCGCCCAGGCCGGCCACCGAAGCGCCGATGAAGGCCGTGTAGATGATGAAGGCGGTGAGGTCGCCAATCTGGAGGTGGTTGGGGTCGCTTACGGGAGTGTGCACCAGCGTAGCCCCGCGCCACAGCACCAAGATGATGCCGCCAAACAGGCCGATAATGACAAACGACACGAAGCCGCCGCGGTACAAATTGCTTTGCAGCGCGGCGCGCACCACCTTGTTCAGCGAGAGATTGTAGCGATTCATCTCAAACCGCTCGTTGGTGAAGGCTTTCACCGAGTTGATGGCTTGCAGCGTTTCCTCCACGATGGTGTTGGTGTGCGCCAGTTCCTGCTGCACGGTCTTCGACAGCAGGCGGATTTTGCGCCCAAATAGTCCGGCCGCCAGTACAATAGGCGGGAAGGTGAGCAGCATGAACAGCGATAGTTTCCACGACACGACCATGATAAAGCCAATGCCGCCCACTAGTGTAAACACCTGCCGAAACAGCTCGGCCAGCGTCAGCGAAAACGAATCCTGAATCTGGGCCACGTCCGAAGTAATGCGCGACGTGATGGCCCCGACGCGGTTTTGCTCGAAGTAAGGGATGGGCAGCTGCACAAATTTGGCGTAGAGCGCCTGCCGAATATCGCGCACCGTAAACTCGCTCACCTGCGTGAAAAACCAGATGCGCCCGAATGAAAAGAACCCTTGCAGCACTGTGACCAAAAACAGCCCGAGCGCCACGCGGTTGATGTCGAGCGCCAGGCCGCCGGGCAGCACCAGTGGCTCGCCAGTAGCCACGTTCACTAGCTTGCCGGCTATCCACGGAAACGACATGGTGCTGAGGCTATTGAGCACCAGCAGTACCATGCCCACGATAAACTTGGTGCGGTAGGGCAGCACGTAGCGGAAAATCCGTAGGCCGCGCCGCAATGACTCCTTGTTTACTTTCGGTTTGGGCAAGTCGGCCGTGAGGTCGTTGCCACTGGTATTCAATCCGCTTCTGGCCATAATCTGCTGCGGCTGGCTGGGGGCCGGCCTACTTAATGTACTAAACGAACAAAGGCTGCGCTTGCTTTAGCTCCGTTGCGTTATTGCGCCTGTTACTCTATTAAAAGCCGTCCTGCTCAGCTGGCGTCCACTTGTCGAAGCACCTTGCCTGAATCGTTGAACGACGCGAGCGAGATGCTTCAACAAACGGACGCCAGCTGAGCAGGACGTTGTTTTTGTGGTTAGTGACTGCACTAATACTAATTCAGGCCCGGCGCGTCCTTGGTCGAGCGGGGTACTTTGCGGTCGGTTTCAAATTTGGTGATACCCGCGTTGTCGAAAGGCACGGGTACCTGCACCAGCACGGGCACCGGCACACCGCGCCGAGTGGCGGGCTGCCAGGGGGGTAGGGCCTGCACCACGCGCAGGGCCTCGGCGTTGCATTCGGGGGTGAGGCCCTTGGCAACCTTGGGGTTAACGAGCTTGCCATCGGTGCCCACGGTGGCCGTAATGAGCACATCGCCGGTCACGCGCGCCTGCTTGGCCTTCACCGGAATCTGCACGTGTTGGGTGAAGAACTCGCCCATAGCCTCGGCGCCGCCCGGAAACTCGGGAGCCTTGTCGGGGCGGTTTTCAGCACCGCCACCGGCTTGCAGCTGCATATTGCCAGGTGCCAGCACAATGGGTGCTTTGGTGGGGGGAGGGCGGGTTTGGGCCAGCGTAGCCAGCGGCGCGGCTAGCAGCAACGGAATGAGATAAAGGCGCATAGAGCAAAAAATAGCAACCGCCAACCTGGCGGCTATCACCACGGTTTAGGACAAAATCGGTGCCGCTTCGGTTCGGTCGGCAGGCCTCGAAATCAAGAGTAAGCCCAGGTAGATGAGCGCCCCATTAAGAAGCAGAATCTCAAAGCCAAACTTGTAGCCGTTCAGCCACTCGACCGAGTGCGACACGATGAGGTAGGTAAGGGCTACGCCCGCCACGCAGGTGGGCAGCACCAGGCCATCGCGCAGCTGCCGCTTGGTGAAAATACCGAATGCAAACAGCCCCAGTAGCGGCCCGTAGGTGAAGCCCGCCGCCTTATACACGGCATCAATCAGGCTCTGCTCATTGAGGGCCCGGAAGATGAGGATGATGATAATCAGCACCACAGACCAGCCCAGGTGCGTGAGCTGCCGCAGCCGCGTCTGCTTGGCTTCGGGATACTTTTTGATGTCCAGAAAATCGACGCAAAACGAGGTGGTAAGGGCCGTGAGCGCCGAGTCGGCCGAGGCATAGGTGACGGCAATAATGCCTAGAATGAAGATGATGCCCGCCGCCAGCGAGAACTGCGTGGTGGCCAGATAAGGGAATACTTTATCGGTATCGAGCGTGCCTTTGGCGTTGAGCAACTGCGGCAGGTGGGCCAGGTCAATGCCGCGGGCGGCGGCGTATTTGTAGAGCAGCACGCCCAGCGTGAGAAACAGAATATTGACGCTCACGATGACGGGTGTGAACCAGAACAAATTCTTTTGGGCCTCGCCGAGGCTGCGGCAACTCAGGTTTTTCTGCATCAGGTCCTGGTCCAGGCCCGTCATCACGATGGTGATGAACATGCCGCTGGCAAACTGCTTCCAGAAGAACTTATCATCGCGAAAATCAGAGAAATACATCTGCGACATGGGGCTGTCGCGCACCGTGCTGAGGAGCTGCTTGAAGGAATAATTTAGCGCATCCGACATGAAGTAGATACTCAAACCCACGCAGCTCAGCATGGCTAGCGTCTGGAAGGTATCGGTCCAGAGAATGGTCTTGAGCCCGCCCTTAAAGGTGTAGAGGTAGATGAATAAGATGCTCACTACCACCGTAATGCTGAACGGTACGCCCATCGAGTCGAACACCGCCAGCTGCAACACGCCCGCCACCAGATACAGGCGCAACGCCGAGCCCAGCGACCGCGAAATGAGGAAGAATAGCGCGCCCGTTTTGTAGCTCCAGTAGCCAAAGCGCTGCTCTAGGTACGAGTAGATGCTCACCAATCTTAGCCGGTAGTAGAGGGGTAGGAGCACCGTGCCAATAACCACATAACCCGCCACAAAGCCCAGCGCCACCGCCAGATAGCTCCAGCTTTTGCCATACACGTTGCCCGGCACCGAGATAAACGTGACGCCCGACAGCGATGTCCCAATCATAGCAAACGCCACCATGTACCACGGCGCATTGCGGTTAGCCACAAAAAAGCTCTCGCTCGTGGCCCCACGCGAGGTGAGCAACGCAATGATGATAAGAACGACAAAGTAGCCCGCAACCAGGCTTAAGATGAGGGTAGGCGACATAGGTGGCAAAGGTACTACCCCGCCTACGCCCACTTAGCGTCTGAGAAGCATCTTACGCGGCCCAGCAATTAAAGCGTGAGCAACGAGGAGAAGATGCTTTCTTCGTTCGCATGACAAGCTCACGCTATTCCCACGTGGCCCAGTGCAGCACCTCACCCACAGCCGGCGCGTGCAACGCGCCGCGCAGCAGGCCGCCGGCCGCTACCTCCGTTAGCAGCCGCAGCGGCTCGGAGGCAGGCTCGTCGCTCAGGTCGAAGGTGCCGTGGTGCATCGGCACCACATGGCCGGCGCGCAGCACGTTGGCCGCCTTGGCCGCCTCGTGGGGGTTTACGTGGCTTTGGCTCATCATAAAGGCCGGCTTATAGGCTCCGATGGGCATCAGCACGATGTCGAGCGGGCCAAAAGTCTGCTCAATCTGCTCGAAATGGTCGCCGTAGCTCGTGTCGCCTGCAAAGTAGATGAGCCGGTCCTGCGTCTTAATCAAAAAGCTGCCCCACAGTACTTTATTTAAGTCAAACAGCCCGCGGCGGTGCCAATGGCTGGCGGGCAGGTAGTAAATTTCAAACGGTGCGGCTGGGCCCAGGTCGTAGCGCTGCCACCAGCCGGCTTCCTGCACGGGCAGACCTGGGGCCATGCCGCGCAGCAGCTCCGCCATGCCCAGCGACGACAGCACGCGCAGCTGCGGGTTTTGCTCTGCCAAAACCTTGATGGACTTTTCGTCGAGGTGGTCGCGGTGCCCATGCGATAGCAGCAGGTAGTCGATGTTGCGCACGTCTTCGGGCCGGCAGGGTAGGGCATGGCGGTGGCGCAGCCCCAGCGACGAAAACAGCACGGGGTCAAACAGCAAGCTCACGCCCTGCACCCGCAACAAAAAGCTCGAATGCCCCAGCCACACGAGCATCTCTTCGGTCGAAAAAAAAGCCTCGGCGCAGGGCACCACAGTAGGCGCCCAGGTATCGCTCTTTTTTTCGGCCTTCTGCGGGTTGGCCGTCAGCTGCCAGCGTAACACCGTGCCCATGTCGGGCTCAAACAAGGCCTCGCCATTGCAAAACTCAGCGCCGACAAGCTTATTACCAGGATATCCGGGCCGCAGGGAGGGTAGGGCCTCGTTGCGGCGGTAGTGAATGAGAGCAGACATAAAGGCAGGCAAAGCAAACGACCTAAATCGGCCGCAAAGTTGTTATAGTACTGCCATTGCCGCCCAAAGTTCGTAAGTTGGTTCGCGCAATGCCTTTCCACTTGGCTAACTATCTTTTCTCATGAGCGATAATCAATTTTCGTCCGGTTCCGACCGGTCCATTGCCCACCAGCTTTCTGCCGAGGACGCTGCCCGCATTCAGGGGCAGTTCTTTGCCCAGGTCTACGGCTGGATGGCCGCCGGCCTGGCCCTCACCGGGGGAGTAGCTTTGTTTGCTGCCGCCTCGCCCGCGCTGATGGATTTCATCTTCGGCACGCGTTTCGTTTTCATCGGCCTCATCATTCTAGAGCTAGTAATAGTCGGGTTTTTATCGGCTCGCATTTTTCAGTGGAGCCGGGGGCAGGCACAAGCCGCGTTTATCAGCTACGCGATGATCAATGGTCTTACACTGAGCGTGATATTCTTGGCGTACACGGCTAGCTCCATCGCTTCCACTTTTTTCACCACCGCCATTATGTTTGGCGTAATGAGCGCGTTTGGCTACTTCACCAAGGCTGACCTTTCGGGCTGGGGCAAGCTGCTGAGCATGGCTCTTATCGGTTTGGTCATTGCTATGGTGGTCAATATGTTCTGGGGCAATTCGACGCTTAACCTTATCACCTCGTTTATCGGCGTTATCCTCTTCACGGCCCTAGCCGCCTACGACACGCAGAAGCTCAAGCAACTCGCCTTCCTGGGCGTGACGGACGGCGAGGAAATGCACGACAAAGCTTCCATCTTGGGCGCGCTCACGCTGTATCTCGATTTTATTAACCTCTTTCTATTCCTGCTGCGTTTCTTCGGCCGTCGCCGCTAAAACATTCGCTTTTAAAGTTGCCAAAGGGCCCGGCCGATAACTCGGCCGGGCCCTTTTGTATGGTGCCCGCGGCAAGGCTCGGCAACCTACAGGCGCTAGCGCGGTTTCACCGCCGCAATCGCTGCCGGCCACGCAGGCTGGCAGTTCGGTTTAGCGCTTTACTACTTCGCCCTACTCCCATGCAAGCCTATAAACTTCACGAGCCTAAGAGCCTCGACAATTTCAAGCTCGGCACCTACGACGAGCCCCGCGTGCACGATCGCGAGGTCAAGATTCAAGTGAAAGCCGTGTCGCTCAACTACCGCGACTGGGCCCTGGCCAACGGCTGGTTTGGCTACCCCGGCGAGCAACTGCCCATGATACCGTTCAGCGACGCAGCCGGCGTGGTAACGGAAATCGGCGCCAGCGTGACCAAAGTGCAGGTCGGCGACCGGGTGGCCGTCAATTTCTTCCCCAATTGGTCCGACGGCGCCTTCTCGGCCGCCAAAACGCATCGCTCGCTGGGCGGCAGCACCGACGGCGTATTGGCCGAGTACGTTACCTTCGATGAAGACGCCGTAGTAAAAGTGCCCGCTTCCTTTTCCTTTGAAGAAGCCGCTGCCTTTCCTTGCGCGGGCGTCACGGCCTGGCACGCGTTGGTAGCGCAGGCCCAACTGCGTCCGGGGGCTACGGTGCTGCTGCAAGGCACGGGCGGCGTGTCCATCTTTGGCTTGCAGCTAGCTAAGCTCTTCGGGGCGCAGGTTATCATCACGTCCAGCTCCGACGAAAAGCTGGCCCAGGCCAAGGCGCTCGGCGCCGACCATCTCATTAACTACCGCCAAACACCCAACTGGGAAGAGCAGGTGCGCGACCTTACCCAGGGCGAGGGGGTAGACTACGTGCTCGAAGTAGCCGGCCAACTGGCCCGCTCGCTGCGGGCGCTGAAAGCGGGCGGCACCGTGTTTCAGATTGGGGCCGTGTCGCCCAGCGACGAAGCACCCAACCTGCGTATGCTGCCGCTGGCCACCCAGCGCCTGCAAGGCATTTATGTGGGCAGCACCCAGATGCTGGCCGACTTATTCAAAGCCTTCGACGCCAACCAACTGAAGCCCGTTATCGGTCAAGCGTTTGACTTTGCCAACGTGAAAGACGCACTGGCGCACATGGGCAACGGCGCGCACTTCGGCAAAATCGTGGTGCGGGTAGGCTAGCCGCTCAACCATTCCAAACCAGTAACGTCCTGGTTGCCATTGCTGCCCGAAGCCTCGGTAGGCAATGTCAACCAGGACGTTACTGGTTTTTAACCAACTAGGAGGGGGTAGGGCCGGGTTCCCGGTTCGGCTACTTGGCGGCGCTGGCGAGCCAGCTGGCGCGGTTTTCTTTCTGGCCGGGGGTAGCCGTCATTTTTTCGACTTCTTCCATGGGCTGCACCTGCACGTTAGTGTCTTCGGTGAGCACCACTTGCACACTGCGCTCCTGGCCAGCGCGGTTACGCACCTTCACCGGCACCAGGTCGGCGGGCGTGTGCTTGCGCATAATGCCTTCAAGCGTAGCCATATCCGTTATTTTTTCACCGTCGAGCGTCACAATCTGGTCGCCCCGGTCGATGCCCGCTTTGTACAAGCCCGAACCAATAGTCGTGTTGCGGCTCAAGATGCAGCGGCCTTCTTCATCAAATTCTACCTGCCGGGGCAGGGCGGCGGCCATCGCTTTCACCGGCACTACGGCTAGGCCCATCGTGGCCAGGTTTTCGGTAAAGCGCGTGGCCTCGTGCCCGTACACGTAACGCCGGAAAAACGAGCCAGCAAAAGCTGTATCCTTAGCCACCGTGCCCAGCACGCGCTGCAAGTCGGCCACCTTAAATGTCTTGGCTGGCGCTAGAGCAGGCGTTTGGTTTTTGCCGAATTCCTGCCACATGGCCTGCATATACTTATCAAGCGAGGTGTGGTAGCGTTGACGCAGCTGCAAGTCGAGCGCCAGCGCGATCCCCGCGCCCTGGATGTAGTACGAGAGGTATGTGTTGCTCCGGTTGGTGGGGTCCAGCGACACGGCTGCGTCCACGAAGCCCGCTTGCCGGCTCATATCCAGGGCCGAGGAGTAGCGGGCGCCCGGCGAATTAAGGCGCGCATTCATCCAAGAGCTGATTTTTGCAAAAAATTGCTCATCGGTATAAAAGCCTGCTCGGCGCAAAATTAGCTCGCCGTAGTACTGCGTAAAACCTTCACCAAACCATAGCGCGTCGCTCATGTTAACGCGCTGAAAATCAAATGGTTCTAAGCCATGCGCCCGAATGCGCTCGGTATTGTAGGCGTGAAAAAACTCGTGCGCCACGGTGCCCAGGTTGCGTAGCGCGCCCTCGTCGTGCAGGGGTAGGGAGGAGGTGAGCGAAGTCGAGTTGCGGTGCTCCATGCCGTCGCCGCTGGCCTGGGGCAGGTAGTCGGCCAAAAACGTGTAGCGGCCAAAATCAAATTGAGGCAGCTCGCCGCCGTACACGCCGGCCGCCTCGCGCACTACCCGCTGAGTTTTCTTCACAAATGCATCGACCTCACCGGTGGGCCCTGAGTAGTAGGTCGCCATCTCGAAGTTACGGCCCCCGTCTTGCCAGGTATGCAGCAGCTGCGAGCTGCCAAGCACAGTCGGGCTATCCATGAAATACTGTAGATTGGGCGCCGTAAAGGTGGTATTGTCAGCCCCGGTCGCCCGCAGCTGCGTAGCTACCTTCCAGCCCGCTGGCAGCTCAAATTTCACCTCGGCCGGCCGGTTTTCCAGCCCCTGCGCATAGCAAAACGTGGCCGGCATGTTAAGGTGCGCATGCTGCTGGTCGATACCGGCAAACGTACCGTCGGTGCGGTCGCCGTATAGCGTGTAGTTAAACTGCACCATGCCGTCGGCACCAGGCGTTACCTCCCACGAGTAGGGGTCGGTCCGGTTGACGGGTAGTAGCTTGCCCGTGCTGTTGGTTGCCACGGTATAGTACACATTTTTAACGAAGTCGTGCAGGGCGTAGCGGCCCGGCGAAGAGCGTGCCATGCGCACCACCAGCTTCTTGCCTGGCGTGAGGCCCGCGAAGGTAGCCGTAATGCGCGCCTCGTGGTGCGCCGCATTCGGAAACATGACGGCGTAGCGCACGGGCGTAGCCGGAGCAGCTTCCTGCGCCAGGGCCAAAATCGGCAATCCTGCGCTGCAAAGCGCGGTTACTATTCCCTTATGAAGAAGTTTTTTCATAAAAACTAACTGAATAATACTACCTATTTATCTTAACTGAAGCGGACTTAATTGGAGACGATGCAAAGTAAATAAGAAATAAGCTTACGAAGCGATTTTATCCGTGCTAGCGCCGGTAGCGCTACTATCCTGCCACACCGAGCTCAAGATTGATTTCCCAAAAAAATACCTTTTATGCAGGGGAAGCAGGCTTAGCTTTAGCAGCTCGGTGGGCCAGGGAGGCAACTGCCGAGTGCGCAGCCCCACCGTTAGGCGAAAAAACAGGTACATGGCCCCGAGTAGCCACCGCCGCCACCCGCGCCGGGCGGGCCGAAAATCGGCTACCAGCCACGGAGCGCCCGGCCGCCGCGCCGCCGCCAGCCGGGCCAGGGCCGCGGGCAAAGCCGCCGCCGCGAAGCAGTCGAGGATGAAGAACGTGATAATGCCTTCAAACTGCTCGCCTAGCCGCAGGGCTGCTTCGGTACCTTGGCGTAGCTCCACGTTTGCGCCGGGCGGAGGGGGGTAACGCAGCAGCCGGGCGCGCGTGCGCGCCAGCATGGCCGCCGACAGCTCTAGGTACAGCACCTGCGCCTGGGGCCGCTGCCGCCAGATTTCGGTGAGTACCCAGCCGCTGCCGCCGCCCAGCACGAGTAGGCGCGGGGCCGGCCCCGTGGGCAAGCCTGCCGCCAGGGCCGCGCGCTGCGCCCGGCGCAGCGCGCCCCCAAATACCAGCCCCGCGAGCGCATCGTAGAAGCCGGCTACCGGGCCAAAGTCCATGCCGGACGGATTGCCCGCGGCAGGGGGGGTAGGCGAAGAAACAGGAATAGCCATGAGGAAGAAAAAGCGCTGGCAAGTTCCGCCCCAACGGGTTTTGCAGCGGATGAAAGCTGGGTTTCAGAAAAAAAACGACGGCGCAAGTAGCTGACAAACAATTTTTCGCCTGCTTGGGCGTCGCTCGCTTACTTAAAATTGCGGTGCTTGGCTTGCGAGTAACGTTTATATCGGACTATCTTTGCACCACCAAAAGCAATCCGCCGACCGGGCGGCCTAGTTTTTGAGCCTCGTTTGCGCTTGTGGCGAAATTGGTAGACGCGCTGTCTTCAGGCGGCAGTTCCGCAAGGTGTGAGAGTTCGAGTCTCTCCGAGCGCACGATCCGTGTTAAAAAGCCAGTCCCATCCGGGGCTGGCTTTTTTTGTGCTCTAGCATATCATCAACTATTGGCAGCGGATAGATTCAGCCAATTCTGAAGCAATCCCGTTCAAAGAAGTTTTCTGCCTTGCCATGCCAGCTCCCGTCGCGCCCACAGACTCGTCTACTTCTACGCCTGCGTCGCGCACGGCGGGCGTGGCGGGGCTGCTCACGGCCGAAGTTCTGGGAGGCGCCGGATTGTTTGTGCTGGCGTTTGGGTTGTTTTTCTACCTTGTGCGGGTCGTATTTCGCGAGCACTCTGAGGTATTTGATAACTGGGGTTTTGCCCAAATGGACCGCCTGCGCCGCGCCCAGTCGTGGACCTACGGCTTCATGCAGTTCATTACCTTCTTCGGGTCGGTCAAGTTTTTTGTGCCAGCTAGCTTGCTGCTGCCGCTGCTGTTACGATGGCGCGGCTTCAGCCGCTACGCCATCGAGTTGCTGCTGTCGATGGCTACCGGAGTGATTTTTAATGAATTGCTGAAAGCATACTTTCACCGCGCCCGGCCCAGCTCGGCGCTCTTTTACCAATATGGCCTGAGCTTTCCGAGCGGCCACGCCATGATGAGCGTGGCCTTTTATGGCTGCCTGGCCTGGCTGGTAGTGCAGCATAGCCAGCGCTGGGGCGTAGCCGCGGCGCTGGTAGGGTTTGCGCTGCTCATTGGCCTCACGCGCGTTTATTTTCACGTGCACTATCCTACCGATGTGGTAGCGGGCTTTTGCGGCGGCCTGGCGTGCCTGGTGCTGCTGCGTACTGGGGTTCGCCTATTTTGGAAGGAGAAGAAGACGGCCGAAGAAGCTATTGCGGTTGATAAAAGCTGAGCGCCCTACCCCCTTCTTACAGCTTAACGGTGACACGCAGGGCTAGCAGGCCCTTCACACCTTGCAGCTCTTCCAGCTCCAGCTCTTCCACGTCGGGTTCCAGCATATTGCGGTCCTGTAGGTAGTCGATGTATTCGAGGTATTCGGTGGCATCGCGGGGCTGAGCGTACACCAGCGCCAGCTGGCCGGGTTGGGTGAGGCGCTCGCCGGTGCCGAGCACAGTGGCCTTGTCGATGCGCTTCTTAATAATTTCGTAGCGAATGTTATACGCGCCATCGACGTCGAACTGCCGCTCGTCTTGCCGGAAGCGGATGCTCAGCGACTGCGAGTGAATGAGGATGAGCTGGGTCGTATCGATCGGCACGGGTAGCTCGGCCTTGAGGGCGTGGGTGCGGCGCGTGATTTCAACCATTACCAGCAACTGCCACAGGCGCAGGTTTTTCAAGAAAACCAGGTCAAACGGCTTGCCCTGTACCAGACTGCCACCCACGTAAATATTGTGCTCGACGCCATCGGTTTTGAAGCGCTGGAAGTAATGCGGAAACATCTGCTGGGCCTTTTCCTCCTCCTCGTCGAGGTAGTCGCTGATGGTGTCGTTGAGGCGCGTCACGCTTTCCTCAAAGTCGCGGCGGCGGTGGTACAGAATGCCCAGGCGCGGGTCGATATGCTGCCAATAGTGGGCAATGGTAGGGCGCAGCTCCGGATTATTCTGGGCCAGGTACTCAAACAGCGGCTCGACTTCGGTGCGCAGCGAGTCGTAGATATTCACCTCGTCGCCGCTGATGATGCCCTGGCGAAGGCGACGCAGGTTCTTGGTTACGTAAAACTTCAGCTCGTCGAGAATGGGCAGCTGCTGCACGTCCGAGGCTTTTTTGAGCACCCGGTTGGCTAGGGTCAGGTGCTCGATGAGGTCGCCCTGCACGGCCTCGTTGCGGGCCGTGCTGCTACCCCGAATGTCGCAGGAGCCGTGCAGCGGGTACACTTCCTCAAACACGATGGGCTCCATTTCGGCGTTGCGGTTACCCTCTTCCTGGCGGGCTAGCAACCGCCGGGCCGCATCGTTAAAGCGCCACTCCATGGTGGGGTGAATGGCGGTAAATTTTTCCTTGATAACAGCCTGAATGCGGGTTTCCAGATCCTCGGCGTTGCGCTTCACGGCTACCGCAAACAGCGGCACAAACTGGTTTACTAGCTCCAAGTCAAACTCATCGAAGCTGTTTGTTTCGGGCGAACCCAGTTCGAGCAGGCCCACCGTATCGGGGCCGTAGGGTAGCACCGCTAAGATGGCCGAGTTGATCCCCATCTTGAGCATCTGCTGGCGCAGGCCCTCGGGTATGCCGGGCTCGGTGGCCACGTCTTCGAGCACCAGCGGCCGGCGCTCGGCCTGCAAGCGCTCGTAGAGGTGCCGAAACTCGCTCTCAAGCTGCTGGCCTTGTAGCTGTTTGGTCAGAAAGCTGTGGTTGATTTTGCGGCCAAAGTCCACAAACGACTTTTTGCGCTCGTCATAAGCCGCGATGCCCACCTGCAGTGCAGGCCGGGCAAAAAGCACCCGCAGCTTTTCCTGAATCTGCTCCAGCCGGTCGGAAGCCTGCAGCACGTCGCGCTCCAGCAAGTCGTATTTCAGCTCCGACAGTATTTCTTGAGTCGTGACATCTACCAGCTGTAGCAGATTAAAACCTTCCAGCACAAAGTGTTTGGGTGGCAGCAGCTGTTGCCATAAGTCGAGGCGGTGGCGGTTGCGCACCAACTCCTGCACCTGCTCGGGCGTGAGCACAGGCTTTTCGCCTATCACCCGTACCTGCACAAACGTCGAGTCGAGGCTCACACCATAGTGCCGGTAAAGCCCCACACTGTAGTCGGGCACGGTAAAGATGAAGCTGCCTTGCTCCGGCATTTTGGCCCCGTAGGCACGCAGCTCGTCGCCATATTCGCGGCTCAAAATGAGCAGGTAAGCCAAGCGCCCCATCTGCGTTTCGAGCGTGGCCATGTCCAGGTTGAGTGGCTGCTTGATGGTGCGGTCCTTGTTGAGCAGCACCTCCGCAAAGCGCGGCGTGTAGTAGAAGCTTTGGCGCTGAAACGGTGCTATGGCCCCCGCAATAGCGGTAGCCATGGTGGCCGGCGGAAACACGGCCAGCATCAGCGAGGCTACCAGGTCGGGGTAGCTATCCAGCACCTGCATAGCGGGTAGGGCGCCTCGGCCGCCGCCCGTGTCGCTCACTTGCTTGGTGATGGCGCGGGCTAGGCGGGCCACGCCAGGGTTGCTATCGTGCTCACGTTCTTGCCAGTACGTTATCAGCGGCTCTAAGCTTAGGTGCGTTACGAACGGAAACCTGCGTAGCTCAGCGCCCACGGTTTCCGGCGTTTCGAGCCCGATGGGGGGTAGGGCCTCGGTAGCAGGTGGGGCAATAAGCGGAGCAGGACTTAGCATAGCAATACAATAATAGAAGGAACTATACTACGGCAGCTGGGCGCCGTTGGCTACTCGCACTCTAGTTAGTTCTGGAAGGGAGGGTAGGGAAGGGCTAGTCGGTTGCACCGCTGCCCGCCGTGTGTTAAGAGAGTAGATGAAAGTGCTTTATTCAGCACGTAGATGGGGGTAGGCAGCTTCTACCTGCGTTGCGCTAAGGCTTAAAGAGAACAACCGGCTTGGGTGGCCCATTATTTTCCGTCACACCCGTCTGCACGCCGTTGATACGGGCTTGCTTTAGCGTGTTTTTGTAGCAAGTGGTGCAGCCATCGGCGTTATACTGGCCCTTCAGGTTTATCTGGTTGATGGCGAAGGTATAAGTGGTTGTTTGCTTTACTGATCTGTCTTTCAGCACCAGCGAGTAATAATAATTGCTGAGCTTACCGCCAGTAGTACCGACGGAAAACGGCGAAGTATTGCTCAGCACAATAGTGTTGGGGGTTGTAAGTGGATGCTTATCATTTCCCTTACTGGTATCAACGCTAGCTTGCAAGAGCTTAGTTGCTAGCAGCGGCGTGCGGCGTTGTTGGCGCAAAAGCAGCGCGCGCGTCAACGGAATAGAGTCGTAGTTGCGGCCCGCCGTGAGTGGATTGTAGCGCAGTAGGTATATCGTGTCTAACTCGGCCGTGGTAAACGCCTTACCTTTGGCTGGGTCATCGTTGAGCGTCAGGTAGATGGAGTCTTCCAGCGTGTCGTCACAGTCGTTGGCATTGTTGGCGCAGCAGCCGGCAGCCAGCACCAGCAGCGGCGAGAGGGGTAGGAAACGCAGCAAGTTCTTCATAACCGTGATAACGCAAAGCCCGGCCCCGGCAGTACCCACAGGGGCACCAGGCCGGGGCCGGGCAGTAAAAATACGGCGGCGCGCCTAGCGGTTACTTGTGCTGCCGGGTAGGGTCGGGTTGTTGACTTGGCTGCCGGCCACCAGCAGCGGGCGCAGGCGTGTGGCAGCCGTGTCGAGTTGCGGGCGAATCTGGGCCAGGGCCTCGCGCAGGGCCAGCACGTCGGCCAGGCGCGGCGCCTCGGTTTGCGAGTAGCCCGAGTACATGGCCACCTTCACGCTCGACGTGCCCTTGCCAGTATAAGTACCCAGCAGCTCGCCGTTGGAATTCATCATCTGTACTTCGGCCTGAATGTCGGTCTTGTACCACTCCAGCGGAGCGCCAAAAATACTGGGTATCAAAAAAGTAACTACTTGCGCGGCCTGCAGGCTGCGGCCCGTGCGCGTTGTTTTTACTTTCGTCACTACTAGTCGGGCGTAGCCGTAGGTGGCCGTGTCGGTCGGTTCTAAGATGTTGCGCTGCAGCTCGGCCTTAAACATACGCAGCGGGTCTTCGGGCAGCGCGCCATCGTTCATGGCGAGCGGGCCGGGGTCGGCCGTGATTTCTAGGGGGGGTAGGCGTTTGGCAATTACCGCTGTCGGAGTAGCCGTAAAGGCGCCCTTCACCGATTTGCAAGCGCCCAGGCCAGCCAGGGCAAAAGTTGTGAGCCAAAGGAGGCGGCTGTTACCAAAATTAACTGACATAGAAGGATAGTGTACGAGGTAGTAATTGAATTATGCCGAGAAGCCTTTAGATGTTAAATAGGTAAAGACTTCTAATTGAATAAAATCTGCTCTAAAGTTACTGGACAAAAGTTAATTCCTATCCTAATCAGTGGCTATTTTATCATTATGGGTCAGATAAACGTCTTAAAGTAGGACGCCCGTTGGGAAATAGGACGCTACTCAGTTAGCTAATGATGCACTGCTATAGGAGCCTCGGCGGCGAGCAAGTCGGGCGGGGCCACATAGTTGTCTACAAACTCGCCTTCCCAGCGGGCCACCACAGCCGAAGCTAGGCAGTTGCCGAGCACGTTCACGGCCGTGCGGGCCATGTCCATGAGCGCATCGATACCCAGGATAATAAACACCGGCCAGGCCGGGAGGTTAAACGAAGGCAGGGTGGCAAGCAGTATTACGAGCGAGGCGCGAGGCACGCCAGCTACGCCCTTGCTGGTGAGCATGAGCGTGAACACGAGCAGCACCTGGTCGCCAAGCGATAGGTGTACGCCCGCCGCCTGGGCCACAAATACCGCCGCTAGCGACAAGTAAAGCGTGGTTCCGTCAAGGTTAAACGAGTAGCCCGTGGGCATTACGAAAGCTACGATGCGGCGCGGCACCCCGATGCTTTCCATGGCTTCCATGGCACGGGGCAGGGCCGCCTCGCTGCTGGTGGTGGCAAAGGCAATACTCACTGGCTCGGCCACGGCCTCCACAAAGCGCCGCAGCGGAATGCGCATGAGCAGCGCTACCGGCAGTAGCACCAGCAGCACGAAGGCGATAAGCGCGCCGTATAGCGTTAGTAGCAGTTGAAAGGCATTTAGCAGCGGCCCAAAACCCAGCTTGGCTACGGTGTAAGCCATGGCCCCGCCCACGCCCAGTGGCGCGAAATACATTACCACATTAGTGAACTTGAACATAACCTCCGAGAGGCTTTCGCAAATTTCCAGCATCACGCGCCGGGGCTTTTCGGGGCTAAGAGCCAGACCGATAGCGAAGATGATGGCGAACACCACTACTTGTAGTACCTGCCCCTCGGCTACCGACTTGGCAATGTTTTCGGGGAAAATGTGCAGGATAATATCGGCCACCGACTGCGGAGCAGCGGCCGCCAGAGCGTCGGCTTTTTCGGCAATGGCCGTGTTCTTGATGCCCACGCCAGCCTTAGTCAAGTTGATGGCCACCAACCCGATAAGCAGGGCAAATGTCGTGACGACCTCAAAGTAAATGAGGGCCTTAATACCCATGCGCCCTACCTGCTTGAGGTCGGCATGCCCCGCAATGCCCACCACGAGCGTAGCAAAAACCAGCGGCGCGATAATGGTTTTAACCAGGCGTAGAAACGCGTCGCTCAGCACCTTCAGGTTTAGTGCTACAGCCGGTGCGTCGTGGCCCAGCTCGATACCCACCAGCATACTCAGCACTATCCAGAGCGTGAGCGAGCGGCGCGGCGCCACAAAAAAGGCCAGGGCGCCGAGCGTTAGCCAGCGGGCTGCTATGGGCAGGGCAGGGGGTAGGGCCGAGTTGCCCCCGGCGGCCAGCAGCGTCAGAATAATGGCCAGGGCCGCCAGTACCACGACTAACCCAAAAACGCGCGAAAACTTCATGTACTATAGATGAAAAAAACAAACGGGACCCTAAAGAACGGCAGGCCGGGCCGAAACCCCGGCGATGGGCCGGGGCCATTGGCTGCGGCCGCGCCACCTTTGCGCCCGCGTATTTGCCCGCCTACCCCCCATGACTGCCTGGACCCTAACCACCCACGAGCTGCCGCTGCGCTACCTCTGGAAACTTTCGCGCAATGCCACCGCCACCAAAACCAACCTGGTGCTGCACGCCCGGCAGGCAGGGGCTAATGGCCAAGGTGAGGCCGCGCCCAACGTGCGCTATGGCGAAACGCCCGCCCTACTGCAATCTCAGTTCGACGACCTGCTGGCCCATGGCCTGGCCTACGCCGATACCCTGGCCGACCTCACGGCGTTGCTGGCCGCCCGTCCCGTAGCCCACGCCCTGCGCTTTGCCCTGGAGGCGGCCCTCACGCACTGCCTGGCTGCTCGCGCCAGGCAGCCAGTGTGGCAGTGGTTAGGCGTGCCGCCGCCCGCCGCGCGCGTAGCCACTGCCTTCACCCTACCCATTATGGAGCCGGGCGAGGTAGCGAATTTTATTTATACGCAGCGGGCCGAGCGGTTTAGCTTGCTTAAAGTTAAGGTTAACCAGGAAGGCGGCCTAGAGCTGCTGCGCGCCGTAGCGGCCGCCCTACCCGGCCGGCCGCTGCTCGTAGATGGCAACGAGGCCTGGCCCGACGCCGACGGCGTACTGCGCTTTCTAGAAGGCGCCGCTGCCGTACCGGGCCTGCGCATGCGGCTGCTCGAGCAGCCGCTGCCCGCTGCCTGCGCCGCCGACTACCGCTACCTACGCCCCCGCAGCAGCGTGCCGCTGCTGGCCGACGAATCGGTAACCGACGAGGCCGATTTTGAGGAGATTGCCCAGCAGTTTCACGGTGTCAACGTGAAGCTGATGAAGGCTGGGGGCTACCAGCGCGGCATCGAGCTGCTGCGCCAAACCCGTGCCCACGGCCTGCTGCCCATGCTGGGTTGCATGGTCGAAACCTCGCTCGGCATCTGGTCGGCGCTGCAAGTAAGTGCCCTGGCCGAGGTGCACGACCTCGACGGTGTGCTCATCGTGCGCGACGAGCCCTTTGGCCTGGTGCGCGAAGAAAACGGCGAGCTGCTAGAAAATTAAAGGCGCCGCCCGCGTGCCCAGCTGGGTACGCGGGCGGCGCGGGTAGCCGCCGCAGCGGGCTCCAGCTTACTTCACGGTCTTGAGCTGCGCATCTATTTCCTGCAATTGCTTGTCCACGGCCTCGGTGCTGGGCGCGTTGGGGTGCGTTTGTTGCAGCAGCGTCACCTTGCGGTTCAGCAGCTCAATTTTGTGCATCATCAGCTGTTCGCGGTCGGTAGGCGCATTGCCCAGGATAGTGGTAGGCGCCGTGCCTACCTGCACGTAAGTATCATACTTAGCGTCGGCAGGCATTGAGTTGTCGCCGCGGGCGGCGGCGGCGCTGGCCGGCGTGGCAAACACGATGCCGCCCTCCGCATTGATATAGTCATTCTCGTGCAGGCTCGTGATTTTGCCGCCTGGCAGCTCCACAATGCCGCTCTTAACGTTGATTTTCGTGCCGTTGGGCAGGCGCACGTTCTGCTTGAGTGGGGTGAGCTGCGTGCCGAGGCGCTGCATCACTTCCCCGTTGCGAAAAACGAATTGCGCGTTGCGACTGGGGCGGATAGGAGTGCCGCCCGATTGAGCTGCCCCCACGCGAGGGGCTAGGAGCAGGCCAGCGCCAAGCAAGGCTACGCTGAGGAAAGAAACTGTACGCATTGGGTAATAAGGTGAAAGAAAGAGGGATATGGAAGTAAAGTGTACGCTGTGAGTATGCTGGAAACCGAGGCAGCCGGGCTTAAACTGAAAAAAAGCAGAAAAAAATTGAACGATGTATTGCTAATTGATGTAGGTACACTAAATTTGCAGTCGTCATTCAAAATCACCGTGCGCCTCGAAGAAGAAATCAAACAGCCTGCCTTTCAAAACGAGGGCCAGAAAGCTTACATCAACCTTGTGTTTACGTCGGGGTGGCTGTCGGGGCGCCAAGCGGCGGCATTTCGGCCCTACGGCCTCACACTACCGCAATTTAATGTGCTGCGCATTTTGCGCGGCCAGCACCCCAAGCCTGCTACCGTGGCGCTGCTCATCGAGCGCATGCTCGACAAAACCAGCAACGCCTCGCGCATTGTCGACAAGCTCGAAGAAAAAAAGCTCGTGACTCGCACCGTGTGTCCCGCCAACCGCCGCGCCGTCGATATCTGCATCACCGAAAGCGGCCTGCGCCTGCTGCGCCAAATCGACGACGAGGGCCTGGCCGACACTAGTCGCAACGGCTTCAACCAGCTCAGCGAGGCCGAACTGCGCCAGCTAAACCAGCTGCTCGATAAAATCCGGGGGTAGCCCTGGGTACTTGTGTGGGCCAGTACCCGCGGCCCTACCCCCCTTTCAATCCTAAAAACCCGTACTTCTTACCTTTTTTCTTTTAATTCTGATGAAAAAGATTCTGCTTCCCGCCCTGCTTGGCGCTGCCCTGCTCGCTACCCCCACCATTTTCGCCCACAAAGCGCCTACCCACGCAGCCGCCAAAGCCGCCGTAGCCTACAAGCTGCAGCCGCAGCTCAGCACCCTGGGCTGGGAAGGCAAAGCCGTGACGCACGGCCACAACGGCACCATGCAGTTTGCCAGCGGCGACCTGCAAGTGAATGGTAACCAAGTAGTAGGCGGCACGGTAGTGGTCGATATGAAGACCATGAAGGCCACCGACATCACGGACGCCGAGAACCACGCCAAGTTTGTGGGCCACATGAGCAGCGACGACTTCTTCGGCGCCGAGAAGTTTCCGACCTCGACCTTCAAAATCACGAGCGTGAAGCCCATTGCCGGCGCTGCCGCCAATGCCGACAACGCCACCATCACCGGCGACATGACCATCAAGGGTGTGACGCAGCAAATCAGCTTTCCGGCCAAAGTAGGCGTGAAAAACGGGGTAGCCGCCGCTACGGGCAAGGTGACCATCGACCGCACCAAGTTTGGCCTGAAGTACGGCTCGAAGTCGTTCTTCGACAGCATCGGCGACAAAGCCATCAACGACGACTTTACGCTGGCTTTCAACGTAGTAGCCAAGAAAGGCTAGTCCTTAACAAATAGCTTGCTTACCAAAAAGGCCCCGCATACTGCGGGGCCTTTTTTGCTGTTGCCAAAGGGGGGTAGGGCTGGGCGCCTAGTTGCCGCCGCCACCCGGTAGCGTAGTGGTGGCCGGCACCGCCGCTGGGGCCGGTACGGGGGCACTGGCCACCGTGCGCAGCTCCAGCCGGAGCGGAGCTACGTTTGTTTCGCGCAGGCAAAGCAAGCCGTAAACCGTTTCGCCGGGATGGATGACGCGGTTGGTGAGGTCAAACTGCGCCAGCTCGCGCCCAAAGTTTTTGTTAGCCGCTGAGGCACCCAGCATGTTGCCGCCCGCAATGAAGGGGCCAACATATAAGGTAGTGCCGTCGGAAGTCGTTACCTGGCCGTTAGTGCTCTGGGTAGTAGTGAGAGTAGGATTAAGCAGGATATATAGTAAGTAGATAGCCACGCCCTGCTTCATGTCGTGGGCGGCCAGCTCGGGGGCTACGGGCGTTATGGGCCGGTCGCCATAGTACAAAACCGCATCACGCGAGAAATTGACCTCGTTGGCAGTGTTGTTCTTCACCTGCACGGCCACCACGTGGTAGCCTTTCTTATGTTCCTTCTTAACGTACTTCTTGTTGCGGCCGCGCATAGCTAAAATATCGTACTGATAGCCAAATTGTAATGACGCAGTAGCTGGCGAAGATTGGTAGGTAGCCAGTCGGTCGGGCCGCATAGGCGTGTACGACCCCGCGCAGCTGCTTCCCAATAAGGTAGCGCTAACCAAGGCAGCGGCGAGTGAACGAGTAAGTTGTTTTTTCACAAAAAATGGGCTAAGAATGAATAGATGCGGCCAAATCTAAAACCAAAAAAGCCAGCCCTACTAGTAGGGCTGGCTTTTTCTGTAAAAATTTAAACTTTTTATAGGTGAATCACCTCGTCGTAGGCGGCAGCGGCAGCTTCCATGATGGCCTCGCTCATAGTGGGGTGGGGGTGCACCGACTTGATGATTTCGTGGCCGGTGGTTTCGAGCTTGCGCGCCACTACTACTTCGGCAATCATCTCGGTCACGTTGGCGCCAATCATGTGGGCGCCAAGCCACTCGCCGTATTTCTTGTCAAAAATGACTTTCACAAAGCCATCCTTCACGCCGCCGGCCGCCGCTTTGCCGGAGGCCGAGAAGGGGAACTTACCCACTCGCACGTCGTAGCCTTTGGCCTTGGCCTCGGCCTCGGTGTAGCCCACGCTGGCGATTTCGGGCTGGGCGTAGGTGCAACCGGGGATGTTCTGGTAGTTGAGCGGCTCGGGGTTGTGGCCCGTGATTTTCTCCACGCAAATGATGCCTTCGGCTGAAGCTACGTGGGCCAGCGCGGGGCCGGGCACAATGTCGCCGATGGCAAAAATGCCGGGCACGTTGGTCTGGTAGAAGTTATCGACCAGCACGCGGCCCTTCTCCACCTTGATGCCCAGCTCTTCGAGGCCCAGGTTTTCGAGGTTGGTTTGCACGCCCACGGCGCTCAGCACCACATCGCAGGCAAGCTGCTGCTCGCCTTTGGCCGTCTTGATAAACACATTGCAGCCGGGGCCGCTGGTGGTATCGACCTTGGTAACCTCGGCGCTAGTGAGGATATTGATGCCCAGTTTCTTGTAAGATTTCTCAATCTGGCGCGACACCTCCTCGTCCTCAACCGGCACAATGCGCGGCAGGTACTCCACGATGGTCACCTCGGTGCCCATGGCGCGGTAGAAGTACGCAAACTCGACCCCAATGGCACCCGAGCCCACGATAACCATGCGCTTGGGCAGGGTGTCGGGGGTCATGGCCTTGCGGTAGCCGATGATTTTCTTGTCGTCGATGGGCAGGGTAGGCAGCTGGCGGGCGCGGGCGCCGGTAGCCAGAATGATGCTCTTGGCTTCCACGGTTTCCTTGGTGCCGTCGGCGCGGGTCACTTCTACCTTGCCGGGGGCCAGTAGTTTGCCAGTACCCATTACGGTTTCAATCTTGTTTTTCTTGAACAAGAAGTTGATGCCCTTGCTCATGCCGTCGGCTACCCCCCGGCTGCGCTTAATAACGGCCTCAAAGTCGAAGCCCGCCTCCTTCACCGTCAGGCCATAGTCCTGGGCGTGCTGGAGGTACTCGTATACCTGGGCGGTTTTGAGCAGCGCTTTGGTGGGGATGCAGCCCCAGTTGAGGCAGATGCCGCCGAGGCTTTCGCGCTCAACCACGCCCACCTTCAGCCCGAGCTGCGCGGCGCGGATGGCGGCCACGTACCCACCGGGCCCTGAGCCAATTACTACCAGGTCAAATTGCAATGCCATGAGGTTAACTTGTACGGAGGATTAAAAGAAGAAAAGCCACCGGGCTAGCCGGGGCAGGCAAAGATAACCCCACCGCCGGCCTGCCGGTTCGGTAGGGGGGTAGGGGCTGCCAAATGGAGCTGAAGCCACTACCGTTGCCGAGGTTTATCGTAGAAGGCCGGGCGGGCATCGTTTTTGCCCTCACCAGCCGTCCCGTAATCCTTATTCCATGAAACTAGATTCTACCCTGACCCTACCTGCTGCCTGCGCCCTGCTACTGCTGGCAGCTAGCTGCGCCACTACTACGGAAACCGACCGCCCCACTGCTACGGGCGCAATGCCGCGCAGCGCACCCACCACAGCCTCCACGGCCCCTGCGGCTACCACCCCGGTGGCCTTGCCCGCACCAGATGCGGCCGGCGCTACGGCCGCGCCAGCTATGCCCACCGAAGCAATGGATACCCCGTCGGCCGAAGCGGCCACGGCCACGGCCGACCCCAATGCCCTGTCGACCGCCGCTGCCGCTGCCGAGCGCGCCGCCGCCCGTAAGATGAGCGTCGCCGACTACCGCTACCAATTGGCTCGCGCCAACTTAGTGCTCAAAACCAAGCCCAAGGACGGCCGCGCCCTACTCGAGCGCGCCAAAGCTTATTCGAACCTCAAAAACTACAAAGAAGCCAAGCCCGACTACGTAGCCGCCTTGCGCACCATGCGCGGCAACCCCGACGCCTACTACAACAAAGGTGTGAACGAACTGATGCTGCACGAGTACAAAGCCGCCGCCAACGATTTTAGCGGTGCCGTAAAGTTTCGGCCCGACGATAAGGAAGCCTTCTTCGGCCGGGGCGTGGCCAAGATGCAGATGTATCAGTACAAATCCGCCGTGTCAGACTTCAGCCGCGCCCTCGTTCTCGACTCGCTCTATGCCGACGCCCTCGAGTACCGCGGCATCAGCTACGCCAGCTACGACCGCCTGAAGGAAGCCCGCCAAGACCTGGCAAAAGCGGCCAAGCTGAACCCTGAAGCCGAAAAAAGCCTGCGCCGCTATGGCAAAGGCAATAGCATGGTGCGCGGCGGCAACAAGTAGCCATACCCCCTTTCGCAGCGCCAAAAAAAGGCCGCCCGATTCACCAGAGTCGGGCGGCCTTTTTTAGTAGAGCGGTTGAAGTTATTAACCTAATAAAGAAGGGGGTAGGCCTAGGCGCCTAGCTGCCGCAGGTGACCCAGGTGGTGCTGGCCGTGCCAGGCGTACTGCACCAGAGCCTGGTCGAGGGTGAGGGTGGTATCGTAGCGCGGGTGGTAAAACGTGCGCTGCCACTGGTCGGGGGCAATGTGCTGGAGCAGGCTCACCCAGCGCGCGTGCAGGCTGTCGAGCAGGTGCAGCGACACCTCGATGGGCGTGGCGGCGATGTCGGGCAGCTCGGCCCAGGCGGCTTCGTCAAAGGGCCGCACGGTGGGGTTATCCTCGGTAAGAGCCAGCCGAAAGCGGGAATACAGGTTGAGGTGCGTATCGGCCAGGTGGTGAATGACCTGGCGGCCCGTCCAGCCGCCGGGGCGGTAGGGCTGCTCGAGGCGATCGGGGCCCAACGCCTGGGCCGTAGCCGCTAGCTGCGCCGGCAGCTCGGCCAGCTGCTGGAAGTAACGTGCGCGCTCGGCCGGCGTGAGGGGCGCAGTAGGCAGCTGCAACCGACCAATGGGAAAGCGCAGCAAATCGTCCGGAGGGGAAGTAGTCATGCGGCAGCAACCACTTACCCGGCCAGTAAGTTGAGATGCGCTAGGTGGTGGCGGCCGTGCCAGGCGTAGAGCACCAGCGTTTGTTCTAGCGTAGCAGTCTTCTGCGAGCCGGGGTGATAAAATGTGCGCTGCCACTGCGCCTCGTCGAGGTGATGCAGCAGCGTGAGCCAGCGGCTGTGCAAGCTCTCGAGCAAGGCCAGCGACACGGTAATGGGCGTAGCGGCCACGTCGGGCAGCTCGGCCCAGGCCGCTTCGTCGTAGGGCCGAATGGTCGGGTTATCCTCCGTCAGCGCTAGCCGAAAGCGCACGTAGGCGTTCAAATGCGAGTCGGCCACGTGGTGAATGACCTGGCGGCCTGTCCAGCCGCCGGGGCGATAAGGTAGTTGCAGGCGCTCGCCGCCCACTGCGCGGGCCGCGGCCGTCAGTTGAGCCGGCAACTCAGCCAGCTGCTGCAAATAAGGCGCCCGCTCGGCCGGCGTGAGGGGGGTAGAGGGCAGCTGCGGCCGGCCAATGGGGTAGCGCAGCGAGTCGAGGTCAGGGGCGGACATAAGCAACCATGAAATAAAGAACAAGTACGAAAGGAGCCAACCCCTCGGATGTTTGAGTGGCTGGCCAGGTCGCCTACAGAAGCTAGCCTTTACCTCCCAGCTAGTTCCGCGCTTAGCTTACTTCATCAGCCGCAACATGGTGGTTGGGGCGCCGCACTGCCTGCTGTCCGGGCTGGTAGTAGAGCTAGTAGTGGACATTTCCTGTTTAGTGGCGGCGCGCCAGGCTGCCAGGTTGGTATACGTGGTGCCATTCCAATTCAGGGCTAGCTGGTCAGGGTTCGAGTAGCAGTTGTCTCGTAGGTGTAGGTTGCTGGTGCAAAAAGTGCTTAGCGTCTGCAAGCCGTTGGTAGCTTGCAGCACGTTGTCACGAATAATCAAGCCGCTAAAGCCACAGCTCGCAATAAGAATGGCCTTCGGGCTGGAGCCATCCGCGGGCGGGCTTAGTAGCACCGTATTATTATGAATAGTAGCGCGTTGGATGCCGCCATGGTCGCCTGACGACCACAACTGTAGGGCCCCCTGGCTGTCGCGGCGGGCATCGTCCTTGCTCACATTATAGCGGATAGTCACATCATGCATCGGCGGTGCGTTGCGGTACTGGGTCAGCAGGTAGCCAGGGCCACCATTGTCGTGCGAATAATTGTATTGCAACACTGAGTTGGTGCAGCCGCCGTCCAGGTCAAAGCCGCCGCCGTCGTGCGAAGTGCCCGAGCTATTGTGGTGCGACTCACAGTTTTGAATCGTCAGGTTGTTGCAGCAGTAGCCCCAAATGCCGACTGGCCCACCACTAGGATTGGCATTGATCCAGCCATTATGGTACGCTTGGCAGCACTCGATAAGTACGCCATCGACACCTTCTAGTACGATGCCATTACCGGTATGGGTAGTCGTGATGTCGCGCCGTCCTGAGTTGTCAAACGCCTGGCAATTAGTTATATACCATTGGTGATGAGCAGCAGGGTTCTCCGAATAGGAGGCGATTCCGGCTTCGCCGTTGGCGTGAGCCTGGCAGGAGGTGATATGCACGTCGGCGTAGCCGCTGAGGCCTTTCTGACTACTGATGGAGATGCCTGCGTTGCGGTAGCCACTTACGTCGAGGCTGTCGAGGCGCAAATAATTCAGGTGGCTATCAGGGGTATCAAGATAAAAACTCACGCCCGCAGTGGTATTGGTGAGGCGACCAGCTCCCACAAACTTCAGCCGCCGCAGCTCAATACCTGCGGCATTATGGCTGGAGAAGCCTTCGGCAAGACCACTAGAAATGGTAGCCGGTTTACTACCATAGGAGCTTACTACAATGGGCTGCGCCGCCGTGCCCGCCCCCTGCAGGATAATGCTTCCCAAAAAGAACTGCCCGCCTTCAAAAAGCACGCGGTCGCCGGGCTGAAAAGTCGCCTCGTTCACCCGTTCAATAGTGCGCCACGCCGTAGCTGCGGAAGTCCCGGCCAACTTATCATCTCCCTGCGCACTGATATAGTAGGTAGCCACCGGCCCCGGAGGGGCAGCTCGAAACCTGGTATAGAGTAGAATAGCCGCTAGAATAATGATTGCTGAATAACTTATTTTTCTCATGAACTATCAGCGGAAGGGGGTGCGCAAAACTAGCGTAAACAGAGAAGAGTAGAAGTGTTGAATCCGCCAATTTTCATTGAATGGCAATAAGTTATGACCAGTTATCTGCTTGCTTAGCCAGTAGTAACAGACGCAGGTAGGAACCCAGAAGCTACGCTACTTTTAGCCAGATACCTAGTAACACGCTGGCCGCGCCCAGCGCCAGCAGCAGGCCGTAGAGCGGCCCGGCAAAGCGCAGCCACTGGTCGTAGCGCACGCCGCACACCGCGAGCATAGCCATGAGCGCGCCGTTGGTGGGCGTGAGCAAGTCGGTCATGCCTGCGCCATACTGGTAAGCCAGCACCGCCACCTGCCGGGGCAAGCCAATGAGGTCGGAGAGCGGCACCAGCAGCGGCATCGTGAGTACGGCCTGGCCGCTCACGCTGGGCACCGGCAGGTGCAGGGCCGCGTGCGCACCTAGCATGCCCAGCGCTGCCAGCGCTACCGGCAGGTGGGCCAGCGGCGCGGCCAGCCCCCGCACAATCGTATCGACGATGTGCCCCTGCTCCAGCACCACAAAAATGGCCCGTGCAAACCCCACCAGAATGGCCGAAAACGCAATGTCGCGGAAGCCTGCCACAAAGCCCTCGGCCGTGCCCGTGGCGCCCAGTCCGCCCAGCAGCCCCGCCCCAATACCCAGCACCAGAAACAGTGCCGCCATTTGGTCGAAGTCCCAGCCCAGGCGCACCACGCCGTAAGCAAACACGCTGAATGCCACTAGCAGGAGCCCCAGCACCAGGCCTGGCCGGCCACCGCCAGCCAGCTGGGGGGTAGGGGCGGTATCGGCGCCGGCGCTGGCGCTGGCCTGCTCGGGGGCCGTGCGGTAGCGGCTGGCGTGGCGCACCGTGCCGCCTATCCAAATGAGCAGGGCCAAGGCCAGAAATACCAGCCGATAACCCGCCGCCGACAGCAGCGGCAGTTGCGCCAGCTGCTGCGCAATACCCACCTGAAACGGGTTGATGGGGCTAAATGCTGCGCCTACCACTGCCGCGCCCAGGCTCGCTGCCACGGCCGTTAGCACTGGGTAGCCGAGCCGCCGCATCAGCACCAGCAGCACCGGCACCAGCGGAATTATCTCTTCGCCCATGTTTTCGAGCGCGCCCATGGTGGCAAATAGCACGGCCACTACCGGAATCACGGCCACCTCGCGGCCCTGCGCGTGCCGCAGCAGCCAATCTACGCCAAAGCGCAGCGCGCCCGTTTGGTCTACCACCGTGAAGGCCCCGCCGGCCAAAAATATCATGAACACCATCGCCCCGGCCGCCGCCAGGCCCTGCGGCACGGCCACGGCCACCGCCAGCGGCCCCACGGGGGTAGCCGGCACTGCGTGGTACGAGTTGGGCACCACCACTTCGCGGCCGGTGGCGGCATTGGGGCGGCGCTCGTACTGGCCGGCGGGTAGCACGTAGCTCAGGGCCGCCGCCAGGATGATAAACAGGGTCAGCAGCACCAGCGGGTGCGGAAAGCGAAACGACTTCATGCCCGCAAAGGTGCGGCCGCGCCGCCCAGCCGCTGGCCCTGGCTAGGCCCGGCCGTTGTACCTTCGAAGAAGCATGATGACGTTTGCCGCCTTCAAAAACCTGCACCAGCGCCTCCAAGTCGACTATCTGGCCCGGCACGGCCACCCCCTGGCCGAGCGCCTCGAAGACGGCTGCGAGCTGCGCCTGTTTGCGGTCGAAACCTACTACGCCGAGGTGTGGCGCAGCCGGGGCGAGGAGGCCATCCTCTTCATCCACGTCTTCGAAAAGCCCACTGGCCTGAGCGACTACCTGCCGCTCATTTCTATCGCCGATGCGGCTTAAATAAGGGGGTAGGGCTGCGTCAATAAGGGCGAAAACCGGTAGGATTGCGCCGCCCACTGGGGCGCGGGTTTTTGCGAAGAGTACATGTCGCCCTTCGAAAGCCTTTACAGGCCGCTGGCCCTCGGCCAGCGGCCTGCCAAAAAGGACACGCTAGCTTTCCTGCCCAGCCTCGTAGCGCTGGGCGAGGGCAAAAAAGCCGTGCTCGTCGAAGCCGACGTGGAAGACTACCCCGGCATGCTGCTACCCGTAGCCCTAGGCGGCCATGCGGACGCTGTGCTCTAGGGCAGTCAGCAGTTGGTCGATTTCGGTGGCCAGGTGCTCTATCTGCTCGAGTCCAGCGCGGGCCTGTTCCACCTCGCCGCGCTGGTGCTGGCGCACCAGCGCCTGGCCCGTGTCGAGCATTTGGCGAATGAGGCGCTCGATGCCCGCCACCTCGGGCCGGAACGCAAACTGAGGTTTGAGCACGGTGGCTACCCACTGGCCCAGCGGGTTTTCCTGCATCATAAACAGGCTAGGCTCCGCCTCACGCACGCCATACAGTACCGAGCGCAGGCGCGACTTAAACAACACCTGCTTCACGCGGGCTTGCTGAAAGTCGAGGGCAGTAAGCTCCATAGTAACGTAGGCGGTGAGGAAAAACGTAGTGAGTGGTGGGTGCTAGCCCAGCCAAGCCAGCCAAGCTGGCAGTAGCATAAGCTCGGCTGCACGGCGCGCCCCTGAGCAAATTAGCGGCCAAACCAGCTTTGACATGCGGTGGGGGGTAGGGCTGGTTTGGCCGGCGCAGCGGCGGGCTATTCCAGTTTTTTGCGCGCCGTTACCAGCTCCGTCACATCAAAAGCGAAAACCATGATGCCGGCCACGGTGCCTTGCTCGCTAAAGCGCTGGTATGTAAAGTTGAAGTAGCTCGGCCGCCGCGTGGCGGCTTCTTGTAGGGGCTGCAACTCTACCGGCAGCTCGTCGCCGTAAAAAGTTTCGCCCGTTTGGTACACATTGTCGAGCAGTGCCACAATGCCTTGCTCGGCTACCTCGGGCAACGCCTCAGCCACGGACCGGCCCACGAGCTGGCGGTCGGGAAAGAGCGACTGGTAGCGCGTATTCACAAACTCGTAGTGGTGCTCGGCGCCCCGCAGAATGCAGATAAGCGCCGGCGCCTGCATAAACAGTCCCTGGTAAGTGGCGCGCTGGCTTTCGGCCAGCTGGTAGTTTAGGTACGCCTGCTCCGAGAGCACCGCCTGCTGCTCGTTGGCCTCCAGAATTTCCTGCACCATCATTTTCTGGTCGTGGATGTCGGTGGCGCCGCCTACCCACAGGTTTATCTGGCCATCGGCCGCGCGGCGGGGTTGGGCGCGGCTCAGTATCCAGCGGTACTGCTCGTCGTGGCGACGCAGGCGGTACTCAACCTGGTAGGGCGTACCCGCGGCCACCGCCTGGGCCCACTGGGTGCGCACGCGCTCGCGGTCGTCGGGGTGCAGGTCGGCCAGCCACTGCGTGCCCACTTCCTCAGCCAAGGCCTTGCCCGTGAAGGCTAGCCAGCGCGGATTGAAGTAGTCGCGTTGCCCATCGGCGGTAGCCGTCCAGATGAGCACCGGCAGGTTGTCCAGAATGAAGCGGGTGCGCTCCTGCTCGTCGGCCAGCTTCTGCTGCGCCTCGGCAGTGGCCCGGGCGGCGCGCAACTGCTCGGTCACGTTTTGGGTGAGCTGCAAAATGTAGGCGAGCTGGCCTTCAGCCCCCAAAACGGGGTAGTGCGTAGCCTGCCAGTAAAACTCCTCTAGGCCGCCGCCCTGCTCCTCGGGCAGGGCCAGGTCGTAGCGAATGAGCGGCATGGTGTGCGGCTCCAAGTACTGCCGCACGTGCGCGTGCGACTCCCGAATCTGGGCCGCGCCGTTTTCGTCGGTAGCGGGGTAAGCTTCAAAAAAGGGCCGGCCCACGGCCTCTTCCCGGCTCTTGAGCGATACCGCCACGTGCTGGTCAGTATTGTCTAGGATAGTCGCCTCCTCATTGGGCGCGATAAGCAGAAAGTTTTCAGGCAGCGCGCGAAAAACCTGTTGGTAATCGACGGGTAGGGTAGGGGTAGGCATGGAGCAGAAGCGTTGGCCGGGCGAAAGTAAGCAAGCGGCCGCTTTGGTGCCACGCCGCAAGCCGGGTAGCCTTAGCACACGGCTCGGCGTCCGTTAAGGCCAATTTGGCAGGTTTTAGTTGAATGCCAGGGGGTAGGGTCGGCACCATTGGGGAGTCGTTTACCTGGTCCGTTGCTCCTATGTAAGCTTCTCTGCTCGCCGCTCTGCTCGCCCTGGCTTCGGCCGCGCCCACCGTAGCTTCCGCCGCTACCTCCACCACCAGCCTCAGCGGCGTGGTGATGCCGCAGGCCACCCGCTGCCGTGCGCCAACGTGTTCTTAAAAACCACTTTCGACGGGGCCACTACCAACTCGCTGGGGCGGTTTGCCTTTAGCACTACCATCAATAAAAAAACGCCTGGCGACACGTCGGTAGCACCCGACTAAGCCTCGCTGGCCCGCGTCCTACCCCCCCTTGCTGGCCCTCAAAACGCTGGGTGAGGCAACGCTTCTTCGGCGGTTTGGGCGGCTTGGGTCGGATTTGCCGACGCTTCGGGTGCGGGCAGTTGGCGGGCCTCAGCGCACTGCCCACCTTTGAAGCAGTACTGGCGCTGGTGCCAGGGCCTACCACCTTCTTTTTCTTTTCTGAGTTATGACAACAATCGTGCTTCTCCTCGCCCTGGCCATCGCTACTACTGCCACCGCCCAAACTGCCCCAGCTGCCACAGCCGCCGCACTGCCTGTCGCGCGCCCTACCCCCGCCGGCTACGCCGAGCAGTTGGGTGCCACCATTCAGGGCGTGATGCAGACCGGCGATGCCGCCCAGTTGCAGGCCTTGGCCACCAAGCTGGCGCGCGCTGCCGCCGTGGCTCCGGCCGACTGGCTGCCCCGCTACTACCAAGCCTATGCCCTGGCGGTGAGTGCTTTCCAGAGCAAGGAGAACGCCGACGCCAAAGACGCGCTGCTCGACCAAGCCGAGGCCGCCCTGGCCCAGGCCCGCCAGCTGCACGGCGACGAGTCGGAGCTGCTGACGCTGCAAGCCTACGTGTACCAGGCCCGCCTGCGTATTGCGCCCATGCTGCGCGCCGAGCAGTACTTGGCGATGGTAGACGAGGCCGTGGCCCAGGCCGAGGGCCTGAACCCCGCCAACCCGCGCCCTTACCTATTGGCAGCCAATAGTGTGTACTTCACCCCCGCCATGTACGGGGGTGGGCCCAAGGCTGCCCGCCCGCTGTATGAGCAGGCCAAGGCCAAGTTTGCCGCCTTTCGGCCGGCCAGCGCGCTGGCGCCCAACTGGGGCGAAAGCCAGGTGCTGGACCGCCTGCGGCAATACGAGGCAGCGGCGGCGGCCGGCAACTAGGCCCGCCTACCCCCCTGGCCCGGCCCAAAGTGGGCGGGCTGCTTGCCGCCTGCCTACGCTATTTTTAGGTTCTTCTTTTTTGCTCCCGCCATGCCCTCGCTTTTGCCGCCCGCGCCCGCCACCCCGCCTTTTGCCGCTGAAGCCGCCGCCGGCACGCCTTGGGCCACGCCGGTGGAGCGCTCGCAGGTGCGGGCTTTTGGGCGGGCGCTGGGCTGGATAGCGCTGGCGTGCGCGGGCGCGGCGCTGCAGTTTGCGCCGCCGCCCTGGCGCGACCCCCGGGGCTACGCCATTTCGGTGGGCATCTCGTTTTGCTACGCCGCGGGGCTGTGGTTTGCCAATGCCTACACCGCCGACCTGCTCAACCTGCGCACCGGCTGGAGCGAGCAGCCCATCCGGCGGCTGTTGCTCACGGTGGGGTTGTCGCTGCTGGCCTCGCTGCTGGTGCTAGTAGTGGTAGGCGAGCTCACGGCGGGGCTGCTCTACCACCGGCCGCTGGGCTACACGCTGCGGCACGGCTTTTTCAGCAACTCGGCCTTCTCGCTGCTCACCACGGTGGTCGTGTCGCTGTTTCTGCACTCGCGCTCGTTTTTGCTGGCCTGGCGCGAAGCCACGGTGCGCGCCGAGCGCCTCGAAAAAGAGTCGGCCGTGGCGCGGCTCGACTCGCTGCGCCGGCAGGTAGACCCGCACTTTCTGTTCAACTCGCTCAACGCCCTCACCAGCCTGGTGGAAGAAAATGACCCGGTCCGCGCCGTGCGCTTCATCCGCCAGCTCAGCCAGGTGTACCGCTACGTGCTCGACAGCCAAAACCAGGAGCTGGTGCCGCTGAGCGAGGAGCTAGCCTTTGCCGAGGCCTACGTTTTTCTGCAAAAAAACCGCCTCGACGAGGCCTTGCAAGTCGAGCTGGCCCTACCCCCCGGTGCCGCGCTTAGCGCCTTTTTCCTACCCCCCCTAGCCCTGCAATTACTGCTCGAAAACGCCCTCAAGCACAACACCGCCTACCAGGCCGACCCGCTGCACCTGCACGTGGCCGTGGATGCGGCCACCGCCACCCTCACCGTGCGCAACACCTTGCGCCCCCGCCGCCTGCCCGCCGCCGAGGCCTCGGGCCGCGGTCTGGCCAACCTGCGCGCCCGCTACGCCTTTCTGACCGCTCGGCCGGTAGCGGCGGGGCCGGTGGGCAGCGAGTTCGTGGTTACCTTGCCGCTGCTGGCGCTGTAGCGCCCCGGCCACCCCGGCCCCTTGTTGCTGTGAAAAAAGACACCTCCTTGCTTGTGCTCCAGGTGCTGGCCGTTGTGCTGGCTGCGGCAGGGCTGTGGCTGCTGGCGCGCCGCTCGGCCACGCCCGACGGCTACGCGGCCGTGGCGGGCGCGCTGCACCAAGCCTGCCCCGCTGATGTGGAGAGCATCACCTTGTACCCGCTGCTGCCCGATGGGCTGGGCCGGCCGGCGCGGCCGTTCCAGCTGCGCGGGGCCGGGGCTATCGGGCCGCTGCTGGGCGCCATGCAGCAGCTGCGGCCCCTGCCGGTGGCGGCTGACGCGCTGAGCCCGCTGGTAGAGGCTACCGTGGTGGTGCGCCTGCGGCCGGCGCTGGCGGCGGCGTGGCAGCTACACAGCCGCGCCGTTATTTGGCGGCTGGCTACGGCGGCCCAGGGCGAGGTGGCGCTGCGAGCCTACAGCCCGGTGGTATGCCAAAGCACGGCCCTCAACCAGCGCGTGCGCTACCTGTGCGACAGCCTGGCGCGCCGCTGGGCCGCTACCCCTTAGTTTCCCCATTTCTGTAGTTAAGTTATTGCTATGCTGGCATTACTGGTCGAAGATGAGCCCCTGGCCGCCCGCCGCCTCACCGCGCTGCTGCACAAGCACGTGGCGCCGCTCACAGTGCTGGGCCCCGCCGAGTCGGTGGCGCAAGCTGTGGCGCTGCTGCAAGCTGGCCCCGCGCCCGACGTGCTCTTCCTGGATATTCACTTGGCCGACGGCCTCAGCTTCGAGCTGTTTGAGCAGGTGCGCGTGATGTGCCCCGTCATCTTCACCACCGCCTACGACCAATATGCGCTGCGCGCCTTCAAGGTAAACAGCGTGGATTACCTGCTCAAGCCTATTGATGAGGAAGAATTGGTGGCGGCGCTGGCCAAATTGCGGCAGCAACTTGGGCATTCGGCTACCGAAACGCCCAATTTTGGTACAAAAAGTTCGGTTTCCAGTACAAACCCACCCGTTGTGCCTGGTTTGGATGCGGCGACGCTCGCCGCGCTGGTGCAGCAGCTGCGCCAGCCCGCGCCCGTGGCCAGCTACAAAGCGCAGTTTGTGGTGCGCGTGGGCGAGCACCTCAAGGTAGTGCCCGTCGAGCAGGTGGCGTACTTTTTCAGCCTCGAAAAAACGACCCTGCTGCAAAGTGCCGACGGCCGTAAGTACGTGGTAGACTATACCATGGAGCAGCTCGAAGGCCTGCTCGACCCGGCGCGGTTCTTCCGCCTCAACCGGGCCTTTCTGGCGCAGCAGGCTGCCATCCACGACATCATTCACTACACCAACTCGCGGCTGCAAACTATCCTGCGCCCCGCCCCGCCCGAAAGCGAAGGCCCCGTGCTGGTGAGCCGCGAAAAGGTAAGCGTCTTCAAAAGTTGGCTCGACAGGTAGGGGTAGGGCGTAGGGTAAGGTTGCACTTGCCAGTCGCCCTACCCCTCCAGCCAGCTCTTCATGGCGCTGGCTTTCTCTTTGCTCACCAGCACTTCTTCGCCACCGGCGGGGGTAGGGCTAAGCTCGACCAGCAGCTTGCCGCCAAAGTGGGGCACCAACCGGCGCACGGCCGGCAGCTGAGCCAGCACCTGGCGGTTGAGCCGAAAGAACTGGCTGGGGTCGAGTAAGCTTTCGAGCTGCTCCAGGGTATACTCGACCACGAAGCGGCGGCCGTCGTGGGTAGCCAGCGTCACGGTTTCGTGGCGGCTCTGAAACCAGGCGGCTTCGGCGGTGGGCAGCGGCAGCAGGGTTTCGCCCTGGCGCACCAGAAAGCGCGTTTTGTGCGGGCGCTGGGGCCGCGGCAGCGCATCGAGCAGGCGCTCGATAGGAAAATTATGCGCTAGGAGTGGAGGGGTAGGCGCTATAGGTTGCGCAGTAGCAGGGTCAACTGCTAGCTCCTGGCTTCTGGCCTTTACTTTTAAAAGCGCGTGTTGCAGCTCGCTTATTTTGAGCGGTTTTAGCAAGTAGTCGATGCCATTGGCCCGGAAGGCTTGCAGCGCGTACTGGTCGTAGGCGGTGGTGAAGATGACGGGGCTGCGTACCAGTGTTTGGGCAAACACGTCGAGGCTCAGGCCATCGGCCAGCTGAATGTCGCTGAGAATGAGGTCGGGCGCCGGGTAGGCGTCGAGCCAGGCCAGCGCCCCGGCCACGGTATCGAGCACGGCCAGCACTTGCGCGCCCGGCGCAGCCTGGGCTAGCAGCCGCTGCAAGCGCTCGGCGGCTGGGTACTCGTCTTCTAAAATTAGAATAGTCAAGGGGGGTAGGGCGATTAAGTAGTAGCCGCAGATTCCTCGCCTTCTGCTAGCGCCTGGAGTAGCCGCTGCTGCCATTGGGCCAGCGCTATGTCAGGCAGCGGCTCCTGCTGCGAGTAATACCAAGCTCCGCCATAAGCCATGGCGAAATACTGGGCCGTGCGCTGAAATGGCACCTCAAAACCAAGGGGGAGCGTCGCATCGCTGCCAGTAGCCAGCACCAGCAAGCGCTTGCCCCGCAGCTGCCGGCCCAGCGGTTTGGCAGTGGTAACGAGGTGGGTAAGGCGGTCGAAAAAGGTTTTTAAGAGCCCGCTCATGGCGTACCAGTACACCGGCGTGGCCAGCACGATAGTCTGGTGCCGCAGCACGTGCTCTACAATGCTTGCGAAGGCATCGTCGGCTGGATAAGCGCCCGCGTAGTTGTAGGAATACAGCGGGGCGTCGAGCAAATTGACTACGACGCACGCCGTGGTGCCGAATACGGTTCGTACCAGCGCCGCCGTGTCGCCGGCCAGCCGGGCACTACTCACCAGCACAAGTGGAACAGCAGGCATAAGAAGTGAAATAGCGCCGATTTCACCAAGCCCCTAGGGCTCTGACAACAACGGCAGTACGACCGTAAATGTACCCCCGGCCTGCGCCACCTGCACCGGCTGCCCGGCGCCGAGCAGCGCGTAGCGCTGGCGCACATTGGCCAGACCCGTGCCCGTGCCGGGGGCCAAGCCGGCCGAACGGGGCTGGTAGGTGTTTTCGATACGCAGCGCGGTGGCCTCGGCATCGGCCACCAGGCGCAGGTGCAGCGGCCGGGCCTGCGAGGCTTCGTTGTGCTTGAGGGCATTTTCGACCAGCAGCTGCACGCTGAGCGGCGCCACGCTCCGGGCCAGGGCAGGGGTAGGGATGTCGTAGCTCACCCGCACATTTTCGCGGAAGCGGACTTTTTGCAGCGCCACGTAGGTGCGCACGAAGGCTAGCTCCTCGGCCAGCGGCACGGTGGGGCGCTCGCGGCTGAGGAGCACGTAGCGGTACACATCGGCGAGACCCTCCAGGTAGTGCTGGGCGTCGTCGTTGGCCGGCTCGATGAGGGCGGCCAGGGTATTGAGGGAGTTGAATAAAAAGTGCGGGTCGAGCTGCTGAGCCAGGGCGTCGAGCTGGGCCTGGGTTTGGGCCTGGGCGAGCTGGTCGGCGCGGTGCAGGCTGACCTTCCACTGCTCAAAAAAATGCTGGCTTTCGTAGCCCAGCAGCACCACAAATGTGGACACCAGGCTGAGGCTAATTTCGCGTGTCTCGGCGGCCAGGCCGAGGTGGTAGCCCAGCAGCGCGCTTAGCCCCAGCGATGCCGCTACCGTGTAGGCCAGCCCAGCCGCCGCCAGCCACCAGCGGCGGCGCGTTGTGCTGGCAGGGTGAGGCCAGCGGTGCAGCAGCCATTGCCACAAGTGCCGGTTGCCGAGCCACAGCGCACCCGTAAACAGCAGCGCCACGCCGTAGGCCCCTAGCCAAGGCCACCCAGGCGTCTGGCTGTAGACCCCGCGCGGCACCAGCTCCAGCGCGGCCAGCACCGGAATACCCAGGAGCAGAAAGCGCCGGTCGTTCATGCAAGCGAAGGTCGGAGTAAAAAGCTAGCCCTTAGTGCGCGGCCAGCAGCGGCCGGCCCACTAGCGCCTGCGCCAGCAGCCCGGCCACCGCTGCCGCATATAGCGCCGCGCCCAGCCCCGTGAGCACCGCTGCCCGCCGCGGCGCCCAGCGGCTGAGGGCCCAGCCCAGCAGCGGCAGCGCTTGCAGGGCATGCATGCCCAAGAAGTGCGCAATGCGTACATCGCCGGCCACCGTGCTCCAGCCCAGGCCAGGTAAGCCGGGGCCGCCGTCGGGCGCGCCCACCGTATGCTGCTGGTTATGAATCATAAACCCGCCCAGCACCGAGCCCACCAAAAACACCAGCAGCCCCAGCCGCAGGCCCCACACGTAGCCCGCCGCCCCGTGCGGCCGGTAGCGCCAGGCCAGGTACAGGGCCCAGGCAGTCATCACGGTATTGATCAGAATGAAAATGCCCATCAGGCCGAATAACAGCCCGTTGAGCGGGCTGCTCACGTTATAGTGCGAGGTCACGCCCCGCGCTGCCTGAATGAAAATGACGGTCTGCTCGACCACCATGCTCAGGGCCACGCCCATGCTGAGGCGGCGCACCGCCCGCTGCGCCGGGGCCGGTAGGCTAGCCAGCAGCCAGCCCAGCGTCCAGGCATACGCCACAATGGAGAGCGAAAACTTGAGCGGCTTCACCCACACCAGCGCCCCGGTTACGTGGCGCTGGTCGAGGGGCAGCAGCACTAGGGCTAGCGCGGCCAGCCCCACATTCAGCCAACCCGTCCACGACAAGGCGGAGTTGGCGCGGTGCAGCCGGCGCAGGGCGGCGGCCACGGCCGTTTGGAGCGAGGCCACCGGGGTAGGGGCAACGAAGGACGCAGCGGGGGTAGGGGTAGCTAGTTGTAGCGCTTTCATTGTTCAAGCTATTGATTAGGAAAGAATTATATCTTTAGCAAAAAACTGGCGTACGCCGAAATACACCAGCAGCCCTACCGGCCCAAATAAAAACGTGAGTACCAGCGCGGGCACCAGCGCCGCATGTGGCACGCCGCGCCGCTGGGCGTCGCGCACTTCCCAAGCCCCCACAAATAGGTCGAAGCACAGGTAGTGCACCCAGCCCGCCAGCAGCGCCCACGGGTCTTGGAAGAGTGCCGCCACCGCCGCCAAGGAGCCAAAGCCGCCCTCGGCGCCGTGCCCGCCCAGGTAGTGCGTGGTGATGAGCGCCGCGTAGGCTACCGCCAGCGCCAGCGACCATGTACCGCTGAGCACCAGCATGTTGGTAACGCGCCAGCGCGGGGCCAGGACCAGCAGCGCCCAACCCAGCAGGGCAAGCGGGTTGGCCAGGGTAAAGAGAAAGTCGGGGGTGAGCATGGGGGTAGGGGGGTAGCAACTGCGTCAAAACTACGGGCTCCCTACCCCCTCGCCCGCCCAAAGAATGTGAAACCGCCGGCCCGCGCGGCCAACCCGCCAAAAGCCGGGGGTGAAGCAACCTATTGGTGCCTGCGCGGGCTCTATCTTGCCGTACCTTTTTCCCGCTCAAGCTCTTACTGCTTATGCTGCCGCTCCTAGCCACCCTTGTGCTGCACACTGCCCTGCCCTCCTCGGTCGCGCCCCCCGTTACACGCTTTAGTGGGCACCTCGACCACGCGCCGGCCGGCGACACGGTGCGCCTGTTTGTGGGCGAGCGCCGCGCAAAAGCCGCGCTTAGCCCCAGCGGCGACTTCCAGTTTGAGTTCAAGGACCTGGTGGCGACTACCCCGGTGCACTTCACCTACGCCGGGCAGAGCACGCGCCTCTACCTTATGCCCGGCGACCAGCTGCGGCTGACGCTCGATTTCAAGGACTTCGATAAGAGCCTAGTGTACAGTGGCCGGGGCTCCGACGTGAACAACTACCTGGCCCAGGCGCAGTGGCAGTTTGAGTACAGCCCGCCCGGCGATGAGCCCCGGCCGACGGACCAGCTGAAGGCCAAGCCCAACACTACCCCCGCCGAAATGCGCCGCTACGCCGACGCCTTCCGGCAGCGGCAGCGGGCCTACCTGGCCACCTACACCAAAGCGCACCCCCTGCCGGCTGCCGCCCAGCGCGATGCCGAATTTGCCATCGACCTGGCCTGGGGGACGCAGCTCTTGCAGTACATCGGCCACCGCCGCGCCCAAAACACGTCGGAGTCGGGCCCCAACCAACCCATCGACCCAGCTTACTTCAATTTTCTGCCGCAGCTACCGCTGCGCGAGCTGGGCCAGCACATGCGGGGCCTGGATGAAAACACGGCCGTGGCGCAGTTCCTCTACGCCTACCAAGACCGCCTGGCGCCCACGGGCAAGCTCAGCACCGACCCCGCCGAGGGCCCGCGCCTCTACCAACAAGCCACGCAAGAGCTGGGCGAGGGCAAAACCCTCAACATGGCCATGCAAATGCTGATAGGCTGGAAAATGGATACCGACCTGGAAGGCGCGCAGGCCTTTTACCGCACGTTCAGGCTGCACAACCGCGACTCGACCCTGGCCCGCGACCTGCGCCTGAGGATGGCCAAGCAGGGAAACCTGAGCCCAGGTAAGGCCGCCCCGGCCTTCACGCTGCTCGATAATACGGGCAAAACAGTGTCGCTCAGCGATTTCAAGGGTAAGGTGGTGTACCTCGATTTTTGGGGCACGTGGTGCGCGCCCTGCATGAAGGAAATGACCGAATCGGCCCCCGCCCTGAAAAAGCAGTTTGAAGGCCGGCCGGTGGTATTTCTGTACGTGTCGATGGGCGACCCCGAAGACCGTTGGAAACAAACGCTTGTCAATAAGCACTTTACCAGCCCCAACAGCGTGCACCTGCGCGAGCCCCGCGAATCGCGCCAGGTAGCCACCGACTACCAGGTGAACGTGTGGCCCACCTACTGGCTCATCGGCCGCGACGGCCACATCCTCGATACCCGCGCCCCGCGCCCCTCCGACGGCGCCAAAACCGTGGCCGCCATCGAGCAGGCGCTGAACTAGCCGCCGCCGGCCAAGGGCAGGTACGCCCAGTTACCTTTGTATAGCTGGGGCTATTGCCAGCGCTACTATTGCCATGGGTACTACCTTGAAATGCCGCGCCGCCAGGTGCCGAAAGCTGCTTTTAAGCGTATTGGTGGGGGTAGGGCTGCTCAGCGGTCCGCTGCTGGGGGCTGCCCAAGGGCGCCGGGCCCCCGCAGCGGTGCCTCGCAAAGCGCCGCCGCTGCGGGCGGCGGCCATTGGCAACGGGGTGGTGGTGAGTGGCCACCTCGATGCCGTGATGGAGCCCACCATCAGCCTCAGCTACGCGCCCGACTGGCGCGGCCGCCCAACCCAAACCGTGACGGCCAAGGTGAGCGCGGCCGGTGATTTTCGGCTGGCCCTACCCCCCCTGGCCGCGCCCACCGAGGCGCGCCTGGGCTACGGCAGTGAGTTTGCAACCCTATACCTGATGCCGGGCGACGAGTTGCGCCTGGCCTTCGACCCAGGCCGCCTCGACCAAACACTGGCCTTCGTGGGCAATACGCCCAGCGCCAATGCGAACAATTACCTGGCTCAAAGCTACCTGCAGGCCAGCCAAGACGACGAGGCCCGCCGCACACCCGATGCCCGCGCCGCTACCTTAAGCGCCGCCGAGTTGCGCCGCGCCGCCGATGCCTACCGCCAGCGGCGGCGGGCTGCGCTGGCCGCTTTTGCGGCGGCGCACCCGTTGCCGGCTGCTTTCCTGCGCCAGCAGCAGCAGGCCCTCGACTACGAGTGGGCCAGCTCGCTGCTCGGCTACTACGCGCGGCAGTCGGCCGAGCGCCGGCGCGATGGCTATGCCACGCTGCCCGTTGATTACTACAACTTTATGCGCGAATTGCAGCTCGACCGACGCGATTCATCCCTCACCCAAGGCGCGTTTCAGAGCGTGCTGATGACCTACGGCTTTAGCCAGTTTAACGACGCGGCCGGCAACCTGCCCACCGACCGCGACGCTGGCCGCCGCCTCTACCAGCAGGCCACCGACGTGCTCGGCGATGGCCGCGTGCGCGACGTGGCCGTGGGCCAGTACCTGCTGGGCAAAGTCGAGAGCGAGCACACCGACATCCGCCCGCTGCTGCCCGATTTTCAGGCGCACAACCACGACTCGACCATTGCCCGCGCCGTGCGCCAGGCCGTGCGCGCGCATCTAGCGCTGGCCACCGGCCAGCCCGCGCCCGACTTCACCCTGCCCGATGCCAGCGGCCGGCCCGTGGCCCTGAGCAGCCTGCGTGGCAAGGTGGTGTACCTCGACTTTTGGGCTACCTGGTGCGCGCCCTGCTTGGCCGAGATGCCCGCCAGCCAAGCGCTGCGCCAAAAATTTGCGGGCCGCGACGTGGTGTTTCTCTACGTGTCGCTCGATAGCCGGGTCGCCGACTGGCAGCGCTACCTGGCTACCCACCCAACTGCTGGCCCCAACGCCGTGCAGCTGCACGATGGCTCGGCTTTTGAAGGGGCAGCGGCCAAGGCCTTTGCGGTGCAGTCCATTCCGAGCTACTGGCTCATTGGGCGCGATGGCCGCATCGTGGCCAGCCGCCCGCCGCTGCCCTCGGCGGGCCCAGCCACCGAGGCACTTTTGGAGCAGGCCCTTAAACCTTAACCGCCCAGCGTAGTTAAGCACCTCTGTAGTACCCTAAGTTAACGGCCCAGCCGCGCGCTGCGTAGGGGTTTTGTGAAAGGATTGATTTGCTTGTTTACGTTTACTAATCAACTAGTTCGGGCCAGGGGCCGGGTGCGCTGGTGGCTTTTGGCGGTATTGCTGCTGGCCGGCGCGCGGCCGGCGCAAGCCGCGCCTGAGCTAGCACCGCGCGACACGGCCCGGCCGGCCCCGATGTTTGCCCGCCGCCGCCTGGTGGTGCAAATTGATTCGCGCTATTCCATCATCAACAGCAAGTTTTCTATCATCAACGGGGTGAAGCTCGGCCTGGAGTGGCGCGGTCGCGTGCGCACCGGAGCCGCGTTTTACTTTCTCAGTAGCCGCATCCCTACCCGCCTCGAACCGCCCGATAATGCTGCCGACGAGGCCGACGCTACCCTGCGCTTCTACAACGCGGCCCTCTACGGCGAGTATATTTTGCTCGAAAACCGCCGCTGGGAATTAGGTGCCAACTTGCAGGGCGGGATGGGCTCGGTACGCATCGAGTACACCAACGAGGACTACAACCGCGTGCGCTCGCCGCGCGACTTTATCGCGCTCATCGAGCCCTCAATGGCCGCCCAAATGCGGCTGTTTTCGTGGGCCAGCCTCGGCGCGGGCGCGGGTTGGCGGCAGCCGCTGTTTGTGCCCACCGTGGTGCGCCGCGAAATCAGCGGCCCCATTTTTTACCTGCGAGCCAAAGTCTTGATTGGGCCCCTGCTGCGCACGGCGCGCAATAAAGAGCCGTTTTTTTCGCAAAAAGAATTGCGTATTCATGGCCTTGACCGCACCACGCGGCAGCGGATTGTGCGCTAGCCGCGGCCGCGTGGCCCTACCCCCTACTTGCCCGTCGAATAAGTGAAGCCTACCGTGAGGTTGGTGTTGAGCGAGCTGCGGTTTTCGACCGCGATGCTCTCGAAGGCGTAGGAGTAGGCCGCCGTGAGGGCCAGGTGCCGGCTCACATTGAAGTTGAGGCTGCTCGTGGCATTGAAGCGGTAGTCGTTCGTGAAATCTTGCAGCGAAGGCTGGTAGAAGCCCAGCGCCGTGAACACTACCGGCCCCTTGCTCAGGCGCAGTTTGAGGCGGGTAGAAGAGCGGGGCACTTGGCGCAGCCGACCGTCCAAAAACAACGTGTACTCATAGATGGCAAACTGGCTGACCGCAACCTCGTTGCGCAGCGTATCGAGGTATAGCTGGTAGCCTACCCCCCCGCCCACTACAAAGCGCCGCGCGATGGCGCGTAGGTTACTTTGCTCGCCCTCAGCCAGGGCGTAGTACTTGAGGCGCCCCACCTTGTAGGCTGGTGTGAACAAGCCCAGCAGCTCGCGCTCGCGCAGCAGCCCATCTTGCTGGCCGTAACTGAAATTGAGAGCTGCTGGCAGCTGCCAATGCTTGCCCAGCGCCAGGCTGCCTGTATGGCTGGTGGTGAGGTAGATACGCTCTACGGTGCCCGTGCTGTAAATACCCGTGAGCGCCGCCGTGTAGCGAATGCCGCGCCCATTCACGTTGTAGGTTTCGAACTCAGACGAGGGTAGGCCGCCCGCTGCGCTGGTGCTGGGGGCCACCACCGGCGCGGCCGTGGTATCGGCCGCCGCGCGCGTGCGGGTCGAGTCGGGGGCCGTTTGGCCAAAAGCGAAGGCCGGTAGCGCCAGACTGGTGGTGGTCAATAGGCGCACCTGCCAGCGCCGCTGCTGGTTAACAAAGCTTTGCAATCTATTCATCAACAGTACTTAAGATTGGCGGGGTGGAATCTCCACGCTCCGCAGGGTGGCCGCCCGGTCGAGCTTGCCCGAGGCCGTAGCCCGGAAGGCCGGCACGTAGTGCACGGCCTTGGGCACCTCGTACTTGCCCAGGCGCTCGGCCAGCAGGCCCAGCAGTTTGCGCTCGGCCGCGGGGGGTAGGGCCGCACCCTCCACGTAGGCCGTCACGGCCTGGCCGAGGCGCTCGTCGGGCTGGCCGGTTACGAAGGCCCGGCGCAACTGCCCCAGCTCGGCCAGGGCCACGTCGAGCACCAGCTCCACCTTCTCGGCCTGCACCTTTACGCCGCCCGAGTTTATCACAAAATCGACCCGGCCCAGCCAATCAAACGTATGCTTGTCAAGTAGTTCTATACGGTCGTTGGTGACGATAAGCTGGTCGTCGGTCACGTCGCCGCGCACCGTGAGGCAGCCGCGCTCGTCCTGGCCCAGGTGCAAGCCCGGTAGCACGCGGTAGTGCGCCGAAGCCTGGGGCCCGTTGAGGCGGCGCAGGGCCATGTGCGAGGCCGTTTCGGTCATGCCATACGTGAGGTACACCGGCACTTTCAGCTTTTGAATCTCGGCTAGTAGGCTAGGCTCCACACCCGCGCCGCCTACTAAAATGGCCCGCATCTTATTGAGCCGCTCCGCGCGGCCCGCCGCCAGCACTGCCCGCAGTTGCAGGGGCACGAAGGCCGCAAAGTCAAACGCGGCGTCGGCCGGCACAAAGTCAAACGGGTCGGCGTGCGGCTCCACAATAGTCAGGTGCATACGCCGCTCCAGGCCGCGCACCAGCATCATTTTACCGCCGATAAACTCGCAGTTCAAACACACCAGCGCCCGGTCGCCGGGCCCCAGGTCGAAGTAGTCGCCGGTGCGCGCCGCCGAGGCGGCCAGCTGCCGGCGCTTCAGCACAATGAGTTGCGGCTGGCCGGTGCTGCCCGAGGTGCGCAGCCCAAATTCCTGAGCACCCGTCAGCCACTGGCGTAGCAGCTCCAGTACCTTAGCCTCGTAGCCGTGGAGGGGGACGGGGGGGGTAGGGCTCTGCTGAATGCTGTCGTAGCTGAACTCGCGGCCGTTGAGCAGGAGCGAAGTAGGGAGGTTGGGGCTAGGCATGGGACAAAATTACGGCCTGGTGGCGTCGATGAGGTACTGGGCCTAGCTAGCCCCGCAATATGTCCCGCACTTCCATCAGAGCAAAACCCAGCAAATTGAGGCCATTCCATTGCTTTGGGTTTTCGGCCCGCTCGCTGTCGGCGGCCAAGCCAATACCCCAAATAGCATCCACCGGGCTCGCCTCGACCAGCACTCGATCCTTGGTGTTTAGCAGAAATGTGCGCAGGTCGTCGTGCTGCCGAAACATCTCCAAATTCCCTCGCACGACTATCGCCGAGCGTTGGGCCCGCCAGCTAGCCTCCTCAAAATTTGTGACTTGCCGGCCCAGCGCCTTGGCCTCGGCCGGCGACTTAGCGGCAATAATTTGGTGATAGAGTGCTGAATTATCGAACAAGAGCGCCTTTTGGGCCATCATCCAATGTTCGGTCGTGGGGTACTGCACGCCGTCGATTGAGAAAGGCGCCGCCCACCACTGGCTAAAGCACGCCGCCGTGAGCACGCCGCTTCTGCTTTTCTGATGCCCCCAGAAAAAGAGAAATTTTACCCGGTTTTTCTTCTCAACCTGGCCAATAAGCCATTCTCGACTGTACATAGCTAGCGCGATTTTGAGGCAAAGAAACAGGTGGCATGGCCGCTGCAAACCCGCGGCACACGCAGTTTATCGCCCGTATTCATACACCATGTAGCCCCACGGCTCCACCTTCCAGGGCTTGCTGGTCAGCGGCTCGGTGGTGTACATAAATAGGTTATACGGCCGGCCCAGCAAGGCTTTTTCCTTGACGCTGATAGTCTGCTCTTTATTCGACAAGTTGAGAATAACCAGCACCTTTTTGCCCGCTTTCTCGCGCACGTAGGCATACACGGCCCGGTCATCGCCCACGCTCACTTTGCGAAACGAGGCATCTGCGGCTAGAGCTGGGTTGCGCTTGCGTAGGTCCAGTAGGGTCTTATAAAACTTGGCCCGTTGGTACTTGCCCAGGCTCATGGGGTCTTTGTCAAAAAACTTGAGCGGGCGTAGCACCGGCTCTTCCTGCCCGCTGTAGATGAGCGGCAGGCCATTGCCCATAGTTTGGGTAAAGACGGCGAAAGGCGCATGCACGCGGCCTGGAAAGCTGCCGTAATCAGCTTTGTTCCAGCTGTTTTCGTCGTGGTTGCTGGTAAAGTAAAGTTGCATGGTGCCGGAGGGGTAGAGCCGGTTTTGCTCGCACCAGATGCTGTCGAGCACCGTGGCTGGGCGTTTGCCGGCCGCCACTTTTTCCATTTCATGAAACATATGCCAGGGATACACTGCGTCGAAGCCGCTACGGGGCAGGTAGGCGCTGTCGCCCTCGGCCAGCATAAACAGTGACTTGCTTTGGCGCAGCGTCGGGATGGCGCGCTGCCAGAAGCTGGCCGGCACGTTCCAGGCCACGTCGCAGCGGAAGCCGTCGATGTGGCTGTTTTTCACCCAGTAGTGCATGGCCGCAATCATGCTGTCCTGCATTTCGGGGTTCTTGTAGTCGAGCTGCCGGGTATCGTCCCAGTCAAACGCCACGGCCGGCCTACCCTCCTTGTCCTTCACAAAAAAGCTGGGGTGCTGGGTTAGCCAGCGGTTGTCGGCGCCGGTGTGGTTGGGCACCCAGTCGATAACCACCTTCATGCCCCGCGCGTGAATGGCCTGCACCAGCCGCTGCCAGTCGGCCATGGTGCCGTATTCGGGGTTGAGCTTAGTGTAGTCGGCCACGGCGTAGTAGCTGCCCAGGCTGCCCTTGCGGCCTACTTGGCTGATGGGGTTTAGGGGCATGAACCAGAGGGTTTCGACCCCCATTTTTTGTAGGCGGTCGAGGTGCTTGGCAAAGGCGTTGAGGGTGCCCTCGGGCGTGTACTGGCGCACATTTACTTCATACACATTGCCGCGCAGTATCCAGGCTGGGTGGGTGAGGGGCACCGGCGCTGGCTTGGCGGCCGGCAGTTGGCCAAACGCCGGTGCGCCGGCCAACAGACCAACGAGCAACAAGGCGGCAGACTTCCAAAAAGGGCGAAAAATTGACATAGCGCAAAGATACTGCTTAAGCTAAATCGGGTAACCGCGCCATCCTGAACGCACTTTTACCTAGTGAGTGAGTGGTTACTTTAGATAATAAGGAATTCTTTTGTATACTTGCTCTGTACCAATGCCTACCGCGCCATGACTACTATCCCGCAGTCTTCCCCCGAGCTGGCCCTGGCTAGCTCCTCGCCTACCGACGCCGCAATTTGCCCCCGGCTGGCCGCGCTTAAGGCCCAAGCGAAGGCCCTGAAAAAGTGGCGCAAACAGGAACGGCTCCGTTTTTTCTCTGCCTGTTGCGCTAGTTTCCACGCGCTGGGCTTTAGTTTCTAAGGCTCCGGTTTTTTATAGGGTAGCAACCATAAAAAAAGCCTCGCCATGATAGGCGAGGCTTTTCGGTTTATCGTGGTAGAGCAGGGCGCTACGGAAATTTGGGAAACTTAGAGAAGTCGGGCTGACGCTTTTCCAGGAAGGCATTTTTGCCTTCTTTAGCTTCCTCGCTCAGGTAGTAGAGCAGGGTCGCATTGCCGGCGAGCTCCTGAATACCAGCCTGGCCATCGAGCTCGGCGTTGAAGCTAGATTTCAGCATGCGCAAGGCCAACGGGCTCTTTTGCAAGATTTTGTGGCACCAGGCTACGGTGGTCTCTTCCAGCTTGTCGAGCGGTACTACCTTGTTTACCAGGCCCATGTCGAGGGCCTCCTGGGCGTCGTACTGGTCGCAGAGGAACCAGATTTCGCGGGCCTTCTTCTGGCCCACCACGCGGGCGAGGTAGCTCGCGCCAAAGCCGCCGTCGAACGAGCCCACATTGGGGCCGGTCTGGCCAAAGCGGGCGTTGTCGGCCGCAATGCTCAGGTCGCAGACCACGTGCAGCACGTGGCCACCGCCAATGGCCCAGCCGGCCACCATCGCAATCACGGGCTTCGGAATGCTGCGAATCATCTTCTGCAAGTCGAGCACGTTGAGGCGCGGCACGGCGTCGCCACCTACGTAGCCGCCGTGGCCGCGCACGCTCTGGTCGCCGCCCGAACAGAAGGCCCTACCCCCCTCGCCGGTGAGAATAATGACGCCGATGTCGGTACGATTGCGGCAGATGTCCATCGCCTCAATCATCTCATCTACCGTGAGCGGCGTGAAGGCGTTGTGCACCTGTGGCCGGTTGATGCTGATTTTGGCGATGCCCCCGTGTTGGGAGAAAATGATTTCCTGGAACTCCTTAATCGGGGTCCACACTATGGGTTCAGACATAAAGAAAAAAGCTTTACGAAACGCTACCGTCTCCGCAAAACGCTGGGCTAATGGTATTCACGCCGGGTTTTGCAGCGGTAGCAGGATTTCGCAGAGGTGATTAAGAAAAAGCTTGTTTGACGGCGGTGCGGTATTCCTCAAAAAAGGCGGCGTTGGTTTTAGAATCGGTGAAGATCTCAAGCACCGCCGCGCCACCTTCGGCCGCAAAGAAAACCGGTAGCGCGGTAGTGAGTTCGGCAACTGAAGTCACGGGTAAGTAGCGCAGGCCAAAATCGCGGCACAGGTTCTCGGCCGTGAGCGCCTGGCGTGTCTCAAAAAACTCCTCTAATTCGGGCTGCTGGCGCGGCCCGTCGATGAGCCGAAAAATGCCGCCGCCGTGGTTGTTGAAAAGTACGACCCGCAGGTTAGGGGTAGGGTAGTTGTGCCAGAACGCGTTGCGGTCGTAAAAAAACGCCACGTCGCCAGTCAGCAGCACTACCGGCCGCTCAGGCTGCGCCAGCGCCGCGCCTACGGCCGTGCTGTTGCAGCCGTCGATACCGCTGGTGCCGCGGTTGGCAAACACCTCGATTTGCTGGCCCTCGGGCAGGCCCAAAATATTGGCGTAGCGCACGGCCATGCTGTTGGCCAGGTGCAGCGCCGTGCCGTCGGGCAGGGCCGCCAGCGCCTGGCGCATGGCCGTAAATTCGTTGAACGGCTGGCTTTCAGCCGCAAAGAAATTACTGAGAAACTGCGCCGCCGCTGCGTCGGCTTGCTGCCAGGTGAGGGCTGGTACTATCGGTTCACTGGAAATTGAACCTTGGCTCGCATTAGCAAAGAGGATGGGATTCGAACCCTCGGTTACCTGTTGGCTTATGCCCGCGTTTGCAGAGAAGGAGGAATTCGAACCTCCAGACCCGTGATAATCATCGGTTTTCAAGACCGTATTTGTGGGTGTCACATCGCGATTATAATCCTTGGTGTCAAAAACTGCCAGCTGCTGAAAAAACACCGCTGGCTGCACCCGCACAATGCGCGTGAGCCGCCGAAACGTATCGGCCACCTCGCCAGTTGGCTGCAAGTGCCAGTGCTGCGCGGGCGCCGCGTCGCGCAGAAACAGCTTCAAGGCCTTCGAAATCAGCGACTGCCCAAACGTGATGAGCAAGTCGGGCCGCAGGTCGGCTTTCTGCTCCTTCGACAAGCCGGCCAGAAAAATATCCTGCCGCCGCACGGCCGGCACGTCGCCCACATTGGCAATGCTATCGGCCACCACGGGCACCTGCCGCGCCGCGGCAAACTCGTAGAGCGCGGCGGTGAGGGTTGGGTTTTCGGGCTGCTGGCCGGCCACTACCAGCACGCGCCCGGCCTCGCGCAGCTGCCGCCGCAGGTCCAGGATTTCGGCTGGGGGCAGGATGGTATTGGCGTGGTCGTCGCGGATGATTTTTACGTCCTGCTCGTACGCCACTTCCTCGCCCGCCTTGGGGTAGAACGGTTCGCGCAGCGGAATATTCACCTGCACCGGCCCGGCAGGCCCGGTTCGGGTTAGGTTAATCGCTTCGTTAATAATCCGTTCGCCGTGCCACTTGGCGTCGGCGTGCGTGGTGTCGGCCGGAAACTCAAAGGTGCCTTTAGCGTGCGCGCCGTAGAGGTTGCGCTGCCGAATGGTCTGGCCGTCGAGCTGGTCTATCCACTCGGGCGGGCGGTCGGCGGTGAGAATCAGTAGCGGAATTTGCTGGAAAAACGCCTCCGCCACCGCGGGCGCGTAGTTGAGGCCCGCCGTGCCGCTGGTGCACACCAGCACCACCGTGCGCCGCGTGGCTTGCGCCAGGCCCAGGCCAATGAAGGCAGCCGTCCGCTCGTCGGGCACCACGCGCAGCCGGCCGCGGTAAGCTGGGTGCCGCGCAAACGCCAGCGTAAGCGGCGCCGACCGCGAGCCAGGCGACAAAATGACGTCCGTGATGCCGTGCTGAGCGCAGATTTCGGCGATGTTAAAAACGGCTTGGTTGTTCATCTTCGGAAATAAGTGGCGGGCCCATAGGGGGGTAGGGCTATCGCCAGTACGCGCAAAAAGCAGCTTTAGCTACGATTTAGGCTTGGTAGGAGGGTAGGGCAGCCCCGGCCTGGAGCAGCCCTACCCCAGTACGGCCGCCACGGTTTGCATCTTGTACTGCGTTTCCTGCCACTCGCGCGTAGGGTTGGAGTCTGCCGTGAGGCCGGTACCGGCGTAGAGAATGGCCTCGGTGGGGCGCACTTGCAAGCAGCGCAGGTTCACGAACAGGCGCGACACGCCGGGCGCGGCCACGTTTACCGGCCCCAAAAAACCGCTGTAGTAAGCGCGATCGTAGCCCTCGTGGCGCTGCAAAAAATCCAGCGCCGCCACCTTCGGCATGCCGCCCACGGCCGAGGTTGGGTGCAACAGCCGCAGCATATCGGTGCCGAGCGAGGCAGGCGCGGGCACGTTTTTAAAGTCCACCTCAAAGTCGGTGCGCAAGTGCAGCAGCTGGCCGGCCACCACGGTGCGTGGGCCGGTTTCCTGGTACTCGCGCAAGCGCAACTGCTTAAAGCAGCTCACGATGTAGCGCGCCACCAGGGCCTGCTCCTCGATTTCTTTCTGCCGCCAGATGGCATCCTGTGGGGTGTGGCCCGGCACCAGCGGCTGCGTGGCCGCCAAGGCCATGGTATGAAACTGCCCGTCGGCCGTGACCTCAGCCAGCACTTCGGGCGAGGCGCCCAGCCAGGTGCCTACCCCCGGCACGCTCACCAAGGATACAAACGCCCGCTCGTACTGCCGGCTTAGTTCCTGAAAAGCCACCAGCGGGTCAAATCCAGGGGGTAGGGGCCGGTGCGCTGCTCGCGAGCTCACCACCTTCACCACCGCCTTGGCCTGGATGGCGGCCACGCCGGTGCGCACTAGCTGGGTGTACTCGGCCTCGGTGGCCGCCGCGGGCGCGGGCTGCGTGCTATGGTGCCAAGCCAGCGCCGGCGGGGGGGGTAGGGCCAGCCACGCCGCCAGGTTGGGCACGAGCGCGCGGGCAGCGGGCGCCACCGTTACGGTGTCGGGCCGGGCCACGTCGTAGCCCACATCGGCGGGCAGAAACAGCGCCGGGTTATGGTCCGAATCGCGAAATGGAAAAAACGCGAAGCCCGCCGGCGCCTGGGCATCGAGTGCGGGCGGCAGGCCGGTGTAAGTAGCTTCTAAGGAGCGGGCGGCCAGCAGGCGGGGGGAGGCGGCGCCCGGCTCACGCCAGATGGCCAGCGGCCGGCCCGTGCGCAGCGCGCCCGCCGCCAGGTGGCGCAGCCGGGCCCAAGCATCGAGGCCCGCGGCCGCGGCGGGCCACGCCAGCTGCCGGGGTTCGGAGCCGTTCATTAGGCCACCTGCTCTTTGGCCGCGGCAGGCAAGTCAATCACGGCCATCGTGATGCGGCTGATGCACACCAGCGCGCCGGTTTCTTCGTGCGTAATGCGAATTTCCCACACCTGCGTGGTGCGGCCCACGTGCAGCGCCGTGGCCCGGCCGCGCACCCAGCCGCTACGCACCCCTTTGATGTGGTTGGCGTTGATTTCCAGGCCCACGCACGCCTGCTTGGTTACGTCGATGCGGGTGGCCGCGCCAATGCTGCCTAATGTTTCAGCCAGCGCCACCGAGGCGCCACCGTGCAGCAGGCCCATGGGCTGGTGCGTGCGGCCGTCTACTGGCATGCGGCCTTCGAGGTAGGTGTCGGTGATGGCGGTGAGCTCAATGCCCAGCGCATCGGCCAGGGTAGGGCGGTGGGTGGCCCAGATTTTTACGTCGTCGAGAGTCATTTTCTTGATTGTAATCAGCTAAAATAGGCTGTCATTGCGAGCGCAGCGCAGCAATCGCACCCAAGTGAGGCGAGCGCTTGTGATTTGAGTATCGTTCGGCTGTCATTGCCACGCTCGCCCTGGCAGCCGATAAAAATTCAAACAACGCAGTAGCCAACCCGTACTTTACGGCATTGTTCGGCAAAACTACGCGCCTACCCCGTGCCCATTCAGCAGCTTTACCTTCTTCGCCACGGCCAAACCGATTTCAACGTGCAAGGCATCGTGCAGGGCAGTGGCATCGACTCCGACCTCAATGCCCGCGGCCGCGAGCAGGCGGCCCAGTTTTGGGCGGCCTACAAAGACCTGCCGTTTGCCCGCGTCTACACTTCTAAGCTGCGGCGCACCCACCAGTCGGTGCAGCAGTTTATCGAAGCTGGTATTCCGCACGAATCATACGCGGCGCTCAATGAAATCAGCTGGGGCACCCGCGAGGGCAGCCGCATCACGCCCGAAGAAGACGCCGAGTACGGCCGTGTGCTCGACGCCTGGCGCGCTGGCGACGACCACGCCCGCCTGCCCGGCGGCGAAAGCCCAGCCGAGGTAGCTGCCCGCCAGCGCTCCTTTATCGAGCTGCTGCACAGCCGGCCCGCCGACGAGCGGGTGCTGGTGTGCCTGCACGGCCGCGCCCTGCGCGTGTTGCTGTGCCAGCTGCTGGGCTACCCGCTGCGCTGCATGGATGGCTTTGAGCACCAGAACCTCTGCCTCTACAAGCTGCACTACACGGGTGGGCACTATACCATTCGCAATTTTTTGGATGTGAGCCATTTGGCACCTTCGCGCTAACTTCGGCCACCCAGTGGCCGCCCGGCCAATTGTTTCCCCACCTTTTGGCGGCTAATTTTGGCCCCCAATCCCAACCTGCAACTCCGATGGCCGAAATTATCAAAATGCCGAAAATGAGCGACACGATGACCGAAGGGGTTATCGCGGCCTGGCTCAAGAAAGTAGGCGACAAAGTGAAGTCGGGCGACATCCTGGCCGAAGTCGAAACCGACAAAGCCACGATGGAACTCGAAAACTACGAGGACGGCACCCTGCTCTACATCGGCCCCAAAGAAAAAGACTCCGTACCCGTCGATGGCGTGCTCGCCATTGTGGGCAAAGAAGGCGAAGATATTTCGGGCCTGCTCAGCGGCCAGAACGGCGGTAGCACGCCTGCCCCGGCCGCCGCGGCCCCGGCCGCCGCGGCTCCTGCTGCCCCGGCCGCCGCGGCTCCTGCTGCCCCGGCCCCTCAGGCCGCCGCGCCCGCCCCGGCGCC
>Ga0160429_1000221_pt1 | contig 67698 bp, 47 predicted proteins | sample SolpanmetagenomR_FD_108199 | JGI IMG/M metagenome (GOLD analysis project Ga0160429, IMG submission 108199) | Solar panel surface microbial communities from Lawrence Berkeley National Laboratory, California, USA - R | ecosystem: Engineered > Built environment > Solar panel > Unclassified ... | reverse complement strand
CGGCGGCGCGGCGGCGGGCGTCGGCGGCCGCCTGGTGCTGGGCCTGGGCGGCCAGCGCGGCCCGGGTGCGGCGGGCCAGCCGGGCCCGCTGGTGGGCCTGCCACAGCGCCGCCCCGCCGCTGGCGGCCAGCGCCAGGGCCAGCCCCAGGGCCAGCGGGCGCCAGTGGGCGCGCACAAAAAGCAGCAGCAGCGGCATCCGAAGCCAGGAACAAGGCGTGAAAACGCGGGGAAGCTACGCGCCCCCAAGGCACGCCCCCAAGGCCGGCAACCACTTGGCACCCAACGTCGCCCAACTGCGCCCACCGGCCCCCGCGCCGACCCTGGCCGCCCGCCGGCCCCGGCCCTGGCAGCGCCCGCCAACTCTGGCCCAGGGGTGCCTACCGGCCGGCCCAACGCCACCCGCGCCAGCGCGGCCCGGCGCCGGTGCGGTCCAGCGACCCAGCACCAGTAGGCGGCCCGGCGCCGACCCCACGTTGCCGGCCGCCCACGGGCCGGTACCATCAGATTTATTTTAAATAAAAATTTCTATTTAAAATATTTTATCTATATTTGCCATCGCAAGTAAGTGCTCCCGCCCTCCGGCGCGGCGCAAGCCCGCAAGCTCCCAGAGGCTGCCGCGGTTCTGGTGCCGCCCGGTACCGGGGCCGCCGTCGTGGAAGGGAAGCCGGGGGCCCAGGCCGCGCCGGGCCGGGGGCACTGCTGGCAGGTACAGCGCCCGACGCGCCCGTCCTGGCCCCGCCCGAATTATTCGGGCGGGGCTTTTTTTTGGGGGTGGCGGGTGGTAGTTCTTAGCCCGGCATAAGCCTGGGCGTTCGCTGAGTTGCTTTGGGCGTCTTTTTAGGACGGGCTATGGGAAGCTCGACCTGCCGGAACTTATTGACGTTGGGCTTGTCGCTGGCTAGCAATTGCTCGAGTTGCTCGGCCTCTGCCGTGTTGGGCTTGTTGACGTAGACATCGAGCAAATTATCGTTGTTGCCCGGCGTATTGAAATGAATCGACTTGTTATAGCCAGCCGACTCGTGCACGTAGAGTTCGGAAAGCGGAAAATAAACTTCCCCCGGGCAAGGAGTCTTTTTAACACCAATGGTTTTAGGCCCCGCCACCAGCTTGATAATGCTATCGTAGTAGGCCTGAAAAGCCGGATTGGGGGGTAGCTCATAAAACCTGCCATTGGGCACCTTGGCTTTTTTGTAGTCGGGCTGCAAGGGTAGCTTATCGGCCAGCGCATACTGCAACATGGCGTTCATGCCTACTAGCTGGATTTTGTTTGATATATAACCTTCATCATATATAAAGTATCTGTATTTTACTGGCTCTCCCTTGACAGAGGTGCTCTTCTGTCCTATTGTGGCGTACACCCGCCGCCGGGGGGGCCGCCGCGTTCCGATGGCATCCGGCACCCACCGGCCGTTTTTGAGTGAGCTGGTAAACCGCTGGCGGTAGCGCAGACTAATATCGGCCAGGTCCCTTTTTAGTTCGTCCGCGCTAATGCCGATTGCCGTAATCGTCTCATCGAAGTAGGTGACGAGAGTCTTGTAGTTCGTGTCGGCGTAGCCCCCCCCGATGTCGGAGTGCACGCCGTAGAGCGACAATTCCTTTTTATTGGGCGCGTCGCAGGCAGTCAGCGGGAAGTTTTCGCGGTACTCATCCTGGGCAATGATGTGAATAGCCCGCCCTTTGAAGTCTTTCAGGGCGGTGTAGATGGGTTCGTTGTCGTTCTTTTCTTCATAGGCCAGGCTCGCTTTTTCATCACTCGCCGCCGCGTTCACGATTCTGCGCTTGAGCGCACTCGCGTAGTTATCGCTGACCACGGTATCGAAGAGCCCGGCAAAGCGCAGGTTGAGCGTGGCGGGCAGCTTGACGCCCAGGGCCTGGCAGGCCGTGCCCAGGCGGCCGTAGGCGGGCGGCGTATCGGGCGCGCCCTTTTCGGCGGCCAGCAGCAGCTCGTTGAGGCAGTGGCGGGCGGCGGTGGCCCCGCGGCTGAAGCCAAACACGTCGAAGGTGAGGCTGCCCAGCACTACCCCGGGTGCTTGCAGCAGCTCGTTGAGCTGCGCGGCTACGTGCTGCAACCCCTGCTCGACCCGGGCAATCACCCCGCGCAACCCCCGCCCCGCCGACATGCCCAGCACGTCGTCGTTGTAGTATTTGACGGGAATGCCTTCTGCATCGAGGTCGGCCAGGGTGCCAATGCCCTGCACGTAGTGCTTGAGAATGACTTGCTGCCGCTGGCCGGCCCGCCGGGGGTCATAGGCCCGCGTCTGGTAGAGGTCGTGCAGCAGCACGACGTTGGAGTAGGCATTGAGAAAACTCGAAGGGTCTTCCGTGTCAAGCATATACTGCTCGAGAGGCACGGGGGGCCGCTTGGGCGAGGGGTGCTTCTGCATCGGGGCCTTGCTCTGGCCCGTTTGCCCCTGCTGCTTCTTGGCTTGCAGCAGTCGGCGGAGCAAGCTATTCAGCGCATTTTCGTCGAGCCGGAGGTCTTTGTCGAGAAACTGATTGTAAATCAGCTCCGTGGCGTAGCGATTATTGCCGGTGCCGTCAAAAAACAGGCCCACCACCACGTCGAGCTGATTGGGCTTGGGCGTGGGCGGCACGCGCGGCGGGGCGGCCAGCTCCTCCGCGTAGCTAAGGATGGGATTGTACGGGGCCGCCTCGTCGGCGAGCGGGCCTACGCGCGCGGGGTCCAGCAAGGGCTCGCCGGCTAGCCCAAACAACCCCAGCAACTCGCTCGCCGACCAGGCCTGGGTCTGCACCGTGGCCAGCGGCAGCACGGCGCGCGCCTGCCGGGTAGCCGTGGCCGTGGCCGGGCGGGCCAGGGGCTGGAGCGTGGCCCCCAGCTTGAGGCGAAACTCGACCTGCTCGGCCTGGCGCCAGGCAAAGAGGCCAATCTCAACGGGTCGCAGCTGCAGCAACTCGTACTTGGCGGCGATGTCGGCTTCGTCGGCGCTGGTGTACACGTACACGGGCACTACCTGGCTGCCGTAGAAGTAAGGGTCGGCGCGGAGCGCGGCGGGCAGCACCTGGGCGAGGTCGAAGAGCTGCACCCCGCCCACGGGCCGGGGGGCCCCACTAGCGGGGGTAAAGAAGGCCTGGCCCAGGTTTTCGGCGTGGTAGCTGGTTAGGTCGGTAGCAAACGCGTAACCGGCGGAGGTAAACGGTGAGGCGGACATGGGGGCGGAAGCAGCAGCCCGCCGCCTAGCGCAGTATTACGCGGTAATCGGTGCTCCCGTAGCGCAGAAACAAGGTATCGGTAGCGGCTGCTGGATAGTTGTATTGGTAAAAGTACGGTAGAAAATCTTCATTTTCATATACCTTTCCTTTAAAATATCCAGCTACTCCTGCCAAGCGCACTTCCAGGTACTCGTAGCCCGCGGGGCGCATGCGCACGAGCGGGGGGCTGGGCGGGCTGTCGCGGCCGGGGTCATTGCCGTTGAAGTTGAGGTGCAGTTTGCGCCACACCACCTCATTGTGGGTGCGCTGAAAGCCCAGGGCGCGCACGTTGCGCAAGTTGGTGCGGTAATACTCCTCGTACAGGATGGCATACTCCGGGTCCTCGATGGCGGCGGGCAGGTGGTAGCGGTGGCCATAGCGGCGGGCAAAGTCGGGCACTTCGGCCACCACCAGGCGCGGGTTGGTGAGGTGCGGAAACTGCGGCCAATCGGGGTGGCGGTCGGGGCCGGGCAGGCGCCAGCCGTTGGCGTAGGCCAGGGCCAGCAGCAGGGCACCCAGGCCGAGCAGGGCAGCTAAATAACGCATGGGCCAGTAGCGGTAAGGGTAGTAAGAGGGGGGGCTTCAAAGGGGGCCAGCAGCTTTGCCGGGCCGCCTCAGGGGTAGTGCCCGGCGCGGGGCACGGTATCGCCGGGCACGTGCACCCCCCGGTAGTAGAGGCGGCCGTGGCTGCGGGCAAAGTCGGGGTTAGCCAGCAGGCGCACCTGCCCCCGCCGGCCCAGTCGCAAAAAGAAGGGCTGGGCCGGGTAGGGTACCCAGGGGTCGGCGTAGAGGCTGTGCCGGTCCTGCCAGTAGTTGGCGGTGCGGGGCACGCGCCCAAACGTGGCCACATCGAGCACCTGGTCTAGGGGACGGCACGCCTGGGCGGCCTCCACGTACACGCAGTCGTTGAAGTCGTAGGGCGGGTCCTGGCTAGTGTCTTCGTGCACGTAGCGGTAGGGCAGGCGCAGGTAGAGCCGGCCCGCCGCATCCCGAAACAGCACGCTATCCTTCAAGTGCTTGGTAAAAACCACCGTGTAGGCCGGGGCGAGCGGCTGCTGCTGGGGCTGGGCGCCGTGGCAGGCGGCCAGCCCCAGCAGCAGCCCGGGGGCTAGCCCGTGGCGGAGCGTTGTACTTTCCATATGCGGGAGATGTGCTTCGGATAATGCCCCTCGCGGTGGCCCATCGACCGGAAATTGCTGGCAAACAGCCAGCTGGTCTGGTGGCGGAAGCCCTCGGCAAGCTCCGCAAAGGGCCCGGCCGACGGGGTTTTGCCCTCGTCGTCGTCCCAAAAGGCATATTGCGGGTCTTTGGGGTTGGTATTATCAATAAATAAAAGTAGGGTATGATAATTATCCGACAGCGTGACGTAGTACACGTGCCAGCCCTGGTACGGGAGGGCCGTGGCCTTAAAATAATCGACTAAGGGCTGGGTATTTTTTAACCCAATGACGTTCAGCGAGTTCGCCTCATAGCCACCCTCGGGGTCGCCCACCATCGAGTACAGGTTTTTAAAATTAATGCTGTACCCGTCGAACAGGAAGGCGGGCTTCAGGTAGCCCAGCCGGTTGAAGACCTGGGCGCGGTCGGCCCCCGTCAGGCCGCTCATGTTGATGTGGGAGCGCCGCTTGTGGTTGCGGTCCACGCTGTAAAAATCGGTGCGGTTGCGCAGCATCTCGCCCAGCGAGCGCTCGGTGCCCTGCATGCAGTAGTTGCACTGGTATTCGGCGGGCTCGCGCTGACGCATCGGAATGCGGTGAATAAACTTGCTGAGGTAGCCCATCTCGTCCTGGGCCAGCTGCGCATCGGCCGCAAAAAACACGTCGCGCGCCAGCACTTGCAGGTGCAGCACGCCGCACACCACCTGCTTGCTGGAGTGCTGCTCAAAGAGGCCCTTGTCGTCGGAGGCCGTGATGGTAATCGTGAACCGGGTGCCCCGGGCCAGGCGGTGCGTGAGGGCCAGGGTAAACTCGTCGCCAATGCCGGTTTTTTGCAGGTTGTAGCGGCTCGTGCCGCTGGCCACATCGGTGGGGTCGGCCTCGTCCAGAAATTGCATTTGCACGCTGCTCTCGCTGCATCTGAACGCGAGCCGGCCGTCGCCGTCCTGCACGCCGATGGGGTCAAAACCCAGGTCGATGCGCAGCGGAAGCAGCGCCTGCGAGCTTTTGGCCACCACAATAGCCGGGGCCTGGTAGGCGCGCTCGCGCGGGTCGAAGCTGGCGCTGAGCCGGACGGGGTTGCTGAAGCCCTTGACCCCTAGCGGGCCCACCAGGGCATTTACGGCCGCATAGTCGCTGTTGACCCGCACGATGGGCAGGTAGTCGGTATTGGTGGGCGGCGCCCCCGCGCGGGGGGCCGCCGCCAGCAGGCTGGCCGCGCCGAAGGGGCTCGCCAGGTCAAATAGGTCGCCGAAGCTGGGAGAGGAGGGGGCAGGCATAAGAAATTTACTTTTTTTAAGAAAGAGCGAGCCTAAAAATCCCTGCCGGAAGCTGGCCCGGTGGGCCGCTCCCTGGCAGGGATTGGTAGGAATCAGGCTAGGGCAAGCCCGGCCCTGGCGGCTTAGCCGGCCGTGGCCGCCTTCTGGGGCGTGAGCAGGGCCGGCACGGCGCCGAGCCCGCCGCCGGGGGTGCAGGCGCAGGGCAGGCCCTTGCCGTCCACGGCGCCCGAGTCGGCCTGGAGCACGGTCATGGTGGTGGGCACCCGGATTTCCCAGGGCTGGCCCACGCGCACGCCCACGGGCTGCTGCATTTCCTCCACCACCGAGCGGTAGATGGGGCTAGGCAGGGCCGCCAGCTCGCCGCCGTTGTAGATGCGGCCCGTGCTGAGGAAGTACATGGCCGCGCGCTCGTAGCCGGGGCGCACGCTCACGAGCACCCGGGCCATGCCCGATTGCAGGAAGCCCAGCAGCAGCGGGTCGGGGTCGTTGAGCTGGTAGAGCGGGCGCCAGCGGCCCTGGTTGGCCCAGTAGTAGGGGTAGAGGGTGTAGCTCATGAGCTCCCACTCGAAGCACTGCTCCATGAACTTGACGCGCTCGCCGTCGGCGGCGGCCTGGGCGTCGGTGCCGTAGTGGGGCGGGTTCACGTTGTCGCCGTAGCGCCACACGGCGTAGGTGCCAAACTGCTGGCCCTGGAAGAGCCAGTTGAGGCAGCCCTTCTTGAGCTCGTTGGTGATGAGCTGCTGGTTGATTTCAGGGTTGGTGCCGCGGATGGTGGTGTCGCCGCCGGCGGCCAGCGTGGCGGCCACGGCCTGGTCGTAGGCGTCCTTCTGGGTCTGGTAGGCGTCGATGATGGCCTGGAAGGCCTTCAGGCGCCAGGCGTCGAAGGCCGCCGCCGTGCGGGTGCACCGGAGCACGATGTTGGCCGTGAAGCGCTCGGAATACACCACGCCGTAGCTCACGGCCACCTTGCCCGTGACGGGGGACACGCCCAGCCAGTCGGTCCAGCTGCTGCGTTGCAGGCCGCCGTTGCCGCCCTGCACCCACCACACGCCTATGTCGCCCACGTTGATGGCCGCGCCGGGCAAGGCCCCGCCGCCGCTCGAATCCTGGAAGTCGGCAATCATCTTGACCTTGGTGCCCTCGTAGCCGTCGGGCACCACCAGGCCGTCCGACTTGCCGGACATGATGGTGGTGCTGGTGCGGGCAATGGGATTTTTGGAGCCGTCGAGGGCCAGCGACACCAGCACCGTTTCGGCGGGCGGGGGCGTCACGCTGGCGTTGTAGGCGGCGGCCCAGGCCTGGTAGTTGGTGGCCGTCAGGGCCTGGGCGCTGCTGAGCGCGTCCTGGCCCGGAATGCCCTTGAGGCGCGGGTCCACGGGCAGGTTCAGGCTGGCGCTGCCCTGGGTGGCGGCGCGGCTCAGGGCCCAGAGGTGGAAGTTGCCCGGCTCGGGCACCATAAACTCGAACATGAGGCGCTTGCCGTAGTTTACCACCTGGGCCTTGTAGATTTTATCAACCCAGCGGTAGAGGCCCACCACGTGCTTGGCGCCGCCGCGGTTGTCGAGGCCGTGCTTGTTGTTTTCCTCAAACTCCTCGGTGCGCTTGCGCGTGCGCTGGGTGCGCACCTTCTCCACAATGCGCTGGAGCGAGCGGTCGGTAACGCTCTTGGCGTAGGTGGCCGTCTGGTGGTCGGTTTGCGACGACGACGACGACATGGCGAAGTTGGAGCTGGCCTGCACCGACACCGGCCCGAACGAGCCCGAGGCCGAGGCCCCGAGCGTGAGCGAGCTGTCCTGCTCCAGCACCTTGGTGGCCTCCTGGGCCAGCTCGAAGCGGTCGGTGCTGGTGGTGTCGCGCTCGGTGGTGGTTTCCGAGTCGGTGGTCACGTCCAGCGTGTCCTCGGTGCGCAGCAGGTGGCGGGTCGAGCGCTCCTTGTACTCGCCCTGCATGATGTTTTCGATGTGGGCCACCTCGCCGGCCGCGTAGCAGCACAGCGTTTGCTCCACGCGGTTGAGGTCGCCGATGCCGATGGGCCGGATGCGGCCCGCCGCGCCGTCCTTGTAAAAGCCGTCGTAGGGGTCGCCGATGCCGCCGTCGGCGGTGCTGCGGGCGCCGGTGTTAAAGTCGGCGGCCGTGAACTCGGCGGCCGCAAAATCGGCCGGGGCCTTGGCCAGGTTCAAAACCGCGTCAGGCTGCGCCACGATGGGCGGGGTTTGGTACGGGTCGTCCAGGGCCGTGCCAGTGGCGCCAGCGGTCTGTAAAGCCGTTTCCTGGGGCGTTTCTTCAGCCCACAGCACCCCACCCACCTGAAACACGGGCCGCAGCACGGCCGCCGTCTGCCCCAGCTGCTGGGCCAGGCGGCTGGCCTGGTCTTCGAGCTGCTCAAGCAAAAACGAGATGCGCAGCGCATCGGCCGGGCCCAGGCTGGCCACCAGGGCCACGGTAGTGGCCGAGAGGCCGGCGTCGTAGCCGAGGAAGTCGGCGCGGCGCGCGGCTTCGGCGTAGGTGCTGGCCACGCCGGCGTCGGTGTCGGCGGCAAAGGCGGCGATGGTCTCCGGGTTCAGGTCGGCGGGCACGCCCGGGACGGGCGTGTTGCGCAGCACCTCCTGGCGCACGTCGCGCACGCGGCGAATCTCGGTCAGGGCCAGCTCCAGCTCGGCCAGCTGCTGGCGCTGGGCAGTCTGGGTTTGCAGGGCCTCGGTGGCGGGGGTGGTGCTGGGGCGGTTGGGGGCGGCGGGCAGGGCGCGCTCGGGGGGCAGCACGCCGGCGGGCAGCACCACCTCGGCGGCGGCCAGCGCGCGCAGGGCGGGGGCGCTACGGCCGGCCTCGGCGCGGTAGTCGAGAAAGTGCTGGCCGCGCAGTACGGCCAGCAGGGGCTCCTGGTTGGCCTGGGTGGCGCCCGCCGCAATGGCCTGGCTCAGGGCCTCCCACACCTGGCCCAGCTGGGCGGGGCTGGCGGGGGCCGGGGCCAGCTCGGCCAGGGCCTGCTCCACGGTTTCGATAACGAGGCGCGCCTGGTTGGCGCGCAGCCAGCGGCCAAACTCGGCCAGCGGGGTTAGCTGGGCCAGCGTGTCGGCTAGGTCGCCGGTCGAGGCGTCGGCCACGTCGGCCAGGCGCAGCGCGGCCGCCTGGCCGGCGGTGCCGCTGAGCGCCGCCACCAAGGGCGAGTTGTAGTGCGGCTGGTAGGTGATGACGTTGCCGGGGCTGTCGGAGGCCAGGCGGGCCGTGCGCACGGTCATGAACTGGAAAACGGGGGCGTCGCTGGTCGACGTCACCCCCGGGCGGTCCGGGTCAACCGGCGGGCTGATGATGGGCTTGATGGCCATGAGGAGCGGGGTACCCGGCGGGCGGGCACGCTGGTAAAAGAAGTGAATAGCAATGTTTGCTTTGCAAATATATAACTTTTTAGTATTTAAAAATAAATGATTGTGCGCCCGTCACCGGCCAGTTGCCGCCCCCGCTGGCCCGCGCCGCCCGCACACCTGCCCCCAGGGGCTGCAAACGGCCTTTTTGCCCGGGCTCACCCCATTTTTGTAGTCGCATCACCCCATTTTTGTAGTCGCGTGGCGGGGCCTAAATCGCACAAAAAGGCCGTTTGCGGGCTGCAAACGGCCTTTTTGGCTGATACGACTACAAAAATGGGGTGAACTGCCGCCGCGCGCCCGGTGCCTGACTAACTGGTCGTTGCTTCGTTGCGGGGTTTCGGGGCTTCCCCACCGAGTTCTCAATTCTAAAAAAAAACCCTACTAGCTTTTAAAATTTTAACTACTATTACTATTAAAAGGGGGCTCCCTAACTACTTGATTGTCAAATTCCCCAAAAATAATGCGACTACAAAAATGGGGTGACGCGACTACAAAAATGGGGTCAAATGCGAAAATGCGACTACAAAAATGGGGTGACGCGACTACAAAAATGGGGTGAGCCCCGCTGACGCGCCTACAAAGTTATCCACATGTAGTCGCTTCCTTTTTCGCAACGCGACTACATGTGGATAACTTTGTAGGCTCCACGGGACCAGCCCGGCCGAAAATGCGACTACATGTGGATAACTTTGTAGGCGCCATGGCCACCACGCGACTACTCCGAATATTTTTTGTAGGCGCATCGGCGGCGGGCGCGTACATTTGGGCGAGCCCCGGTTGGGGCAGTTTGTTTGCATGGCCTCCGCTGTTTCCCCGCCCACCCCTACCCCCCCGGCGCCCCCCACGCCCGCCGTGCCGCCGCTGGTGGTGCAGCACAATGCGCTGGTCAACGCCCGCTTCGACCTCAACACCACCGAGTCGCGGCTGTTTCTGGCCATGCTCAGCCGGGTGCAGCGCGACGACGTGGCCTTCGGCCGCTGCCAGGTGAGCGTGCGCGAGCTGCTGGGGCAGTCGGCTAGCCACAACGCCTACGAGCTGGTGCGGCGCATGCTCAAGGAGTTTGCCAGCCGCACGCTGCTCATCGAAAAAGTGGGCCCCGACGGCTGGCCCCTCAAAAAGCCTAGCTTTATTGTAATACCTATATTAGCCTATGCCGAGTACCGCGACGGCGAGGGTGTGATTGAGGCCCAGTTCAACGACCTGCTGCGCGACTACCTGCTCGATTTGCGGCGCAACTTCACCCAGGCCCAGATTACGGAGCTGCTCAAGCTCAAGAGCGCCAGCTCGTACCGCATCTACTGGCTGCTGCGCGAGTACGCCATGCAGGGCAAAACCAGCCGCCTCGTGCCGCTGGCCACGCTCAAGGCCATTTTGGGCCTGGAGCAGGAATACGACCGGTTCAACAACTTCCGGGCCCGGGTGCTGGAGCGCGCCCGCCAGGAGCTGGCCGAAACCGACCTGCCCTTTGCCTACGAGGCCCGCAAGCAGGGCCGCGAGGTCACGGAGCTGCTCTTCACCTTCGGGGCGGTGCCCGCCGACTCGCCGGCCGCCCTGCCCCCGGCCCCGCCGCCCGAGTGGGAGGCCGCCGTGCTGGCGGCCGGGGTGTCGGCCAGCAGCCTGCCGGCCATCGCCGCGCGCCTGGCCGCCGGCGACTACGACCTGGGCTACGTGCGCTACGTGCTGGCCACGGTGCAGGCCCAGGCCCAGGCCGGTAAAATCAAGCGCACGGCCGGCGCCGTTTTCAAGGCCCTGAGCACCGCCTACCTGCTACCCGCCTACCAGCAGCAGCAGCCGGCCCAGCCCGGCCGGCGCCGCCCGGCTGGCCCCTCGGCCGCGCACAAAAAGCTGCTGGCCGAGCTGGCTGATGCCCGCACCAGCCTCGAGTTTGCGCGCACGGCCGCCATCTACACCGACGCCACCCGCCCCGCCGTGCTAGCCGAGATAGAAGCCCGAATTGCGGCGCTGGAAGTCAAGATAAAATAAATATGCACAAATAATACATAAATTACACAATATAATACATTATGTAATTTATGTATTTAAATGTTATTTGCCCGGCACTAGTAGCTCTACCCGAGGATAGTATCCCCCCGAACCACTTAAAGTATAAAAAAGTACACCCACGAAATTTGGTTTATACTTTTTTATACTTTTAATTTCAGCTGGGTTAGTTGCTGCTGCTGAGAAGCTTAGCACCCTACGCAACGCCGCCCCGCCGGGGCAGGGTCGGAGCTAGAATCCTATTTGTGAGTTCGGCCCCGTCCTGCCAAAGCGCCCGTGGCTGCCGGCTGCCGGTCGCGCTGGCGTGGCCCCGGCGCGCTAACGCCTGACGGGCGGAAGCTGTCAGGCGTTAGCTTGCGAGAGGCGCGGTTTTAAAACCTAGCTACCGCTGCTCAGACCCATTCGCGGGCCGGCCGGTAAAGAAACCGAACAGCGTCCCGGCAATATATAAACTTACTATGCAGGGATACGGAATGATGATAACCTGCAGGCTGGCATAGCGATAGGTCAGCACCATGCCCAGTACGGCCCCGAGCAGCCCGAGCAGGATTGGCCGCCCGAGCTTCCCTGAATGGGCGGGAAATTCGCGCCGCAGCAGCTGGCAAATAAGCCAGCTGAACACCGCCAGGCAACCCAGCACGAAGAGGAATGCTAGCAGACCAAAGCTGATAATGAACGCGTCAGAAATGTCCTCATCCTGCCAAAGCAGATTGCGCCTGGGGTCGGCATCGGTGGCGTAAGGTGAGCTAGCCAGCTGTATGCCAGCCGCGAGCAGCGTTGTGAGCACGGGAAAAAAGCTAAAAAAGCAGGTATCGGCGGGCGCTGGTTGCGACAAGCCGTTGGCGGGCAGGCCGCCGATACAAAAGTATTGAAAAGTTCTTTGTATTTCAAAGCCACTATTTTGTCTTCCACCTCGGTGCTCCCACGCCCACTGCCACAGCCTTACCCAGCCAACGGTCAAGTATTTTTAATAATAAGTATTATTATTAATAATATTTATATCATAAACTATATCACCCGGCCAGGCGGTAGCTGGTGCTGCGCCCGCCGGCGGCCTCTTTGGCCAGGATGCCGGCGCCCAGCAGGGGCTGGATGTCGCGCAGGGCCGTGTCGGGCGAGCACTTGGCCAGGGCCGCCCACTTGGCCGAGGTGAGCTTGCCTACGAAGCCATCGAGCAGGCGGCTGAGCAGCAGGCGCTGGCGGGCATTGAAGGGAAAATCGGCGTGCCGGGCCCAGAAATCGGCCTGGGCCAGCACCTGGGCCAGGGTGTGCTCGGTGGTGGCCAGGGCCCGGCCCAGGCAGCCCAGAAACCAGGCCAGCCATTCGGTAATGTCGAGCGGGCCCTGCTGGGCGGCTTCGAGCTGGGCGTAGTAGGCGGGGCGTTCGAGCCGCAATTGGGCCGAGAGGCTGTAAAAGCGCTGGGCCGTGGCGTCGGCGCGGGCCAGCAGCAGGTCGGTGAGGGCGCGCGCCACCCGGCCGTTGCCGTCCTCGAAGGGGTGAATGGTGACAAACCACAGGTGGGCCACCCCGGCGCGCAGCACCGGGTCGAGGGCGGGGTCGGGGGCGTTGGCCCAGGCCAGGAAGGCGGCCATCTCGGCCGGCACCTGGCCGGCCGCGGGCGCCTCAAAGTGCACCCGCTCGCGCCCCGGCGGCCCCGACACCACCTGCATGGGCCCGCGCGCGCCGGTGCGCCACCGCCCCACCGCAATGCGCTGCAAGCCGCTGCGCCCCGTCGGAAACAGCGCCGCCTGCCAGCCGAAGAGGCGCTCAGCGCTCAGGGGCCGGGCAAAGCCCTGGGTGGCATCGAGCAGCATCTCGACCACGCCCTCCACGCGGCGCTCGGCGGGGGCCAGGCCGCCCGCGGGCAGCCCCAGCCGCCGGGCCAAGGACGAGCGCACCTGCTCGGGGGGCAGCACCTCGCCCTCTATCTCGCTGCTTTTCAGCACGTCCAGGGTGAGCGTGTGCCAGCTGGCCTCAGCCCGGGCCGAAAAGCCCAGCGCCTGCATGTGGCCCAGCACCCGCCCCTGCTGGTGGCGCACCGCCCCAAGCAGGGCCTCCAAAGCGGCGGGCTGCCAGGTGAAGCGGGGCCAGCCGGGCTGCTGGTAGATGTACATAAGCTATTCTCCGCAAGTTTGCGGCGAATATACGCCGTATTCGCCGCACGGCGCCGCCCCCGGGGCAGCCGCGGCGCTGGCCGCCCGGGGGCCGGGGCAGCGCCGGAGGTGGCCAGAGTCCACGCTTCGTGGGCGGCGGCCGGGGTAAGGCCAGCGGCCGGGTTTTTTGGGCGGCGGCTGAGGGGCGGCCGGAGCCTGGGCCTTATAGGAAGCAGCCGGGGGAATGATGGCGGCCGGGCTTCGTGGGCAGCCGGGCTTCGTAGGCAGCCGAGCCGGGGCCTTGTGGCCGGCCGCCACCGCGGGCCGCGGGGAGCCTTTGGCAACAAAAAACATAGCGCCGATAATTAATGATTATCGGCGCTATGTTTTTACCTTTGGGCGCCGGCCGGCAACGGCGCCCGCCGGGCCTTGCACTCCGTAGTATATATGGCGCAGTCGCCCGCCCCCCTGCCGGTGCCCTTCGGGGCCGGCCTGGCCGCCCCCGTATCGTCGGCCGCGGCGGCCTACCTGGCCGCTGGCCTGCACGGGGCAGCCAACACGCGCCGGGCCTACCTGGCCGACCTGCGCAGCTTCGACGCGTTTTGCGCCGCCCACCAGTACTGCCCGCTACCGGCCAGCGCGGCCACGCTCATCGAGTACGTGACGCACCTGGCCGACACGCCGCCCGTGCCCCGCCGCCCGGCCCCGCCCGGCACCCCGCCCCCGCCGCCGCGCAAGTTTGCCACCCTCAAGCGCCACCTGGCCGCCATCCAGAAAAACCACCAGCTGCGCGGCTACCCCTCGGCCGGGGCGGCCCCCGAGCTGGCGGCCGTGCTCGACGGCATTGCCCGCGTGCGGGGCAAGCGCCAGAAGCAGGCCCCGGCCTTCACCGTGGCCCACCTCAAGCAGGTCATCGGCGGCCTCGACCGCCGCACGCCGGCCGGCCTGCGCGACCGCGCCCTGCTGCTGCTGGGCTTCGCGGGGGCCTTCCGCCGCTCCGAGCTGGCCGCCCTCGACGCCGACCAGCTGCACCTCACGCCCCGGGCGCTGCTCCTTGAGCTGGCGGGCAGCAAAACCAACCAGCACGGCGAGCGCGAAACCAAAGCCGTTTTCTACGCCCCCGACGAGCGCTACTGCCCCGTGCGCGCGGTGCTGGAGTGGCGCGCCCTGCTGGGGCGCCCCACCGGGCCCCTGTTTGTGCGCCTGGCCCGCGGGGCCGCCGGCCAGCCCGCCCGCCTGGGGCCGCACCGGCTCACCGCCAAGGGCATCAACGAAGTGGTGCAGAAGCACTTCGGCCCCGAGTTTACGGCCCACTCGCTGCGCGCCGCCTTCGTCACCGTGGCCGTGCAGCAGGGCCAGAGCAACAAGGCTATTAAAAACCAGACCAAGCAAAAAACCGACGCCATGATTGAGCGCTACGCCCGCCTCCACGATGTCGAAACCTTCAACGCGGCCCAGCACCTGGGCTTGTAGCCGCGGCGCGGGCGGGCTTTCGCACCTACTATACCCTGGCGCGCACGTATTCTTGAAAGAAATCAAGCTGAATGAAAGTCGCTTTCGCATCTACTATACCCTGGCGCGCCCAGTACCAGAGCTTGTAGCTACGCCACCGCTGCCCCCGCCAGCCACGCCGCGCGCCGCAGCCGCCCGCGAGGTTAGGAGCCTCGCCCACCCCTACTTGCGACACTTTTACTAGAAGCACGACAAGCAAGAATGACAGTACCAGCAGTAAAATCAGTACTTTTATTAAAAGTACTGATTTTACTGCTTTTTTTATTTGTACTACAAGTTTAACTTGTAGTACCTCCCATACTTATTGCGCTTGCTTTACTTGTCATACTTTTTTTGCTTTTATTACTTGTTTTATTTTTCATACTTGTCATAATGGCAGTACAATACCTACCAGCACTACTTGGATTACTTGCCTGACAAGCACTACTTTTACGCCGGGCGCCAGCCGGCGTTCTTTTTGTGCTAGTATGTTGAAAAAGAGCAAAGTACCTGCCCAGCCGCGCGCCTGCGTGCTGGCCGTGGCCAACAACAAGGGGGGCGTGGGCAAGACGACGAGCGCCGTGAGCCTGGGCGCGGCCCTGCACGCGCGCGGGGCCCGCGTGCTGATGGTGGACCTGGACATGCAGGCCAACCTCACCACCAACCTGGGCGGCGAGCTGGAGCTGGCGGCCCACGTGGGCGATGCCCTGGTGGGAGCCACCACGCTGGCCGAGGTGGTGCTGGGCACCGAATCGGGCCTCGACCTGGTGCCCGCCGATTTTCGGCTGGCTACCTACGAGCCCATTATCTACAAGCAGAAGGACTACCACCGCCGGCTGGCCGATGCGCTGGCCCCGCTGGCCAGCCGCTACGACTACGTGGTGCTCGACTGCCCGCCCTCGCTCCAGACCTTTACCTACATGGCCCTGGTGGCCGCCGATGCCTACCTGGTGCCCACCGAGCCCGAAAAATTTGCCTTCGACGGCCTGCGCCTGGTCACCGAGCTGGCCGGGCAAATCGAGCGGCGCCTCAACCCGGGCCTGCAATTTCTGGGCGTCTTCTTCACCCGCTACAACCCGCGCCAGCGCAATGCCATGCACGCGGCCGTGACCCAGGCCGTGGGCGAGGAGTACGGCCCCGAGGTGCTGCTGCCCAGCATCCGGCGCGACGTGGCCCTGGTGCAGTCGCAGGTACACCTGAAAACGATTTTCGACCACCGCCCCGACTCCAACGCCGCCCTCGACTACGCTGCCCTCACCACCGAGGTACTGGCTCGGTTAAATAAATAATAAATTTTATTTAATATTCATAAGTTTAAATTATTAATAAATTAAATTAATCAATAAATTATTAATAATTTTTAATATTTTAATTTTACTGCAAGTAGTACTTTTAAAGCATGTAGTAACAGTAAAAAAAGTAAACCAAGTAGTACTGACCCTGCTGTCATTAATTTTTGTAATTTTATTTTGTAAATTCCTTTTTTTCAAGCTTTTAAATTTTTATGAGCGCTTCCTTTAAGGCCCCGCAAGATGCCGTGTCGCTGCTGCGCCGGCCGGGCACCAAGGCCCAGGGCCCCCACGCCCGCCCCAGCCAGCCGAGCGAATCAACCACGGCCGAGGCCGCACCGGCTCCCGCCGGCTCTGCCCGGCTGACCAAAAAAACCTATGTGCCATTCAGCTCGCGCCTCACGCCCGAGCACCAGCAGGCCCTTGAGCAGCTGGCCTACTGGAGCCGCACGGCCAAGGTCGATATCCTGGAAGCGGCTCTGGCGGCCTACTTCGCGGCCCACCCCGACAGCCAGACGCCGCTGCCCGAGACGGCGCGCCGCTAGCCCCACGGCGCGCCGTCTCGGGCGCGCCGGCTACCTCTGGCGGCACTACGCCCGGCTCCCATACTCCTACCACAGTAAGCGTGCCGGCTACCTCTGGCGGCCCACGTAGATTGCGGGGCTAGTAGCCGCGGCGGCGGCGGGCGCTCAGCCGGATAGCCTAGGCGCCCGGCGCCGCCGACTGGGCGCCGGGCCCCGCTGAAGGTAGCCAAGGCTGCCCCTGGGCAGCCTACCGCCGGGCGGGTGTGGGCTGTTCGAATTAATAAATAATTATTAATCTATTTTATAATTTAAAATTTTTGTTATCATATATTTTACTGTTTAACTTGCGGGGCAGTTTGGCGCGGCGGGCGGCGAGCCAGGCAGTGCCAGGCGCGGCAGTGGAGAGGCCGGGCACGGCCGGGTGGGCGCGGGCGGCTCCAGCCACCACGTTGCCGGTGCCAGCTTGCCGCACCCTGCTGATGCCGGGTGGACGCGGGCGGCTATCCGGCACTAGCGAGGAGGGGAGAGGAGCTGGCTGGCGCGGCCGGCCAGGCTAGCGTCGGTAGGCAGTACTGAAAAGCGGCTTTAGCTGCAGAACGCGGCCAGCTGGGCTGGCGGGTGCGTGGCGACCGCTGCGTTGGACGGCCTGATAGGCGCGGGAGAGAACCTTCGCCCGGCCGCCCGCTGGGTAGGCCGCACCGTTGGAAGACTGGCCACCCGGCCTAGCCGGGGCTATAATCTTTTATGCGTATACTATTATTTTTACGAATAATTTGTTCGTTTTGCAACGCCCCGCCCGGCTGCCGCGAGCGGGGCTGGCGCAGCAGGATTATTATTTATGAATAATTTAGCATATATACGCTAAGAGCAGCCCCGCGCCGGGGGGCCGCTGCGTGGCTCCCCGAGCGCTTATGCCCGCCCTTCCTACACCGCTTGCCCTGCTTACCATTCGCCCCCAGGGCCGCATTACGTTATCCAAAGCCTTGTACGCCAGCATTGCGCACCTGCGCCACGGGGCGCCCGTGGAGGTTGTGCCGCCCCTGCGCCGGGGCGGCACCTGGCACCTCGACACCCGCCCCACGGCCGGGCGCCGCCTCTCGGCCCGGCCGGGCGAGGCGGCGCGCTTTCGCAGCGGCCACGCGCTGGGGCCCGAGCATTTTGTGCAGCCCGCCCTGGTGGCCCGCAAGGGCACCAAGGGTGGGGCTCTGGGCAGCGCCGGGCGCCGGGCGGTGCGCACGTTTGTGCTCGGGGCCGAGGTGCCGGGCCACCCCGGCTACTACGCCCTGCGGCCGCTGCCGCCCAACGGTTCGGCACAGCAAATGGGCCCGGCGGGGGGCTAGCCGGGGGCGGGGCGGCCCCACCTTTGATAGGATTTACCTGCCCTATTTGTTTGCCATTTCCCGTGTTGTTACCTCTGTTGCAGCTTTCCGAGGCCACCAAGCTCACCACCGAGGCGGCGAGCGCCGCCACCACCCACATGAGCCAGCAGGGCCCGTTGTTTGCGGTGCTCTGGGCCCTGGTGCTGCTGCTGGTGCTGGTGTGCTTTGGGTTTTACCTGAAGGCCGAAAAGGCCCTGCGCGAGCGCCACGAGGCCAGCACCCAGGCCGTGGCTGCCGCCCGCGTGGAGTGGGCCCGCCAGCAGGCCCTCGACAATGGCCACGCCGCCGACATGCTGCGCCAGAGCCGCGAGCAGGAGCGCGAGGCCCTCGACCGCCTCGACCTCATCAACCGCGAGCTGCGCCAGCAGGAAGTGAAGAGCGTGGAGGTTATCGGGGGGGTGCGCACGGCCCTCACCCAGCTCAGCGCCATCATGCACGGCGTGCAGCTTCAGCTGCAAGGCATCGAGGCCGCCGTGGCCAGCGCCCGCCCCGGGCGCGGCAGCAAGCCGCCGCCCGTGCCGCCGCTGCCCCACCCCGAGCTGCTGCTGTAGAAAAAATAACTTGCTTAAATTTAATTTGTTATATAGTATATTACTATACAAACCTGCTTTCCCCCGCCTTCGTGTCTGCCCTTACGACCATGCCGGCGGCCTACGCCGCCAAAACCGAACTGCTCGAACAATTGCAGCAACCCAGCCTGCTGCGTATGAGCGTGGCCGCCGAGCCCATGCCGCAGTGGCTGCCCCCCGACCTGTTTTTTCACCCCTTGCGCGGCGTGGAGGGCATGCTGGTGGCCAACCTGCTGGCCCCCAGCGGCCACGCCGCCCTGCTGGCCCACGGCCGCATGGGCGCCCAGCAGCAGCGCATGAGCTTGCCCCAGCAGGTGCGCCTGCACATTTTGTCGGGGGCCATGCTCTACTGGAAAACCGGCTGGGGCCCCGAGCCCCGGCGCGTGGAGGCGGGCGAGGTCATCGACCTGGCCCCCGGCGAGGAGCACAGCTTCGTGGTGCTCGAAGATGCCCTCAACTACGCGTTCTTTACGCCAGGATTCAAGTAAATAGCTATTTCAAACTTAACTTGCTGACAAGCCCATGAAAATCAAGCAGCTTTTCAAGTTTATTGCCCACTCCTTTACCGACGTGCGGGGCGCCCCCGATGGCAAGCTGCTCACCATTGCGGCCGTGGCCACGGTGGTGGTGGCCACCTACCCCGTGGGCTGGGTGTGGCACGTGTGGCCCCCCGAGTACGTGTTTTCGCCCAGCCTGCTGTTTTTGGCCGCCGGCCTGGGCATCGATGCCTACGTGACCCACACCCAGATAAAGGCCGAGGCCGACGTGGCCCAGGCCGCTGCCACCGGCCTGCCCGTGGGCGCCGCCCCGGCCGCCCCCGCCGCCGGGGCCACCCCCGCCGAGGCCAGCCCCGCCGTGCAGGTCAACACTACCATCCACGAGGCGGCGCCCGCGCCGTCCGCCGCCTGAATTTACCCCCGCGCCCGCGCCCACGCCGCCCGCGCCGCCGCTCCTTCTTTCCTGCGCTCTATGGCCGACTTTGCCCGCTTCCTACCCCACCTGCTCGCCAACGAGGGCGGCTACTGCCACACCCCCGGCGACGCCGGCCAGGAAACCTGGCGCGGGGTGGCCCGCGCCTACCACCCGCAGTGGCCCGGCTGGGCCCGCGTGGATGCCGCCAAGCAGCGCCTGGGCCTGCGCAGCCCCGTGCCGCCGGCCGGCTACGCCGCCCTCAACCAGGCCCTGGGGGCCGACGGCCCGCTGGCGGGCTGGGTCAAGGCCTTTTATAAGGCCGAGTTTTGGGATGCGCTGCGCCTCGACGAGGTGCGCAGCCAGGCCGTGGCCGAGCAGCTCGCCGACCACGGCGTGAACGCCGGCCCTGCCCGCCCCGGGCGCATGCTCCAGTTTGCCCTGCGCCAGCTCGGCTACCCCGCCGTGGCCGAAGACGGCGTGGTGGGCCCCGCCACCCTGCGCGCCGCCAACAACTGCCCGCCCCGCCTGCTCTACAATGCCCTGGTGGCGCTGCGGCGCACCTTTTACCGCTACCGCGCCGCCCAGGCCACGCCCCCGGCCGGCAGCCCCGAGCTGGGCCTGCTCGCGCGCCTGCGCGTGCGCCCCGACGCCAGCCAGCGGCCCTTTCTGGCCGGCTGGCTGGCCCGGGTGGCCGCCCTGCCCTACGCCGAGTAGGGCAGGGCGGCCCGGACGCCCCTAGCCCCTACATGAGCGGGGCAAACACGGCGCACCGCACCTGCCACACGGCGCGCAGGTCTTCGGCCCGCACGGGGTAGGTGCCGCCGCCGGCCGGCTGGTCGGCGTGCAGCAGCAGCAGGCCCTTTTGCAAGAGCGTATTGTCCTTGAGCCGCCGGATGGCGAAGCTCGTGCGGTAGGCCAGGCAGTAGAGGCCGGGCGGCAAAAACGGCCACTCGGCGGCCGGCACGGGCAGGGCCAGCACCCGCGCCTGCGGGTAGAGGGCCGGCACCAGGGCGTAGTCATCGACCTCGGCCACGAGGGCGCCGGCCGGCACCGGGCCGCCCGGCAGCGCGGGCACGGCCAGCGCGGGCAGCAGCGCGCAGGCCAGGGCCGCCTCGCCGCTGGCCCCCAGCGCCGCCACAAAGGCCGCCCGCCCCGGGGCCGCCAGGTAGGGCACGTCCTGAAACGGCGCGGGCTCGCGCAAGAGCGCCGCACTAGGCTCGGCCGCCCGCGAGGGGCTGACGCCACCTCGCAAATCGTCAATTGACTGGTTAAATTCCTGGGCCAACTTGGTCAGAATGGGCAGCGAGGGATAGGCCTTGCCTTTCTCATAGGCGGAAATTGAGGCTTTCGTGACTCCAATACGCGTGCCCAGCTGCAATTGGGTGAGGCTGGCCTGCACCCGCAACCGTTTTAGGATGCTCGCCGTGGTACTTATTGGAGACATGGTTGACTTAGGGAAAGAATTGAATTGATTAAGTCAAAATTTTCTAATATTCATTTGACTTCTTCCAAGACATTTGACTACCTTTGACAAGTCAATCAAATATTGTCAAAGGTAGCGGAAAGTAAACCATACCCTTGTCGCAAGGTCAATCGTGTTACCAGTATTTTACGCCTTACCCCCATGCCCCAGTCCATCGCCGAACTCCTGCCCCACGGTTCCATCCAACTTATTGCCAATAAACTAGGTATCGGCAAGCAGGCCGTGAGCAAAGCCCTGCGCCGCCAGCGCCCGGGCCACCCGGCCGTGCTCGAAGCCCTGCGCATGGCCCACGACTCGGGGGCCTTCGAGGCCGCCCGCGACCTGCACGCGCTACTAGCCAAATGCGCTGATTAGCAGATAATTATCTCCTAACTTTTCCTTTCTTTTCCCTTTTCCACTGGCAGGGCCAGGCTGCCCCGCCGCGGGGTGGCCGGGCGCGGCGTGGGAAAGGCGCGCGGGGCGCGTTGCCTCCTTCTCTCACTAGCTCGGCCCGAGCCTCAGTAATGCTGGTTTCTTTCTACTCAACTATCAAGGCCACGACGGGGACAGAAATCGAGCTGGCCCAGGTACTGGCCGGCATCAGGGAGGGCACCTGGCGGGCGGCGGCGGCCGCCGTGCGCGCGGCCCCCGGCAAGGCCGCCCAGCGCGCGGCCAAGCTGCGCGTGCCCTACTTCACGGCCAGCGGCACCTTTGCCCCGCGCAGCGAGGCCGGCCTGCGCCAGCACAGCGGCCTGCTGGCCCTCGACCTCGACTACGACCCCAACGCCGCCCTCGACTGGCCCGCCACCCGCGCCGCCCTCGAGGCCGACCCCCACACCTGGGCCTGCTTCACGAGCGTGAGCGGCCGCGGGCTGTGCCTGCTGGTGCGCGCCCAGCCCGAGCGCCACCGCGCCAGCTACCAGGCGGCGCGCACCTACTACGAGCGGCGCTACGGCCTGCTCGTGGACTCGCTGCCCGACGTGAGCCGGCCGCGCTTCGTGAGCTTCGACCCCGCCCTCTACCACGCCCCCGGCGCCGCCAGCCTGCCGCTGCCCCCCGAGCTGGCCCCCGCCCCGCCCGCCGGGCCGCCGGGAGGGGGCCCCCCACCCCCCGGCCCGCCCGACCCCGGCTATGGCCCGGCCGCCCTGCGGCTGGCCGTGCGCCGGGTGCTGGAAGCCCCCGATGGCCAGAAGCACCACACCCTCAACAAGATGGCCTACCTCTGCGGGGGCTACGTGGCCAGCGGCCTGCTGGCCGAGGCCGAGGCCGGCGCCGCCCTGGGCCAGGCCATTGCCCAGCGCCGGCCCACCGACCTGGCCGCCGCCCACGCCACCATCGCCGATGGCCTGCGCGCCGGCCAGCGCCGCCCCCTGCTCCCCGACCACCTCCAGTATGCCGTGCGCACCCAGCGCCGCGCCGGCCAGCCCGCCGAGGCCGTGCTGGCCCGCCTGGCCAGCACCCCGGGTGCGCTGCCCGCTGCCGCGCTGCGCCCCGCCGTGCAGGCCGTGTATGCCGAGGAAGAGCTGACCCTCAATACGTTCTGGGACGTGCTGCCCCGCGAAGGCCGCCCCGGCGCCGGGCCCGGCAGCCCGCCCCTGCTGGTGCTCAACCGGGCCAAGTACCTGGCCTGGCTGGCCGCCGAGGGCTTTGCCCTGCACCGCCAGGGCACGCGCTACCAGCCGGTGCACGTGCACGAGAACGTGGTGCGCGAGGTGACCCGCGCCGAGCTTAAGCAGCACGTGCTGGCCTACGTGGCCGAGTTGCCCTTCGAGTTCGACGGCGTGTTTCGGCGCACCCTCGAGGACCGCATCCAGCGCGAGCACCGCCAGCTGTTTGAGGAAGGCACCCTGGAGTTTTTGCCGCCCGTGGGCGACCACTTCGTGCGCGATACCAAGCACGCGGCCTATTTTTTCTTCCAGAACGTGTGGGTCGAGGTCACGGCCACCAGCCTCGGCCCCCGGCCCTACGCCGAGCTGCCGGGCCTCATCTGGGCCAGCCAGCAGCTGCCGCGCGCCTTTGCCGGCCACGCGCTGGAGCAGGCCCCCGGCCCGGTGGTGCCCTGGGGCGAGTTTGGCCGCTACCTGGGCCACCTCACCGCCGGCGACGCCCCCCGCCTCGATGCCCTCACCTCGGCCCTGGGCTACCTGCTGCACCGCCACCGCGCCCGCACCGCCTGCTACGCGGTGGTGCTCTGCGACGAGGCCATTGCCCGCGGCGGCATGGCCGGGCGCACCGGCAAGGGCCTGCTGGTGCAGGCCCTCGAAAAGCTGCGCCAGGTGGTGAAGCTCGACGGCAAGAATTTCGACATCAACCGGCAGTTTGCCTGGCAGCGCGTGCGCCACGATACCGACCTGGTGGTGCTCGACGACCTCGACACCCGCCGCCTGCCTTTCGATAAGCTCTTCAGCATCATTACCACGGGCATGGAGGTCGAAACGAAAGGCGGTATGCAGCAATATATAGATTTTTACGACGCGCCCAAGCTCCTCATCTCCACCAACGACACGCTCGTGGGCGAAGGCCCCAGCCACGAGGGCCGCAAAATCGAGCTCGAAGTGGCCAGCTACTACTCGCCCGCCCACACCCCGCGCGATGAATTTGGCCACGAGCTGTTCGACGACTGGGACGCCGCCGAGTGGCAGCTCTTCGACAACCTGCTCCTGCGCTGCGCCCAGCGCTACCTGGCCCAGGGCGTGCGCCGCCCCCCGGTGCTCAACTTGCCCCTGCGCAAGCTGATGCAGAAAACGTGCGAGGAATTTGCCGACTTCGCCAGCCACGAAATCGTGCCCGGCCAGTGGTACGGCAAGCGCGCCCTCTGGCTGCTCTTCCGCGACCTCCACGGCTTCGACGAGCGCTTGTGTAGCCAGCGCCGCTTCAACGGCTGGCTCAAGGACCTGGCCTATTACAAGGGCTACCTGCTTCAGGAACAGCGCCAAACGGCGGGATTCTTGCCCGGCCAGCGCGACATCGACGTGCGCTTCGACCTGGCCCCAGCTTAGCCCCGGCCCCGCTTGGCACGACTGGCAGCTAGCCGGCTATTGTGGCCCGGCTAGGGCGGCTTTGCACTTTGGCTAGCCCAGCGCCTCTTTGAAAAGTACTTTTTGCTAGCATGCTGCTCACTAAGGAAAGTAAGCTGCCAGTCGTGCCAACGGCGGGGGCCCACCCGCTTGTTTACGTATTTATTTTTAATTTTAAATAACAAATACTATAATTTTTATGAAAATCGAAGTAGAGCGCTTTTCGCACACGGCCACCACCACGCTCGGGCGGCTCGCCGTCGAGGGCAAGTTTGAGTGCTACACCCTCGAAGACGTGGTGCGCGCGCCGGGCCTGCGCAAGGTGTGGGGCCGCACGGCCATCCCGGCCGGCAGCTACGAGGTGGCCGTCACCTACTCCACTCGCTTTCATGAGTTTATGCCCGAGCTGCTGCGCGTGCCCAACTACGAGGGCATCCGCATCCACCCGGGCAATACCGCCGCCGATACCGCCGGCTGCCTGCTCACGGGCACGGCCATCGCCCCCAACCGCGAGCGCATTTTCAACTCGCTGCGGGCCTACCACGCCCTGTTTTTGAAAATCGAGGCCGCCCTCGACCGCGGCGAGGCCATTTCGCTGCGCATTGCTTAGCCGGCCGCCGCTGGCAACCGGTGGCTGGCCACGCCGCCCGGGCGCGGCCGCCGCTGGCACTGGCCCGCCATCGGCGTGCCCACTCCAGGCGGCGCGCCCGGTGAGTAGCGCTCGTAACAGCAGTAGCTACTGAGGCCGCGGCCCGCTTGCCGCTGTGATACAAACTGGCCAGCAGGTGCTTAGCCCGCCGCGCGGGGCGAGCCTGGCATAGCGCCGCGCGGCAGCACCACCTTACTCAGGCAATCTCTAACTGGCAAGAAAACGCTGTCGAGCAAGCAGAAGGACCACCTCGAGGCCGGCATCCACAGCTACGCCCGGGGCCTGGACAGCGTCCAGTTTGCCTAGCGCCTGTGGCCAGTACTGAAAAAAAAGACTTTATTTCAAACAGAACGTCCTGCTCAGCTGGCGTCCGTTTCGACAAGCGGACGCCAGCTGAGCAGGACGTTCTGTTTGAGTACTGGCCACATAGCCTAGCTTCAAACATCGCCCCTAAAAAAGGCCACCCCGGCGAGGTGGCTTTTTTAGGGGCGATGTTTGAAGCAGACCGGGCGCGGCGCCTAGCCCCACACCGCCCAGGCCAGGGCGCCGAGCGCGCCGGCCAGCCACAGCAGCAGGCGCAGGTGGCTGGGGGCCAGGCCCAGGCGCGGGGCCAGCCCGCACAGGGCGCGGTCGGTGGCGGCCGAGGTGCCCACCGCGAAGAGGGCGGTGGCCGGCTGCCCGGCGCGGCGGTCGAGCAGGGCGCGGGCCAGGTTGAGGGCGGGGTCGAAGAGCAGCAGGCGCACCAGCGCGGCCTGGCCCAGTAGGCGGGCCGCGCCGGCCGGCGTGGGGGCCGGGCCCAGGGCCAGCGCACCGGCCAGCAGCAGCCCGTAGAGCAGCCCGCCGCCCACGTGCAGGGCCAGGTTGACGAGGCCCTGGCGGCTGGGCGGCACGTAGGCCCGCAGCAGCCAGGTCAGCACGCCCTGCTGCGCCGCGCTGAGCAGGGTATAGAGGGCCAGGAAGGCGATAATCTCCATGCGTAGTTTTACGTGGCTTTACTACTTGACTTCGGCTTGACTTGCCCGCAACTAGCTAGTTAGCAATTCGTTGCCAGCGCAGCAGCTGGTTGGCTGGGGGCCGGGCCACCACGAGCGTGCAGGTGGCCAGGCCGCTGGCCGGCACCACGCAGCTGGCGCTGGCCGCCAGGTAGCCCGGGCCGGCGGCGGTGGCGTGCAGCACGCTGCCGGGCGGCAGCGTGCGGTACACGGGCCGGGCGGCGGCATAGGCCAGGGTTTCGGTGAGGGGCGGGGCGGCGGGGTCGGGCGCGGCGGAGTCGGGGTAGCTTAGGGTGAGGGTGAGGCCGGCGGCCACGGGCCGGCCGGCGGGGTCGAGCACGCGCACCAGCACGTTGCTGGCCAGCTGCACGGCCAGGCCCAGCTGGCCGGCCAGGGCCTGGCCCAGGGGGCGAAAGTGGGCCGCCAGGCCCAGCTGGCCGGAAAGGTCTTGCATCACGAAGCGAGGAAAAAGGACGAAGGAATAAGGGCTTGCGGCCAAGAGCCAAGAGCGAGCAACTGAGCGCTAGGGGCTAAGAGCTGGCGGCTGCGAGCCAAGAGCGAGCAACTGAGCGCTAGCGGCTAAAAGCTGAGAGCGAGCGAATAGCGGCTAGTGGCTGAAGTAGTCGTTGCGCAGCGTGACGCGGTATTGCAGGTAGCGGGCCTCGGGGTAGCGGGGGGCATCGGGGGCGGGGGCGGTGGGGTCGAAGCCGGGGGCGCCGGTGCCCAGCAGGCGCACGGGGTTGTAGAGCAGGTCGGTGCCCCACTCGAAGGCCAGGTACTGGCCGCCGTGGGCAAAGTCGGTGGCCTGGGGGGCGGCGGGGTCGGGGGCGGGCTTGCTGCCCCAGCGCAGCTCCAGGCTGAGGCGGTGGGGGTTGCGGCCGGCCTCGCCGCTGGCGTAGGCCGTGGCGCTGGGCACGTCGCGGTTGCCGGGGGCGGGGGCGTTGGGGTCGAAAAGGCTTTCGGCGGCGGGCGCGTCGGTGTCGAAGCGCAGGCCACCCAAAAAGTCGATGCGCCGAATTTGCTGGCTGCTCTCGCTCACGAAGTGCAGGCCCGTGGTGTAGCTGCCGCTGAGCGCGCCGCCCGGGGCCTCGGGCACGCGCAGGCGGCGCTGGCCGCCGGCCAGCACGCACTCCAGGTTGTGGGCCTCGAGCAGGGGCAGGCGGGCACCGGTGGCCGCGTCGCGCAGGGCGTGGCCGCTGGTGGCGCTCACCGGGCCCAGGGGGCCGTCGAGCAGCAGGCCGCTGGCCTGGCGCAGGTGGCTGGGCCCGATGCCCGGGGCCAGGTGCGGCGAGCCGGGCCGCAGCGAAAAGTCCTCGGCCGCCACGCTACCGAAGCCGGGCTCGGCGCCGAAAAGGTCGGGGCGGTCGGTGAGGTTATAATTGCGCTTAAAAGTCTCGATATCCACGTAGCCGAAGGCGTCGTCCTTCACCCGAATCAGGCCCATGATGTTGCAGTAGGCGAAGTAGTCGGGGCCGAGGTACTCGGGGCCGCGCAGCTCCACGCAGCTCTGGTTGTCGACGTAGCAGTAGCGCAGGTGCCAGCAGTCGCTGGCCAGGCTGGTCAGCAGCAGGCTGCGCTCGAAGGCGCCGGCCGGGCCGTTGAGGCCGCGCACCACGCAGTCGTAGAGGTAGTACGGCCGGTCGAGGGCGCAGGCAGTGCCGAAGAAAAACACGTTGGGCACGTGGCCGCCACCCTCAAAATCGAGGGTGCAGCCCTGGTAGGTGGCCGCGCCCACGCAGCCGAGGCCCCCGTTGGAGTAATTGGGCCGCCAGCGGTTGAGGCCCCGAAACGTGATGCCCTGCACTTGCAGGAAGATGGAGCGCCCCACCTCGTCCCACTTGGTGCCCAGCAGCAGGTCGCCGTTCACGGTCCACACCACCGGGCCGTCGGCCACGAGCACGTTGGCGCTGGCCTGGTGCTGGCCCTGGTACTCGCCGCTGCCCAGCACGATGACGTAGCCGGCGTCGGCGTTGGCGCCGGGGTCGGTGCCCTGGCCCACGCCGCCGGTGTAGGGGTTGGCCCGGGCGGCGGCCTGGTCGGGGTGGGCCAGCGGGGCATCGGGGGTGCCGGGGGCCCCGGCCGCGCCGGCCTTGCTCACGAACAAAAACGGCCGCCCCAGGGCTTGCAGGTCGGGCCGCAGGTGGGCTCTGAAATTATGACTCATAACGATTTAGGTGCTAGCGGGTTCATCGAGGGTGAGCAGCACCCCGGCGCGGCTGGCGCCGGGGGCAAACTCGACCTGGTACCACACGCTGGCCCCGGCCGGCAGGGGCAGCGCGCCCTGCCAGGCGCGGGTGCCGGCCGCCAGGGGCAGGGCCGCGAAGGTGGCCCCGTCGTCGACGGACACGGCCAGGCCCACGGCGCCGGGGCTCAGGGCGGCGGCGCGCAGCGTGGCGGGGCCGGGGCGGTAGTCGGGGCCCAATAGGTCGTTGCCCTGGGCAAAGAGCAGCGAGGCCCGGTAGGTGGTGGGCGCGGCGGGCGCCGGGGCAGCCAGGGCCTGCACCACCTCTTGCAGCACGGCATTGAGCTGGGGGCCAGTTACTTTGGGCGGGCCGCCCAGCGGGGGCACGGCCTCGTCGATGTGGGCGCTCAGGCGCTTGAGGGTGGCGGACAGCATGGCGGGGGCTTAGTCGAGGGAGCGGGTAGGACCAGGGCCGGGGCCGCCGCGGCGCTGGGCGCGCGGCTCGGCGCCGAGCAAAGGCACCAGGAAGAACACGGCCAGCATCAGCCCGCCCATGCCCAGCAGCAGGTTGCCGTTGCCCAGGCCCAGGTCGCTGAAATGGGCGGCCACGCCCAGGCCCCCGAAGAGCAGGGCCACGGCCAGCGGCAGCAGGTTGAGGCGCTGCCCGAAGAGCTGCTGCCAGTAGGTGGGGGGCTTATTAGAATTGGGAAGCATGTTTTTCAGGGAAGAAGCCAGCAGTGAAAAGCCGCCGCCAGCAGTTTATAATCAGTTATAAATAATTGACAATCAGCAATAAAAATCCTCACCATCCAGCCCCGGCGCAGCGGCGGGCGGGGCCCTGGCCGGCGAGCACGTAGCGGTAGCCGCGGGCCACGGCCGGGGCCGGGCCTTCGGAGCAAGCCGGGCTACTCGCCGTTGCCGGCCGCGGGCCGGGGTTGGGCCGGTCGGCCCCGGCGGCGCTCCTTACCAGGGGCGCGCCCGGCCCCGGCGATGGTGGGCAGGCGGGCCGAGCCCAGCCCAGCCCAGCGGCGGCGTAGGGGCGCGCGCCGGCGGCGCTGGCGGCCGTTGCCGGCCACCGGCGCCGGGGGAGCTTACTGGGGATTTGACTTATAAGACGGCCACCGGTGGGTCGTCGCGGCGCAGCAGCTTCACGGTGAACTCGCCGAACACGAAGGCCTCGAAGCCATCGAGGTAGGCGTACATGCGCACCGCCTCGCCGGCAGACAAGTGCAGCACGCGCGTGACTTGCAGGCCCTTGCGGTTGTAGCCGCCGTGCACGTCGAAAATGGTGTTCCAGTACAGCCACGGGCCGTCCACGTTGCCGGGGCCGGCCCCGAGGGCGTAGTTGCTGCCCACCGGGCCGTAGTTGTCGTGGACGCGCATGCTGGTCAGCAGCTCGTAGGTACCGCTGAGGGGCGCCACGTAGGCCTGGGCGGCGGCGTCCCAGCCGCCGGGGCTGCCGGCGGGGCGCACGTCCAGGACGGGCCGGCCCAGGGCGATGGTATTGAAGCCGTTGGCCGCCAGCGTACCCTCCACGCCGGTTACGGCCAGCACCTCCAGGCCGGGCGGGGCGGGGGCGCCGCCCTTCCAGGAGCGCACCCACACCAGGGGGCCGGCGTCGCCGGGCAGGTAGGTATAGAGGGCGGGGCCGGCGCTAAAGCACTGGCCGATACGGCTTTCGGCGGCGGCGGCGGCCGAGAGGGCAGCCGTGAGCTCGCCCGCGGCATTGTAGGGGCCGCCCGCCACCTCGGCGCGCAGGGCCGCCGAGAGGGTGTAGCGGTCGAGGCTGGGGGCCAGGGTCGCCGCCAGGTCGTGCAGCAGCCCGTTGAGGGCCGAGGCCTTCACGAGGGGGGCGCCGCCCTCGGGCCGCACCACGTCGTCGATGGCGAGGCCCAGCCGGCGCAGCTCAGGAGAAGTCATTGGTAGATAACTTTTTAGATTGAAAGAAGCAAAAAAAGCCTCCCCGGCCTAGCCCGGCCGGTAGTGGCGGCGCACCTTGGTGGCCGGGCGCCGGCCCGCCCGAAAGGCCAGCTGGAGGGTGAGGGTCAGCTCCTGGCCGGCGGCCAGCAGCAGCGGCTGGCTGCTGGCCTCGTAGCGCGGGCTGGCCAGGGCCAGGGTGAGGGGCACCTCGGGCGGGGCGCTCAGGGCCAGCACGCCGGGGGCGGCGTAGGGCAGCACCTGCTGCTCGGCGGGGCCGGGGCCGGTAGGCGCGCTGCTGAGCGTGAGCGTGAGCGGCACGTAGGTATCGGTGGGGGCCTGGGTGGGGGGCAGCAGCACCACCACGCGCAGGTTGAGGGGCGCCTGGGCGGCCCAGCCGAGCCAGCCGGCCGGGGCGGCCCCGCTGGCCGCGCCCTGGGCCGCCCAGCCGAGCCAGCCGGCCGGGGCGGCCGGGCTGGCCGCACTTTGGGCGGCCCAGCCGAGCCAGCCGGCCGGGGCGGCCGGGCTGGCCACGCTTTGGGCCGCCCAGCCCAGCCAGCCGGCCGGGGCAGTAGGAGCGGGGGCGTCGTCGTCGGTGGGCATGGGCTAGTGGTAGTAGAGGTTGGTGAGGCCCACTTCGAGCTGGTACCAGGTGCAGATGATGGGGCGGCCCTCGGCCACCACAAAATCGGGGCGGCCGTTGCCGATGTTGGTGGCCGGGTTGTAGAGCGGGCGGGCATTCCACTCGCACTCCACCAGCTCGGTGCCGGTGGCCCAGTCCTCGGGGTGGTCGAGGCGGGGGTCGGGCAGGGTGCTCCAGCGCAGGCGGTAGCTGAGGCGGTTGGGGTTGCGGCCGGCGTGGCCGGCCGGGTAGGCTCCCAGGTCGGGCACGTTGTTGTTGAACACCTCGGGGGCGTTGGGGTTGAGCTGGCTTTCGAGGGCCGGGTAGCTAGTATTGAAGTTGTTGCCGCCCAGCGTTTGCAGGTAGCTGATTTCGCGGGGCAGGCCCGCCGAGTGGCGCACGCGGCCGGTGCGCAGGCTGGCCGTGCCGTCGGGGCTGGCCGCCGCCCGGATGGCCAGGGCGCCCGCCTCGCTGCCCTCCAGCACCCCGGCCACGCTGAGCAGGGCCACCGGGTCGTCGCCATCGGCCGGCACAAAGCGGGTGGTGGCGGGGTCGGCCAGCTGGCCGGCGGTGGGGGCCTGCACCACAAAGCTGCGGCCCTGCCGGTACTGCCGGGGCCCGATGTCGGCGGCCAGGTGGGGCGAACCGGCCTGCACGCTGTAGTCGTGCTGCTGCGGGGCGTTGAAGCGGGGCGGCTGGCTCAGGTTGCGGGGCCAGAGGTGGCCCACGGGCTGGTTGTCGAGGCGCAGGCCATAGCCCTGGCCCAGGTCGGCGGCGGGGTCCACGTTGTTGCCGGTGGCCTCGGTGCCGTACTGCGGCTGGTCGCTGCCCCAGCCCACGGTGTAGGGGTCGAAGTAGCACTGGCGCAGCACGCGCGCCGCGCTGCCGAAGGTGCAGTTGAAAAACAGGCAGCGCGTGAAGAGGGCGCCGCTCGGGTCGCCGCCCTGGTTGAAGCCCAGGCCGGGCGTTTGGCCGTTGCTGAAGTGCACGTTCTCAAACACGCAGTCCTCAAACGTACACCCGCCGATAACCCCCGAGTTGGCGCTGCCCGCCGTAGCCGGCAGGGCCGCAAACTCGCAGCGCCGGTACGTGGGCGGGTTGCTGGGACTCTGGGCAAACTGGAAGCCCACGAACTGCTCGAAGCGTAGGTCCTCAAACGCGCAGCCCCCGGCCGTCAGCCACTGGTAGCGGGTCTGGCCATCGCCGAGCACCACCACCCGGCCGTCGGCCTGCATGTACACGTTGTTGAAGCCCTGGCGGCCGTAGATGAAGGCCGTGGGCCACTGGTACGTGCCCGTGCCCAGCACCACGCGGATGCTGTCCTCGTTGCCCGAGAGCTCGCGCTTGGGGTAGTCGGGGTTGCCGTTGCCGCCGGGGTCGCCGGCCTTGCTGATGTAAAAATTGCCCGATTTACGAAAGTTATGGTCCATCTTACTTAATTTCAATGACTTGTTTAATGGCGGCGTAGCCCGCCGCGCCGTCGGCAAACGTGAGGCGGTAAGTGAGCGGGCCCACCGGCAGGGCCAGGCCCGGCTGGGCCGTGGTGGCGGGGGCGGCCAGCAGCTCCACGAAGTCGGCGGGGCCCACGGCCACTTCCAGGCGGGCCACCCCGGCCGAGGCCTGCACCTGTAGCAGCACGCCGGGCTCAAACACGGTGTCGTGAAACAGGGGCTCGCCGGGGAAGTGCAGCACTTCCTCGTAGCGGCGGGGGGCGGCCGGGGCGGGGGCCTCGGCGCGGACCAGCTCGTCGGCTATGCCGCGCAGCACGGCATTCAGGGCCGAGCCCTGCACTTTGGGGGGGCCGCCCAGCGGGGGCACGGCCTCGTCGATAGCAGCGCGCAGCTGCTCGATGGTGAGAAGGGACATGGCGGGCGGCGGCGGGAAAAGCGCGGCCGGATTTTTAAATAAGTACTATATAATGGAATTTTTACTTTTGGCTAGTCGGCGGGCGGCGGCGTCACGGCCACCCAGAGCTGGGTGCCGGCGGGGGCAGCGGCAGCCTGGCCGGCGGCGGGGGCCAGCTGCCAGGTGTGGTCCTGGCCGCCGGCCACGGTGTAGGCCCCGCCGGGCACGCGGCCGGGGTCGCTGCTGAGGAGCTGCACGGCCGCGCCGGGCGCCCACACCTCGATGGGGGCCGGGCCCTGGTAGGTGGCGGCCAGCGTGCCCTCGGGCCCGAGGGTAGCCAGCAGGGGCACGGCCTCGTTGTAGCGCACGGCCCAGCCGCCGGCCCGCAGCTGGCCGATGGCGGCGCGGGTGGCGGCGCTCACCACCGGGGCGTTCCAGCTGAAGCCGAAGTTGGGGTCGTTGTTGTAGGCGTGGGGGTAGCCGGGCAGCGGGTAGAGGTAGCCGTTGCCGGTGGGGTTGTCGCCGAGCAAGAGCTCCTTGCCGCCGGCGGGGGCCGTGCTGGCGGGCAGGGCGGCCAGCAGGGCAGCTACTACCTGGGCCTGCTCGTCCTCGCTCAGGCCGTTGAAGCTGAGCTGGAGGAAGCGCAGGGCGGGGGCGCGGCCCAGCAGGGCCAGCAGGCCAGCCACCCCGCCCTGGCCAAAGGCCTCGGGCCGGCCGGTGAGGCGGCCCATGTTGAGGTTGAGCACTTCGAGGTGGTCGAAGCGGGTAGCGCCCACCGCCAGGGTGCGCAGCGCGGCCTGGCTGGTGCTCAGCGAGACGAGGCCCGGCAGCTGGGTAATGTCGAGCACGTCGAGGCGGCCCACGTAAGGCTGGCCGGTGCTCAGGTCGAGGGTGGCCAGGTGGGGCATAGCCGCAAAGCGCAGCTCCTTGCCAAAGAGGCGGTGCTCGACGAGGTTGAGGGTGGTGAGCGCGTCGTTGGCGGGGGGCAGCACCAGGTCGGTGCAGTACGAGCTGTTCAGGTCGAGGGTGCGCACCACGCAGGCCCCTAGGTCGAGGGGCGTGCCCTCGTAGCGAAAGGCCAGCCCCAGCGTCAGCTCGGGCTGGTGGGCCACCACCTTGGTGTAGCCGCGCGAGTATTGCAGCAGGGCGTAGTTCTCGGTGAGCGGGGGCAGCGTGTCGAGGTCGAGCACCCCGTTCAGCGGCCCAATGCCGGCGAAGGCGCCCACCACGCGGGCGTTGGCGCGGGAGCCGGCGTAGGCCAGCACGTCGAGGGAGCTGGGCTGCTCGGGGTGCTCGAAGGCCAGCCCCGGCCCGTCGCCGTTGAAAGCCCCGCTGCGCACCTGCCGGCCCTCGCTGCTGACGGCCAGCACCCGCGTGTCGGGGCCCATGTAGAGGCCCACGCCCACGCTAGACTGGCCCGGCGGGGCCCAGAAGCGGCCCACCGGCGTGGTGGTGGCATCGGGGCCCACCAGCACATCGACCACGCCGGGGCGCACGTAGCGCAGGTGCAGCACGTAGCTGCGGCCCGGCACCGGCCACGCGCCCCCGCCCAGCAGGGTAAAGCCCGGGGGCAGGCGCAGGGGCCGGGCCGCCAGGTAGGTTACCCGCACGGTGGTGCCGCGCACGGCCCCCTCGTAGCTGAAGGCGCCCGCCGAGCCCTGCTCGTCGAAGCCCGCGGTGAGGGGCAGGCCCTCGGCGTCTTCGTAGTCGGTGGGGGCGTCGAAGGTGATGGGCTGGCCCGGCCCGAAGGCCGTGCGCACCCGCACGGCGGGCAGGGCCACCGGGGCGGGCGGGGCGGGCGCCAGCTCGGCGGCCAGGCGCTGGAGCAGGCCGTTGAGGTCGGCGGCCTTGATGACGGGCGCGCCCCCGGTGGGGCGCACCACGGCATCGATGTCGGCGGCCAGGGGCCGGGTGGGGTCAGAAGCAGGCATGGCGGCTAGGCAATAACTTCGGTTAAAAATAAGTTCTTTTATTAGTATATATTATAACTCCGCATAATCACCGGACTCGTTTTCGCCCAGCACCTCGAAGCCGTCGAACACCAGGTACTGCCCGCTGCCGGGGTCGGCCTGGAGGCGGATGGTGTGCGCGCCGGCCGGCAGCACCGGCGAGGTGTACCAGGCCCAGCTGCGCGGCAGGTCGCCGCTGGGGTTGGCCACCTGCTGGCTGGCGGGGGGCTGCTCCTGGCCGTCGATAAAAATGCGGGCCCGGGTGGTGTAGCCCGCGCCGGGGTCGGCCGAGGTGCAGGCCCAGATGCGCACCTGCGTGCCCTGGAAGCTGAGCGCCACGGCGGCCTCGTCGCCGGGGTTCACGTACTTGCCCTCGTTGTCGCGGTACACGGTTTCCACGTCGGGCTCGCTCTGCCAGGTGCCCGTGTAGGCGCAGCGCGGGTCCGCGTCTTCGACGAAGGTGCTGGGGCCGGCCGGGGCCGGGGTGGTCACGAGCTGGGCGTAGTGCACGCGCACGAGCTGGCTGCCCTCGGCGCGCAGCTGCACCTGGCACTTGCCGCCGCCGCTGGGCGCCACCGCCCAGCGGTGCACGCCCGAGGTGGTGAGCTTGGTTTCGGCGGGGCCGAAGCCGACCAGGCCCACGTGCAGCTGGGCGCCGGGGGCCAGGTCCACGCTCAGCTCCAGGGCGTAGGCCTGGCCCTGGACACTGTCGGGCAGGGTGAAGAGGGTGGTGGTGAGGTCGGTATCGGTGCCGAGCAGGGTGCCGTCCACCACGTCCCAGCCGCGCACGGGGGCCCAGGTAGCGGGACTCATAGGCTGGTCAAAATCGGCATCGGGCAGCAGGCCGGCGGGGGCGCGGTGGGTGTCGGGGGGCAGGGGCTCGTTGGAGAACAGGCGCAGGCGGCCGGCGTTGAGAATGTCGTTTACGCCGGGGCCGCTCCAGTAATAATCAGCGTACTGCGCCCCGGCGTACTCGCCGTAGGCCAGCAAAATGGGGTGCAGGCCGGCTTCGAGGTAGAGGCCGCCGCGGTTGTCGGCACGGTTGTCGTTGCGCGGGTCGCGCACGTTGTCATCCAGCCAAATGCCGCCGCAGTCGTCGGCCGCGTAGCCGAAGGCGTAGGTGCCGCTCTCGGTGATAAGCAGCTGCCCGTCGTAGAGCACGCTGAAGTAGTCGAGCCCGCCGTACACGCGCCCGAAGTTGTCGAACACCGGGTCGCGGAAGCGCCCGGCGTGCTCCAGCGTTTCCTCAAACACCGGCGTGCGGGTGCGAAAAAACGTGGGCTCGTTGCTGAAGCAGCCCGCGTAGTAGCGCGCCCGCAGGCCCACCACCGTGCGCACCGGCCCGGTGGCCGGCAGCCAGGTGGCGGCCGAGGCAGGCGTGCCCTCGGGGGTGGCGGCCACGCGCACGCCCAGCCGGCCGGCGGCCACGCCCGCGACGGGCACGGGCAGGGTGGGGCCGGTGGCGGGCGCCCAGGTGGCGCCGCCGTCCTGGGTTACCTCGTAGGCGGCCACGGTGCGGGTGCCGGCCGGGGCAAACTGCGCCACCCGGGCGGGCACCGGGCTAGGCAGGGTGAAGGCCGCCGGGGCGGCCGGGGCGGGGGGCTGGCCGGTGCCGGCGCCGGCGGGGCGCTCGTCGATAAGCGTGTCGGCCAGCAACGTGCCCACCACCACCGAGCTGCCGCGCAGCACCAGCGTGCCCACGTGGCCCACCACGGCGCCGGGCACGCCGCCGAAGGTGTAGTTTTCGAGGATGAGGGTGCTCGTGGGGCTGCCCTGCACCACCAGCTCGGCGCCGGCGGGGCGGGTTTCGGCGCGCAGGTAGCCCTGGCGCAGCACCACGGTGCCGGCTTCGAGGTTGAAAATCGAGTTGTCGAGGGCCGTGATGTCGCCGCGCCACTCGGCGCGGGCCTGGGCGCTTTGCAGCCAAAACAGCGTGCCGCCCTGCTGCCAGAGGCTGCCCTCGCCCGTAAACACCTGGCTTTGAGTGCCCGGCGCCATGCGCAGCACGTAGCGGCCCTGCGAGTGCACGTGGCCCCGGTAGGCGTAGGTGCCGCCCGCAAACAGGGCAAAGCCCACGCTCTTGTACGTGCTCAGGCGCAGGTGCAGGTCATAAATAGTGGCGTCGATGGTGGGCCCGCCGTAGGCCCCCACAAACCAGGCCCCCGCCCCGCCGCCCGTGTCGCGCTGCGTGAGGGTGGCGTGGCCGCCGTAGAGCACGTTCTTGCCGCCCCGAAACGTCACGATGTCGTGCTGGGTATCGGGGCTCTCGATGTCGTGGCCGTGCAGGTAGGCGCGCACGTCGGGCCCGAGGTCGATAACGGCCTCGGTGGTGGGGCCCACCGGCGCGGCCAGCGGCTGGCGCAGGTGCACGGCCTCGCCGGCGCGGGCCGCCGCTACGGCGGCAAAGATGGTGGGGTAGGCCCGGGGGCCGGCCGCGGTGGCCACCTCGGCCGGGGCGGCGGCGCGGGTGGCGGCATCAGCCACGGCCTGGCTGGCGGCGGCGGCCGCCTGGCCGGCAGCGGTGGCGGCCGCGGTGGCCTCGACAGCGGCCGCGGTAGCGGGGGCCAGGTCGGCCAGGGTAGCGTAGGCGTTGGTGGCCGAGGGGGCGGCGCTGGCGGCCAGGGCGGCGAGCTGCCCGGCGGGCAGGGCCGGGGCGGCGGGGCTGGCCAGGCCCCCGGCTAGGCCGCGCAGCACGGCGTTCAGGGCGGGGCCCTGCACTTTGGGGGGGCCGCCCAGCGGGGGCACGGCCTGGTCGATGGCGGCGCGCAGCCGGCCGAGGTCTTCCGTAGTCATCTTATATAAAGCTTATCGAATAAATAAGGCCAAAAAAAAGCCCGCTAGCCCAGTGCCTCGCGGCCCAGCGCCCGCTGAAAGGTGCGCACGGCCGCCGCGTAGGCCGCCACCTGGCCCGGCGTGAGGCCGGCCCCGATGGAGGCCAGCCCGCAGGTTTTTTTCGAGTAATAATTGAGCGAGCGGCAGCCCAGCGTCACTTCGGGGCCCGGAAAGCCCTCGTTGGGGGTGGTGGCGGTGGCCAGGGGCGCGCCGTCGCGGTACACGGTGAGCAGGTCGGCGCGCTCGCGGGTGCCCAGCGAGAAGCCCAGGCCGGTGGCCACGGGGTGCTGCACCTGGCCGCCCGCGCTGTTTTCGAAGTAGGTGCAGCCCTGGAAGTGGGTCAGCAGGCTGAAGTAGCGGCCGTTGGCGTCGCAGCCCATCTCGACCTGGGTGGTCGAGGTGTCGTCGGAGGTGGCGTAGTAGGCCAGGTGGGTGGAGGTGGGCAGCAGCTGGGCCTGGGGCAGGTAGTGGGTGCGGGCGTACTGGTCCTGGCCGTTCCAGGCCACGCCCAGGCGCGAGTGGGCGGGCGCCCCGTAGAAGGTGAGGCGGAAGGCCTCGTCGGCGTCGCGGGGGTCTTTCAGGTTGAGGGCGTGGGCCTGGGCCGTGCCGCCCACCATCGGGTAAAGAGCGTGCAGCTGGTCCCACACCCCGGCGGCCTTCAGGCTGATAACTAGCTCATTGAGGGCCTGCTGCTGGGTTTCGTCCACGAGGCCAGCCAGGGCGCAGAAGTCGGCCACCTCGGCTTCGAGGCCGCCGTCGGCGGGCAGCAGCAGCAGGCGGCCCGCGTCGGTGGCGTGCAGGCGGTAGGCGCGCCCGCCGGGGGCCGTGAGCACGGCGCCGGCTGGCTGGCTGGCGAGCCCGGTGACCAGCTGGCGCAGCAAGGTATTGAGGGTGAGGGCCGTCACCTTGCCGGGCTGGGTGTCGGTGGGGGCGTGCACGGCCTCGTCGATGGCGGCCAGCAGCTGGTTGAGGAGAGTAAGCGAAGACATGGGGAGGGAAGCAGGAAAGTGCCGGCTAGCGCTGGGCAAAGAGCAGCTCGGGGGCCAGGGCCACGTCGCGGCCCAGCGCCCGCTGGTAGGCGCGCACGGCCGCCGCAAACGCGTGGGCCTGGGCCGGCGTGAGGCCCGCCCCGACGGAGGCCAGCCCGCAGGTTTTGCTGGAGTAGTAGCCATCCTGGCGGCCGCCCAGCAGCAGCGGGGCATTGGGAAGCTCCGGGCTGCCGTAGGGGGCGTCGCTGAGCAGGGGCAGGGGCTGCTCGTCGCGGTAGAGGGCCAGTTGGGTGTAGTCGGTGCGGCTGAGCAGGCTCAGGCCCAGGCCGTGGGCCAGGGGGGCGCTGAACTGGACGGTGGCGCAATCCTCGACGTAGAAGCGGCGTTGCCGGCTGGCGTCGTACGTCACAATGGTCAGCGAGCTATCGCCTCTGCACCCGGCATCCACTTCCACGCCTGGGCCGCCCTCGGTCACGGCGTAGTAGGCCAGGTGGTGGTTGCGCCCGTCGAGGTGGTCGGCGGGCACCAAGTGGGTGTCGGCGGTTGTCTGGGCCTCGGGGTGCCACTCAAGGCCCCGGGCGGTGTGCTGGATGCTGGGGTGCAGCGTGAGGCGGAAGGCCGAGTCGGCGTCGCGCGGGTCCTTCAGGTTGAGGGCGTGGGCGCGGGCGGTGCCGCCCACCATCGGGTAAAGGGCATGGAGCCGGTCCCACACGCCGGTGGCCTTCAGGCTGTTGACGAGCGTGCCCACGGCCTGCACCTGGGCCGGGTCGGTGAGGCCGGCCGCCTCGGCAAAGGCCCCCACCACGGGGTCGAGGGCCACGGCGCGGCCCAGGGCCTGCTGAAAATCGGCCACGGCCGCCGCGTAGGCCTGGGCCTCGGCCGGGCTCAGGCCCTCGCCGATGGAGGCCAGCCCGCAGGCACGGTCCGAGTAGTAGCCATCCTGGCGGCGGGCCAGCAGCACGGGCACGGCGGGGTAGGGGCTGTTGGACTGGAGATACTGTTGGACTAAGGGCAGGGCCCGGCCGTCGCGGTAGGTAGCCACCGTGGGGCCGTCGGAGCGGCTCCCCAGCGACAAGCCCAGGGCCGTGGGCACGCGCCCGGCGCAGTAGCTGCCCGCCGCCTCGAACTGCTCGTTGCCGCCGTTGAAATTGCAGAGCAGGCTCAGCGAGGTGTTGGCGGTGATGGCCCCGATGTCCACGCGCGAGGGGTCGAACGAGGAAGTAGTGGTGGCGTAGTAGGCCAGGTGGCACGAGTTGAGGGGCAGCTGGGTGGGCACGAAGTGCGTGTCGGCATACTGGGTGGCGCCGTCCCAGCGCACGCCCAGCGCGTCGTGGCGAGGGTTGCCCACGAAGACGAGGCGAAACGCGTCGTCGGCATCGCGCGGGTCGCACAGGTTGAGGGCGTGGGCCCGGGCCGTGCCGCCCACCATGGGGTAGAGGGCGCGCAGGCGGGGCCACACGTTGCTGATTTTGAGGGCAATGACTAGCTCGTTCACGGCCTCCTGCTGGGCCGCGTTGGTCAGGCCGGCGGCCGTGCTGAAGGCCTGGGCATCGGGGTCCACGGTGCCGCGGGCGGGCAGCACGCGCAGGGTGCCGTCGTCGGCCACGCTGAGGCGGTAGCTGAGGCCGTTGGGGGCCGTGAGCACGGCGCTGGGGTCGGGCAGGGGCCCAAGCTCGGTGAGGGTGGCGTGCAGGGTGCCGGCGCTGTCCACGCTCAGGCGGTAGGTGCGGCCGTTGGGGGCGGCCAGCACGGTGCCGCTGCCGGGGCTGGCCCCGGCGCCCGGGTCGGCGCCGGCGCCGCTGGCGCGGGTCGTCAGCTCGTCGATGAGGGTGCGCAGAAAACTGCGCAGGCCGTAGGCGGTGGTTTTGCCGTGGCCGTTTTCCCCGTTGGGGTGCACGGCGTCGAAGAGGGCGGCTACGAGCTGGTCTTTGGTCATGGGAAGCGGTAAAATAATTTTTGTTTTCTTTACTTATAAATTTTCTTACATTCGAATTTATAAATTTTCTTACTGCGCGAAGGCTGCTCGGGCAGGTAGCTGGCCGGCCCCAGGGTGGGGCAAGCCACTAGGGAAGAAAACCCGCAGGGAAAGCTGTAAACCGGCGCGTGCATGGCGTAGCTGGGCAAGGTGCCCTGCGGGCGGTGACCCAGCCATACCTCACTGCTAAAAGCCATGAGCGAAAGCGGAACGAGGAAGGTAAAAACCGGGCGGGCGGCCGCTGGTGTCACGAATTTACAATAAATATTATATGTTTTATAAAAAATATTTTCTATTATTATTTATATAATACATATTTATTTTACAACAATCGTAATTTGGGCTACTGGGGTGGGCGGGGCGCCCCAGCCGGCCCGACCGCAAAACGGGCTGCCGGCACTAAGCCAACCGCCCGTTTTGCGGTATTTTCCAGGCAGCCCCGCAACCGGGCAGTACTGCCCGGTTGCGGGGCTGGCCGCCCCGGCCGGGGCCGTGCGCTGGGTAAGCAAGGCGGCGGGCAGGCTGTTGGCGGCGTGAGGCGGGCGGGCGTGCGGGCGAGTTTCTTAGGCCACGAAGGCGGCCCCAGCGGCGTGGGTGCTCGTGCATGCCCGCGCCAGGCAGCGGCGCACCGGGCGCCGCTGCCTGGCACAAGGGTTGACTTATGGCTTTAACCTGCGAAATGCCGGCCTTTTATTCGATTTGATAAACCCCTTACGCCGGGGTGTCGAGGCGCCGCACCTGGGCGTAGTGCACCCGCACGAGCCCATTGTTTTCGGCGCGCAGGCACACCTGCACATCGGCGGCGGCAGGGGCCAGGGCCAGGCGCTGCACCCCGCCCTCGGTGAAGGTGAAACTGGCGGGCGTAGCATTGAGGAACTCGACGCGGAGCTGGGCCGAGCCGGCCAGCTCACAGGCGATTTCGAACTCGTACTGGTCGCCGACGCGGGCCACGTCGAGCGCCAGCGGGGCGATGGTGAAGCCGGTGTTGGTGCCCAGCAGCACGCCGTCGACCACGTCCCAGCCCGGGGCTACCGTCCAGGTGGTGCCGTGCAGGGGCTGGTCAAAGTCGGGGTCGGGCAGCAGGCCGGCCGGGGCGCGCAGCGTACCGGGCACGAAGGGGCGGTTGGTGAGCAGGCACAGGCGGCCGGCGTTAAGCTGGCCGCTCACGCCGGGGCCAGTCCAGTTGTAGAAGCCATACTGCGCACCATTCTGCTCGCTGAAGGCCAGGCGAATGGGGTAGTAGCCGGGGGCCAGCACCACGCCCTGGCCCGTGTCGAGGCGGTTGGCCCCGGTGGGGTGTTGCAGGGCATCGCCCAGCCACATGGCGCTGTTGTCATCGGCCCCCGAGCTAAAGGTGTAGGTGCCGGGCTCGATGATGTGCAAAAAGCCATCGTAGAACACGCTGAAGTTGTCGAGGCTGCCAGCCAGCTGGCCGTAGCGGTCAAAATCGGGGTCGGCAAAGCGCCCGTTGTGCACCAGCACCTCCTCGAAGACGGGCGTAGCGGTCAAAAACTGCTGAAAATCGCCGCCGAAGCCCGAAAAGCCCGTGAAGTAGCGCGCCCGCAGGCCCGGCACGTAGCGCACCGGGGCCAGGGCCGGCACGTAGGTAGTGGCCGAGGCGGGCGCCTCGACGGTAGCCGCCACGCGCACGCCCAAGGTAGCGGCCGGGGCCGCGCCCAAGGGCAGGGCCAGCACGGGGCCGGTGGCGGGCGCCCAGGTGGTGCCGCCGTCGGTCGTGATTTCGTAGTCGAGGAAGGTGCGGCCGGGGGCCGGCAAGAACTCGGCCGTGCGGGCCGTTACCAGGTCGGGCAGCAGCCAGGGGGCGGGGGCGGCCGGCACGGTGGGGCCGCCCCCGGGGGCCGGGGCCACGGCCACCCCAAAATAGGTGCCGCTGAGGTAGTCGCCGGCTTGCAGGCGGGCCAGCGCGCCCACCGACAGCACCTGCTGGGCCACGCTGTAGTCGGAGGGAAACACGGGGCGCACGGTGCCGGTGCCGGCCTCGCGCACCAGCAAGCTCAGCAGGCCACCCGTGCCCGCGGGCAGGGCAAATGCCTGGGCCCCGGCGCGCGAGGCCAGGAGGTTGGGCAGGGTAGCCAGCACGGCCGCCTCGCTGCCGCCCGCGGCCAGCGCCGCATAGGCTGCGGAGGCGGCATCCCAGCGGTAGAGCCGGTTGGTGGCGGCCACCACGTAGAGGGTATCCTCGCGGCCCGCCGCGGGCAAGTCGGCCAGGGTGGCAACCCGGGCCAGAAGCGGGGCGGTAGGGGCCGCAGCGGGGGCGGCGGCCGCGGCGGCCAAGTTGCGCAGCACGGTGTTGAGGCCGGGGCCAGTGGTTTTGGGTGGCTGGCCGTAGGGGTTGACGGTGGCGTCGATTTGGGCGAGCAGAGCGTCGAGAGTCATGGCGGAAGAAGGGGCAGCGCGGTGCCGGCAAGTGGTGGGGAAGAAGGAAGGGCCGCAGGGCTAAAGGGCGGGGCGGGCAACGCCCTCGGCCTTTATTAAATATATACTTATATTATTAAGTATTTTACAATAAATTCTAAGCGCCCGGCTTCAGCACATCGAAGGCCAGGCCCGAGCTGCCGCCGGGCTGGGCGGGGCCGCGCTGGCGGCCAAACCAGCCCACGGCGCGCCCCCCCTGCCAGCGGGCGCGGTAGCTGCGGCCCTCCACGCGCAGGCCGGCGGGGGGCAGCTCGTGCTCGTGCAGCACGTAGGGCTCGGTGGGGTGCAGCAGCAGCAGCGAGGTGCGGGGCACCACGGCGGGCAGCCCATCGAGGCCCGGCACCTGGCGGGGCAGGGCGCCCTGCACGAGGGTAGTGGCGCCGGCGGCGGCCGTGTAGGGCAAGAAGGGCACCCAGTTTTCGGGCACGGTGCTGGCCAGCTGGTAGGCGTAGGTGGCGGCGGTGGTGGTGGCCGGGGCGGCCGGGGCCAGGCGGCGCAGGGCCTCGGTGAGCTGGCCGGCGGCGGTGCTGCCGTCGAGGCCGCCGGCAAAGCCGTCGGGCACGATGGTTTCGACGGCCCACACGAGGTTGGTGGCCTCCTCGCGCCGGAAGCTCACTTCCTCGACGGGCCGGCCCACGAGCGGGGCCAGCGCGGCGGCGGGCAGGTAGAGCTGCGGGGCCGGGGCCGGGCCGGTGTGGCTGGCATCGGTTTGGCCAAAGAGGCGCCAGCGGTTCTCATCGTTGTCGATGCGGGTGCTGGTGCCGGGCTCGAGCTGGGTGCCGGCGCCGGCGGGCTCCAGGGCGTAGGTGCGGCCGAATACGTCGGTGACCTGCACGCTCTGCACGGCCACCACGCGGCCCGCATCGAGGGTATAAGGAATCGAAAACCAGTCGTTTTGATAGAGAAACATGAACTCCTGCAAGAGCATGCGGCCCCAGTCCGAGGGGTCGCCCGTGAGCTGGCCAAAGTCCACGCGCCGGTCCTCAAACTCCCACCAGCGGGCGGCCGGCGCCCCCGGAAACTGCACCTCCGTGGGCAGCACCCGGCGCAGCTCGGCGGCGGCGGGGGTGGGGTCGGCGGGGGCGGGCACGGGGGCGGCATCGAGGGCGTACCAGGGCAGCGCGCCGCCGCCGGGGTAGTGGGTGGTGGCCAGGCCCACGGCCTGGGCCGCGCCCGCCGTGCCCACCTCAAAGGCGTAGCCCAGGTCGGCCGAGGCCCAGGCGCCCGGCGCGTCGGTACCCAGCAGGTAGAGGCGGTGTAGGGCCAGCACGTACTGGCGGGCCAGCACGTCGAAGGGCGTCGTATCGAGCTGGCCCAGCACGGCCAGGCCCTGGGCCAGCAGCGGAGTGGCCGGGCTGCTATAGGGCGCGGTGGCTACGATAGCAGAAATAAGCGGCTTGGTTTGCAGGGCCGCCTCCAGGGCCGCGCTGTCGGCGAGGGCCGCGCCGAGCTGGCCGGCGAAGGGTTCGAGCAGCTTCTGGTAGAACTTGTAGCCGTCGAAGGCGGCCGGGCCGGCCACGGCTTGCAGGGCCTGCACCTCGGGGGTGCTGGCCTGCTGGGCGTAGGCCACGGGCTCATCGGCGGGGCTGGGCCAGGCCAGGGGGTAGAGCTGGGCAAAAATGCCCTGGGCAGCGGCGCGGCCGGCGGCATCGGGGGCGGCGGCCAGGGCGTCGTTCCAGGCGAGCGAGGTGCGCAGCAGGCGCAGCCAGTACTCGCCCATCTGGAGGCGCAGGCCCAGGCCCAGGGGGCGGGGCAGGGCCTCCACGGCGGCCTCCAGGGGCTGGTGGGCGGGGGCGTAGGGGCGGGGCTGGGGCTGGCCGGGCAGGCGGAGCTGGCTCAGCGGCAGCTGGGTGGCCCGCACCTCGGCGTAGGCCGGGGTGCCGCGGTCTTCGGCCCGAAACTCGTGCAGCTGCCACTGGCGGGCCAGCAGCCAGGTGGCATCGCGCACCTCGGCCCGCAGGGCGCGGTTGAACTCGGCGCTGCGCGGGCGCGCCTCCAGGCGGTTGGCCGCCAGCAGGGCATTGACGCTGCCCGCCGACTTGCGGGGCTCGCTATAGGAATAAGCCATGTTGGGTACGTGTTAGTTGTTAGTTGGTAGTTGTCAGGCCGGCCGGGCGGGGCAGTAGCCAGCGGGGGCGTTCGCAGCGAAAGCCCCCGCTGGCCGCGCTGGTCGCAGCAGCGCGGCCACGCCGCTGGCGGTACTCTCTCAACGAGGCGGTAGCGCTGCTGCGGCCAGCGCAGCAGGGCGTTCTACAAGTGGCTGGGGCAAAATCCAACCACGTTCCAGGCCGGCCCCGCCCGGCACTTCGTACTAGATTATAAACTAACAATCAATTAGTTAACGGCTCCTCGGCAAAGCGGGCGGTGTCGTTGACGCTGCCCAGGTCGAGGGTGAAGGTGACGGCCTGCTGGGCCACGGGGGCCACCACGGCGGGCAGCACGGTGGCCAGGTGCGTGAAGGCCAGGGCGTCGGGCTCCACAGTGCGCTTCTTGGCCAGGTCCAGGGTTTCGTTCACGGCACCCAGCAGGTCGTCGGCGCGCCAGGCCTGGCTGCGGTCGGCGCGGGGCGGCACCACGAGCAGCAGGGTTTGCGGGGCCTCCGAGTTGGGCTGGTCGTAGTGAAAGGTGAGGGCCGTGGTCTGGCTGGCCAGGGGCAGGGTTTCGGCCCACTCGTCGAGCCAGAGGGCGCACTGCGCGTCGGTGGCCTGGTAGCCAGCGGGCAGCCATTGCAGCAGGGCCAGGGCATCGCCGGGGGGCGTGTAGCCGGGGGCCCAGGGCAGGCCCAGCCAGTAGTGGGGCGTGCCGTCGGCGTCGGCCGGGGTGGCCGCGTACTGGGCCGGCTGCAAGGGCAGCAGCGGCGAGCCCTGCGGGGCGGCGGGGCAGGCGTAGAGGCCCTCGGGGTGGAGCAAGTTATGAAACAGAAACACCTTGTCGAGGTGGTTGAGGGGCTCGCGCACGGTGGCCACGCCGTGCAGCCACTCTTGCAGGGCCAGGGGCTGGTTCTGGGCGGGGTCGGGCTGGCCGTGGTAGTAGCGCAGCAGGCCGGCGGCGGCGGCGGGGTCCACGGCGGCCTGGTAGGCGGCCTGGGCATCGCCGCTGAGGGCAAACTCCACGTCGGGCCGGAAGCCGGGGCCGAAGAGCGCGGCGGCCACTTGCAGGCGGGCGTCGCCGTCGAGGGCGGGCTGGGGGTCGGTGGGGGTGGCGCGGTCGGCCACAAACTCGGCGCGCACGGCCTCGGCGGCAGCCAGGCGGGCCTGGGCGGCGGCGCGCACCGTGGCAGCGCCCGGGGCCAGGGCGGCGCCATCGGCCAGGGCGGTGGTGGCCTCGGGCAGGCCATATAGGGCGGCCTGGGCCAGGGCGGCGCGCTGGGTGGCAGCGGGCTGGCCGGCGGCCAGGTCGGCCACCACCTGCGCCAGCTGGGCTTTAGCCGTGTTGAAGGTGGGCAGCGTGGCCCCGGCGTAGGGGTCGGCGCTGAGCAGGGTGGGGGCTTGCAGGTCGTGGGGGCGGGCCGGGCGGGCGCCGCCCAGCAGCAGGCGCAGGCGGGCCAGCAGCGGCAGCAGGCGGCGCAGGGCGGCCGGGCCGGTGCCGGCGGCGTAGTCTACCACCACCGGCGCCGTGGCCCCGGGGGCCGGGGCCGCCACCCGGCCGCCCACAGCCAGCAGCAGCAGGCGGTCGAAGGCCGAGCCGGTTTGCAAGGCCTTGTCATCGAGCAAGTACAGCAGGTCGATGGCGTGCAGGCCGGCGTCGAAGAGGGTGGCCGCGTAGGCCGGCGCCCCGGGGGCATCCTGGTAGTCGAAGCCGAAGGTGAGGTCGCTGGGGTCCGGAAAAAACTGGGTCAGCCAGGCGTTGAGGCGCGGGGCCGCGATGAGGCGCGGGGTGTCGGCGAGGGGCCAGGCGGGGGCCGAAATATCGTGGGGCAGGTGCACCAGCACGCGCTGCGTAAAGCTGAGGCTGCGCTGGGCGGGCTGCACCACGTCGGGGCGCACCGCAAACTCGCCCTTGGCCACGCTTTCGAGCACGGCGCCGGCGCGGTCGGCGTTGCCGCGCGCGGCCTGGAAAATGCCCTCGCTCACGGCCAGGTCGCCGAGGGCGTCGAGGTCATCGACCAGCGCGGCCACCTGCGCCGTGGCAAAGGCCACGAAGTCGGGGTTGGTGGCGGCGGTGGGCAGGCCCACCACGCCGAAGGGGTAGCCCGCGCCGGCCCCGCGCAGCAGGGCCGCGCCATCGACCACCTGGCGGGCGGCCTGCTCGGGGGCCAGCCCGGTGGGGGCCGCCTGCTCGGGGCCGGGCACCAGGGCGTGCTCGTCGGCCAGCGGGTAGCGCTGGCGCAGCTGGCTGATGTACTGGGCGAAGGGCGTGCCGCCGGTCGGGGTGGGCGCCTGCTGCAAGGCCCGCTCCAGGCTTTGGCCCAGCAGGGCGCCCAGCGAGTGGCCGGTGCGCAGGCCCTCGAGCAGGGCCAGCGCGTGGCGCACCCGGCGCGAGGAAATATCGACGGCCATGCGCTGGCTGGCGGGGTCAGTAGGGTCGGCGGTATGCTGGCGGGCCTTGTAGCCCTGGCGCAAGATGGCGCCCGCCGTGCCGTGCGTGAGGCTGGGGGCGTGCAGGTAGCCCAGGTTGTCGGGGTCGTGGTGCAGGTTGAGCTGCTGGGCGTCGGGGGTCGATTGGTCCTGGGGGTGCAGGTTTTCGAGCCAGCCGAAGGCGCCGAGGTGGCTGCCCGTGGGCTGGGTGCCGCGCAGGTCGTCGAGGCGCGCGGCCACCTGGGCCAGGCGCCAGGCATCGAGGCGGTAGCTGCCCAGGTCGAGGTGCTCGGCCAGCAGGCGCTCGAGCTGGGCCGTGGGCACGGTGCCCAGCTCGGCCACGGCGGCCAGGTAGCCGCCCAGCACGTTGTCCTTCAGGTACTGGTGCAGAGGCTGGGCAGCCTGGCCGGCGGGCGTCAGCTGGGCGGAGAGCCAGCTCCAGGGTGCCCGGTCGGTGGTGTCGATATTAAACAGCTCTTTGTCAAACGCCTGGCTTACATTGAGCGCCAGCAGGTCGGGGCTGAGGCTGGCCCCGGCGGGTGGGTTGGTGCGCAGCTCCTTGGCGGCCAGCCAGTACTGGCGCAGCACGGCCTGGCGCAGCAGGCGGTAGAGCAGCGAGGTAGGCCGCACGAAGGCCGCGGGGTCGGCGGCGGCTACGCTGGTGAATTTTTCGGTGCGGATGTCCTCAAACGAGGCCGTGGCCAGCCACTGCGCAAAGTTGGGGCCGCCCCGGCCGGGGCCCAGCAGCGGGGCCAGGGCGCCGGCTTCGGCCAGGGGCTGGCCGTCGATGAGCAGGCCCTCGTGGCGGGTGAGGGCGGGCTCGTCGGCAAAGGCATCGGCGAGCTTGGTGTAGGTGCTCTGAAACACGCGCTCGAAGATGGGCAGCGCGGCGGCGGGCAGCAGGGTGCCGCTGGGGTCTACGTGCTGGGCAAACTCCTGGTAGAAGGGGTTGGCGGTGGGGCTGAAGGCGGCGAAGCGGCGCGCCGCGTCGGCCCAGATGGCGTCGTCGGGGTCGGCCGAGTGGTTGAAGGCCTCGGCCAGGGCCGGCCCGATGAGGTAGCGCTGGTAGTACTCGGTGGAGGTGGCGTCGAGGCCCAGGGTGGTGAGCAGGCTGGCCGCGTCGGGGGCGGCGGCGGGCACGGTAACCTTGGTGGGCGTGCCGCTGCCCAGGGCGCGCTTGTAGTAGCCGTCCTGGGGGTTGAGGCGCTCGGTCCAGGTCACGTCGAGCTGGGCCAGGGCTTGGCGCAGGTGGTCGGGGTAGCGGCCGGTGCCGGTGGGGTCGGGCACTTCCCAGGCCGAAAAGCGGGTGGTGGGCAGCACGCCGTAGGGCTGGGCACCCACGCGCAGGGCGGGCACGGCGCCGCGGGCCAGCACGTAGCGCTCGAAGAACTTACGCGTCCAGTCCAGGGCCGTGGGCGAGAGCAGGCCGCGCAGCATTTCTTCCAGAAAGTAGCCGTAGGTGGCCGGCCACAGGGCTTTGTTGAACACCTGGGCCAGGTGCGCATCCTGGCCCGGGGCGCCGGCCAGCGGGGGCAGCGCCTGGGCCAGGCCCAGGGCCGTGGCCAGGTGCTGGCCATCGGGGCGGGTGGCCCAGGGCTGGGCGGGGCCGGCCGCCTGGGTCAGCAGGGCAAACGAGGCCTCGGCATCGGTGCGCTCGTGCGAGCTGTAGCCGGCGGGGGCCGCGTCGGTGTTGTTGGTGGGCGTGCCCTGGGGCACCAGGCCCAGGCCGGTCGAGTAATAGTGGTCGGTCAACAGGTCGTGCACGGCCTGCTGGCCGGCGTCGGCGGTGGGGCCAGCGGCGCGCACGCCCAGCACCACCAGGCGGGCAAAGCCCGCGTCGTACTCCTGCTGGGTAAGGGGCACGCGCACGGCCATGCCCTTGGCCACGGCGCGCTCAAAGTCCACGGTCCAGCGGTTGCCCGCGTCGATGCCCCCGATGGCGGGGGCGGCGGCCTCGGCGGCGCGGTCGGCGGGGTCGAGGCTGGCGGCGTGGGCGGCGGCCAGGTCGGGGTCGTTGGTGGGCGGGGCCAGGCCCACGGCCAGGGCGTCCTTGGCCACTTCCTCGCCCACTACTTTCTTAGCCAGGGCCAGGAACTCGGTGGTGCGCTCGGGCACGAGGTCCGGGTCGTAGCCCGGGGTGGCCCCGGCCGGAAACAGCTGGTCGAGGGCCGGGCTGGAAGCCAGGGCGGCGCGGTCGCGGGGCGCGTTGTAGAGCAGCACCGTGAAGCGCTCGGGCAGGGCGCGGGCCTCGGCGGCGCGCGTCCAGCGCTCGGTGGCCAGCGGGCCGGGGGCCGGAAACTGGGGCGCCGTGCCGGCGGGGTCGGTCAGCACGGCGGCCAGGTTGAGGGGGGTGGTCTGGCGCAGCAGCCACTGGGCGCGGGGCGCCCCGTAGCGGGCCACCAGCGGGCGCCAGTGGGCCAGGCTGTGGCCGCCCTGGCCGGGGGCCGCCGCGGCTGGGGCCTGCTGCCAGTACGCCTGGGCGGCGGCCAGCTCGGCGGCGGTGAGGGGCTGCTCGTGGGTGCTGATGCCCAGCTGGTCGGGGTAGATGCGCACGCGCAGCTCGTAGGGCGTTTGGGCCTGGGGCGTGGGCACGAATTTGACTTGCACGCTCACGGGCAGCAGCAGCACGGGGTAGTGGGCGTCGAGGGTGCCAAACTGCGTGGCATCGAGGGCTGGGGACATGGAAGGGCGCGGGCTAGGCGAGGCGGGTTGAGAAGAAAAAAAGCAGCGAAAAGGAAGCCCCCGGGGGCTAGGCCAGCAGCTCCGGCACGGGCACGGCCAGCAGAATCGGCTCCTGGAAGAGGGCGTAGGCCAGCACGGCGCTGTCGGTGAGGTAGGCCGTTTCGCGGGGCTCGGCCGTGGCGTGGGGCAGGGTGCTAGGCGGGCTGGTGAGCGCGGTGCCCGGCAACACGCTGAAATCGAAGCTGATGTTCTGGCTGGGCTGGGTGCCCAGGTAGTCCCACGAGAGGTCGTCCCAGCCCAGCGGGGCGGTGGTGGTGGGCGTGCCGGTGCCCGCATCGAGGCCAAAGCGGGGCTGGCCGGGGCGCTCGAGCAGCACCAGGTAGTAGGCGCCGGTGCCATCGGCCCGGGCCGGGGCGGTGGCCTTGTCCAGCAGCAGGTCGAAGCCCGCGATGAGCATGTCCTGGCCCACGGCCAGGCGCTGGCGCGGCAGCAGCAGGCGGGTGGGGTCGGGGTCGGGCACGAGCGCCTGCTTATCATTCAGCAGGCTGGGCTGCAAGCCGATAACCACGTCGGGGTAGCGGCGCAGCAGCTCCGAGCGCAGGGCCAGGCGCAGCGGGCGCTGGCCGGGCGCGGTGGGGTAGGCAGCGTTCTCGCCCAGGGCGGTGCCAATCCAGCGGTCGAGGGGCTTGATGTCGAGGGCGCTGCGTTCGAGGGTGGCGTCGGGGGCGGCATCGGCCACGGGGTCGAGCTGGCTGTTGAGGTGGTCGCGCACGTCCCAGAACTGCTGGAAGAACGTGGCCCGCGGCTCCACCGGGAAGCCGCGCCAGCGCAGCTCCGAGCCCAGGGCGTGGTTGAGGCCCACCATGTAGGCCTCGATAAAGGCCTGGTTGACGTCGAGCACCGCAATGCCGCCCGCCGGAAACTCGCCCAGGCCGGGCACGAACAGCTCGGGGTGGCGCTGGCGCAGGGCCTCGCCCATGGCTTCCTTAAACACCGGAAACACCTTGGCCTGCTTGATGACGGGCAGCGCGGCATCGGTATGAATGACGGGCGCCGGGCCGATGATGGTGTTGGTGGTCAGGGTATTGAGGGTTAGCGCGCCGGCCTTCGCCTCGGCCAGGCTGCTCGTGGCCGCTTCCTGGGCCGCCCCGTCTTCCGCCTCGGCCGGCGCTGCTTGCCGGCTGAAGGCGTACACCGGGGTGGGCGCCGGGGCGGGGTCTTCGTCGAAGGCCACGTAGGGGCCCACGTTGAAGTCGGCGGCGCTGAAATCGCTGTCCAGCCAGTCGGCGGGCACGGCGGGGGCCGGCTCGTCGAAGTCGCCCACGTAGAAGTGGGTGGCGTTGAAGTCGGGCGCCTCAAAGTCGCCGGGGCTGGGCACGGCGGGCACCGGCACGCCGGGCGCCACCTGCTGCACGCGCACCGTGAACACGGGGCCGGGCTGGGTGCCGGTGATTACCCGGTCCTTGAGCTCGTCCAGGTCGAGGGGCACGCGGGCGCGCTGCACCTTGCGAAAGCCCAGGATGGGCGCGCCCAGGGCGCTGGTGTTGTCGGGGTCGTAGTTGGGGGCCGGCGCCGCGCGGCGGGGCACGTCGTTGCGCAGGTGCTGGAAGGCCGTGCCGAAGCGGGCCGCCGCGGTCTCGTCGAGCCCGGTGGCGGGGCCGGGGGGCAGGCCCCCGTCGTGGGCCTTGAGCAGGGCATCCACCGCGTCGTCGTTGAACTGGTTGGCCCGCACCTCGTCGGCGCGGGGCGTGGCCGCCCCGATAACCCCGGTGGTGAGGTGCGCAAACAGGCCGTCGCGCTGGCGCAGGCTGGTGCCGGGCGTGGTGAGGGCCGCCAGCGAGTCGGGGTCGGAAGTGGCGGCCGGGGGCGCCTGGGTGGCGCGCCGCGGCCGGCCGGCCTGGGCCAGCTGGTACTTGCCGTAGGGGTTGTTGAGGCGCCGGAAGGCCGGGCTGAAGGCCGCCAGCGGCGTGCTGCTCTGCCGGATGGCCTCGCGCAGGGTGGGGCGCGGGGCGGTGCTGCCGGCGGTGGCCGGCTTCACCCGGATGCGGCTCAGGCTCAGGGCCGTGAGGTGCAGGCCGTAGTCGGCCATGGTAGTACCGGGCGTGCCAGGGCCAGCGCTGGCGCCGGCCTCGTCGAGGGTGGCCGGGGCCTGGTCGAACGTGGCCTCGGCGGCCGTGAAGCTGGCCTCGGCCGGCGCGTCGGCGGGCTGCTTCTGCGCGCCTTCGGCCTCCTCCGGGCTACTGGCCAGCCGGCTAAAGCTGGCGGCGGGGGCCGTGAGGTTGCCGCCGCCGGTGGTGGTGCCGGTGGTAGTGGTGGTGAGCAGCGGCAGGTGCTGGTCGCGCAGGCCGGCGGTGGTGCGCAGGCCGTACTGGGCGGCGCGCAGCTTGTCGTTGGCCAGCAAGATGTCCTGCACCTGGTCCCAGGCGCGGCGCACGTATTCCTCCTGGTTGTCCTGCACCACCTGGGCGCCGGCGGCGGCCAGGGCGCGGTAGCGGGGGTCGAGGTTCACCTGGTGCTTCCAGCTGGGGCTGAGCACGGGCGTGCCGGTGGCGTTGGCGGGCGCTTCGAGGGCGGTGCTCAGCATGTAGGCGCGGCCGTAGAGCGGGGGCGTCACGAGGGGGCGCACGGCCGTGGGCAGGCCCGGCACAAAGGCCGGGGCCAGGCGCTGCCACAGGCCCAGGGCCACGGGGTAGGGCACGGGGGTGGCGTCGGGCAGGGTGCCGTCGAGGTCGGTGAGCAGCGCCGGCATGGGCAGGGCGTAGGAGGTGCCGGCCAGGCCCAGGGTGGCGGGGGCCGCCGCCTGGGTGCTGCCGTTGGCCTGGTGCAGTTGCTGGGCCAGGTCCTCGAAGTCGTCGGCCGAGCCGGTTTCAAACTCCCACTCGAAATACACCGGGAACGTGTGGGCCGCCACGGCCCCGGCCGCGGCCGCCGCCGTCACCGAGGCCGCCTGGGCATCGGGGGCGGCAAAGGAGCGGCCCAGGCCCGCCAGGCGGCCGGCCTCGGTGGCCGGCAGCACAAAGGCGCGGTAGGGCGTGTCGGCTTCGAGGCGGCGCGGGCACAGCACCCGCGCATAGGCCAGGGCCGGGCGGGTGGGCAGGGTTTCGTGCAAAAACTTGTCGATGTCGGCCTTCACCGGGGCCGGGGCCGTGGTGGCCGTGGGGCCGGGCTTATCGCCGAGCGGGGTGTTAATCTGCACGTGGGCCCACTGGGCCTGCTGGCGGGCGTCGGGGCTGGGGTACACGCCCGGCTTCAGCACCTTAATGGTGGGCAGCGGGCCGGCGCCCGGCGCCGGGCGCTCGTACTCGTCGGCCTTGAGCACCAGCAGGAACAGCCAGGGGGCGGGGGTGTTGTTGGCGTCGCCGGCCCGGCGGGTGCTGTAGCGCCAGGGCAGGTCTTCTTCCTGAAACGCGACGGCGGCCAGCTCCAGGGCCGAGGCCCCGCGGGCGCCCGGCACCGGCGTGGTGCCCAGGATGGCGCGCAGGTTCAGACCCAGCACATCGCCGGGGCCGTAAATCTGGGCCTTGGCCGCCGGGCCCACGTCGGCCAAGGTGCCCACCGCGTCGGTGGCCGTGCGGGTGCGCAGCTTGGCGCTGAGGGCCAGCTCGGGCCGGCCGCTGGGGCCGGGGCCGCTGGCCGCCGCCGCCAGCTCGGTTTGCACCCAGGGCAGGAAGGTGAGCTGGTCGCCGATGGCCAGGGGCGGGGGCTGCACGTCGGCCGTGGCCGTGGCTTCGGGGGGCGTGGCCGCGGCCGAGTTGATAACGTAGGCCCGCACTGGGTAAAGGCCCGACGCTAGGTGCTCAAATACGGCCGTATACACGCGGTTGTCCGGGCTGGTGGCCTGGAGCGTCGCCGGCGTCGTACTGTCGGGCAGGGTCAGGTCCACGGCCACCTGGGCCACGGCGTTGGCGGCGCCGCCGGTCACGGTTACGACCACGGTGGCGGTGCCGGTGGCCTCGCCCAGCTTGGGCGGGGTGGTGGGCACGGGCTTCGTAATGGCGAGCGCAAACGGGGCATCGACCACCGTCACCTTGCCCACCACCACCTGGCCCGTGAGGTTGGGCTGGCCGTCGGCGATGAGCACCGTGTAGTAGTACGTGCCTTCGGTCGTGATGTCGAACACCCCGCGCAGGGCCAGGCCCGTCGTGTCGTCGGCCGTAAACGTGGTCAGGTCGGCGGCCGCGGGCACGGGCGCCTGCGCGTCCGTGCTCACGTAGCCCTTCACGACGGCGGTAATAGCGCTTACCCCGTCGGTGGGCACCACGTGCACCGTTATCTTGCCCGGGCCTTTGCCCACCGGCACCACGTCGCCGGGCACCTGCACCACGGCTTGCAGCACGTTGATTTTTACGGCCGACAGCATCCCCCCACCCTCGTAGTACACCTGGATGCGCTGGTTTGGGTGCTGTGAATAGCCGTACTGGTCAGGCGTTTGCGCTACGTACTGGGCCAGGGGCGTGCCGGCGGGCAGGTCGAAGGGCTCGGGCGGCGAGCCGTATACGTGCTCGTTGGGGTCATAGGAGGTGGGAGGGTAGGTATCGACGTATTTGACCCCGGTGGTGTCGATTTCTACGTTGCGCAGCGCGTCGCGCCAGGTAGCGGTGTCGTAGCCGTACTGCTCGCTTTTTACCTGGCCGGCGAGGCACTCCAACTGGTCGCCGGGTAGCGAGGAGCCGCCGCCGCCCTCCCCGTTCCCGCCCCCGCTCCCGGGAGGCCACGAGCACGTTTTTTTATAAAAATTATTTGGGGCTAGATACAGTAGCTTATCCATACTTTTTATCCTATTTTAATGCCCAGGCGCCCGCCGCGGCCCGTAGGCCCGGCGCGAGCTGGCGGTGTCAGGGAGAAGTTTTAGGCCAGGTCCAGCTGGTAGGTGGGCACCACGAGCAGGTCGGCGGCGGTGGGCTGGGCGCGGCGGTACTGCTCGGCCTCGGCCTGGGTGGCGATTTTGCGCTGGTCCTGGTACACTTCCAGGTTGGCGGCCTGCACCACGGCGTAGGTAGGCTCTTGCCAGCCCACGGGCGGGGCAGTGCGGGCCGAGGGCAGGGCCGCCTCGTAGAGCTGGCCCAGGGCGCCGCCGCGGGCCAGGCGGCCCAGGGTATCGGCCAGGGGCTTGGTGCGGGGCAGGGGGGCCAGCGCGCCGCTGGTGCGCAGCTTGCGCTCGTACTGCACCACGCGGCGGGTGGCCTTGGGGGCGGCGCCGGCCGTGAGGGTGCTCAGGTTTTTGAGGCGCAGGCCGGTGGGCAGGCGCTGGAAGGAGGGCAGGCTCAGGCGCTCGTCCTGGCGCAGGGTGCGAAACTGGTCGGGGGCGAAGAAATCGCGCACCTCCTCCACGTGGGCGGTGTCGGTGGCGGCGTAGGTGTGGGTGGGGTCCTGGGGGTCGCCCACGGTGAGCGAGAGCAAGTCGAAGCGGTTGCCGCCGGCGGGGGCCACCCCGCCGTTGCCGTAGCGCTCGAGGGTGAGGCCCAGCGGGGCCACGCGCTGGGTCAGCACCAGGGCCCCGCGGGGGTCGAGGAAGAGCTGGCCGGCGGCCACGTCGGCGGGGCGCAGGGCCACGCCGCCGGGCACGGCCGTGGCGGGGGCCTCCACGGCCCAGGCGGCGGGGCTGGTGAGGGCGGCCACCAGGGGGGTGCGCACGTCGGGGGCGTCCACGCGGGGGTCGTTGGCATTTTGGCCGATGTAGCCATCCACGTCGACGCTGATTTTGACAAACCAGATGCGGAAGCTAGCCTCGCCCCAGATGTGCCAGGGGCCGGGGCCCGTGACGTGCAGCGCGAGGTGAATACCCAGCAGCTCGGAGCCGCCGCGCTTGATGGCCACGTCGGCGGCCATGTCGGCCTCCAGGCGGAAGGGGTTGAACTGGAAGAGCGTATCGAGGCCGAAGTGGCCCTCCACGTGCAGGCCCAGGCGCAGGTTGAAGTAAAAATCGAGGTGGGCGCCAAACTGCACCGTGTTGGAGGTCACGGCGAAGTAGCTGGCCAAGGTCAGGCGCAGGTTGTCGCCCTGGGCCAGGGCCAGCGTGAGGCGGCGCAGGGGCGGCAGGTCGGCGCCGGCCGGGGGCCGGAAGCTGGGGTGAAAGCCGCCCGCCGAGATGAGAAACACCGGGTTGGCGCCCTGGTAGAGGCGGAAGGCCATGTCGCCCGAGAGCGAGTACACCAGGATTTTGGACTCGCTGAGCGTGGCGTCGAAGGCCACCTTCTTGGACCCAAAATCGACCGAGCCCAGGAAGTCGGCCCGCAGCGTGAGCAGCGGAGTGCTTTTGCTGGGCAGAAAGGCTCGCAGCACGCCCAGCAGCAGCAGGCGCACCGGCGAGGGCAGCTCCACGAGCAGGGCCACGTCGAGCAGCAGCAGCTTGTTGTCGGGCAGGCCCCAGCCCAGGCGGCCCATCAGGCCGATGAGGTAGCGCCCCTCGGTGGCCGGAAAGGCCTGGTCCACGGTGGCCAGGGCCTCGGCCGGGTTGTCCATCACGTTGGGCGGGAAGAGCAGCTTGTCGAGCTGGCCCTGGTAGAGCAGCCCGCGCAGGTAGCCGGTGTCGGCGGCGCGGTTGAGGCCCAGCAGGCCGCCCAGCCCCTGGAGGGCAAAGCCCAGCCCGAGCTGCACCGACAGGCCGGTGGCCGTGATGAGCAGCAGCAGCGAGTAGGCGTCGGGGTTGTTGGGCAGTTGGGTTTGCAGCAGGCCCAGGGCGTTGAGGCTGATGGTTTTCGGGCCCAGCTTAATCTGGAGCGAGGCTGCCCCGGCGTACTTGTGGTGCTCGGGGTCGAGGTAGAGGTAGCCCCCGCCCGTGACCAGGTCCGACTCGACGGCGATGCCCACGCCCTTGGGCCCCTGGAAGGCCAGGCGCAGGTCAAACGGCCCCAGGTTGCCGGGCGCGTAGCCCAGCGTGGCGGCAAAGCCCATATCCTCGGCCGTGGCGCGCACCGGGCCCACCTGGGCCGTGGCCCCGAAGGTGCCCACCACGCGGGTGGCGTCGTTTTGCGGGTCGAGGCCCAGGGCCAGGTTCAGCACTTGCAGGGGCCCGAGCTTCAGGTTGACCTGCTTTTTGGGCAGCAGGCCCTTGCCGCCGCGCACGGCCAGCCCGCCGGCCCGGGTCCAGTCGAGGGCCAGGTCCGATTTCACTTTCTGGCGCTCGCCCCCCAGCAGCCGGCCGATAAATGAATCAGTATTGCCGGGGGCCACGTTGAGACCCAGTTTCTTGAAGGCCAGCGACATGGACATGTCGCCGGTAACCGTGCCGCCCGCCACCGCCGCCGCGTGCAGGGTGAAGGCGGCCGTGAGCTCCACGGCGCTGGCCGTGAGGCCCGTGCCGAAGGGCGTGGTGAGCAGGGTGTAGTCGGGGCCGGCGGCGCGCGCGGGCAGGCGGGCCGTCACGCGCAGGGCCGCATCGGCCGTGAGGTTGGCCAGGGTCGCCTCGAGGGTGCCGTCCCAGTTGATTTTGAAGACCGAGCCGGCGTCCAGGTCGGCCCCGGCGTACACCTCAAACTCCCAGCCCGCCAGGCTGAAGGGCAGCAGCAGCGTTTTGGCCAGGGCCGGGGCCGTGAGCTCCACGTCGAAGGCGTAGGAGCTGCCAGTGGCCGGCCGGATGGCCAGGAAGGAGTTGAGGTGCAGCACGGGCACCACCGTGAGGTCGTAGGGGTCGGGGTCGAAATACACCGGCAGGCCCATGCTGGCCGCCACCTGCTCGAGGTGCAGCAGAAAGCGCCGGGACGCAAAATCGCCGGTGTTCCACCCGTAAAAGCTTTTCAGATAGCCCGCCGGGTCGCGCAGCAAGTCGGTGAGCGCGGCTAAGTGCAGCGCCTGGTCAGCCGAGGGCAACACAGTGGCCGTGAGCGCCCGCGGCACCCGGTCGCGCACCACGCCCAGCAAGGTAAGCCCCGCCAGCAGGTTGGGGTGATACCCTTGCAGGTGCCCCAGCAGCAGGTACTGCGTAAGGCGGTCGACAAAAGTGGCGGCAAAGGCTTGCAGTTCCTGCAGCGTCGCGTCGGGCGGGGCCGCCTGCAACGCCTGCAGCGCCTGCTGAATGGTCTTGAGCTGGGCCAGGAGCCCGCGCACGGCGGTGTACACCTGCTCGGCCAGGGCCAGGAGTTGGTCCGGGTCGGCCTCGGGGTCGCGCAGCACGCCTTCGATGGCATAGGCGGCCGTCAGCAGCGTATCGACGCTGTCGATGGCCTGCCCCACGCCCGTTTGCAGGTCCTGGTACGGCTGGCTGCCGTAGGTGCCCGCGTCGAGGGCCAGCCCCAACTCCCGAAACACCCCCAAAATGTTGCCATCCGTGAACAGCTGCTTGGCCCGGCGGCCAATAATACCGGCTTCCTGAGCCAACTGGGAAACAAAATCCATAATACTCAGCTAGCTAGCGATTATTTTATGTAAAGGGGCCGACTACGCCTCGTGGCCGCCCGGGCGGGCGCCTATTTCGTTTGGCCCGGGGTGTAGGTGCGGCTGGCTTCCAGAAAGCGAAACAGGGCGGCAAACGTCTCGCGCTCGACCTTGCTGTACTGGCCCTGCGTGTAGTAGGTGGTGCCCCTTTCCTCCTTCTTCTCCGGGGAGGTCGAGTTGACGGGGGCAAACAGGCCATCGTCCACGCTGCCGACCTCGATAGTGAGGGCAATGACGGGCCCCGTGCGCTCCTTATTAAGCGCTACGCCCGTAGGGGTAGTAGCCCCCGCGATGCCCCGTATGTTCAGGCCCAGGGCATAGTCCACCGGCGTACCTGGCGTTATGTAGTCGGTAGTGGCTGTTTGCACCTGGTAAGTCGACTGCGCCGATAATATCTTTTCAGTGGGGGTTAGCGGCACCGACGGGCTGGGTGACGGCACGGGCGGGGGAAGCTCCTCAAGCACCGCTTTTTTCAGCATCGCGTCGTTAATAGCTTGCTTCATCGACTCCCCAAATACGGTGGTATGCGCGGCTAGCAAATCATACGGCTTTTGCTTTGCTTCGTCTACAGCACTCCCAAAATATAATTTATCTGGCATATATTCCTTATATGCCGCTCCTTTGGGGCCATCCCGCTGGCCATCCTTCGCGGTGTTTAGAAAGGTCTGGTCCGGCACATTGCCGGGGGTTTCGGTACCCCAGGGCGTGGAGATGGTGCGGCCAAACGCATGCACGTCGAGGTAGAAGAGCGAACCCGTGTAGGCGTCGGTGGGGGGCAGGGACGACTCCTGTGACCGGTCTGCCTGGTCCGCGAAAGTGGTCTTCTGGGCGGTCTTCATGCCGGCCAGGGTTTTGCAGGTGAGGGCGGCAAGTACGGCGCGGGTTTCGCCTTCCGAGTTGGCCGCCGGCCCCCGGTAGCCCGCGAAATTGTAGGGGTTGGCACTGTTGCCCGCGCCAGATTTTTTACTGGTGCCTTTCAAGTCGCTGTAAGTCGCCGCATTGTAGTACACGGCCGGGTTCCACGCAAAATTTGCGTTGCGATTGATGTCTACCCCAATGGGACGGAATTTTACGCCGTAGGTAGTGAAGCTATCTCCGGTTTTCGGCCCGGTATCAATCTCTGCATCCGGTGTTCCATAGATAGAAGTTTTTATATCATCAGGCGTTAAGTCTGGCATCGTGGCAATGGTGGTGGTTGGCGTAGGAAAGGTGCCCGCGGGTAGGGGCGACCGGGTCTTACGCCACCGCTGCCGCGCCAGCAATTCCCTCTCTTTATCCTCGGGGTCGGTGGACTCATAGAAAACAGTAGCGGGGTCGGTGACGACAAAATCGAGGCCCGACGGATTAACCACCGGCAGCAGAATAATCTCGACCTCCTCCAGGATGCGCCGGAGCATCGGCGCCGGGAAGGAATAGGCCAGCACGTTAACGGGCTTTTTGCCACCGGGGGAGTTGCTACCGGCCGCCCCGCCCGCCTGGACTTTATCGGGCGACAGGAAAGGGTTTGGACCCGCGACAAGCTCGCCCGCATCGCTATCCTTGTACGTATGCAGCCTACCCGCCTGGTAATCAAACGCAGGGTGGATGATAGTCTCAAAGGGCTGGTTTAATTTGAAACAGACGTAGTTTACTACCAGCCGCTCAAAAAAATTGACTACAGCGCGGGGCGGGGCTAGCTCCGCCCCGTGCATCCCCGCCGTAATGACCACCCGTCGCTGCGGGGTGCCCGCCACGGGTGGCTGGCCGATGCGGAAGCCCAGTAGCGGCGTGGTCGGGGTGGCGGGCGAGGCGGAGGTCGCCTTGTCCTGCGTTACCAGATACGGGTAGTCGTTGACCGGCTTCTGGCTTTTTCCCGTGCCCTCTACCCCGGGCTTGGCCGTCCCGGTCAGGTATTTTGGGTCCGCGTAGGGAACCGGCTCGAAGGTAATCTCTTGAATGATAGCATTGAGATGCTTTTCTGCGTCCTCCTTCCGCTTCTTCGCTTTCGCCCCATCGGGCTCGGGCGGGAGGTTGGCAAGAACCCGCTCCTGGAGGCTGGCCACCGACAAGAGCGCGTACATAACCGTCGAGGACTTGTAATCGGCAAAAGACGTGGGCGATGGCAACGCGAACGGGGAAGCAGACATGGGAATAGTTACTACTGAAAAAAAACAGCGCGGGCCAGGCCCTAGGCGAGGCCCGCCACTAAGTGCCACAAGCACTACCATCGGCTACCATCGGCTACCAACTAGCACTCATTAACAACTGAAATTTATCTCTAACTTACTTACAGTTAGTAAGTTAAATACGTAGCAAATATAGTCAACGTTATTGCTCCCACAACTTTCGACCGCCGCGCGTGACGTAGCCCTGGGTAGTGGGCAGCACGCCGTGCTGGTGCCAGGCGCGGGGGTAGTTGAGCACGCCGGGGCTGAGCCACTGGGTGCCGGGCGGGGGAGCGGGCAGGCGCTGCCCCGTATCGGAGTAGAGCTGGTAGGCCTGGTAGTCGCGATAGCCCTGGTAGCCCAGGTGGCCGACGTGGCCTTCCTCCACCTGCCAGGCCCAGCCGCTGCGTAGCGCCACGGCCCCGGCGGGCAGCCGGGCCAGCTCGTGCAGGCGGGCATCGAGCAAGCGCGGGTGCAGCGAGTCGGCCACGGCGAAGGCCACGGGCGTATCGGGGTGGGGGTCGGGGCGCAGGGGCAGCAGCCAGGTGGGCGTGGCCTGGAAGCGCCAGTTCGTGCGCGCGTGCCAGTAGAGCATCTGGACCTCGTCCCAAATGGGGTCCCACTGCGGCGAGGTGATGGCAAAGCGGGAGCGGTAGGCCAGGCGCCCGGTCGAGTCGCGCAGGGTGTACCCCTCGGGCTCGTGGCTGAGCAGCCAGCCCTGGGGGGTGGGGTAGCCGGTGCCGGGCACCCAGGGCGTGCGCAGGCGGCCTAGCGTATCGAGCAGGGCCCAGGCGGCGGGCGCGGGGCGGGTGAGGTAGCGCAGGCGCTCGCCCCGCGGGGTCAGAAAGTCGATGCCCCCATACTCGGCCGCCGCCAGCTCGCGGCCGCTGGCCACCGCCACCACGTAGGGCTGGCCGGCGCGGCGCAGGCAGGCCAGGCCCCGGTAGGGGTTGAAGAGCACCGAATCGTAGCGGGCGGGCACAGTTTCGCGGCCCGAGCGGCGGGCCACCAGCCCGTACTTGCCGCCGCGCTGGGCCACCAAGTAGGCCGGGTCGGCGGCCGGAAAGCGCACCCGCAGGAAGGCGGGGTGCCCGTAGCTTGCTGCGTCCTCGGGCGAGCTGCGGTAGTGCCCGTTGGCATCAAGTGCAAAGTTGCTGGCCGCCAGGTAGTCGCGCTGGTATTCCCCCCCATACATCCAGGTGCGGTAGCGCAGCTGAGGGGGCTCGATGAGCTGCTGGTAGGCGCGGCGCGTCACCCAGCGGCCCCGCGCATCGATGAGGCCTATGCGGCTGCCCCGCTGGGCGCGGGCCCGGCCCTGCCCAAAGGGCCCCGCGTGCGTAAAGACCTGGCCCACCAGGCTGGGCTGCCCCGGCGGGGCCAGGTAGCGCTGCCGCTCGCCCAGCACCCGGATGTAGCCCTCGGCATCGGGCACGCTCAGCGCGGCGTATTGCAGCGGCACCTCGTAGTGCCCCGCCCGGTCGATGATGCCGTAGCGCATACCGAAGGCGCTATCGGGCTCAGTCCCGCTGTAAAACACCACCGCCCGCCCGTGCCGGAAAGCGGTGGGAGGGGGCGTGGGCATAAACACGCCCAGCGTGTCGATAAATCCCGTCACGTTGTCGGCCACGTTCGAGTACGAGTAGGGCGCGGCGCGGCGCGGCGGCACCAGGTAGTGCCAGATGGGCAGCCTCACCCGGGCGCGGCCCTCGTAAAAGCTGTCGATGGACACAAACCGGTAGCCCGTGAGCAGACGGCCTTGGCGGTCGGTGAGGGCGTAGAGCCCCTGCGTACGCGGGTAGGTACGAACGTTGTCGCTGGCGGCCCGGCCGCTGTGGAAGGGAAAATCGGCGCGGGTGCCCCGGTGCGCGCCCAGCAGCCGGGCCTGGTAGCGCAGGCTGTCGCCGAGGCCCGGCTCGGGCTCGTCGCGGCGGTCGGGCACCACCCGGCGCAGCCCCCAGTCGCTGAAGCCGCTACGCGCCGCGCTGTCGAGCGGGGCCGGCTCCAGCTGGCCGTAGGCCCGCCAGCGGGACACCAGTTGCAGGCTGCCATCGGGCTGGGCCACGGCCGCCTCCGACCAGCGCACGCGCAGCACCTCGCCCCGGGCGTTGAGGATGGCGAGCCGGTAGTCGCTGGCCTCGCGGGCGGGCGGCAGGCTGGCCGCCTGCACGTAAGGCGACACCAGCACAAACCCCCGGGTGAAAAAATCAGCCCCATAAGGTTCGTTTTCCAGACACGGCCGGATGACGACCCGGCCCGTCGTGTCGGCGTAGCCCCAGAGCTTGCCCGCCCGGTAGGGAATGAGGCCGCCCGGCGGCTCGGCCACCCGCGCCAGGCGCGTCACTTCGCGCAGCGGCGCCCCCGGCTGCGCCCGTAGCCCCGGCGCGCCCAGCAGCGCCAGTAGCAGCAATACCCAGGCCCAGCGGCCTTCCGTAGCAGTATGCATAGCTTTTTCCAAAAAGAAAATGTTCTATAGCAAACTTACACGCGCGGGCGGCAGCCGCAGGCCCCGCTGCTGGCCGGCCGGGCCCGCGAGCGGGGAATTCCCAAAGGGACTAAACCAATCAAGGGCAGGGCCTGGATAGGCCCCGCCCCCGAAGGCCCGGAGCCCTGGCGGGGGCTCCGGGAGCGGGCGGCCTCGGTTGCTACCTTCCTGCGCGGGCGGCCCCGGCGGGGGCCGTCGCAGCGGGAGGTATAGACGCGTAGCTCCACAGTGCGGAAGCTACCCGGTTCGGAGCTGCCCATAGCACCGCTGGCCGGGTGGCCAGCGGGGTTATCGGTTGGTAGAAAGGTTAGTGGTAGAGGTGGTTGTAGACCGGCGCGTGGAAGGCGCAGCCGTTGAAGTTAAACTGCGGGTTGAAGCCCAGCCACACCTCGTCGCTGAGCGGGCCGATGCGCTTGCCCGAGGGCGTGGGCGCCCCGGCCGGGGCGTCGGTGACGAGCGCGAAGCGGAAGCGCCGCACCCGCCCGGCCTTGCCGTGGGGCCGCGGCGGCTGCCCCGGCCGGGTCTGAAACCAGTGGTTGGCATCGATGCTGATATCGACGGCGGGGCGGGCCAGGGCCAGGCCCTGCGCCACGGCCGGGCCGTAGAACTCGGTGGCCGCGCCGTACACGTTGGCCCCGCCCCAGAAGGCGCCCTGGCGGCGGGCCTCGGCGGGGCAGGGGTGGCCCCAGCCAGCCTGGCGTAGCAGCCCCCCGGCGTGGGTGGGCCGGCGGCGGCGGTTGTGGTAGGTGAAGAGCCAGAGCTCGGGGCGGGCGGCCAGCACGGCGGCGGGCAGCGGGGCCCCGAAGCTGAGGCGCAGGTAGTTGGGGGTGGTGAGCGGGCCGGCGGCGGCCGTGCTGGCCCCGCCGGGGCTGGCCAGCCGGCCCACCTGGGGCGTGGCGGCCACCTCGCCGCGCGCGCCGCTGAAGCTGCGAATCTGGAGCTGCGGCACGGGCAGGGCCAGGGGGGCCGCTTCCTGGTCCGGGCCGCCCTCGGCGGCGAGCACGGCGGCCAGGAAGCCGCGCAGGTCGGCGGCGGTGGTCAGGCCACCTTCGCCCCGGCTGCGGATGGCCAGGGGCAGGGCGTGCAAAAGGTCGGCGCGGGTGGCGGAAGCCATGAGCAAAACGGGGCGAAGGCGAGGCGAGACAAAAGCCGGCCGGGCGGCCGCTGCTGCTACGAATGTACGGGCAATTTTATAGTTAGGATATCAAAAAAATAAATTTTTATAAGTACTATACTTATTTGGTTTACTTTAGCAGTGATTCAGGATGCCGTGGCGGGCGTAGCCGCTGCGGCTCTGGATGCGGCCGCCGGCCTCGAGCGTGTCGTCGAGGCGCCAGCAGCCCAGTAGGCCGGCCTGCTGCCCCCTTGTTTGCCGGCCTAGCCAGGGTACTAACGGCTGGGGAACGGTCGCTGTAGGCGCGGAAGTGCAGCAAGAACCAAGGGTATGGTATGGCACCGCAGGCCGGCCAGTACTTTCAAGATGAGGCCCGGGAAGCGTGTTTTTGCACCTGCAAAAACACGCCCACTGCTTAGGTTAGCGGCTCCAACGCACCCAGGTGTAGACGGGCGTCATGGCAGCGCCCTCGTAGCCGCGGCTCGCATTCATGCACTCATACACGCAGGCCGCGCCGGCCAGGGATGAGCCGATGAATTTCATGCCCGGCTTGCTACCCGCCGGCAGGGCCTGGTAGTAGCTGTCGAGCAGTTCGCCCGCTGCCCAGGCCGCCGCTGGGGTATTCACAACCGCGGTTTTGATGTTGGGCGGGGTATAGCCGGTGTAGGGCAGTTGGGCAAGGGGCACCGAGCCGTTTACCAAGTCTGCCTTGGGTTTCCCGAGCACGTAGTCACGCACCGCCTGCACGGTAGGCAGGGTGTAGGTATCATTGCTGGTAGGGGTGTCGAAGATGGCTTGCGTCTTTGTCACGTACATCTGGCTCGTTTCGTTATCGAAGCCGAGCGTATAGCCATCGAGCGCCAAATTAAAGTTGCCGCTAGAGTCAAGCACCACCGGGGAGGTACCATTATGGCTCAGGGGCAGTTGGTCGGCGGACACCTTACCGTTTACCAAGTCGGCCTTTGCGGCCAGCGCGCCCCTCGTGGTGGAGCCGCGCATGTCTATCACCGGGCAAGTGACCCCGTCTCCTACCGACGCGTTATCATACAGAAACACATAGCCGGCGCCACTGGCACTGTTGAGGATAGAGCTGTCGTAGAGGTGAATGACGCCGCCGCTGGCCAGGTGGTCGATGTAGGAGCCACCCTTCACAAGGAGCGCGCAGTCCGAGTCGCCGCTCGACACCTCCAAATTCCAGTAGGACCGCACATTGTCGAACACTACAGCATTGCTAGTATAGTCTTGATAGACGTAAAGCGTTCCCTTAGGTCCGCTGGCACTACCGAACGTGACGTCGCGGACCACGGTCGAATCCCCGAAAGACCACCTGACCGACGTGTCCTTGGCGTTTACCTGCACATTATTACCGGTTAGCACCCGGCCAATGAGTCTAGGATAAAGGTCCGCCTCCTGGGTAGTATACGTTGCTACGTTCGCTATAATGCCGGCCTTGCCCAAGTTGACGGCGTCCAAGTAGGCGTCGTACCCGACCACGTTAGTTGCCGTGACGACGGAGAAATTGTGGGGTGTCGCCGGGCCACCGCCGCTGGTCCCCAACGGTAAGTTGGTGAGCTTTGAGCCGTCACCTATGAATGCCGGCGCGGTCAGGGAGCCTGCAAACGTGTTGGCCTGGTCAAGCTTTGCCAGCTTGCTCGTGTCTGCTGGCCCGCCAGCCGCGTTACCCTCAGCAGCTAGTATCTTGAGCAGCTTGTTGAGGTCCGGGCCCATGACTTTGGGCTCCCCACCCAGAGGATTAATAGCTTGGTTGATGAGGTCGTTGATTTCTTGAATACTCATGGTTGATTCTATGGCTAATTATTATACAAACTTATTCATATAATAATTAAAATACTATACTTTTTTTATTGCTGCGCGCCCCTAGCGGCTGGACGGGTGCAGAGGTGGTGGCGAACCGGCACCTAAAAGGCGCCGTCGCCAGGGTCAGGGGGCGCGCCAGACCTCCCCGCCAAGCGGGCCACTACACGTGCCTCGGGGCGGGGGGCGCTGGCCACGGTGCTCGCCTGTCGCATACCGCACTGCCCCTTAGCGGCGATTCAGGATGCCGTGGCGGGCGTAGCCGCTGCGGTCCTGGATGCGGCCGCCGGCCTCGAGCGTGTCGTCGAGGCGCCAGCAGCCCAGCAGGCCAGGGCGGGGCGTGGTGAAGGTGCGCGGGTAGTCGGCCTGGATTTCGGCGGGGGTGCGCACGCGGTTCCAGAGGCGAAACTCGCCCAGGCCGCCCAGGTGGGCGGCCCCGATGAGAAAATCGGTGGGCGTGGCCTTGTAGGTATCGCACTGGCGGCCCTCGGCCCAGAGCACGCCGTTGAAGAAGATGCGCATGGCCCCGGCCCGGCTATCGACCTGGAAGGCCAGGTGCTGCCAGGCATTGAGCAGCGAGGGCGGGGCCGGGTACTGCAGGCGCCCGGTGGTGCTGAGGTCGCCGCTGTCGAAGTAGAGGTCGTTGTTGGGCCAGGGCACGTGGGCGAGCACGCGGTTGTGGCCGCCGTTGTCGGCCTCCATGTTGAAGGCGATGTCGCCGCCGCCGCCGCGCGAGTAGTTCCAGCACTCGATGGTGTAGTCGGTGGCGGGCATCCAGAGGCCCATGCCGGGGATGCGCACGTAGGCCGCGGCGCAGTCGAAGCTGTGGGCAGGCACCCAGTCGAGGTCGGCGGGCCCGGCCGTGACGGGCGCGAAGGGCACGGCGCAGGTAGTAGCAAAGCGCATGATTAAGAGCAGGATAAGTAAATAAACGACCGGGGGCGGGCCCGCTCCCGGCGGGCTAGCTGACTAGCCGGCTAGCCCGCCGCCGGGGCGGGCACGGCGCGCAGGCGCAGGCGGGCAAAGGCGGGCTGGCTGGCCTCGGCGCGGCGCAGCTGCACGCCCAGGGTGTAGCCGGCGCGCACGTCGGCGGCCGTGAGCTGGGCCAGGTCCTGGTTGAGCTGGGCCAGGGTGGGCTGCACGGGCCAGGCATTGGGCCCCTGCACAAGCTGGTAGGCAAAGCCGGCCACGTTGCGCACGCCGGTAGCCTCGGCCAGCTCGTAGCGGTCGGCGAGCACGTAGTAGAAATAATCCTGGCCCACGGGGGCCACGAGCTGCTCCACGGCATCGGGGGTGGCGGCGGCGGGCGCCAGGCGCGGGTCGGCATCGGTGACGAAGGCATTGGCGGGGCCGGGCGCGCCGGCCGTGCCGGCCAGGGCCGCCAGGGCCGCGGGGCTGGGCACGCGGGCCAGCACCTCGGCGGTGAGGGCCGTGAGAAAGGTGCGCAGGTCGGCGGCCGTGGTCAGAGCGCCGGGGGCCGAGCGCACGGTCTGGGCCAGGGCGGCCAGCAGGCCGGCCTGGGCCTGGTCGGTAGAATCCATGTCAGGTAGAGTAGCTGGTAGCTGGTAATTTTTTCGAGTGAACGCCCCCGGCTAGCGCGGGCGGGCGCGGTCGTTGAGGGTGCGGGGGCGGCGGGCGCCGCCCCCGGCCCAGCCCAGAAAGGCCAGCCCGCCAAACAGCAGCATGGGCCACAGCAGCGCGCGGCTGGCCACTCCGGCCAGCCAGCCCAGGGTGCTGATAAAAGCGATTAGCAAGCAGATACCCAGGAAGAAACGCATGGTCATGAGCAGGACTGGAAAGGGAGTAGTAAAATTAATAAAATTATACTATTAAGTATAGTAAAATTATCTTAAAAATTCCTCAGTGCAGCAGCCCGCCCAGCACCAGGCCCAGGGCCAGGCCGAGGGCGGCGCCGAGGTAGGTGTGGCCGTCGAGCAGCAGGGGGCGGGCGGCGGGGCGGGCCAGGGCGGCCTGGCTGAGCAGGCGCAGGCGGGCAAAATCGGCCTCGCTGGTGGCCAGCGCGGCCTGGCCGGCGCGCCGGGCCTGGGCGCACTGGGCCAGGGCCGAGTCGGCGAGCAGTTGGCCGCGCTCGAGGGCTGCGATGCGGCGCTGGCGCAGGCCCAGCAGCAGGGTATCGGCGGCGTAGGCCTGGCGCAGGCGCTGGTAGTAGGCGGGGGTGAGGCCGATGAGGGGGCGGCGCAGGGTGAGGCCGCTATCGAGCTGCACCACGGGCGGGGGCGGGGGCGGGGGCAGCACCTGGGCGCTCGCGCGGGGGCTGGGCAGGCAGCAGCACAGCAGCAGGGCGGCGGCGGGTAAGGGTTTCATCAGCATGGGCGAGCAGGGTGGCTTGGCGGCGGGCTTCGGCGAGGCGGCCGGCGGCGTAGGCGGCGGCGCTGTCGGCGGCGCGGCGGCGGGCGTCGGCGGCCGCCTGGTGCTG